>Ga0326735_1000153_pt1 | contig 15031 bp, 7 predicted proteins | sample 37_GP2_1092_FD_207945 | JGI IMG/M metagenome (GOLD analysis project Ga0326735, IMG submission 207945) | Glacier ice microbial communities from Ngari, Tibet, China - 37_GP2_109.2 | ecosystem: Environmental > Aquatic > Freshwater > Ice > Glacier | place: China: Ngari, Tibet | collected 2018-07-31
TGCAGCGCTTTGCCGCCCTTCAGATCCCCATGTTGGCCAGCATCGTGCCCAGTTCACGCAGGGCCGGCTCCAGGCGCGGGTGCCGGGCGGCGAACCGGGCGGTGATTTCCTGCGAGCGTTCGGCCAGGCCGTAGGTCGTGCTTTCGGCCGCGTCGGCAGCGTCGGCGGCATCGGTGGCATCGGTGGCGTCGGTGCCGGGCGCGCCGGCGCCTTCCTGCAGGCGGCGCTCGAGCAGCGTCTTGATGTCGCCGTCGAGCTGGCGCAACAGGTCCGTCAATTCCGCATCCACCTCGCCCGTACTGGCCAGGTCGGCGCGCAGGGTCTTCAAATGCTGCTTCAGGTTCGATGCGTTCTCGTTCAACATGGTCGTTCTCGCTTTATCGGGTGAACTCGGTTTCCAGGTACAACTCTTCGACCTTGGTGCGCGCCCAGGAGGTCTTGCGCAGAAACTTCAGGCTCGATTTGATGCTCGGCTCGCTGATAAAACAGTTGATCTCGATGCGCTTGCCCAACTGCTCCCAGCCGTAATGCGCGACCAGGCGGGTCAGGATCAATTCTAATGTAAGACCGTGTAATTGCTGAACACTCATTGCGGATGACATTTAATGGTGGTTGTTGCGCAAAAGTATACACCGATCCACCGGCTTCGGACGGCGCCCACTTACCGGACGCCCATGAAAAAGACCACGATCGCGCGTGGTCTTGCATTGCACCGACCGTCCGGGACAGTCCTGGAACGCCGCTGTCAGGTGGCCATGCAGTCGCTCATAGGGGCATGCTCACCATTGCCCCCGGTGAGCGTGATCAAATCGATAACGACGCCGTCGACGATCAATGCCAGATTTTCGATCCCTGCCGCAGTCAGGCCGAAGGTGCTGAAGGTGAAGGCGGCATCATTGGCTTCGCCGCTGCTGTCCGTATTGGCCGCGATGAACGCGAGGTAGTCGGCGACATCGGTTTTCACTGCCTCATTCATCCATTCGGCACCCGTCAGCTCCAGGCGCAAGGTGTCGACACCGGTGCCGCCGTCGTAGAGGTCGATGCTGGTACGGGTGTTTTGCTCAGCCACGTAGATCAGCACGTCGTTGCCGCCGCCAGCGGCAACCGTGTCGGCAGCGCCGCCGGCGTTGATCACATCGTCGCCAGCGCCGGCCGTGATGTGATCATTGCCGGCGCCGGTGGTAACGGTGTCATTGCCGGCGCCGGTGGTGACGGTGTTGTTGCCGCCCGCCGCGTGCACGCTGTTGATACCGTCGCCCGCGGTGATCAGGTTGTCGCCTGCCAGCGTGGTGATGGTGCTGTTGCCGATGCCGGTGGTGATGACATTGTTGCCATTGCCGGCGACGATGGTGCTGGCGCCGTCGCCGGTGGTGATGTGATTGCTGCCGTTGCCCGCGCTGATGCGGTTATCGCCAGCGCCGGTGAAAATGGTGCTGTTGCCATCACCGACGTCGACGCTGCCGCTGCCGGGACCCGTGGTAACGCTGTTGTTGCCGTTTCCGGTGTACACATGATTGTTGCCGGCACCCGCGATGATCAGGTTGTCGCCGGCATTCGTGGTGATGATGCTGTTGCCGGCGCCAGTCATGATGACGTTGTCGCCGTTGCCGGCGTTGATGGTGCTGTCGCCGGCACCGGTGAAAATGCTGCTGTTGCCGTCACCGACGTCAACGCTGCTGTCGCCGGCGCCCGTAATAACGAGGTGGTTGCCATCCGCTGCGTACACGTGGTTGTTGCCGGCGCCCGCAGTGATCATGTTATCGCCGGCCAGCGTGACGATGGTGCTGTTGCCGGCGCCGGTGAGGATGATGTTACTGCCGTTGCCGGTGCGAATGTCGCTGTCGCCGGCGCCGACGGTGATGATATTGCCGCCGGCGCCGGCGCCGATGGTGGTGTTGCCGGCGCCGATGGTGGTGTTGCCGGCGCCGATGGTGATGATGTTGTTGCCGTCACTTACGGTGACGAGGCTGTTGCCGGCGCCCGCGGTGATGATGTTGTTGCCTACCCCTGCGTTGATGCGGCTGTCGCCCGCCCCTATGGTGATGACGCTGTTGCCCGTGCCCGTGCTCACGCTGCTGTTGCCGGCACCCATCGTGATGGTGTCGCTGCCATTTAAGCCATCGACGACGAAATTTCCCGCACCCATGGTGAACGTGTCGTCCACATTGGTCAGGCGGATGATATTGGATAAAGTTTTTGGGGACATTTCGTTGCTCCTGATGAGAGAGTAATTGGGCTGCGCCAGCCAGCCGGTCTGGCGTGCTTGCAAGTATATTGCATGAATTGCAAAAATATCTACAAAAATACGTAGTCGAAATAAATACTCTAATTAAACATTAAAGATATTAAAGTCGCTAAATTTTTATGGAAATTTGGTTCTGCCCCACGACGCACGCAGGCCGGGCGCAGCACAAAAAAAGACCACGATCGCGCGTGGTCTTTTTATTTCGCTCAGCGTCCGGGCCAGCCCGGAGCGATGCCGCTTACGCGAACAGGAAGCTGCTTGCGACCAGATGATCCGCGCTCACGCCGATGAGCGTGATCGAATCGTTTGCCGACAGTGCGATCACCGCGTTGGCACCCACCTGCGTCGTGGCCGCCATTGCCTGGGCGAAGGTCGTCATGGCGGCGATGCCGCTCAGGACAATATGGTCTGCACCGGCACCAGCGATCGTGAAGTTGGTGATGGTGTCATTGCCAGCACCCATGCCGAAAATAAACGTGTCCGCGCCGCTGCCGCCGGTGAGCATGTCATTTCCGCCAAGGCCGCTTATCGCGTCGGCAAGGGCGCTGCCGATGCGGGTATTCGCATCTGCATTGCCATGGAGAATGTACGCGCCGGTGGCGGTCACGCTGATGGTGCGCGCCACGCTGCCGCCGTGGTTGTCCAGCACATTGAAACTGAACGTGTCCACCTTGCTCGCGCCCGCCGCTAGCGACGCCAGCTGCGTATCGGCCACGCTGTAATTCCACGTCACTATGCCGCCGGTGCTCTGGCTGGTGTCGCTGCTCACACTTGCCGTCAGGGTGCCCAGCGCGCCGGCGACCGGCGTCACCGCGCTCACGCTGTGCGTGTCGACCAGGTCGGCATCGCTGAACGCAATAGTGCCGCTGTCAACCAGTTTCAGCGTGCCTGTCGTTTTCAGGCCGGTTACCGCGCCGGTGACATCCGTTGTTGCCACCACCGGTGCGTCATTGAGCCCGTTGACGATCACCTGCGCGGTGCCCGTTGCCTTGGCGCCTTGCACGTCTTTAATCACGTAGGTGACGGTATCGATGGCCGTGCTGCCGGCGGCCAGGTAGTCGAATGCATGGCCCGGCGCATACGTGATTCCGCTGCCGGCCACACCGCTGAAGGCGAGCGTGGCGCCATGGTCCGAGGTGGCCGCAACCACCTTCAGAGTCGCCTTGTCGCCCGGGTCGGCATCGGTGTCGTTGAGCAGCACATCGAGCACGACCGTGTTGTCGGCGCTCTGGTAGTTCAGGTTGCGGATTTTCTGCAGGTTGGAAGCTCCGCCGGTCGATCCTGCGAAGCCGATATACGCCTCATTGCCCCCGACCAGAGCGGCGACATCGATGATGCGGCTGACCACGACATTGGTGCCCTCATAGTTCAGTGTGAGCACGTGGCTGGCCGCATTCCACCCGACCTGGACCGCGTGATACAAGCCATCCTCGATATTGCCAAGGTCGGTCACGCCGCCAATTGCGTTCATCAGGCCGCCGGTGTTGAAGGCGATGTGATCGTTTGCGATGTCGTTGCCGAAATTGTTGTACGTGTCGAACTCGATGCTCACGGAGTTGCCGATGTTTTGATAACCAAGGCCCTGGCCAGCGGCGCCGATGGCGGTTTTCGAGTTGTTCTGGATGATGAAGGTGAAGCCGTCTGCACCGGCGTCATTGGTGCCAAAGAACAGCTCGGCGCCAATTGAAAACGAGGTGTTCAGGCTGACCTTGGAGTTCGACCAGAGCGCCCCGACCTTGGAGGTGGCATCGTTGGTGATGATGTATTCGTTGGCCACGCCAGACGCCGTGGCGTTGCCAATCGGCGAGAAAGTCACGTTGACCGTGCCATCTTCCGTGATCGACACGCCGGAATCGGCGACAGCGACCGGCGCTTTATTGGTGCCGGTGACGGTCGCGCTCACCATGGCGGTGGCAGAACCACCGTCATCGGTCACCGTGTAGGCCATCGTTGAAGTCACTGATTCATTGGCCGCCAGATAGGCGAAGGCCGAACCGGTGTCGAAGCTGTAAGCGCCATTGCTGGCAATACGGAACACGCCCCCGTGGGAGCCTGTTATCGCAGTACCGACTGCGCCCGGGATGCCATTGACGGCCGTGACGAAAACATCGGCACTGGCGGCGATGCGCAGGTTGTCGATCAAGCCGCCAAGGCTATCGTTGGCGCTGGCCGGCTCCTTGAACATGATGACATCCGTGCCGCTGCCGATAAAATTTACGGAAAAGGTCGAGAACGTCGGCGATGGCGGCGTGAAGATGCCCAGCGAGACACCATTGACCAGGAACTCGACCTGATTGCTGGCGGGTGCAGTGCCATTGCGTAGCGCCAGGTCGAATTTCAGTGCGTAGTTGCGGCCAGGGTCGGTCGTCAAGCTGCTGCTGTAGGCATCCCGTCCAAAACCGTTGTCGAGTTCCAAGAAGGCGATGCCGTCACTTGCAATGTTGCCTCCAAAGCCGGTTCCCCATACCTCGAAAGAGCCCTGGACCGAAGTCCAGCCCGGCAAACTGGCCGGGTAGCTGATGCCCCCGCTTGACACTGGATGACCGTCTTCAAAGCTGCCATTGGTCAAGACGTTGCCGCTGCTGACGATTGAACCGTTGACGATGTCGTTGCTGACGACATTGCCGGTATGCACGCTGCCCTGGACGAGGGTAAAAGCGTCCGGGTTGGCCACTGGAACTTCGAGACGGCCGTCGACCATGATCGCGACCGTGGTGGTGGACGTCGCGCCGGCACTATCGGCTACTGTATAGCTGAAGGTGTCGCTGGCTTGCTGGCCACGGGTCAACGCCTGCAGCGAGGCCGAGCCGGTCGGGTTATAGACCACGTCGCCATGGGCATTCAAGGTGACGCTGGCGCCGCGGGTGGACATACCGGACACCGCGATGACGGTGATCGGCCCGGCGTCATCGGTATCGTTGGCCAGCAGGCTTGCAGCAGCCAGCGTGAGCGCTGTGTCCTCGTTGGTGGCGCCGGTGTCGGCGCGCGCCACCGGCGCATCGTTGGTGCCGGTGATCGTCACATTGACGCTGCGCGCCACGCTGCCACCGTGGCCATCGAGCAGATCGAAGCTGAACGTCTCGACCTTGGTCTGGCCCGCGGCCAGGTATTCGACTGCCGCATCGGCCACGCTGTACTGCCATGTCACCACGCCGCCCAGGCCGCTCGTATGGCTGGTGTCGGTGCTCATGCTCGCCGTCAAGGTGCCCAGCGCGCCGGCCACCGGCGTTACCGCACTGACGCTGTGGATGTCGATCAGGTCAACGTCCGTAAAGGCAATGGTGCCGCTGTCGGTCAGTATCGCCGCGCCTGGCGCCGTGGTCAGTTCTGTCACCGCGCCGCTGACGTCGGTCGCCGCCACCACCGGCGCATCGTTGGTGCCGGTGATCGTCACATTCACGCTGCGCGCCACACTGCCGCCGTGGCCATCGAGCAGATCAAAGCTGAACGTGTCGACCCTGGTCTGGCCCGCGGCCAGGTACTCGACGGCCGCATCGGCCACGCTGTACTGCCACGTCACCACACCGCCCAGGCCGCCCGCGGTGTCGGTGCTCACGCTGGCAGTCAAGACGCCGAGTGCGCCGGCGCCCGGGGTTACCGCGCCAACGCTGTGGATGTCGATCAGGTCAACGTCGGTAAAGGCAATGGTGCCGCTGTCGGTCAGCGTCGCCGCGCCTGGCGCCGTGGTCAGTTCCGTCACCGCGCCGGTGACATCGGTCGCCGCCACCACCGGTGCGTTGTTGGTGCCGGTGAGGGTGACGTCGATCTGCTTGGTGATCAGGCCGCCGTGCTGGTCGTCGAGCGTGATGGTGAAGCTGTCGACCTTGGTCTCGCCTGCCGCCAGATATTTGAGCGCGGCATTGTCCGCCGTGTAGGTCCAGCTCAACTGGCCACCGGTGCCGCTGCCGGTGGTGTCGGCCGTCTTGACAGCGCTCAGCGAACCGAGGACGCTGCCGACTGGCGTGCCGATCGCCGACACCAGGTGCGCGTCGGTCAAGTCCAGGTCGGCGAAGCGGATGGTGCCGCTGTCGGTGAGCTGCGCGATCGCCGTGCCCAACCCGCCACCCGACGCACCGACCAGGCCGAACGGTCCGGTCGAGGAGCGCGCCGAGAATTCGAGCGAGGCCTCGCCACCGTTTTCGTAGAAGAACAGCTCGATGCTGTGATTGCCCGGCGCCAGCGCGATGCTGCCGCTGAACGGCGCCTCGGGATGGTAGCCGGAATCGCTGATGACCAGGATATTATCGATCAACAGGAACACGCCGTCATCATTGTAGGTGCGGAAGGTGTAGGTATCGGCCGTGGTCACCGAAAAATTGGCGGTGATGCGGGCAAAGAAATTGTTGTTGATGCCCGCTGTACTGGTGACGCCTCGCGCCGCCGCCGCCGGCCATGGAGAGCTGCCCGGGATGTCGCCGGCAAACCCGCTCGGGTCGTCAGTAAAATCGATCACATTCGTCTGCACGGTGTAGTCTGCGGTATGCGAAGCGACATAGCTTCGCAGCGTTGCCAGGTTGTTGACCTGGAATCCCAGGTATTGCTGGACCGTAAAGACAAACGGGCTGGCGGCGGGCACGTCGTTTTCCGTCGCCGCCCTGACGGCGCCGGCGAGGTCCTGCTGCGTGATGGTCGGGGCGTCGTTGGTACCGGTGACGCCCACTTCAACCACCTGCGCCATCGTGCCGCCGTGGCCGTCGCTGACGGTGACGTTGAATTTCTCGGTCGCGCTCTGGCCCGCGCCCAAGAACTGGGTCGCGCTGTTGGCGACGTTGTAGGTCCAGCCGACGGCGCCTGCCGCGGTGATGGCGCTCTCGGCCACCGCGCCCATGGTCAAGGTGCCGCCCAGCGTGTTGCCGGCAAATGCCGCCACAGTGGCGCTGTGCGCATCGACCAGGTCGATGTCGTTGAAGGCGATCGCGCCGCTGTTGCTCAGCGCCGGCGTGGCGGCGTCTTCGGTGACGGCGCCGATGGCGTCGGTCAATGCCGTCGTGATGGTCGGGACGTCATTAATGCCGGTGATTGTGATCAGCACGGCCTGGAGCGTGCTCGCGCCCTGGTCGTCGGTGACGGTGACGGTGAAGCTCTCGCTGTGGCTTTCGCCCTGCGCCAGGTTCTGATGGTTGGCGTTGTCCAGCGTGTAGATCCACTCGCCGCTGCTGGCGTTCACCGCGAAGCTGCCATAGGCGCCGGCCGCGTTGCCGCTGTAGGTTGCCGTGGCGTTATGGTCGACATCGCTGGCACTGACCCGGCCAGTGGCCGTCAGCGTGCTGTCTTCCTGCACCGCGCCCGCTTGGGCGGCGCTGGTGATCACTGGCGCGTCGTTGGTGCCGGTGATGTTCAGCACTACAGCCTGGGTAACGGTAGCGCCCTGGTCGTCGGTGACGGTGACGGTGAAGCTCTCGCTGTGGCTTTCGCCCTGCGCCAGGTTTTGATGGCTGGCGTTGTCCAGCGTGTAGATCCACTCGCCGCTGCTGGCGTTCACCTCGAAGCTGCCATAGGCACCGGCCGCGTTGCCGCTGTAGGTTGCCGTGGCGTTATGGTCGACATCGCTGGAGCTGACCCGGCCGGTGGCCGTCAGCGTGCTGTCTTCCTTCGCTGCGCCCGCTTGGGCGGCGCTGGTGATCACGGGGGCGTCGTTGGTGCCGACGATATCGATGATGACGAGCTCGCTGGCGCTGCCGCCATGGCCATCTTCGACCAGCACGCTGAAGCTGTCGGCGAGGTGCTCGCCTGCGGCCAGCGCGTTGACCGCGCCGGCATCGTGCATGGTGTAGGTCCAGGCGCCTAGGGTATCAACGGTGGCGCTGCCGTAGGCCGCGGCGACGCCAATGCTCAAGGTGTGACCGTCGCTCAGGTCGACATCGCCGTAGGTGATGGTACCACTGCCAACCATGGCTGGTGCCGGCATGGCATTGCCTTCCGAGACCATCGCCGCTTGCGCGAACGAGGTGATGGCCGGGGCGTCGTTGGTGCCGGTGATGGTCACGCTCACGGTCGCGGTTTTGACGTCGCCGCTGGCGTCCGTCACCGTGTAAGTGAAGGAGTCGGTGGCGCTTTCGCCGGCCGCCAGGTAGTCGTAGTAACCGGCATCCGGCGTGTAGATGAAATTCGAGGCCGGCGCGCTGACTGTGGCGGCGCCACCGGCAACGGCGGCAACGGGAGCGCCGGTGGCATGGTCCGCGAGCCATTGCACGCTGCCGTGCAATGGCTCGGTATGGCTCAGGCTCTTGACCAGGTCAGGCACGGCATCGTTGGCCAGCACATCGAGGGCGGCCGAGGCGACGTCTTCCGGCGTCGAGATGGCGTCGTCGCCCAGCGTGACCGGATGGTTGGCCGGGTCGATGGCGACACCGTCGACGGTCACTGCCAATTTTTCGATCCGCACGGTGGTCAGCTCGAACGTGCTGAAGGTGAAGGTGGCGGCATTCGCTTCGCCGCTGCTGTCGGTGTTGGCGGCCAAAAATGCCAGGTAGTTGGCGACATCGGCCTGCACCGCCTTACTCATCCATTCGGCACGCGTAAATACCAGGCGCAAGGTGTCGACGCCGGTGCCGCCATCGTACAGGTCGACGCTGCTGACGATGGAGCGGGTGTTTTCCGCGGCCACGTAGATCAGCACGTCATTGCCGGCGGCGGCCGTCACCGTGTCGGAACCGGCGCCGGCATCGATCACGTCGTCGCCGGCACCGGTGGTGATGGTGTCGTCGCCCGCGCCGGTGACGACGCTGCCCATGCCGGCGCCGGTGGTGATGGTGTTGTTGCCGCCCGCTGCGTGCACGGTACTGTTGCCGGCGCCGGTGGTGATGGTGCTGTTGCCGTTGCCCGCGGTGATGACGCTGTCGCCGGCGCCGGTGGTGATGGTGTTATTGCCGTCACCGACGCTGACGCTGCTGTTGCCGGCGCCGGTGGTGATGGTGTTGTTGCCGGTCAGTGCGCTGACCGTGCTGTTGCCGGCGCCGGTGGTTATGGTGCTGTTGCCGTCGCCGGTGCGGATGGTGCTGTTGCCGGCGCCGGTGGTGATGGTGTCGTTGCCGCCGAGGCCGTCGATGACGTAATCACCCACCCCCGTCGTCAAGGTGTCGTTTGCATCGGTCAATGGGATGACAGTTGTCGTGGTTTGCGCGGACATGGGGAGTTTCCAGATGAAGTAAAGTTGAAAGCAGCAGCCGGGCGGGCTGAACTGTTTCCAATTATATTACGCAAATTGTGACAATGCCTATAGTAAATGTTCATACGAAATAAATAGCGCCGATGGTCATGGCAATGTCTTGGCATTAACACTACATCATAAACAGCAACTCTTGCCCGGCCATGTAGCTGGGCGGGCGCGCCCGCACGGCCGCGCTTGTCGCTTGTCGCTTATTGCACGGCGGAAAAGTACGCTGCCACGGTGCGCAAGTCGTCGCTGTCCAGGGTGCCTGCCGCCACCCGCAACTTGAGAAAGCCGATCAGGTAGCTGTAACGCGCCTGCGCCAGGTCGCGCCTGGCCGCTTGCAGCTGCTGCTCGGCGTTGAGCACGTCGAGGTTGACGCGCACGCCGCCCTTGACGCTTTGGCGGGTCGCCTGCACCAGCAGCGCGGCCGAGTCGGTCGATTTCTGCAGCGCGGCCAGCTTGGCAATGCTGCTGCGCGCGGCATTGAACTGCTTGCGCAACTCGATCATCACGCGGCTGGTGCCCGCCTCCAGGTCCGACCTGGCCTTGTCGCGGTTGGCCACGGCCTGGCTCGTCACTGCCGTCGCCAGGCCGCCGGAATACAAGGGCACCACCAGCTGGATCCCGATGCTGCGCACCGTGGAATCCTGCTTCCAGGTGGTAAGGGTGTCCGAACTGGCGCGGCTGATACTGGCGCTCAGATCGAGCCGCGGCGCGTGGCCGGTGCGGCCCTTGTGAATTTCCTGCTCGGCCGATTCGAGCGCAAAGCGACCGGCGGCAAGTTCGGCATTGTGCTTGCCGGCGAGCGCTTGCCAGTCTTCAAAGGCGCTCATCGACAGCGCCGGCACGGTGAAGTCGGCGACCAGGCTGTCCAGCGGCGGCGCATCCTGGCCGATCATCGCCGCCAGCGTCACGCGCGCCGTCAGCAGGCTGTCTTGCGCTTCGATCAGCTGCGCCTCGGCCACGTCGAGCTTGGCCTCGGTCTCCAGCACATCGGTCCGGGTGCCCTCGCCGTGCTGGAACAGCCGTTGATTGGCCCGCTTCTGCTCCGCCAGAGCGTCGCGCTGCGCGCCCAGCAGCGCCAGCTGGTCTTGCGCATACTTGACATCGGCGTAGGCCGTCACCAGGCGGATCATCAGATCCTGGCTGCGGCTGGCAAATTGGGCTGCGCTGTAACCGGCCTGCGCCATGCCTTGCCGGTAGCGCGCAACGGCGTCCAGGTTGAACAGCGTCTGACGCAGCGTGACACTGCTGGAAATGCTGGTGTATTCGGGATGCGTGGTGGCCGCCAGGGTGCCCGCGCCCGGCGCCGTCAGCTCGGCCTTGTTCTTGCTGTTGCCGTAGGTGTATTGCAGCGTGGGCAGTAAAGCGGCGCGTCCGATCGCCCCGTATTGGGCTCCGGCCTGCTGATCGTGGACGGCCGAACGGTACACCGGGTCGTGCTGCAAGGCAGCGCCATAGGCTGCGATCAGGCCCATCGCGCCACTCTGGCCGGCCGCCAGCAGCGCGGCGCACAGCACGCCGCGGCGCATCAGGAAGGGAAACAAGCTGGGAACCATGCTCACTCCTCGGCCAATGCCGTCCTGGCGCGATCGAACACCGGCTTGAGCAGGTAGTTCAGCATCGTGCGCTCGCCCGTTTTTACAAACAGGTCGACCGGCATGCCGGGCCGGATCTGCAGGTGCGCAAGCAGCTTCACCCCTTCCGGCGCCACCGCCGCGCGCACCTTGTAAAACGCCTGGCCGGTGCGCTCGTCGAGCGTGCGGTCAGCCGACACCTGGGTCACGATGCCGGGAATATGCGGCGTCGTGTTGGTGTTGAAGGCAGAGAAAATCAGATCCGCCTTCAAGCCCTGGTGCACCTTGTCGACCAGGTTGACCGGCAGCATCGCCTCGACGATGAGGGCGTCGTCCCTGGGCACCAACTCCATCAGCTTGCCCCCGGCCGCCACCACCGCGCCTTGGGCGAACACGTTCAGGCCAATGACGGTGCCATCGACCGGCGCCCTGACCAGGCCGTTTTGCACATCGAAGTCAAGCGCTTCCAGGCGATTTTTCAGCGCTTCGGCATCTCTTTGCACGTCGGACAACTGGGTTCCTACTTCCTTTTGATAATCCTGCTGGCGCTGCGAGCGGCGCAGGCCGAATTCGCTGATCTGGCGTCCGATCCGGCCCAGATTGCCGATGTCCTCGGCAATGTTGCCATTGATCTGGGCGTAGGTGCGCTCCAGGTCGAGCAAGCGGTTGCGCGCCACGTAGCCGTCTCGGGCCAGCTCGCGCATGCCGTCCAGCTGCTCCTTGAGGAACTGCTGCTGCTGCTTTTTGCTGATCATCGACTCCTCCAGGCTTTTCAGCTGCGCTTTCAGGCCGTTGATGCTTTCCGCCACCGCGCCCAGCTCATCTTGCAGCGCGGCCTTGCGCGCGCTGAACAACTGCTGCTGCTGCAGCATGCTGTTTGCCACCCGCGCATCGCTCCGCGCCGCCAGCAAGGGCACGGGAAAGGCGATGCGCCTGGCGCCATCGCGCTCGGCCAGCAGGCGGGCCTCGCTCGCTTGCGCCGTGTACCACTGGACGCGGGCAATTTCGGCCGCCGATGTGGCGCCGATGCTGTTCATCCTGAGCAAGACCTGGCCGGCCTTGACCGCATCGCCATCCTTGACCAGGATGGCGTCGACCAGCCCGCCGCCCGGATGCTGGATGACCTTGCGGCTGGACGCCACCGCCACGTTGCCGCTCAGGGGCACTCCCTTGTCGAGCGGGGCAAACGCGGCCCACAGGAAAAAGCCCAGCACCCCCAGCACCACGATGGCCCAGCCCAGCCGGGCGTAGTCGGTGGCATCGGTATTGACGTCCGCCATGTCGACGTCCCGCGCCACGACGTCGCTGACGGGGCCCTGTTTGGCTAAAAGATTTTTCATGCGCATTCCTGTTCCGCTGCGTTGGCCACGGCGTTTGTTCCTGGGCTTGTGCCTGCCTGCGCTGCCTGCCGGGCCTGCGCCATGGCCTGCAACACTTGCTCGCGAGGGCCAAAGGCGCGCACCGTGCCATCGCCCAGCAGCAGCAACTTGGTGGTGGCGCCCAGCACGGTGGTGCGATGGGTGACCAGCACAATGGTCTTGCCGCGCTGGCGCAAGTCGTTGATGGCTACCAGCAAGGCCTGTTCGCCAAGCTCGTCCAGGTTTGAATTCGGTTCGTCCAGCACCAGCAGGGACGGATCGCCATACATCGCGCGGGCCAGGCCGATACGCTGCTTCTGGCCACCCGACAAACCGGCACCGGCGTCACCGAGCAGGGTGTCGTACCCTTGGGCGAAGTGCAAAATCATGTCGTGCACGCCAGCCCGCTTGGCCGCGGTAATGATTTTTTCGGCATCCACCTGGCCGAAACGGGCGATGTTTTCGGCCACGCTGCCGGCGAACAGCTCGATGTCTTGCGGCAGGTAGCCGATGTGCGGGCCGAGTTGATCCTTGTTCCACTGGTAGATATCGGCGCCATCGAGGCGCACTTTGCCGGCGGCGGCCGGCCACACGCCCACCAGCAAGCGCGCCAGCGTCGATTTGCCGGCGCCGGACGGGCCGATCACGCCGAGCACGTCGCCTGGCTGCAAGGCGAACGCCACTCCTTTCAACACCGCCACCGTCGAACCGGGCGGCGCCGCGGTGACCGCCTCGACCGACAGCGCGCCGTTTGGCTTGGGCAGGTCCATGCCGGCCTTGCGCGGCGGATTGGCTTCGAGCAATTCATTTAAGCGCTGGTACGCGCTTTTAACGCTGCCCCATTGCTTCCAGACGCCGATCACCTGGTCGATCGGCCCGGTCGCCTTGCCGAGCAAGATCGAGCCGGCGATCATCATGCCGGGCGACATCTTTCCTTCGATCACCAGCAGCGCGCCAAAACCGAGCACCAGCGACTGCATCGAAATGCGCACGAACTTGCTCAGCGCCGTCACCATGCCGACCTTTTCGCTCGCCTGCGCCTGCAAGTGCAAAAAGCGGCCATGCAGCTTGAACCAGCGCGCCATCAGGTTCGGCAGCATGCCCATCGACTCGATCACTTCGGCATTGCGCAGGTTGTTGGTGGCCAGGTTGCTCGCGGCAATGGCCAGGCTGTTCGCTTCCGCCATCGGCTTCTTCGACACCACTTCATTGACATACGCCAGGATCACCATGATGAGCACGGCGCACGAGGCGAACAGGCCGAGCCAGATGTCGAACAGGAAGATGACGAACAAATACACGGGAAACCAGGGCGCGTCGAAAAAAGCAAACAGGCCGTTGCCGGTAAGGAACTGGCGCAACTGGGTCAGATCCTGCAGGGATTGCCCCGCATTGCCGCCCCCGCGCTTGAGATTTTGCTCGAACGCGGCAGTGTAGACGCGCTTGTTCATGTGCATGTCGAGCTTGGCGCCAACCCGGATCAGCACGAAACTGCGGACGAATTCAAGCGCGCTCAGCACCGCGTAAGCCCCCAGCATCAGCAAGGTCAGCATCAGCAGCGTGATTTCATTGCCGCTTTGCAACACGCGATCATACACCTGCAGCATGTACAGAGACGGCGCCAGCATCAGCAAATTGATGATCGCGCTAAAGACGCCGATGGTGCGAAATGCGCCCTTGAACAACAACAGCACCTCGGCGATCTCGCTTTTTGAAACGGCAGATTTCGGCTTCATCATTTTATAGTTGATATTGAAATTAAAAATGTCAAAAAGAAATGTCGATTATGCCTGAAAAATTTGTACAAGGAAACAACTATAGTTGCTTAAGTCAACATTTCAGAGTTCGGTTCTGCCTGTCCGGCGCCGGACGCACGAACGGCTCAGCCGGCGCCCAAGGCCAGGATTGGGCATCGTTTCACGCGGCGGGAAACGGCATGCGCGCTTTTTTGCTCGAGGGGGACTGCATGGCGCATGGCGAGCGCGGCGCATGCTCTGCAGCGGCGCACGAAACAGCGCCCGACTTTCCGCGGAGGGATGAGGACGGGGACGACGGCGGCGTGCCTGCCGAACGGGGCTTTGCGCAAGAGGCGACAACGCGTGTTGCCCCGCCCTCGCGCATGCGCGTGCCGCAGCGCAATTGGACGCCAGGCGGCGCCCGGAATGACCCGCCTAGTTAATAACGTTCAGGCCACGACGCTCGAGCAGCGGCGCGATGACGGGATCGCGCCCGCGGAAGTTGTGGAACATCTCCATCGCGTCGAGCGTGCCGCCGCGCGACAGCAGCATCTTGCGGAAATAGTCGCCGTTCTTGCGCTGCAGGCCGCCGTTTTCCTTGAACCACTCGACCGTGTCGGCGTCGAGTTTCTCGGCCCACAGGTAGGCGTAGTAGCCGGCCGAATAGCCGCCCGAAAAACTGTGCGAAAAATACGTCGTGCGATAGCGCGGCGGCACCGGGGCGAAATCGACGCCGGCCTCTTTCAGCGCCTTCTCTTCGAAGCCGAGCACGTCGGCCGGCACCTGGGCCGGCGTCAGCTGGTGCCAGCGCTGGTCGAGCAAGGATGCGGCCAGGTATTCGGTAGTGATGAACCCCTGGTTGAATTTTTTCGCCGCCAGCACCTTGTCGAGCAACTCTTTGGGCATCGGCGCACCGGTCTTGTAATGTTTGGCGTAATTGGCCAGCACTTCGGGCCACACCG
>Ga0326735_1000154_pt1 | contig 14970 bp, 13 predicted proteins | sample 37_GP2_1092_FD_207945 | JGI IMG/M metagenome (GOLD analysis project Ga0326735, IMG submission 207945) | Glacier ice microbial communities from Ngari, Tibet, China - 37_GP2_109.2 | ecosystem: Environmental > Aquatic > Freshwater > Ice > Glacier | place: China: Ngari, Tibet | collected 2018-07-31
AAACTGCCGCGATCGAAGTAAAAAGAAGCAAGCCCAATGCGGTGCTGGTCGCGCTGCACCCGGGCACCGTCAATTCGCACTTGTCGCGGCCCTACAATGGCGAAAAAATAGGCCGCACCCCAAGCGATGCGGCAAGCGACATGCTGCGCGTGCTGGACGGTTTGACGGCTGAACACAGCGGCCAGTTTCATTCGTGGAATGGCGACCGGCTGCCGTGGTAGCCGGGACTGCGGCTGGCAAGACCGGTTACAGTGACACTTTCTTGACGAATTGCGTTTTCAGGCTCATCGCCCCGAAGCCATCGATCTTGCAATCGATGTCATGGTCGCTGTCGACCAGCCGGATGTTCTTGACCTTGGTGCCCACCTTGACGGTGCCGGCCGAGCCTTTCAATTTCAAGTCCTTGATGACCGACACGGTATCGCCATCTTGCAGCACGTTGCCGGCCGCGTCGCGGTAGACGCGGGCACCCTCTTCAACGGCGGCGACCGCTTGCGCGCTCCACTCGTGCGCGCACTCGGGACAGAGATACTGGCCGTCGTCTTCGTAAGTGTATTGCGAATGGCATTTCGGGCATGCAGGTAACGTGCTCATGATGGTGATCCTGTGGAAAAGTTTCAGCGTCTTAAAACATGCGCCTTGAAAGACGGGCAGTATACATCGTCAATACCGACCTGGATGCAAACTGCCCGTCAATTGCATGCCATTTCCACGCCATCTCCCGCCATCTTCCGGCAAACTGCTTGCTGCCGGCAGAGGGCAACGCCGTCAGTACAGCACCACCGAGCGGATCGATTCGCCGCTCTTCATCAGGTCGAAGCCTTCGTTGATGCGTTCCAGCGGCAGGCGGTGGGTAATCAGGTCGTCGATGTTGAGCTTGCCTTCCATGTACCAGTCGACGATCTTCGGCACATCGGTGCGCCCGCGCGCGCCGCCGAAGGCCGAACCGCGCCATTCGCGCCCGGTCACCAACTGGAACGGACGCGTCGAAATTTCCTCGCCGGCGGCGGCGACGCCGATGATGAAGGACTTGCCCCAGCCCTTGTGCGTACATTCGAGCGCCTGGCGCATCGTCGTCGTGTTGCCTATGCATTCGAAGGAATAGTCTGCGCCGCCATCGGTAATTTGCACGATCGCATCGACGACATTCTCGACTTCCTTCGGGTTGACAAAGTGCGTCATGCCGAACTTGCGCGCCATCGCCTGGCGCGCCGGATTGATGTCGACGCCGATGATCTTGTCCGCGCCGACCATCTTCGCGGCCTGGATCACGTTCAAGCCGATGCCCCCGAGGCCGAACACGACGACATTCGCACCGGCCTCGACCTTGGCTGAAAACAGCACTGCGCCCACGCCGGTGGTGACGCCGCAACCGATGTAGCAGACCTTGTCGAACGGCGCATCGGAACGGATCTTGGCCAGCGCGATCTCGGGCACCACGATGTAGTTGGAAAAGGTCGACGTGCCCATGTAGTGAAAGATCGGCTTGCCATCGATCGAAAATCGGCTGCTGGCATCGGGCATCAGACCGCGGCCCTGGGTGCTGCGGATCTTCTGGCACAGGTTGGTCTTTTGCGACAGACAGTATTTGCATTCGCGGCATTCCGGCGTATACAGAGGAATGACATGATCGTCTTTTTTCAGACTTTTCACGCCGGGACCGACGTCGACAATGATACCGGCGCCTTCATGGCCAAGGATGGATGGAAAGATGCCTTCCGGATCGGCGCCGGACAGCGTGTAGTAATCGGTATGGCAAATGCCGGTTGCCTTCAGTTCGACCAGTACTTCACCCTCCCTCGGGCCAGCCAGATCGACTTCTTCGATGGTCAACGGTTGACCGGCTTTCCATGCAACGGCTGCTTTGGTTTTCATGCGTATCCTCTATGACGGCAAGCTGGCGCGCCCGGGTCCGGGGCGCCACGCCGCGATGCGCCATGATAGCAAAACAAACCATTATCCGTTTCCGACGCGTCATTTTTTCAACGCGTCGCTTTCTCTCCTCTACTGCGCATAAAGTGCGCGAAAACCGCGCACCGCCGCTTGCGGGTCCGGCGCCAGGTAAACGCTGCTGATCGCCGCCACCATGTCGGCGCCGCGCGCCACCAGCGGCGCCGCGTTGGCTGCGCTCATGCCGCCGATGACGACGCACGGCAGCGCCAGGCACGCCTTGGCCTGGCCGACGATGCCTGGATCGGTCGTGACCGGATATTCTTTGACGCGCGACGGATAAAAGCCGCCGAACGCGACATAGCTGGCGCCGTCCTGCTGCGCCTTTTGAGCGCGCGGCAAATCGCCGTAGCACGAGGCGCCGACGATCTTGTTCGGCCCCAGCAGCGCGCGCATCTGCGCCACCGATGCATCGCGCCCGCCCACATGCACGCCGTCGGCGTCCAGCGCCTGGCACAATTCGATAAAATCGTTGATGATCAGCTTGCAAGCGTGCTTGCGGCACAGCGCCAACAGCGCTCCCGCCTGCTCTTCGCGCAGCGCCGCGCCCGCATGCTTGTGGCGGTATTGCAGCAGCGCGACGCCGGCCAGCAATGCCTGCTCGGTGACCGCCAGCAGCTTGCCGGTGTCATCCCAGTCGGGGGTGACCAGATAAAGACCTTGCATCATTTCCTCTGATTTTCTCGGTTAAGTTGGGTCAGCGCAGCGCAATGCGCTGGCCGGGTGCGATCGCATACGATTGCGCCAAAGCCCCGTGGCAATACGCTTGCGCGCCATCGAGGGCCAGTTCCATCGATTCGCCCAGCGCCAGGCGCGCCGCGATCGCGGCGGCCAGCGTGCAACCGCTGCCGTGAAATTGGCCGGCCAGGCGCGGCCAGCGCCAGTCGCGCCGGGCACTGCCATCCGAGCCCAGCCCGAACCAGCGGTTGACGACTTCGTCGCCGCTGCCATGGCCGCCGGTAATCAACACGTGCAGGCAGCCCATTTCGTGCAAACGCCGCGCCTGCATGCCCAGGTCGCCGTCATCATCGCCGCAGCGGCTCACGGCCAGCGCTTCCGCCAGATTCGGCGCCAGCAGCGTTGCCAAAGGCAGCAACGGCTCCAACGCCAGCAGTGCAGCAAGCATACCCCCGCGCGACAAGGCGTCGCCGTGGCCACTGGCCAGCACCGGGTCGAGCACCACCGGCAGGCCTGGATCGCGCAAACGCAACGCCGCAATCAATTGCGCGATCGCATGCGCATTGGCCAGGCTGCCGGGCAAGCCGATCTTGACCGCATCGATGCTCATCTTGTCCAGCAACGCTTCGCCCTGGCGCCGTATGGTCTCGCAAGACACGGGAAACACGTCGAACACGCGGTCATTGTCTTGCACCGTCAAGGTGGTGACGATGGGCAATGCATGCGCGCCCTGCGCATGAATGGCCAGGATGTCGGCCGCGACGCCGGCCCCGCCGGACGGGTCGAGGCCGGAGAATACCAGCACCGAGGGCCGGGTCACGCGGTGCCTCATGGCAACGGCCCTGCCACCCGGCCCGCCATCGGCGACGATGGCGTCGCCATCATCCGCTTCGGCATGCGCCCGGCCAGGAACGCTTCGCGCCCCGCTTGCACCGCGAGGCGCATCGCGCGCGCCATCCGCACCGGGTCTTGCGCACAGGCGATCGCGCTATTCATCAGCACGCCGTCGCAGCCCAGTTCCATCGCGATCGCCGCATCCGACGCGGTGCCGACGCCGGCGTCGACCAGCACCGGCACCGTCGCCTGTTCGATGATCAACGAGAGATTCCACGGATTCAGGATGCCCATGCCGGACCCGATCAACGATGCCAGCGGCATCACGGCGACGCAGCCGATCTGCTCCAGTAGCTTGGCCTGGATCGGATCGTCGCTGCAATACACCATCACGTCGAAGCCATCGTTGACCAGGATTTCGGCCGCCTTCAGCGTTTCCGGCATGTGCGGAAACAGCGTCTTCTCATTTCCCAGCACTTCCAGCTTGACCAATGTTCGCCCGCCCAGCAATTCGCGCGCCATCTGCAGCGTGTAGATGGCATCCTTCGCGTTGTAGCAGCCGGCCGTGTTCGGCAAGATCGTGAACTGGTCGGGCGGCAGCACGTCGAGCAGGCTGGGTGCGTTCGGGTCCTGGCCGATGTTGACGCGCCGGATCGCCACTGTGATGATGTCGGCGCCGGCCGCGTCGGTGGCTGCGCGCGTTTGCGCCAGGTCGCGGTACTTGCCGCTGCCCACCAGCAGGCGCGACGCGTAAGTTTTTCCAGCGATGGTCAGCAAGTCGTCATCGTTATTTGTCATGTCTCTTCCTTTTTGTTGAGAATGGAAAGACGGCATCAGCCGCCGCCGATGGCGCGCACGATGTCGACCTGGTCGCCGCTGGCCAGCACGCGTTGCGACCAGTCCTGGCGCCGCACGACGCTGCGGTTGACCGCCAGCGCCAGGGCCTGGCCGGACAGCGCCAGCGCATCGACCAGATCACACAAGGTATGTTCAAGCGGCACCTGGTGCGGCGCGCCGTTGAGCACAATCTCTATCGTTGCGATATCAGGGATCGTCTCGCTCATCGCCGTCACACCTTGCGGTACAGTTCGGCGCCGTTCTTGACGAACTCGATCGACTTCACTTCCATGCCCTGCTTGAGCGCCTGGATCTCCGACATACCTTGTTGGGCCGCATATTCGCGCACTTCCTGCGTAATTTTCATCGAACAGAAATGGGGCCCGCACATCGAACAGAAATGGGCCACCTTGGCCGAATCCTTGGGCAGCGTCTCGTCGTGGAATTCGCGCGCCTTGTCCGGGTCCAGGCCGATGTTGAACTGGTCGTCCCAGCGAAATTCAAAGCGCGCCTTGGACAAGGCATTGTCGCGGATTTGCGCGCCCGGATGGCCCTTGGCCAAGTCGGCCGCGTGGGCCGCGATTTTGTAAGTGATGATGCCATCCTTGACATCGGCCTTGTTCGGCAAGCCCAGGTGTTCTTTTGGGGTCACGTAGCACAGCATCGCCGTGCCGTACCAGCCGATCAGCGCGGCGCCAATGCCGGACGTGATATGGTCGTAGCCGGGAGCGATATCGGTCGTCAACGGCCCCAGCGTGTAGAACGGGGCTTCGCCGCATTGCTCCAGCTGCAACTCCATGTTTTCCTTGATCAATTGCATCGGCACATGGCCGGGGCCTTCGATCATCACTTGCACATCGTGCTGCCATGCGATCTGGGTCAGCTCGCCCAATGTTTTCAATTCGCCCAACTGGGCTTCGTCGTTGGCGTCGTAGATCGAACCCGGACGCAAGCCGTCGCCGAGCGAGAACGAGACGTCATAGGCTTTCATGATTTCGCAGATTTCATTGAAATGCGTGTACAAAAACGATTCCTCGTGGTGCGCCAGGCACCACTTGGCCATGATCGAGCCGCCGCGCGAGACAATGCCGGTCAGGCGCTTGGCCGTCATCGGCACATAGCGCAGCAGCACGCCGGCGTGGATCGTGAAGTAATCGACGCCCTGCTCGGCTTGTTCGATCAAGGTATCGCGGAAAATTTCCCAGGTCAAGTCCTCGGCCTTGCCGTTGACTTTTTCCAGCGCCTGGTAAATCGGCACGGTGCCGATCGGCACCGGCGAATTGCGGATGATCCATTCGCGCGTTTCATGGATGTGCTTGCCGGTCGACAAATCCATCACATTGTCGCCGCCCCAGCGGATGGCCCAGGTCATCTTTTCGACTTCCTCGCCGATCGACGACGTGACAGCCGAATTGCCGATGTTGGCATTGATCTTGACGAGGAAATTGCGGCCGATGATCATCGGTTCGACTTCCGGGTGGTTGATGTTGGCCGGAATGATCGCGCGTCCGCGGGCGATTTCGTCGCGCACGAATTCAGGCGTAATTTCTTGCGGGATCGCCGCGCCGAACGACTGGCCCGGATGCTGGCGCCCCATCAAGTCCGCCAGCCGCTGGCCCATCGGCCCCGATGTCTTCAATTCTTCGAGGTATTCGCGGCGCCGCATGTTTTCGCGGATCGCGACGAATTCCATTTCCGGCGTGATGATGCCTTTGCGCGCATAGTGCATCTGCGTGACGTTGGCGCCAGCCTTGGCGCGGCGTGGTTTGCGCAGCAAGTTGAAGCGCAGCTCGGCCAGTTGCGGGTCCGCCAGGCGGGCAAGGCCATATTCGGAGCTGGGACCGGACAATTCCTCGGTATCGCCACGCTCGACGATCCACGGCAGGCGCGGCGTGGCCAGCCCGGAACGGATGTCGATGACCGCGTCCGGATCGGAATACGGGCCGGATGTGTCATAGACATAAATCGGCGGGTTTTTCTCGAAGCCGAACGAGGCCTCGGTGTCGGATTGGCTGATGCGCCGCATCGGCACGCGGATGTCGGGGCGGCTGCCCTCGATGTAGACCTTGCGCGAATTGGGCAGCGGCGTGATCGCAGCCTGGTCGACTTCGGCGGTGGAGGAGAGAAATTTGGGGATGGCGTTCATGTGGCTCCTTTGTCAGCTTGTCAGCTTGTAAATCAGCAGGAGCCAGCAAAGGAGTGTCGACGACGATAGCCCGAGGCCATCGCAATCCATGCTTCCCTTCGCTGGCATTATCCAGATCAGGTTCGGAGGGTGTATCTCACCCGCGCACCGCTTTCGCAGTTTGCAGGACCCCTAGCGTTTGCCGCCTTGCGGCAGCGGGACAAATTATATACCGGTTTCGGCAACACTTCCACTGCCGCGAGCCCCCGACCGGGCCTGGCACCGTTCGACGCCGGCCTTGATTTCGCCGCGCGCAGTTTGCGGCAAGCTTTATAATGAATCCTTTTGTAAAAACACAAGCCAAATCATGGAATTAGCCAAGTCTTTCGAGCCAGCCGACATAGAACAATTCTGGCGCAACGAGTGGGAACAGCGCGGCTATTTTGCCGCCAGCATGGATGCCGCCAAGCCATCGTTTGCGATTCAGTTGCCGCCGCCGAACGTGACCGGCACGCTGCACATGGGCCACGCGTTCAACCAGACCATCATGGATGGCTTGACCCGCTATTACCGCATGCGCGGCCACAACACGGCGTGGATACCGGGCACCGACCATGCCGGCATCGCCACGCAGATCGTCGTCGAACGCCAGCTCGATGCGCAAAAGATATCGCGCCATGACCTCGGACGCGAAAAATTCATCGAAAAAGTCTGGGAATGGAAAGAAAAATCCGGCTCGTCGATCACCGGCCAGATGCGCCGCATGGGCACCTCCCCGGACTGGCAGCGCGAATATTTCACGATGGACGCGCCGCGATCAAAAGTGGTCACCGATGTCTTCGTGCGCCTGTTCGAACAAGGCTTGATCTACCGCGGCAAGCGCCTCGTGAACTGGGACCCGACGCTGGGCACTGCCGTGTCCGACCTGGAAGTGGTGTCCGAGGAAGAGGACGGCTTCATGTGGTACATCAACTACCCGCTGGCTGATGGCAGCGGCCACCTGACGGTCGCCACTACCCGTCCCGAGACGATGCTGGGCGACTCGGCCGTCGCGGTCGATCCGACTGACGAACGTTATAAGCATTTGATCGGCAAGAGGCTGGTACTGCCGTTATGCGATCGCGAAATTCCGATCATCGCCGACGAGTATGTCGACAAGGAATTCGGCACCGGTTGCGTCAAGATCACGCCGGCGCACGACTTCAACGATTATGCCGTCGGCCAGCGCCACAACCTGGAAAAGATAGGCATCCTGACGCTGGACGCGAAGATTGTCGACGAGGCGCCGCTTGCTTATCGCGGCCTGGACCGCTTCGTCGCGCGCAAACTGATCGTCATCGACCTGGAGGCCCTGGGTTTGCTGGAGCAAGTCAAGCCGCACAAGCTGATGGTGCCGCGCGGCGACCGGACCGGCGTCGTCATCGAGCCGATGCTGACCGACCAATGGTTCGTCGCGATGAGCAAGCCGGCGCCGGAAGGCACGTTCTTTCCGGGCAAGTCGATCGCCGAAGTGGCGCTCGACAAGGTCGCGAACGGCGAAGTCAAGTTCGTGCCCGAAAACTGGAGCAATACCTACAACCAGTGGCTCAACAATATCCAGGATTGGTGCATCTCGCGCCAACTGTGGTGGGGCCACCAGATTCCCGCCTGGTATGACGATGCCGGCAACATTTTTGTTGCCAAGACCGAAGCCGAGGCGCTGGCCAAAGCCAAGGCGGCCGGCAGCAGCGGCGAACTCAAACGCGACGACGACGTCCTCGATACCTGGTTCTCGTCGGCGCTGGTGCCGTTTTCGACGATGGGCTGGCCCGAGGAAACGCCCGACATCAAGGCATTTTTGCCGTCGTCGGTGCTGGTCACCGGTTTCGACATCATCTTTTTCTGGGTTGCGCGGATGGTCATGATGACCGCCCACTTCACGGGCAAAGTGCCGTTCAATACCGTCTACGTGCACGGCCTGGTGCGCGATTCGACCGGCGCGAAAATGTCCAAGTCGAAGGGCAACACGCTCGACCCGATCGACCTGATCGCCGGCGTCGATCTGAACACCCTGATCACCAAGCGCACCACCGGCTTGATGAACCCGCGCGATGCGGAAAAGATCGCCAAGGCCACGCGCCGCGAATTTCCGAACGGCATTGCCGCCTACGGCAGCGATGCGGTGCGCTTCACGATGGCCAGCTACGCATCGCTGGGCCGCAACATCAATTTCGACCTGGGCCGCTGCGAAGGCTATCGCAACTTCTGCAACAAGATGTGGAATGCGACCCGGTTCGTGATGATGAATACCGAAGGCCACGATTGCAGCGACAGCCTCACCGGCGCCGACGCCAACGAGAACAATTTGTCGCAAGCCGACCGCTGGATCATTTCCTTGTTGCAGCGCACCGAGATCGATGTCGCCAAGGGCTTCGAGGATTACCGCTTCGACAATATCGCCGCAGCGATCTACAAGTTCGTCTGGGATGAGTATTGCGACTGGTATCTGGAAGTGGCCAAGGTGCAAATTCAGCACGGCAATGCAGGCCAGCAAAAGGCGACCCGCCATACCTTGCTGCGCGTGCTGGAGACGGTGCTGCGCCTGGCGCACCCGGTGATCCCGTTCGTTACCGAAGCGCTGTGGCAAAGCGTGGCGCCGCTGGCCGGCAAGATTGCGGCGAATACAACGGAAGGCGTTGCAAACTCGTCGATCATGATCCAGCCGTATCCGGAAGCCAATTTGGCGCTGCTGAACCCGGCGGCCGAGGAATGGATGGCGCAATTGAAGGCGCTGGTCGATGCGACGCGCAACTTGCGCGGCGAAATGCAACTGTCGCCGGCGCTGCGCGCGCCGTTGATCATCGAGGCCAGCGATGCGCTTGACCAGCAGCGTTTGCAATCGTTTGCGCAATACCTGCAAGCGCTGGGCAAGCTGTCGGAAGTGTTGATCGTAGCAACGCTGCCGGAATCGCCGGCGCCGGTCTCGATCGTCGGCAATACCAAGCTGATGCTGCAAGTGGAGATCGACGCTGCGCTTGAGCGCGAACGGATGACCAAGGAAATGCTGCGCATCGAAGGCGAGATCGCCAAGGTCAACGGCAAGCTCGGCAACGAAAGCTTCGTCGCCAGGGCCCCGGCCGCCGTCGTCGCGCAAGAGCAGGAACGCCTGGTCAATTTCTCATCGACGATGGAGAAATTGCGCGAGCAACTGGCCAAGCTGCCGGTCGCGTAAAAAAATCAGGGGCCAGGCTCGATTGAACGAAATTCATGTTCAATCGAGCCTGGCCCCTGCTGTACAGACAGCGTTCGGTCTACCAGCTCACTCGCCCCACAACTCCCCGTTCGGCCCGACGCGCGGCGCGGCGACGCCGAAGTGCAGGTAGGCGGCCGGCGTGGCGATGCGTCCGCGCGGGGTGCGCTGCAAGTAGCCTTGCTGGATCAGGTACGGCTCCAGCACGTCTTCGATGGTGTCGGCTTCTTCGCCGATCGCCGCGGCCAGGTTGCCGACGCCGACCGGGCCGCCGCCGAACTTGAACAGCACCGCTTCCAGCAATTTCCGGTCCATCACATCGAAGCCGACCGAGTCGACGTCCAGCATCACCAGCGCCGCGTCCGCCATTGCCTTCGTGATGTCGCCATTGCCCTTCACTTCGGCATAGTCGCGCACGCGGCGCAGCAAGCGGTTGGCGATGCGCGGCGTGCCGCGCGCGCGCTGCGCGATTTCGCGCGCGCCGTCGGGCGCGATCGGCGCCTTCAGCAGCGCGGCGCTGCGCGTGACGATGCGGGTCAATTCCTCGGTATTGTAGAATTCGAGCCGGGCGACGATGCCGAATCGATCGCGCAGCGGATTGGTCAGCATGCCGGCGCGGGTGGTCGCGCCCACCAGCGTAAACGGTTGCAAGTCGAGCTTGACCGAACGCGCGGCCGGCCCTTCGCCAATCATGATGTCGATCTGATAGTCTTCCAGCGCCGGGTACAGAATTTCCTCGACTACCGGCGAAAGCCGATGGATTTCATCGATGAACAGGACGTCATTCGCTTCCAGGTTCGTCAGTATCGCAGCCAGGTCGCCGGGGCGCTCCAGCACCGGGCCGGAAGTCTGGCGCAAATTGACGCCCATTTCGCGCGCGATGATGTGCGCCAGCGTGGTCTTGCCCAGGCCCGGCGGGCCGAACAGCAAGGTATGGTCGAGCGCTTCCTTGCGCTGGCGCGCGGCGGCGATAAAGATTTCGAGCTGGCCCCGGATCTTTTCTTGCCCGACATATTCATCGAGTTGCTTGGGCCGCAGCGCGCGCTCGATCGCCTCTTCGTTAGGTGACGCAGGGGTCGCTGCGATGATGCGCTGTTCGGTGAATTGGTCGGTCTGGATGCTCATGGTATGCTCGAATTATCCTTTTGACAGCGCCTTCAGCGCCAGCTTGATGCCGTCCGACACGCCGCTGGTGGCCGGCACGCTCTTCAACGCCAGCAGCGCTTCCTTGTCCGAATAACCGAGCGCCAGCAGCGCGTTCAGGATATCCGATTGCGCGTCCGGCAGCGCGCGCATGCCGCCTGCGCCGATGTCGGCGCCCAGCTTACCCTTTAATTCCAGCAGCAGGCGCTCGGCCGTCTTCTTGCCGATGCCCGGCACCTTGACCAGGCGGCCCGCCTCCTGCAGCGTGATCGCTTGCGCCAGGTCCGCTATCGTCATGCCCGACAGGATCGCCAGCGCCATGCGCGCGCCGACGCCGGTGATCTTGATCAATTGGCGGAACACGGCGCGCTCCTCGGCATGGCCGAAGCCGAACAGCAAATGCGCATCTTCGCGAATCGCCTGGTGCGTAAACAGCACGACTTTTTCGCCAACCTGCGGCAGGTTGTAAAAGGTGCTCATCGGCACGTCGACTTCATAGCCAACGCCCTGGCAATCGACCAATATTTGCGGCGGATTTTTTTCCAGCAAAATGCCCGAGAGGCGACCTATCATCGTGTAAACCCTTCCATCTGAATGGCAAACATTGCACTTATGCGTTTAGAACCTATCTCAGTAGTCCAAATCGTCGCGGCGGCGCGCTTTGCGCGCAGCCCTGCGTTGCGACTCCTTGCCATAGCCCGCTATGGCGCGTCGCCACGCCTTGCTCCGCACGCAAACCACCTCCGCCCCAACTGACTCGCTCTACTGAGATAGGTTCTTAATTATCCGACCAGCCGTCCGCGCTTCATGCGCAGGCCCTTCAAGCCGGGCGCCAGCGCGCCCAGCAGCGCCAGCGCATCGTGGCTGTTGGCGTGGCAAATCGCCACCCCTAACGCATCGGCCGCATCGCTGCCCGGTAAACCGGGCAGCAGCAGCAAACGCGCCACCATGTCTTGCACCTGCTCCTTGGCCGCCTTGCCATGGCCGACGACGGCTTGCTTCACTTGCAGCGCCGTGTATTCGGCCACCGCCAGTTCCGCCCCGACCAGCGCGCAAATGGCCGCGCCGCGCGCCTGACCGAGCAACAGCGTCGATTGCGGATTGACGTTGACGAACACTTTTTCGATCGCCGCGCAATCGGGCCGGTAAGTGCCGACAATTTCGGTGATGCCCTGCAAGATCACCTTCAGGCGCGCCGGCAGGTCGGTGTCCGTCACGGTCTTGATCGTGCCGGACGCGATATAGCGCAGCTGGTTGCCCTGCTTGTCGATCAGGCCAAAGCCGGTCGTGCGCAGGCCCGGATCGATGCCGAGGATGATCAATGACGGAAATGGCGGGTGCCGGTGTACAGCATGACGACGCCGCGCTCGTCGGCTGCGTCGATCACTTCCTGGTCGCGCATCGAGCCGCCCGGCTGGATCACGCAATTGGCGCCGGCGTCGATGACGACGTCCAGACCGTCGCGAAACGGGAAGAACGCGTCCGACGCAACCACCGAGCCTGTCAGCGACAGGCCTGCGTTCTGCGCCTTGATGGCCGCGATGCGGGCCGAGTCGACGCGACTCATCTGGCCGGCGCCCACGCCCAGCGTCATGTTATTGCCGCAAAAGACGATCGCATTCGACTTGACGAACTTGGCCACGCGCCACGCGAACATCAGGTCATTCAATTGCTGCGGCGTCGGCTGCAGCTTGGTGACGACTTTCAAATCGCCGATGTGGACATTCTTCGCATCCGGGGATTGCACCAGCAAACCCCCGCCGACGCGTTTCATGTCCATCTTGTTGGCGCCATTGCCGAGCGCGATTTCGAGCATGCGCACGTTTTGCTTCGAGGCCAGCACCTGACGCGCCTCCAAGGAAAACGATGGCGCGATCAGCACTTCGACGAACAGCTTGGCGATCTCGACCGCGGTCTTGCCGTCGAGTTCGGTGTTGAAGGCGATGATGCCTCCAAAAGCCGAGGTCGGGTCGGTTTGCAGCGCGCGGCTGTAAGCTTCGAACGCATCGACGCCTAACGCCACGCCGCAAGGATTGGCGTGCTTGACGATCACGCAGGCGGCGCCTAAGCCAGACTCAGCAAGTTGGCCCAGGCTCTTTACGCATTCCCATGCGGCATCGGCGTCGCCGATATTGTTATACGACAGCTCTTTACCCTGCAGCTGGCGATAGTTGCCCAGCGCGCCATCGGTCGCCTGCAAGTCGCGGTAAAACGCCGCGCTCTGGTGCGGGTTTTCGCCGTAGCGCATGTCCTGCACCTTCTCGAAAGCGAGGTTCAGCGTTTGCGGATAGGCGCTGCGGGTCGCGTGCGCCTTGTCCGCGCCCAGGCTGGTCAGGTAATTGGTGATCGCGCCGTCATATTGCGCGGTGTGGGCGAACACTTTCTTGGCCAGCATGAATTTCGTTTCATAGCTGACGCTGCCGGCGGGATTGGCCGCATCAAGGCTTGCCGTCATTTCAGCCAGCACCACGCCATAGTCGAGCGGATCGCAGATCACCACGACATCCTTGTGGTTCTTGGCTGCCGAGCGCAGCATCGTCGGGCCGCCGATGTCGATGTTTTCGATCGCATCTTCCAACGTGCAGGCGTCTTTCGCGACGGTCGCCTCGAACGGATACAGATTCACGATGACGATGTCGATGGTCGGCATGGCGTGTTCTTGCAGCTTCGCCATGTGCTCGGGAAAATCGCGCCGCGCCAGTATGCCGCCGTGCACTTTCGGGTGCAGCGTCTTGACGCGGCCATCGAGCATTTCCGGGAAACCGGTATAGTCGGCCACTTCGGTGACGGGCACGCCGTTATCGGCCAGCAATTTTGCGGTGCCGCCGGTCGACAACAGATTGACGCCGAGCGCGGCCAGCGCGCGGGCGAATTCGAGAACGCCGGTTTTATCGGATACGGAGAGAAGAGCTTGTTTGATCATGGCGATGGCTAGTTGGTTAGTATTCTAAACTGGAGGTGAAACCGAAGGGGGACACGAAGGGACCCGCTGAGCTGCTCTGCTGGACAGGCCATGTCACAGCAAGCCATGCTCCTGCAATTTCTTGCGCAAGGTGTTGCGGTTGATGCCGAGCATTTGCGCCGCATGCGACTGATTGCCGTCGGCGCGCAACATGACCACTTCGAGTATCGGTTTTTCGACGGTCAAGACGACCATGTCGTAGATATTCGTCGGCTGCTGTTCGCCCAAGTCGTCGAAGTAGTCTTCGAGGCTTTTCTGGACGACTTCCTGTATGCTTTCTTTACTCATTTTACGACTCATTCCGCTGATTGATGGGGAATGGCACTGTTGCCATTCCACAATAACATGGGCCTGGCGCTGGCCCTTGGTGGATACATTTCAAGTATATTTGAAGAGCATTTGAAGCCCGATTTCCCACCCTCATGCACGATCACGCCGCCATCGCCTGTTCGGCGAGGCGGTATTGTAACCGCTCGCCAAAACGCCATTGGGACTCAAAAAATTGATCGACTGCAACAAGCTGCGCATCGGTCGATTCGAGCAAATTCATTTGCTGGCGAAATTGTTCGCCGCCCGGCAAGTCGCGTACATACCAGCCGATGTGCTTGCGCGCCGTGCGCACGCCGAGGAATTCACCATAGAATGCGTAATGGGCGCGCAGATGCTCGCCCATCAGCAGCCGCACTTCATCGACCAACGGCGCCGGCAAGATGGCGCCGGTGCGCAGAAAATGGTCGATTTCGCGGCAAATCCACGGCCGGCCCTGCGCCGCGCGGCCGATCATCACCGCATCGGCGCCGGTCAGGTCGAGCACCTGGCGCGCTTTTTGCGGCGTCGTGATGTCGCCATTGGCCACCACCGGTATGCCGACCGACGCCTTCACGGCGGCGATGGTATCGTATTCGGCGGCGCCGCTGTAGCCATCGCTGCGGGTGCGCCCGTGCAGCGTCAGCATCGCGATGCCGGCTTGCTCGGCGATGCGGGCGATGCGCAGCGCATTCCTGTTTTCGCGATTCCAGCCGGTGCGAAATTTCAGCGTCACCGGCACGTCGACCGCATTTACCACAGCATGCAGGATCTGCTCGACCAGGCTTTCGTTTTGCAACAGCGCCGAACCGCACCAGCTGTTGCAGACTTTCTTGACCGGACAACCCATGTTGATGTCGATGATCTGGGCGCCGCGATCGACATTATATTTGGCGCAGGCGGCCA
>Ga0326735_1000155_pt1 | contig 14918 bp, 9 predicted proteins | sample 37_GP2_1092_FD_207945 | JGI IMG/M metagenome (GOLD analysis project Ga0326735, IMG submission 207945) | Glacier ice microbial communities from Ngari, Tibet, China - 37_GP2_109.2 | ecosystem: Environmental > Aquatic > Freshwater > Ice > Glacier | place: China: Ngari, Tibet | collected 2018-07-31
GTTGCCAGGAATGTTATTTATTGAATTGCTAATTTGCTGCTTTCGGTTGTGCATGTTGGAAACCTACCGTCGTACTCTAAATTAATCGGGTAGGTGTCTCAAGTTATATTGGCACAGGGGGCTGTTGCTTTCAAATGGTTAAGTGTTCGCTTCGTTTCGATTATCATTCTTATGCGTACGGTCGGTAATCCCCCGCGAAATTAGCGCGATCTTTTTTCAGCAGCATGCCATTGTAATATTAATTGACGGCAACCGATATCAGCAAATTTCTGAGAAATATTGTCAACTTTGAACTCGGCCTCAGTTGGTCTGCGATGGATCATTTTCAATGACCATGTGTGGCCACACCGGCACTCGGCTTTGAAGCCATGCTCGGATGTTAGGAACGCGGATGGAGCCAAAACTTCTCCGCAAACGCGACATCGGCCAAGCAAACTTGCCCGCTTCATGGCGTCACGCAGTCGCTCCTTGGTTTCTGGATTTGCAGCACTAGAATCAATCAATTTCTCAATCGCTGTTTGTGAACTCAGCTGCAGAGGGGCGGTGAATGCGACTCCGTTTCCTCTGCTTTCGATACCCTTGATTTGGCAGGACGTCATTTCGGAGTAAAGATCGCCGGGTATTGGCGCAACCATGAACGGGTAGCCGCCTAGAAGATGTTTCAGCAGCCACTGTTCGACTGCAAAACGTACCCGTTCGACAGCATAGAACTGAAGCGGATGAAGAACGCTGTCGCCACCCGATTCGGCCGCATCCACGCTTTCGACAGACAAGCCGGGATGACTGAAGAATACATATAAATCTTCTCGTTGCTGCGCCCAGTCCATGGAGCCACGCCAGCCGGCAACGAAGCCGAACAGTGCAATTTGCTGACCATTTTTCGATAGTTCAAGAAAACAGTCCCCATGTTTGGATGTCAGACTGAGGCGCCATGGCCCGAACGTCGTACCTCTTCCCGCATCGTCCCATGTAAAGATCACGCTTGCCGCAAGCGCATGGCGCACCAACAACTCGACGTATTTTGCATATCGATCACCCTTGTCTCGGGCTATTTCATATTTTTTCTGAGGGGCTTCCATCTCCCGTGCCAGATTCGAGTACGCGAGTAACCAGATCGCGCGCAAGTGTCGATAATGTGGATCATGTTGAAGAATGTTTGTATTGCGCAGCGCAATCGGTATTTTCCGTGTTGAAGGCACGGCAGCATAAAGCGCACTGTGCTTTAATTGATGTACTTTGCCGAGCATTTTCTTGAGTTCATCATACGTGTCCTTGGCAGCGGCCCCGGCATCAGGATTGTCGGCGAAAGACTTGCCCCAGAGCGTGCAAAGCGCATCCCTCAGCCTGCGATTGAGTTGCTGGGCACCTGCCAACTCCTTTGCCTCTCCCTGCTTAGCCAGAAGAACCGCTATTTCTCGTAGGTGGTTGCTCAGCACCTCCTGTAACTGGTCTATCAGCCGTACAAAAACCACATTCTCATATATGGCAAGGTCATCTTCACTGACCAACGCCTTTAATCGCGCTGGTACGACTCCCGTCAATTGCCTGCGATGCCAGTCCTCGGAATGAGCTGCAAGATGTGTCAAGGCATCAGGTGCCAGGCGCCTTACCCTCGAGATCGCGAGCACCTCAGTGTCGTAACGCATGTCCATGCGCGGCCGCTGCGCGATCACCTGAAGATGCCCTGCATCAAGGAGTTCCTTGAGTGATTGTTCCAGAACCGTCATTTCCGCAAATTCCTCAAGCTTCGCCGGCATGACCGGTGACGGCAATACTTCAGCTTGCGTTTGCGTTTGCGTTTGCGTTTGCGCTACGATGGCGGCAACTGCCTCATCGATTAAGCCCTCTGCTTTAATTTGTAATGTCGCAACGCCTACGAATGACCGGATATTCTGTTGCCCGGAAAGGCCGCATCGCTGAGTTCCAGCGTCCCACAGGATGTCACCGGTATTCAGTGAAATCACATCATTAAGCAAGCAAGGAGCTAGCAAACGATAGCGGCCAGACTCTACCGTGTCGGGAAGCTCTACATTGCTGCCCTGATACCGATCGTAGACCTTCATCCATTGCGCTCCATGCGTTTTATGTCCCGGCGTAGTGCTTGTAGACAGCGTACTGGTTGATCATCCAGGCCACGCTTTGCCCACATCTCGACCAGAGCATCTTCGACCTGGCGCAGTTGATCTATGCTCACGTCATGACGACCGATTACTTTCCCGTCACGGAACATTCTGGTCGCGAGCATATGATCGATCGCCAAGCCCTCCGACCCACCAGACTCAAGCACCACTGGCACAAATCGCAACAACTGTTGCTCCAACCGGTTACCCCAACCGAGCCCGAAGTCATCGCTTAAAAGAATCGTCAAGGTGCTGTCATTGATATATTTCAGAAAATCTTTTACACGGCCTGCGTGCTTGCGCTGAGCCACACCGAACTCGTTGGTGAGTTTCTCAAATGACCAGGTAACAGAATCTTTCGGACGTCGGATATTTTGCGTTGTTGGTTCCTGCTTGGGCAACTCCAGTACGAACGCTCGATCATGCGTCTTGTCGGCAAAAGAATTTGTTGTTTCGTCGTGATTTGCCGTCCCGATGAACCAGATATTGTCTGGTAATCTGATTGCACGGCCATCATGCAATAGCGCAGGCGCACCGCTGGCAGGCCTGGATTCCATCAAGTTGATGAAACGTTTTTCCTTTGACACTTCAATCGCAGACAAGAATTCGGCGAAGTATTGTTCTGGACGCGAAAGATTGATTTCGTCGAGCAGTACGATGTGAAGCTTGTCACGCCCGACCTCGGTTTGCGCCCGGTACAGGGCTTGCAGTGTATCTTTTTCATAGTAGCGTTTTTCGAATGCATTGTAGTGCCCGATCAAGTCAGCCCGGTCTCGCCAGCCGGCTTGTACCGGAATCACAGTGCACTCAGCGCCGATGGCCTTGGCGAAGGCCGTTGCCAACGTCGTCTTTCCGGTTCCGCTGATACCTTGAAAAATGTGAAGATGGCTCATCGCGAGGCCACCCAAAAAGAGTTGTAATTCCTGTTTCTGGAAGTGAAGCTCCTTGCCCTTTTCTGCAAATGCGATACGAGACTGAAGGTCGGTGACCATGTCGGCAAGTGCGGGGACAGGATCGGTTGTGATCGGCAGGGAGAGTTCGAGGTCCATGCGACTTAGCTCAGGAAAGACGGCGCCATTTTTCTTATTATCGATCAACTGATCAACCTCGTCCCTGAGCTGCTGAGCAGCGCTGCTGAGCAGCGCATTGCGCTTCTCAAGAAGCTGTCGAGTCATTTCAGATGACTGCGCATCCATAACGCTTCGGTTCCACTGATGCTCCTTGCCCTGTAATGCAAAGAGTTCATCCTCGCGCACCTTGAGGCGATCCTGCAATGAATCGCGTTGTTCGCGAAGTTGCGTTGAATCTTCTTTTGACTGATTTTCCCGAAATACATCGATTTCACGCTTCATTTGGCGGTTCGCTGATCTGAGGCTTTCAAGTTCCTCAAGCACCAGTTGGGGATCATCGCCGGCCAGTTCACGCAGATCTTCCATCTCGTCCAGATCACTCTGACGCGCCTCCAGCTCCGACCGCAATCGGTCGCGCTCCTTCTCCTGCCGACTTATTCGTGCATCTTTTTCATCAATCAAGGATTGAAATTCTTCCTCGATATCAGCGCGTACGGCCTTCTCCTTGAATCGAAGAAGTCCTTCGTCGACGCGCAAGCGCTCATCGCGACGATCCAGGCTATGGTTTCCTACAGAGAGATTCAATTCCCTTGTTTCCAGTTCAGATGAATGCTTGCTAGCCAGCTTAATGATGGCATCCGACTCGCTTCGGGCATGCTCCATCAGTTCTTGCCGGCGTAGAGTAATTTCACCTGGCAATCGATCGCGCCGTGCCTCCAGATCAGCGATTTGATTTTGCAAGATTTCGAGGGATTTTTCTCTATCCGAAACCATGCCGCCTCGTAGCGTTGCTTCGCGAACTGTGATGTCTTCCAGATCCGTAGCAATCTTTGTGCGCTGAAGTGTGAGTTCTTTCCGTTCCGACTCGATCTGCTTGTGCGATGCGTCGTGCTTTTTTATTGCTAAAATGAATGTGGCTTTTTCCTCATTCAGTTTTTCAGCCTCGGTCGACACAGAGGCTCGCGCAGCCAACAGCTCATCTTCTTTCTTCTTGAAATCCAACCGCAACGCTTCTGCGTCGGACTCGAAACGTTCGGAAGCAGCCTTTGCCTTGGAGCCCAATTTAGCGAACTGATCCACGAAGGAATGAAACTGAGCGCGTGGTTCTGCCGGAAGCTGTGTCAGCAATGCTTTAACGGTGTCTTCGGACCATTCCGGCATAGTCTCTCCGACCAGTGGCACTATTTGAGCTTTAGTAGCAATCAGCCGGCTCATCAGCACATTTGCAGCCGGAACTGCGAGGGTTCCCGATGTCGCCGAAGGGCGACCAATCTTTTGTTTTTTGGTTGCCATATCGCGCTTCGTTAAAAATACGGTGAAAATTTTTCGAACCAATTGATTGCAAAATCTGCCTCGGCGATGGCCTGGCTTGCTACCAGTTTTCGGCCGCTGGCGTGTACGCCTTTGTTGCGCATATCGATCAATGCCAACAAGCGATCCCATTCAAGAAGGTTCGAATCGAGTTGTTTTAAGGGATGATCATCATGATGATGGGTTGATAGCAATGCCGCGAACAGGAGCGCCTTGAATGGACGATCCCGCTTTGTTGCGGCAAGGCGAATTTCTTTGAAATTCTGTCCGGAAAGTATCTTCTTGGCGTGTTCCGGAAGGTTGGATTTGAGGGGCAGTTCCGCAAGCAAGTCATAAGCAGAGCCCCGATTTACACCATCAGGAGGCCAGTATTGGTTCATGACAGGCCAACGCTCCAGCATCCATTGCAACAGCGCTTCAAGCAGCGACCCGCACTCCTGAATCAGGCTGCCAAGCTCTTCAGGGTTAACTCCTTCTTGTCCAGCGAGGCGTTCACGCTGCCTAAGCGAGCGGGCCAGATGTTCACGTATGAGGGCATATTCTGGTTTCGCGAGCGATGGGTAGCTCAGCAATTTCAGTTCCACTTGCTGCTCAATCTGGGCAAGCCAATCGGCAGCCGAGAGCTGGTTCGGCGTCGCATCTGGCATGACGCCAATGATTCGTTGCGCAAGGGTTGGCAAAGCATGAAGATGCGATTGCAGCGGTTTTCTCAGCCACTTGGCTACCTTGGTCACGCGCCACGGATCGCTAACCAACCAAGGGTGCAGGTCGCCCGGCTTGTGGAATATTTCGCATAATACGTAGGCGGGGGTTGGTCCGTCACCGAGGATTTCAATTTCATCCCCCATCAGTTCCGGTACGATCCCATCGAGGTCGCCGTTCACTGCGTTTGCATCCTTGAGGCATGAGCGCCATGCATCGAGCACATCACTCTTGCTTCCTAGTCCCACTTTGATGAGCCGCGGCAAGGCAAACGGTTTGATACGTCTTCCGTTGTTTCGACTGTCCGCAAAGCTCGGATACTTGCCCGTCACACCTTCCAAAGGATAAATATCCGGCAGCTCAGCACAAACACGGGGAAGCCAGTGTCCGAACAAGCTGTCGCGGAAGGCATAATGTTCAGACAGATGGGATTGGTCATCCGATTTCCCCGTGAGACGACTTTCCCCACGTTCCGTTATGCGGAACTGAGCATCAACTAATCCCCTGGGCTGAAGCTCCTTCGCCAAGATGAATGCGATAAGGTCGCGCTCCAGTGACAGCATGTCGGCCAATTTATCCAGGTCACGCACGCCCGCGCTAAGCAAGCCGAGCACTGCATCCTGAAAAACATTCAACTGCCGTGCAGCTTTCGGCGCCAGAAAGGTCCATACTTCCACCGGCCACAGAATGGACATTTGAGGTCCCGACGTAGTTCGGCCGCTCCAGCGAAGGTAACGTTCATCCGACACGTCGCACCTCCACATCACACAGGTCGACGAACGCGCTCATCTCCGGTACTGCTTCCTTGGCACCCAAGCCTGTGAACATGCTTTTGTCTCCGACTGCGATCAACAGGCGCTTTTGGCGGCTCATCGCCACGTTAAGGCGGTTTGAACTGCGAAGGTGGCCATACTTCTGACTGGCGCTTTTCTCAAACGTTTCCTCGCTTTGCATCTCCGATCGCGGCACCAGTTTCATCGAATTGCTCCTCACGGTGGACAAGAACACCACATCAAACTCCTTTCCTTGAAATGCATCGACAGTGCCGATTCGAAGCCGCTCTTGGCAATCAGGACTCGATGCATGCTCAGCGCGAACCCGCCAGCCGTCTTCGCCTTGCTCTGAAATCCCATCTTGCCCCAGTGCCTTGAATATCCGATCGCGCTGTGCCGCGTAGAAAGTAATCACGCCAATGCTCATGGTGGGGGATAGTTCGCCCAACAGGCGCTTTACTTCGCTGGCGATACGGATCGCTTCGGCGCTGCGCATCCGACTCTTGTCAACTCGCTCGTCGTCGACGCCGTCGAACGGCACGTCCAGCCATCGACAAACGCCTTGGCCATAAACAGGCACAGTCTCGATAAAATTATCGGTGCTTCGACCCGAGCGTACTTTTTCAAGGCCGGCCGACTCGTAGAACTGCTGGCTCATGAAGTCGCCAAGAATCGGATGCATCCGAAATTGCATGTCCAGCATGGCTACGCGTGGCACGCCATCGTCTGCTTCACGCGCCTTGAGTTGCCGCCAAAGCCGCTCGAAAAGGCTGTCCTTGTAAGTATTGTTATCAATCTGGTCACCTCGCTTGGAGCGAATTTCCTCTTCGATATCGGAATCGAGCAAATGTGGAAGCTGCCGATGATCGCCCACGAGAATGATCCGCCGCTTGGCCATGGCCATTGGAATGAAAAGATCGAGCGGATTTGCTCGGGCAGCTTCATCGATGATGACGCTTTGGAATTGAATCCCGTAGGCTGCTTCCGGTGCAATACTTTTTAACGCGCTCATAGGGTGGCTTGCGGATTGCTGGCACGTCGCGCCAACGATGCTGCTGTAATTTTCTATCGAACGAGAAACCCATGCAGGGTAGGAGGCGAATGCATCGCGGTATCGCTGCAAAACGCCATGCTCTCCGCTACGCGAGGACGCCACCTTGTCGGCGATCTCCGTTTGGAGGCAATGAAGGAGACCTGCTGCTTCCTCGTCGAGCGCATTGCGAATTTTTGCTGGCCGTTGATCGGGGCGCAGCGCATCAAGCAAATGATCGCGCACGGCAGCAAGTTCAAGCAATTGAGCGTCATCTGGCGATTCCGTCTTCGCCATCGCCCGCAAAACCCTATCTTCGCGTTCTCCCGCTATTCCGGGTAGTCCTGTTACAAGGCTCAACACATACATCGCCCGCTGCCGCCCATCATCGGCGAATGATGCGGGCAGTACCCTCAGCGAGCGTGCTGCCCGCGTCAGTCGCCGCCTTTTCAGCAGCGACAAACCCGGTGCCTGGTCGGTCGACGCTGCGCTTCGGTCGCAATATTCGGCCCAATTGCTTTGCCACGTTACCGATGGGCGAACCCTTGCGCTCCCCGCCAGCTTCTGCAGCAAGTCTTCTACGCTTTTCAGGGCCTGATCTAGTCGCTCTGGTGGAACTCCTGCAATCAATAGGTGACTAAGAAGGCGATTGAGTTGATCCAGCAGGGCAGGGGTTGGCTCAGCATCGCGCATCTTCTGGAGTCGGTCATCGAGTTTTAACGTGTGCGCCTTGGACCACACAGCCACAGCATCGACATTCTCCTGTCGGCGAGAACGTCCGACCTTGATAGGTGGAAGACCGTAAACATCGGTTCGCTCCAAGGCGTTTTCAACTGCGTCGTGTTGAAAGCTCGATATCAAGACTTGCTGCGAAATTGTGCGTCCTTCATTCAGTTCAGCCAGGCGACGCGCCAGCGCGGCGATGACCTGGGTCTTGCCGGTGCCCGGCGGCCCGATGATCAGCGCTACGTCCGGCGTGTTCAATGCGATCTTGATGGCGAGTTCCTGCTTGCTCGTTGCCTTGCCATTGCTAAAGCTTTGTGCCGCATAATGCGTCAATCCGGGCAACGTAGAAGCACGCTGTTTGGGAAGCGGCAGATCCTGAAGTAATCGACCCAGGTTGGGTACGCCCAAGCCGGCTTCGATGACCCGGCGCGCAACATTTCGACGTTCTTGCTGCGTGCGGTTACCTGTTACGGATAAATATGCAAAACCGGAATCGGGGGGCCTGGTCGAGTCACTGCTTTCCAATGCGACGCCATTGCGCTGCAGATCCAGTTTTCCACGGTAGCGGCGTTGTGCGTCTTTGGTGTCGAGGTCGACATATCGATCACCTTGCCAGTCCGGCGCTAATTCATCGACTTCCAGTTCATCGCCTTCAGATGAAAATTTTCGCCATCTAGCCACGAAATCGGCCCGAGCCTGCGGGTCGACAGTCAGGCTCCAGCCACCGTCCTCCTCACTGACGGGCTTGCAGTTGCTAAAGCGCAAGGTGCCGATGTTCGCTGCCCGGGCGACATCCTTTAGCCATTCTTTTTCGCTATAGAGGCGCCAAAGATCGAGGTAAGCTCCGTAACTTGTCACTGCCGCGTTCAGCAATGTTTTTTCGATCCCTGTTTCCTCGTTGACTGCTACATCTGCATCCACAAACCGGATATCTCCTTCGAGCAATGAGATTGCATCGATCTGGGATTTTTTTCGGCCTGCGATCCGATCAACCCAGAGTGGCGTGTCCGGTTGACGGCCCAAATCCACAATGTAGCGGCGACCTTGTAATTGCAACTTGCTGGCATCTTGCCTTGGATGAATGGCGGCAAAGACTCTTTGCTTGCCACGCTCGGCATTAAAAAGAACAAATTCATCGGTGAGCCAGGCAATCGCCATCCCGACATCCGGCGAGTCGATTTTATGCTGTTGATGCAAGCTATCTGCAGTGCGCTGGTCAACGCCAAATTCAAGTCCTTGGCCCAGTACCGTAGAGCGCACAGGAACAAGGCATCTCAATCCAACTTGCTTCTGCTTTGCTCGCACCAGCAGCCAAAGTGCATCCGTGTTTTCTGCGTGAAATTCAAGCGATCCTGACTGCAGCCCAGGATTGAGGGCGGCGATGGAATCGTCTTGTTGCATTAAAATAATATCGTTGACTTTCTTGAGAGTTACCTCTTCATCTGTTTGCCACTGCGCCGGGTTAAACGTCTTGTCTGCCGGGACTGCGAAGAGAATTTCTGGTTGTAGTAGCGGTGAATTACTGAGTCGCATAGCGGATTACCAGGAAAAAAGCCAAACATTGTGCAATTGATCCATCTGCCCGGCATGTATCGCCATACGGACTCCTTTTTTCTTCAAGATGGTGCGTTGACGAATTGACAAACGCCCCTTGATGCCCCCAGTTTGCAGCTGCAACGCAGCCCCTTTTTTTGCCTCGATCAGAAGTTCGCCAGCCTCGATCCAAAGGGTTGCGATCACATCGCTCTCCATATGCAACGCCGTACCGGGTGGCGATGACCTGAGCGTCGTTGGCTGCGTTCCAATCACTTGATGATGACCAGTGGCTATCCACTTGTCGGCGGCAGTGGCTCCTTCCATCAGTTCGTGGCTTGGCGCATATATCCTGTGTTCCAATCGTACGGTCGAATGACTTTCCTGTGCCACGTCGCAAAAAGGGCATGTCAGTTCTTTTTCCCACAAGAATGTACTGCCGCAGCCATCCTGCGATACATCGCAGATGACTTGTGCTGCGGCCGCAGCCTCAAATGCTTCGGCCCATTCCGCCATGACGGGGCGCTGCTCTGGCACCAGCAATCCGTCGTTAAAACATTTTTCGAACAGTGCACTCAACCGGGGAGTCAATACTGCGACGCGAGCAATGCCATTGAGGCCGCGATTGCTATCATCGGACGCATGATCGATCCACGCTATTTCACCACGCGATGCGGCATCCTCAAGGTCGCTGTCCGAATCAACCAGCTCACCATTCTTGAATGGGTGCAACAGCGTCAGCAGTTGAAACGCCATGACTGCAAAACTCCATATATCCGTATAGGTGCTGATGCCGAGCTCGCCACGAAAAATTTCTGGCGCGCCGTAGTCAGGGGTATAAATTTTCAGTGAACTGTCTCTGACAGCATAGCTGAGGTTGTCACAGTCGATCAGCCAAACCTGCGCATGCTCGATGGAGCTGGAGACAAATACGTTGTTCGGCGACAGATCGCCATGCGCAATGCCAAGTCCATGCAGTTTGGCCATTACTCGGGCAAGCCGTGCCAGCAAACGAAGCCGCCTTGCCAATCCTCCGGAGCTTTGAAATATCGCCGCGCTTTCGGCTGGCGTAGCCGCTGCATGAGTCGCGTTGAGAACTTCTTCAAACGGTATCAACCCGTCCATCAGCTCCATCACATAACCGACACGCGGCTTGATGATCAGTGCCACCGGCATCGCAATCGGAAGGTCGTTTTCGCGTATGGGCATCCGATGCACAGCTGCGATTTGCTTGCGCCAGGCCTCTGCACGCGGATCACTGTCAGGATGCTTGCTCACTTTCACCAAATATCGGGGGTTTTGTGTCGGGCAAACAATGCCTTGACCTCCCTCTGCGATTCGCTTTCCGAGCTCGTAGACGCCACCCTTGTCGTCCCAGACGCGCTGTTTTCGGTGCGTTGGGTTTACTTGTTCTTCACGCGTTGAAGGCATATCGGTTTCAATCCAAAAAAATCGCTGCAAGTGTTTTGTCGTCGGAGTGCCCTGGAGTTGCCCAATTGAGCAACTCATGAGTCAGCCAGATTCGCCCTTGGCGCCGGGATCTGCGTTTTAGCTGCTGCTGAGCGGTGCGCGCGAAGTGCTGAAGAACTGGCTGGGGCAGGTCGTCTGAAATGCCATCGGTCATCAGAAGGACGGCGTCTCCCTTGCCGTTCAGCGTCAAGCTTGCGTGATGCCAGTCAGACCAGGCTTTGTGCACTCCCATGGCGCGGGTCTCGTTTCCAAAACCGATGCGCTCGGGGGTAACAACGACAAGCTGACCGTCGCACTGGCTCAGGATCAGGCCATCACCCAACTGCCAGATACGGACATAGCCCTGCCAATCACAAACTGCGACCAGTAATGTGGTCGCGGCGCAGGATTTGTCCAGCCATGGCACCGCAGCCAACCAGCGTCGGTAGATTTCGGTAGCGACATCGCGTGCCGGAGTATTGCGCCAGACAGAAGTCCGTCCGGACCCGCGCCGAACAACAGCCTGGGCCGACTGAACCGCAAGCTTCGCGCCTCTGGCACTCTGGCTGCGTGAACCAAGTCCATCGGCTACTGCTGCAATCCAGCCACCTTGCCAACCTCTCAGCGACAAGGCATCCTGGCATTCATGGCCTGCGCTCAAATGGGCCGGTCCTGTGACACAGGTCCCCGCTGCACGCAGCATTTAGATCGCATCCAGGTCTAAATCGTCATCTGGTATCTCATCGAAGTTGATCGGGCTCGGCTGGTTGGGAGTTGCACTCATCGACCGGGCCACCACGCTCATCGTCACCGCACGGAAAAATCGCACGATGTCACGAGATTCATGCGCTTCAAATACGGGCGCCTCCGGATCATTGACGAACTGCGACAGCATCTCCCTGTCCGCGTCGGCGCCAATGGCCATGGCAACGCGGGATGCCCTCTGAGCCCGTTCGCTTGCTTTCAGCGCTGCCAGGGGTTCCTCCCAGTGATCTGTCGGCACGCCGTCAGAGACCAGAATCAAAACAGGCCTGTATGCCCGCGATGGAATACGATCCTTGTCTTCGAGTATCTGGCGCGCAAGTTCGAAGGCGGCCCCCATCGGCGTAGGGCCGGATGCTACGAGGTTTTGAATTTTACTGACGCTATGCGCTGCAACAAGCGGCAAATGCTCCGTCGCCTGCCGTCCGCCGAAGGTAATCAATCCAACCTGAATTTCGGCACGCAAGCGTGACTCCTTGCCGAAGCTTTCCACCATTTGTTTTAATGCGACATTCAAGGCGTCAATCTTGCCATCTTCGGCCATGCTGCCACTGACGTCAGCCAGCACAATGACGGGAAATGGCCGGGCCTGAGGCGCAGCAAATTCCTTGAGTTTTGTTCCCCGAGTGGCATCGATATCTGAATTAGGATGAATCGTTTTCATGGTACCTCGCATGTATTTTTAAACACTAGTTGCATTATAGAATTAATTTTCATTATTTTTGTGAAAACTTTTCTCTTGGCTTGGCTAACCATATTTGCTTAATGGCTATAGCGGTGGCGATCCCGATTCCGGTGCGTCACTCTAATCGCATGCAAATCCTGGCTTCGGTAAGTTGTCACCACTGCGCCACAAGCTGAAACCAGCACTTGCAACCCGTCCAAGTCCGAAAGATCAATTCCCAGAAGGCCATAGCGTGTTATTTCCTTGTGCCCAATCACGTAAAAAATCAATCCTTTTGCCCGAATTTCGCGCCCATAGTCGAGTGCCATCCGGATGTCGTCATGCTTGATTCCGCGTTGCTGCATCCGCGTTTCAGCATGGCTGCTAAAAGTGGGAGCTTTAAACGGCGTTGTGATTCGAGTTTCGCGATTAGTCATGATGATCTCCAGTGTCTGTATCATCACTATTGCGAAAAGCGTGCCACTTGGAATGGCACGATTGATCCTATATAAATCAATGAGTTGCAGTTTTCTCGAATAAAAAATAGGAAAATTTATTATTTTCTGCAATTTTTCTTACAAGAAAAATGTTTTTCCCAGGAGCTTCCTGAGAAGCTACATGCTTCAGTCGTGCGGGATCTCCAGCGCGATGAAAACTTGCGTGGGAAAATCATGCCCATGGATCTCGGCCCGGCACACGGCAATCGCCTCGCCTTGCACGCCAGCTTCTGCGGAAAATGGAAAATTCATATATGGTGAACCTCGTTGCCATTTGAGTGACCAGTAAGACAGTCCTTGATCGAACCAAATGCGAATCGTCTTACCACTCTTCAATGCAATCGTCATCTGACGGCTGTGCAAGGTTTGTCTCTTATCCAGGATACGAATATCCGATTCGATCCCGCAATAAGAAAATGCTGCGCGAATTCCTCCTTCACGGACACGGTCGTCTATCCAATCCTGATTCAAGTGGGCAGGGAGAGCAACGCGCCGTAAGGAATCGGAAACAGGAGAAGTGATGACAACGAGTTGTTGGACGTCCCATTGTTTCTCTTGAGAAAATTTGTTTTTCAGAGCCGACACAAAATCCACCAACAAGGCAATAGCCAACGGCGTGACGAGGTAGCGATCCTCGTAGCTCACCTGGCATATTTCGTCGTTTTCAGAAATGGTCGGCTCGGGGAGTTCAGCCAAAACCAGTGCCAGCAATCGCGCCCCAAACCCATCGACTGCGCCATCAAGTTGATTGGCCAATTCGATACGCCTGACACCGGGCGACAGAGCATCTGTTCCACCGCTTTGCCGAAGATCGATTGGTTCGCCCAGGATCGGTGCGTCGCTATTTCCGGCAACCCACGGATTGTCCGAGATCCGTCCCCATTCCCTTGCTGGAATGCCAGCCACCTCATCGATTGTTGCCCATGATTTCCATGACCCATTCAAGGACTGAATGCTGGCCACGCACCGCGCCTTGTTCAAAACTGCTGGCGCCTTGCCTTCCGTGATGCGGACTGCGCATAAATCCCTGAATGCCATCAGAATCGAGGCGCTTTCCCAAGGAAGATCGCGTGCCAAGTCGGATGGCAGAACTACGGTCAACTGAGCCGCACTGGTGCTTGAAAGTCGATGCAGTAGGCGACGAATTGGCGACGATGGCAAATCCCATAGCCCGACATCTGCATCCAAATAAAACACCGCCTGTCCGGTATCCCCCCGATTGGCTTCTCGCACGATCGCTTCCATCAAAGGCTGAAATTCAGCCTTTGAACTGACACCGAAGTGTTGATCAGCTTTCCGCAGAGCGAGACTGTTGAGCCAGGAACCCGAAAGGAACGCCAGCGCGACATTGCGGTCGAGATCATCAAGCCGGTAGCGCGTGTCAAATGTTAACAAGCAATGCTGGCAAACTGAATCGCACGCATGGTCACAATTTAATATCGCAGGCACTTCTTTGAAGAGCTCGACAATATCCGGGCCCACCATCGACGAGTAGCCAGCGGACCGAATATCGTAGACCTGGATGACGCTTGCCTTGCGCCCGCCCTCGACCCGGATCGATTTTGCATCGCACCCCAGTTCGGATTCGTCGACACCAAGTCTGGCTGCAATCACACGCCGGATCGCCACAGCGATAGAGTAGGCAGTGACATGGTCTGCCAATGGGTGGCCGTCGAGTCCAAACAGCACGACTTCAAAAACATCGGTCGTGTACTCCCGTCCAAATCGGAGTCCTTTCTTGATCTTGAACTCGTTCTCACTGCCGCCACAGAGCTTGTCCCCGCCCTGCGAGCCGCGCAAACGCTTATGAGGGCGACGAAATACTTTTGGAGTCATATTGCCATCGAGTTCGCCACCCATAGGCGCTGCACGGCCGCATTCCAGACAGACGGCATAACCAAGTCCGCTACTGCCTGACGAGTAGTGAAACACCGATCCCTGAGTCGTCGTTCGAAAGCGCCCCAAGGCCGGATTAGGCAATGGAATCCATTCACCTTGCGCGCTGATCCATGGGTTTTCCACAGGTACATAGACCTGGGTAGAGACATCGTTGTGCGTGCCGGCATAAATGTCGACACTGTAGCCAGCCGGCTCCAGATAAGTCAGACGCTTTTTGGCTTCATTGCTCAGTTCATGGCCGCATTCCGAGCAGAGTGACATGAGCGTTCCCCCTGTGCCAATATAACTTGAGACACCTACCCGATTAATTTAGAGTACGACGGTAGGTTTCCAACATGCACAACCGAAAGCAGCAAATTAGCAATTCAATAAATAACATTCC
>Ga0326735_1000156_pt1 | contig 14901 bp, 13 predicted proteins | sample 37_GP2_1092_FD_207945 | JGI IMG/M metagenome (GOLD analysis project Ga0326735, IMG submission 207945) | Glacier ice microbial communities from Ngari, Tibet, China - 37_GP2_109.2 | ecosystem: Environmental > Aquatic > Freshwater > Ice > Glacier | place: China: Ngari, Tibet | collected 2018-07-31
TTTCCTGGCAGTTGGAACACATGCATCCCATGTCTTTGGTACCAAAGCAAGCGACCGAGAAAGTGACTGCGAATCGCCGGATGCTCGCGGTCGAGATCAGCGCAAACCTGAAGTATCACTTGAACAAGGGGACGGTGATCGAGGCCACGGCGGCACTGGAAACGCTGCTGACGAATTCGGACGTGGACACCAGTCTTCCAATGAGCATGGTGGCGCCGCCATATCCAGCCCAGTATCTGCGCTTTGGCGAAGCGGCAATGCACTACCTGACGGTGCCGGATTCGCAAGCCGCCGACAGCGTCTTCGACGGGGTTTTTTGTTTTTTCACCCCGGACCCCGCCCGTCATGCCAAAGGGGAAGCAGTTTGGACGCTGGAACTCGTCTTTATCAGCAAACGGCAGGATTGCCACAATGGCCATGTCGCACTGCTCGGCGAGACGGATCGGGGCAGCACCACGGTCGGCGAATGGCTCTCCAACGTGCTTAACACTGTCGCCGAGCAGCCCGTGGACGAGTTCCATCAGTCGATGCATGCCGCTGTCAGCTACGTGGTGAGGGTGTTCCTGTACATGGCCTTGAAGCAGGCGCGCGTGATGGAACAGCCCGAATATGACGAAGCGCTGCGGCGCGCCGCCGGCCTGGGCGAGCGCAAGCGCGCCAAACTGTTACGCAAGTGCGCCTCCCGGTACAACAGCATCCTCGTCGGCCCCGCGTCCGTGCCTTTGGCCACGGCGGCAGGTGGCGCGGGAAGCGCCGTGGCGCCGCACTGGCGCCGCGGGCATTTTCGAATGCAGCCCTTTGGCACCGGCAACCAGCAGCGCAAACTCATCTTCGTGGCGCCGGTGCTGATTCACGCGGACCAGCTACAGGGCGACGTGCCTGTACCGAAACCGTACCGGGCCGGCACCCTTGCGGCCAGCGTGGTTTAAGCGCCGCTATCTGCGTCAGGCTTGGAAAAGTGCGGACGGCAGGCGAAGCGCCGACCTGATTTCAGGGCGGCCGGCGAGGCCGGGCGTTCCGGTCAGGAAAGTGCTCCAGCCAAGGCGGCGTGGCGTCGTTCTCGTGCTCAAAGTGAGCGGCTTGATGCAAGGAGGCGCCAGCAACAGGCGCACTTCGTACCGCAACGTCGGCACGGCAAACAGGCGAGTCATTTCTTCGAGAGCCGCCAGCGCGCTTCCGCCGGGCAGAAAGCCCTGGACCTGCGCTTCATCCAGCGGGCCGATGTGCAGCCGCGCGCTCAAGTCGTGGCGCCACAGGCGCACGCCGAGTGCCGCGCCGAAGCCGAGAACCGGCGTCGTGGTGCCGAGCGTGCTGCGGCGGTTTTCAGCGATTCGATCCCAGCAACCGACGAACTGCTCCAATCGGATCGGTATCCCGAAGTAGGCGCTCAACACCTGTTCCACGGTGCCAGCCGATACGGGGCGGGTTCTGAGCAGCCCCGAAAAGTAGGCCGTGGTCTCCGGCCTCACCCGGCCGAGCGGCCGGCCAATTTCTCCGGCAGGCCTCGTTCTCGTGCCCGCCAAGGCGCTCAGCATCGGCAGCAAGAGGTCGTGGTCGCGCACGTTCAGGCTGTGTTCGACCCGGTACTTGCCCCATGCTTCATAGAACAGCCCGATCAATCGATTCGAAAAGACATCGAGCAGATCGCGCTGGCTGGCATCGCCACCATCTGCCTTGCGCATGGCGATTCGCTCGGTGTCGTGCAAAGGAAGGGTTCCGCCGGCGCCCAGCAGCCCGATAAAAGCAGGCGTGATACGGATGCGTTTGAGCTCGCCGGCGGGCATCGCACTCAGGGCATCCCGCGCTTTCGGCTCGACGTCGAGCGCCTGGACTTCGCTGGCCGGGAATGATAAGGACAGACTGTTCCGAAACGAGATGATCTGGCGGAACGCGCGCTCGTAGCTGACGCCCTGGCGCCGCAAATCGCGCAACAGGAGGTTGAGCAACTGGGTGAATTTGAACCGGTGCGGTTGGTCCAGCAGCAGCCCGATCACACCAGATTCATGCTTCCGCTTCGTGGCTTGCATCGGCACAGTTCCTTTCCGCTTTGATGGGACAGGATGACGAGTTCGACAAAGCTGTTCAGGTGAACGTACAACGCGAAAAATTGGTCGAGAATCTGCACGAACAAGTACAGGCCAGCCCCGGCGTAAGCTTCCTCGTCGAGCGTGAGGCGAATTTCGGTACCGTGCATCAACGACGATCCGCGCTTGTGCCTGATCCATGCAGTGGCGGGATCCTGCTCGAGGGCTTTGATGCCGCCGATCTGCCGGCGCGAAACAGCCGACGACGCCAGGTCGTACAGGGTCAGCATTTCGCGCAGGCCTTCCGCGCCTTCCAGTGCCAGCGAATGGTGGTTGAGCGCGAGATGCGAAACAAGACGCCAATGCATGCCGGGTCCGTCCGTCAGCCGGGCCGGGCGGGTCGGCCGGCGCAGCAGGCGAATCACGTCGCTGCGCGCCGCGCCAGGAATGAACAAGTCGCCCCCGGCCGCGCCGATTTTGAGCGAGCACGGCAGATCGCGGTTGGTGCAGCTTAGCTCGATGGAAAGGATGTTTCTTCCGATCTCGAGCGGCTCGCCATCCGCGTTGACGAGCGTGATCGACTTTTCGTGCCCGGGGCTGCAGAGGGCAAGTGTCTCGTCATGGCGCATCAGCCAGTAGCGCCCTCGCTCGACGCCCTCTTCTTCGCCATGCCGCAGAGAATAGAAAGGGCGAAATTCGGTCATTTTCGTGTCGCGTCCGCTCTGGCGCACCATATGCACCTTGTCGACCGAGTACACCTCGTACGCCTGCGGAAAATTGCCGTGCGCAAGCAGGGTGTACTCGGCGGACAGCTGGTCATACGTAATCGGTACGCCCGGCTGCCTGAACAGGTTGACAACCGGCGTGCAGCCTTGCAGAAGATGTTTTTTCGATAAACTTGCCAGCATGCGCGCCCGGTTGCCGTCGGGTTCAACATCAGCTATCGCCAGGTGTAGCGTGAAGCGCGTCTGGTCGGCCGGCATTCGGGCGAGCAGCGCGGCAATATCGATGTCGAAAAAATTGAATTTTTCGGGAAAGGCGAAATACTCGGCAAGGATGCGGTAAGCCTTGTGGGAGCGCGCATCAAACGCGATGAGCGCCTCGTCGTCCGCGAAACCGGCCGGCATGACCGGGACAACCGGCAGCCGCTCCCAGGTGCCGTCGTCGTCGCGCTGCAGGTATGCGGCCCGGGTATGCATGAAAAGGGCATCGCGCAGCGCGGCGCAGAACGACGCGTCGCCATCGGCGTACATGCGAATGACAGTGGCCGTGCTCTGGCAGAGCGGCTCTCCCGGCTGTGCCGATTCGAACTTCAGCGTCAGCGACGACGTGACGCCGTCGGGCAGGCGTGTGGCGACAGGTGCGCAGATGAAGGTCTCGAAGCTTGCCTCGGCGAGCACCACTGCGGAAGGCCTGACATCGTAGACGGTCGTGAACGTGCACGGCACGCCATGTATCGACGCGGACTCGAGCAGGGTGCCGCGGAGCATTTCAGCGACGGATCTGGATTCTCCCGCCACGCCTGGCGCACTGAAAACGCGCGCGATTGCGCACGACGGAAACGGCCGCAAGTAGTGGGGGTAGATCAGGTTGAGCAGCGCTTCGGTGAACTGCGGGTACGAATCGTCCAGGCGCTTCGCGACACGCGCGCTGAGCAAAGCGACGCCCTGAATGAGGCGCTCCACGTGCGGGTCATCGCAGGTGTCGCCGCCCATCTGCAGTTGTGCGGCGACCTTGGGATAACGCTGCGCGTATTCGCGGCACAGCGACCGCAGGATCACGAGCTCGCGCTCGTACTTCGTGAACAGTTCGTCCATAGGATCGGGGGCTCCCGCTTTCTAGTTTTTGCTTTCGATCGAATACTGCTGGAGGGAAGGACGAAACACGGCATTGAAAGACATTGGTTCGGTATGCGGTTCGCTTTTGAGCCTGGCAGTGATAACGAAATCGACGCGATTTATCGCGTCCCGGGTTGCCAATAGCGACACCGCGACCTTGTGCAATCGCGGTTCATGACGTTCGATTGCCATTCGAACGGCGTTGCAGATTTCTTTCTGATCCGTGTCGCTGTTCATGCACATGCCGGCGAAATCGATGAGCCCGTAGTTCACAATGGAGCCAGATACTGCCGGGTAGGGCACCAGCGACGCCGCCGACACGGCCGTCCGGGTGTTGAGGAGCGCTTGAAGATCGCGTGTCACGCTTCGCATGGCATCCTTGAATGCACGCGCGCGCTCTTCGCGTCGGTTGGCTGGCGCATGCTCGCTGTCATCGTCCAGGCGGTCGAACAAGCCGGTAGTAAAGCCTTGCATCGCGTTCTCCTCGGTGAGGCCAGAAGCGACCACGGCAGTCATTATTGATCCTTGAACTAGGGAAACATTGTGATTTCGCAATAGGAGCACAGGTGTGCGCCAACATCGCAGCGGGATGAGCAAGATCAACAACCGTCAGCAGGGGCGGCCCATGCTTCCAAAAATCTGTTCAACGAGAAATCATTACGGCGGAGGAAGCCATGAGCGCGACATCGAAGATCATGTGGTCAGAAGGCCTGACACTGGGTCCGCAACATTTTCAGCGACAGGATCTGTACCACGAAACGCGGCTGCAGAAAATCGCGTCGGCGCTCAACCCATACTTTTGGGGTGTGCGCGCGGTGCAGTGGAACCTGGACGGGCTTGGACACAACCGCCTGAGTGCGGACGCCATGTCAGTCATCTTCCCGGACGGGGAGATATACGAGGCGCCGGGCGCCGACTTGTTGCCGGAACCGGTGGACCTGTCGCGCTTGCCGGCGGACGTCGATGCGTTCACGTTCCACGCCGCGCTTGCCCTGCTCAAGCCGCACGGCGGCAACGCCGACGAGAACGGGCGCTATGTGCGTTGCGATCTAGGCACGTCCGATCTGTTCAGTGAGGCATTGGAGATCGACGTGCCATTCATGAAAAAACAGGCGCGGCTGGTGGCACAGGTGGAAACGCGCGCGCCGCAGACCAGCGTTGCCGTAGTCCAGGTTCGCCGCGCGCCGCAGGGCGGGTTCGAGATCGTCCCGGGATTCGTTCCGCCAAGCGTCACGGTTGGCGCCACCCCTACCCTCACGCGCATGCTCGATGGACTGATCAGCGTAATGACCGCGAAGATCGAATCGCTTCAGCGCATGCACCGCAAGGCGAACAACGACGTGTATGAAGTGGCAACCGGCGATATTTCGTCGTGGTGGATGCTCAACATCGTGAGTACGGCGAACGCACTGCTCACGCACTGCGCCAGATCCCCCGGGCTTCATCCGGAAGCCATGTTTCAACAGATGCTCGCCGTCGCCGGCGGGCTGATGACTTTTTCCGACCGCTACAAGACGGCCGATCTGCCCGCTTACGGTCACGATGCGCCGGGCGAGGCGTTCGTGGCGCTCGACGCATTGCTGCGCGACCTGGTCGATACGGTCATCGGGACAAAATACTTCTTTATTCCCCTCGTCGCCGACAGGAGCCGACGCGCATACTTTCAAGCGATTCTCGACCCGGCGAAGGTCACGCAACAGACGCAGCTATATCTGGCGGTCACTGCCGATATGCCGGCACTCGAACTGGTGGCGACGGTGCCGATCCGGCTCAAGGTCGCCGCGCCCGACAATATGGAACGCATTGTTGGATCGGCCTTGCCGGGCGTGCCCTTGGCTCATATGCCGCAAGTTCCCTCGGCAATCCCGATGCGGCCCAATACCTATTATTTCTCGTTGTCGACGAAAAGCGCGCTGTATGAAAAGGCGCTCGATGCAGGTACGCTCGCCGTTTACGCACCGGATGGGATGCCGGGGCTGAAGATAGAGTTGATCGCCGTTACATAAACGGCAGCCCCACGGTCGGCGTCGATTAACGCCTCGCGCGCAATTACCGCCCAGTTTGCGGACTGTTCCGCCGCCTTGACCGCGACCATCTTGCCGTTCAGTTCACCGCCGGAACCACCGCAAGGCCGGATCCGGTCAGGTCAGGCCGAGACGGCTGCGCGCGGCGGCCAGCAGGGCAACGTCGTAGGGATGCAGGTTTTCAAGAAACAGCATCTCGGCCTGCGCCGGCTCGTCCAGGCACATCTCGAGCATCACCGGAGCATCGTCCTCGACACCCAGAAACTCTTTGCTCCAGCGGTTTTTGCGATGGGTGCGCAACACCTCGCAGCCCAGTTCCGCCAACGGCACGGCAACGCCGGCGGCCACTGCCGCCAACTGCCATTCATCCCAGAATTTCACATTGTTCGCGAGATCGTTCATGGTTGTCCAAATAAGTAAAACTGCAATAGAAAAAAGGGCCTCATCTCACGATGCGGCCCTTGAATTCTGGCTCCCCGACCTGGACTCGAACCAGGGACCTGCGGATTAACAGTCCGTCGCTCTACCAACTGAGCTATCAGGGAAAAGAGCGCGCATTATAGCTGCCCGCCGGCGGTTTATGCAATGGCCGCGCGCGCTTCTTGGCCGCTGGCCCGCAGCACGGCATCGGCAAAAGCGCCAGGCTGGTCGACGTACAGCGCAATGAAGCGCGTGCTGATGGCGCGCGGTGAGCCGGACGACGTGATCGCCAGCGTCGTCAGGCCCGTCAACGCGATGAGCGCATTGGTCCGTCAGCTTGTCCATATTGTCGAGGCTGATGCCGGTGCCAGCGCTGGTACCGGCATCAGCGCGAAAATTCGCGTAGCCGCGCTTCAGCGCCACCCACGCGCTCAGGAGCCAGCCGGCCGCAACCCGCACCGGCGCATGCGTCTCGGCGCTCTTCGAACGCACAATGATGCCGAGCCCGATGACTGCAATGACCAGAATCGCAGTCTTGATGAAGCGCGCCCGTTTGGTTTCCATATATTTTCCTTAGTCAATGGACGACCGATCTTTGGCGGAATATTCAATTGACAAGGAGGCCGGCATAAAAAAACCACGATTGCGCGTGGTTTTGCGGCTGTGCCAAGCCGGCGATGGCAAGCTATATTTTACTTGCGCGGCGGCGCCAAGTCGCTCATCTGCTGGTTGGCGCCAGTTTCCGGCGCGCCCAGGCCCGTGCTGGTCGACCCGGCTTGGCTGGCGTGGGTGTCTTGCGCGCCGCGGGTGCTAGCGGTCGCCGCAGTGCCGGCGCCTTCCGGCGCCGCCTCATCGATCAGCTCGGCCGGGGTCGATAGCGCCTCGCCGTCGACGTCTTCGAGATTGCGCGTCGGCTGGGCGCCGCCGCTGCCGCCGCTACCGCGCTGCGATTGTTCACCGCTGTCGTTGTCCCGGCCGGAGCCGACCGACTGGCTACCGCCACCTGCTGCATTTTGCGTACCCATAACGATTCCTTTCGCGGTGATGTTCATAGTGGAGTCTGCGCTATCATGCGCGCTGCCGCCCCCACCTGCTGTCGGCGGGCATGGCGCAGCGCTGTAGGACAAGACCGCTTCAACCGCCCCCAGGCCGGAGTGACCTATGACGTCGTCGTATAGAGTCGGAAGCATTCCGTATATTTTTTTACCCTTGCAGCGCGCTAGCGTTTTCATATCGCCCCTGCCGAGATAAACGAATGACGAATGAAAATCGCCAAGCTCACCACCTACCGCGCGCCTCCCCGCTGGATGCTGCTGAAAATCGAGACCGACGAAGGCGTCTTCGGCTGGGGCGAACCGGTCATCGAAGCCCGTGCCCGCACCGTCGAGACGGCGGTGCGGGCGATGGCGCCGTTCCTGATCGGGCAGGGCCCGGCGCGCCTCAACGACCTGTGGCAAACCATGTGCCGGGCCGACTTTTACCGCGGCGGGCGCGATCCTGATCAAGTGGGTGGCAACGGCCTTTTCGAGTCAGTCCGAAGGCCTTGGCGGCCTGCAGGATCGCGTGGCGGCGGCCCAGCTCGGCGAGCGATACCATGTGGCGCGTTTCAGGTACGCGTGCGGGCAGTGCCGGCGTCGGGCGGGCGTGGCGCGACAGACGTCAGGGCCGTGGCGCCAGCTGGGAACTAGTACATGAAGGTTTTGTAATTCTCGCCGGCCGGCGCCGGCGCGCCGTCGCTTACTGGATTGAAACGCAACAGCTCGCGCGCATCCAGCGCCAGCGCCTCGAGCACCGCGCGCGGCACGTCGATATGGACTTCGGGGCGCATCAGCCACGACCGGCTGTAGCCGAGCACCACCATCGGGCGCGCCGTGTCGCTGCGGTTGGGCGTGCCGCGATGGATGGCGCGTACGTCGCGAATCATCACGTCGCCCATCGTCATGAAGACCGGCTCGAGCGCCAGCTCGCCCGATTCGATCAGCGCCAACGCCCGCGCGCGCTCCATATGCTGGGTGCCGCGGGTGGTTTCGAAAGGGCCGTTTTCCGGCGTGACGTCGCACAGCGGGAAATTGACGGCCAGCTGGTACGGCGGCGTGTCGAACGCGGTTTCGGGAAAAAGCGAACCACTGTCGCGGTGCAGCGGCTGGTAGTCGGAGCCGAGCAAGGGCGTGTCGGCGGCCAGCTGGCACATCACCGGTTGCGGGCCGACCAGCAAATTGACGATGGCGACGATGTCGGGATCGGCGAACACGGCCGGATCGGCAAACAAGCCGGAAAACGGCAGCGTGATGTAGTGACGGTGCGCGCCGCGGTTTTCGTCCGGATGCTCGGCCAGGCGGGCGGCGAGCAGTGGCGCGAAGGCGTCGGCCCACTGCTTGACCAGCTCGGCACTGAAATGACCAGGCAGGATGGCGATGCCGTCCTCGCGCACCTGGGCCGCAAAACGTTCGTGGGCAATGCTGTCGTAGCGGGTCATGGCAATCCCGAAAGTAAGAGTGGGCGTGTCAGTGAGAGTAGCAAAGAACAGGGAAAACACCAGCGAATGTCAGCCAATTCCTAAATCCAGTCAATATATTACTAATAATATCTACTTTAATTATTGCCTGAGTTACGCATCTCTCCGCTGGCCCATAACGCGCTAAAATTGTAAGTGACCAGCCGCGCTAGCTTTGATTTCATGATCGGTCCAGCCTCACTTGCCCTTTCGATTACCCGCCACATTTAGGACGAGAAAAGGTTTGGCAACAACGTGTGACGCAGTGGCATGCGAGCGGGCCATTACAGGCGCTTACGCGATCGCACAGGGTTCCCCCATACGCCAGGTCGGTTACCGGGGTTGGCGTTTGCAGGTGCGGGTAGTGCCGCCCGTTGCGGCAGCGGCGCCGATCGCCCATCGCCCTGCTCAGGAAGAATGGTTGGACGTCGACGCCGCCCGGTGATGTGCCGGCCGCCTGGCTGGCCGATTTAATGCGCGCCCTGTGATGCAGCTGTCAGCCGATGCGATTTGGTTGGTGACGGCAGCGGTCGACATGCGCACCGGGGTCGACGGTCTGTCGCTACACGTGCAGCCGGCGCTGGGACGCCCGCCATGCGACGCCACTGCCTACGTGTTTGCTACTCGCCGCCGTACCCGTCTGAAGCTGGTGTGCTGAGACGGTACCGGCGCCCGGATGTGCTTGCGTCGCCACTCAGCACAAACCAGGAACTGAAAGCAAACCGATAATGCACGCAGTTCTACATGCGAGTACTGCTGTCGGGTGCATGCACCGTGCGCCTGCGCTGCGGATAGTCGCCTCTGGCGCAACGCCCGGACGTCGGGCTGGAGAATACGAGTCACCGTGGGCAATCTGGCTGATCCAGAACGGCGCGCCATGCAAAAACGGGCATTGGAAGTCGGCTATGTCCATCTGACGCCGGCGCAGATGGACAGGCATGCGGCGGTGATTAGCGTCCTGCTGTACGACACAACTACGTCACAAGATGAACCGGCGCGCAATAAAAAAGAGCTACATGCCGCGAAGCATGTAACTCTTTTATTTTACTGCAACTACAAATTCTGGCTCCCCGACCTGGACTCGAACCAGGGACCTGCGGATTAACAGTCCGTCGCTCTACCAACTGAGCTATCAGGGAAAAGAGGCAACATTATATATTTTAGAAACTGGCCTGTCAAACTTCCGACGCTGGCGCGGCTACCAAACTACTGCTCTGCTGCCCTTTCGAATCAACCATTTCGTTGATCCGAAGAAGCAAGATCTTAAAGGACTTTCGCAATCGCGTCAATGACGAGATCGATATTTTTCGAGTTCAAGGCGGCCACGCAGATGCGTCCGGTATCGACCGCGTAAATCGATTCGGCGCGCAGTTTCTCGACCTGGTCTTTTGTCAGGCCGGAGTACGAGAACATGCCGACCTGCTGGCGCACGAATTCGAAGTCGCGGCCAGGAGCCTTCTGTTTCAGCTTGCGCACGAACTCGCCGCGCATTTCCTTGATGCGCACGCGCATGCCGGCCAGCTCGTCTTCCCACAGCTGGCGCAGCTCCGGAGTGCTGAGCACGGTCGCCACGATTTTGCCGCCGTGCATGGGCGGGTTCGAATAGTTGGTGCGCACCACGCGCTTGACCTGCGACAGGATGCGCGCCGCCTCGTCGGCGCTGGCGCCGACTATGCTCAGTGCGCCGACGCGTTCGCCGTACAGCGAGAACGACTTCGAGAACGAGTTCGACACCAGCAGCGCGCCGCCGGCCGCGGCGAACCGACGCACCACGCTGCCGTCTTCGCTGATGCCGGCGCCAAAGCCCTGGTAAGCCATGTCGAGGAAAGGAATCAGGCCGCCGGCGCTGACTGCCGCGATGACCTCATCCCACTGCCCTGACGTGATGTCGGCGCCGGTCGGGTTGTGGCAGCAGGCGTGCAGCACCACGATCGAGCCGGGCGCCATCGCCTTGAGGGACGCCAGCATGCCGTCAAAGTCGACGCCGCAGGTCGCGGCATCGTAATAGGCGTAATTGTTGACCACGAAGCCGGCGCTCTCGAACAGCGCGCGGTGGTTTTCCCAGCTCGGATCGCTGATGAATACCTGGGCGCCTTCGGGCGCAAACCGCTTGAGGAAATCGGCGCCGATTTTCAAAGCGCCGGTGCCGCCGACCGCTTGCACGGTGATCGCGCGCTTGTCTTGAATAATCGGGCTGTCGGCCCCAAATACCAGCTCTTGCACCGCCTTGTCGTACGCGGCCAGTCCTTCGATCGGCAGGTAGGTGCGCGGCGTCTGTTGTTCGATCATCAAAGCCTCCGCCTTGCGCACGCATGCGAGCAGCGGAACCTTGCCGTTGTCGTCATAATAGACGCCAACTCCCAGATTGATTTTTGCCGGATTGGCGTCGGCGTTGAACGCCTCGGTAATACCGAGAATCGGGTCGCGCGGGGCCATGGCAATGGCGCTGAAGATGCTGACGGAGGCTGTAGAAGTCATCGTGTTATAAACTTGATTATCGGCTGGTTCGCAGCAGGGTTGTATAGACAGCGCCCCCCAGGCTCAGGGGTCGCAAGCGGACTCCCATTTTAACAAAGGTCTGATTTTATGGCAGAACTAGTCTCAAAAGACGCTGAGCCGACGGTGGTCAGCTTTCCCGGCTCGCCTTTCAAGCTGCACCAGCCCTTCGCGCCCGCCGGCGACCAGCCGACCGCGATCGACAGCCTGATCGAGGGCATCGACGACGGCCTGTCGTTCCAGACCTTGCTCGGCGTTACCGGCTCCGGCAAAACCTACACCATGGCCAACGTGATTGCGCGCGCCGGCCGGCCGGCCATCGTATTTGCGCCGAACAAGACGCTGGCGGCCCAGCTGTATGCGGAGTTCCGCGAATTCTTCCCGCAAAACGCGGTCGAGTATTTCGTCAGCTACTACGATTATTACCAGCCCGAAGCCTACGTGCCGCAACGCGATCTGTTCATCGAAAAAGACTCGTCGATCAACGAGCACATCGAGCAGATGCGCCTGTCGTGCACCAAGTCGCTGATGGAGCGGCGCGACGTGATCATCGTCGCCACGGTGTCGGCGATTTACGGTATCGGCAATCCAAAAGAATATCACCAGATGATCTTGACTTTGCGCGCCAAGGACAAGATCGCGCAGCGCGACGTCATCGCGCGGCTGATCCAGATGCAGTACACCCGCAACGAAATCGACTTCGGCCGCGGCACCTTCCGCGTGCGCGGCGACACCATCGACATTTTCCCCGCCGAGCATGCGGAACTGGCGATCCGGCTCGAGATGTTCGACGACGAGATCGAGTCGCTGCAACTGTTCGATCCGCTCACTGGCCGGGTGCGCCAGAAGATCCCGCGCTTTACCGTTTATCCTGGTTCGCACTACGTCACGCCGCGCAGCACGGTGCTGCGGGCGATCGAAACCATCAAGCTCGAACTGCGCGACCGGCTCGAGTACTTCCGCAAGGAGAACAAGCTGATCGAAGAACAGCGGCTCGAGCAGCGCACCCGTTTCGATCTGGAGATGATGGCCGAAATCGGTTTTACCAAGGGCATCGAGAACTACTCGCGCCACCTGTCGGGCGCCATGCCAGGTGAGCCGCCGCCGACGCTGATCGACTACCTGCCGAAGGACGCGCTGATGTTCCTCGACGAGTCGCACGTACTGGTCGGCCAGCTCAACGCGATGTACAACGGCGACCGCTCGCGCAAGACCAACCTGGTCGACTACGGCTTCCGGCTGCCGTCGGCGCTCGACAACCGTCCGCTCAAGTTCGCCGAGTTCGAGGGCAAGCTGCGCCAGACCGTGTTCGTTTCCGCCACCCCGGCCGAGTATGAGACTACCCACGCCGACAACGTCGTCGAGCAGGTGGTGCGCCCGACCGGCCTGGTCGACCCGCAGATCATCGTCAGGCCGGCATTAAGCCAGGTCGACGACCTGATGTCGGAGATCGCCGAGCGCGTCAAGAAGGACGAGCGGGTGCTGGTGACGACACTGACCAAGCGCATGTCCGAGCAGCTGACCGACTACCTGAGCGACCATGGCATCAAGGTGCGCTACCTGCACAGCGATATCGAGACGGTCGAGCGGGTCGAAATCCTGCGCGACCTGCGGCTGGGCACCTTCGACGTGCTGGTCGGGATCAACCTGCTGCGCGAGGGCCTCGATTTGCCGGAAGTGTCGCTGGTGGCGATTTTGGATGCCGACAAAGAGGGCTTCCTGCGCTCCGAGCGCAGCCTGATCCAGACCATCGGGCGTGCCGCCCGCAATTTGAACGGCGTGGCGATCCTGTACGGCGACCGCATTACCGATTCGATGCGCAAGGCGATCGACGAAACCGAGCGCCGCCGCAACAAGCAGATCGCCTTCAACCTGGAAAACGGCATCACGCCGGTCGGCATCAAGAAGACGATCCGCGACATGATCGACGGCGTATACAGTCCGCAGCAGGCGCGCGAGACGCTTGAAGTGGCCGAGGAAACCGCCAAGTACGAGTCGATGAGCGAGAAGCAGATGGGCAAGGAGATCAAGCGACTCGAAAAACTGATGGTCGACCATGCCAAAAATCTTGAGTTCGAAAAAGCGGCCCAGGTGCGCGACCAGTTGCATGTGCTGAAACAGCAGGCGTTTGGGGCGCCGGGGACGGATAATGTGGTGTCGATGCTGGGCAAATAAGCCTGGCACGCTAACTCAACACGTCGTCCGCGCGCGCGCGGGGACGACGGCCTTACATTAACGACTAGTCAATGCCACTAAAAATCTCCAGAGTCCTGCACGCCGGTTACGTTTTCGAATGCGACGACACACTGATCGCCTTCGACCCCATCTTCGAAAATCCCTTCAGCCGCAACTGCCACGCTTTTCCCGCGGTCCGCTTCGATCACGAGCAAATTCGGCAACAGACATTTGCGGCCGTGTTCATCTCGCATTTCCACGACGACCACTGCTCGCTCGAGAGCCTCGATTTGCTCGACCGGGCGACGCCGATCTACCTCTACTGTCTGTTCGATGAACTGTTCGCCATGGTGCGCGAGCTCGGCTTCGTCAACGTCCAGCGGTTGCACATCGATGCGCCGGTCAGGGTCGGCCCGTTCGACGTCATCCCGCGCGCGGCCCTCGATGCGGACGTCGATTCGATGTTTCACATCAAGGCGCATGGTCTGAACGTGTTGAATGTTGTCGACTCCTGGATCGATCCGGAGGCGCTTGCCGAACTGGCGCGGGACGCCCCCTGGGATATGGTGTTGTGGCCGTTCCAGACGATGCGCGAGATCGACGTGCTGTCGCCGCGCAGGGCTGCGCCGGCGCCATCCAGTCTGCCGGCCGACTGGATCGAGCAGCTGCAAATTCTCAACCCGCGATACGTGGTGCCGAGTTCCTGCCAGTTCCTGCAGGAGCCGTGGTCCTGGTATAACCACGCATTTTTCCCGGTCACCTACCGGCAGTTCCAACAGGAGATCGAAGCGGCGCTGCCGGACACGCGTGTTGCCAGGCTCAATCCCTCGGTGTCGGTGCTGCTGGACCAGACATCGCTGCGCGGCGCCGCACCGCTGACCTGGGTGATGCCGGTTGGCGACCAGGATGTGGACTACGACTATCGGCCGGATGCGACGCCGCCGCATACGTCCGACATCGCGCGCCATTTCGCGCCGCTCACCGCGGCGCAGCACGAGCGCGTCATGGATTACTGCCGTTCCGGCATGCTGGAAAAATACCGGGAAATGGAACTGCCCGAAGACAGTTATTTCGAAACCGGGCGCCTCTGGCGCCTTTCCGTGTACGACCACGCGGGCGCGGCGACGCATTTCAGTTTTCACGTGCAGGGCGACCAGATCGCGCCGGTGTCGGATGGCGAAGGCCGCCTGGCCTGGACTACGGAGATTCCGGTGTCGAAGTTGTATGCGGCGCTTGAGATGGGCGAGTCGCTGACATCGATGTACATGCGCATCAACGACGCGGCATTCGAGGCCGCCATCGAAGCCGACATCGAGACCGCCGATATAGTCGACGATCCGCTGATCCGCTGCCTGTTCAACGACGTTTTCGGCGCCTACCAGGCCGCCCAATTACGCCGGCTGCGTTGCAACAACACATGACAGGCAGTT
>Ga0326735_1000157_pt1 | contig 14834 bp, 12 predicted proteins | sample 37_GP2_1092_FD_207945 | JGI IMG/M metagenome (GOLD analysis project Ga0326735, IMG submission 207945) | Glacier ice microbial communities from Ngari, Tibet, China - 37_GP2_109.2 | ecosystem: Environmental > Aquatic > Freshwater > Ice > Glacier | place: China: Ngari, Tibet | collected 2018-07-31
GGGCAGTACATGTGGATCGACGAAAAAGGCATCAAACAATTTTCCGACCGCGCCCCGCCGGCCTCGGTGCCGCTGAAAAACATCCTGAAAGCGCCCCGTGGCGTGGCGAGCGCGGCAATGGGCCTGGCAACAGCGCCGGCCGGAACTATGGCGTCCGATGGCGGCGATGCGCCCGCGGACGCCAAGCCGAAGCAGGCAGCGCCGACCGTGGCCGAGCGCAACGCCGACTACCGCAAACGCGCCAGGGACAAGCGCGAAAGCGAACAAAAGGAAAGTGACGAGCGCATCGCTAAGGCCGGGCAGCTTGAAAATTGCGAACGGGCACGCTCGGCGAAACAGTCGATCGACTCGGGCGCGCGCATCGGCATCCGGGACAAGAGCGGCGAGCGCGGTTTCATGACGGATGAACAGCGGGTGGTGGAATCGACAATGATCGACACGGTGCTGGCCGGCTGCAAATAATTCAGCCGCCCTTTTTTACCGCGCGGCGGCGCCGGCTGTCCTTCGGGTCGGCCACCAGCGGGCGGTACAGCTCGATCCGGTCGTGTTCGCGCAGTACCGTGTCGAGCGGCCTTTGTTTGCCGAATATGCCGACCGGATGCGCCGCCAGGTCAAGCTGCGGCAACCCGGGCAGCGCACCCAAGGCGGCGATTGCTTGGCCGATCGTGGTGCCGGGCGGGACTGACAATTCGCGCAGGATTTCGATGTCCGGCGTGGCGTAGCACAAGCTGACGTGCACCAGGTCAGTTTCCATACACCGTCTCCGCCCGCTTGCAGAAAGAATCGACCATACTATTGGCGATCATGCCGAACACCGGGCCGATCAGCTGCTCGAGGAACATGTTGGAAAACTCGTAGTGCAGGTCGAATTCGACCTTGCAGGCGTCGGCCCGCAGTGCCTTGAAAGTCCAGATGCCGTCCATCACCTTGAACGGGCCGTCCACCAGCTTCATCGTCATCCGGGTCGGACGGGTGTTGACGTTGGATGTCGTAAAGCTCTGCTTGACGCCATGGAAATTGATGCCCAGGCAGGCGACCAGCTTATCGCCGGCGTGTTCGAGTACCTTGACGCCGCCGCACCAGGGCAAAAATTTGGGATAATCATCGACCTTAACGACCAGATCGAACATCTGTTCAGCGCTGTAGCCGAGAAATACTGTCTTGTGCACTACTGCCATGAGTCTGCCATTTGCTATGATGTTGGATATGTTGCATCTGTACCGCGTGTCGCCCAGCGCGACACCCTAGTTTAACCGACCCGCGCATTTTATAATTCATGAGCATTGTAGACAACAGAAAAGCCTTTCACGACTATTTTATCGAGGACCGGTACGAAGCCGGCATCGTTCTCGAGGGATGGGAAGTGAAGGCAATCCGCGATTCGCGCGTGCAGATCAAGGAAGCTTACGTGGTCGTGCGCGGCGACGAGCTGTTCCTGTTCGGCGCCCACATCAGCGCGCTGTCCACCGCCTCGTCGTTTAGCCATCCCGACGCGGTGCGCACGCGCAAGTTGCTGCTGCACCGCGCCGAAGTGGACAAGCTGATCGGCAAAATCGAGCGTTCCGGCTTCACCCTGGTGCCGCTGAACCTGCACTTCAAGGGCGGCCGGGTGAAATGCGAGATCGGCCTGGCCAAGGGCAAGAAACAGCACGACAAGCGCGCTACCGAAAAAGAGCGCGACGGCAAGCGCGAAGTGGCCGCTGCCATGAAGACCCACACGCGCTAACGGCAGGTCGCCTTCGCTCGCGAGGACGACCTCAATTGCTCGCCGAAGTTGCCAACTCAACCGGCGCCGAGAACCGTTCCAGCGCACTCAGGCGCCAGCAGATAAAACTGAGCACCAGGCCGGCCAGCATGCCGCAGGCCAGCTTCAATGCGCTGCCGAACAGCATGGGCGCCACCAGGCCCGAGACGATCGCAAAACAGATCATTTGCACGAACGACATCATCGACGACGACAGCCCGCGGTTGTCTGGAAACAGCGCAAACGCGCTCAGCTGGACGGCGGGAATCGCCGCCGCCAGGCCAAACGTGAACACCATCAGCGGCAACACCGCCCACGGCACCGCGGCGGCGAACAGCGCGTTGTAGCCGACGCCAAGCCCGGCCCCGAGCGCCATGATGCCAAAGCCGATCCATTTCATCTTCTTCGGTGCGAGGCTTCCGGCAACCTTGCCGCCCCATGCCGAGCCGAGCACCATGCCGCTGATGAGCGGGATGAACAACCAGCCGAACGCCGTTTCCGGCAGTTGCAGGATTTCCATCACGAAGTTGGCGGCCGAGCCGATATACAGCGACAGGCCGCCGAAGGCCATGCCGACCGTCAATGACAGCAACACGAAGCGCGGGTTGCGCATCACCTTCAGATAATTGGCGGCGATCGCGACCGGATGGAAGGGGTGGCGGTCGGCCTTGGCCAGGCTTTCCGGCAAGGCACGCCAGGCCAGCAAAAACATCAGCGCGCCGAAGGCCGCGAGAAAATAGAACGTCGAGCGCCAACCGAAATGGACGTGCAGCCAGCCGCCCACCACCGGGGCAATGGCCGGCGCCAGGCCGAACACCATCATGATGTGCGACATCATCTTCTGCGCCTGCGCGCCGGAAAAGCGGTCCTGCACGATGGCCGCGCCGATCACCGAGCCGGAGCCTGCCGCCAGGCCTTGCAGCGCGCGAAACACCAGCAACCAGCCAAAGCTCGGCGCGAATGCAGCGCCTAGCGACGCCAGCGTATAGACGGCCAGCGCCACCATGATGACCGGGCGGCGCCCGAAGGAATCGGACAAGGTGCCGTAAAACAGCATCATGAAGGCAAACGCAAACAGGAAGACGCTCAGAGTCTGCTGGACCGCCAGCGGGCCGACGTTGAATTCGCGGCCGATCGCCGGAATCGACGGCAGGTAGGTGTCGATCGCCAGCGCGCCCACCATGCCGAGACAGGCGAGTATTACGGTCAACATTCGCTGCATGTTCAAGTGCCTTGTAAAAATAGTGGCGCCGCACAGTGCGAAACACCGGGCCGAATTCTACCGTCAATCGACGTTTGTTACTTCCTCCAAATATATCTTCACGCGGTCACCTAATTTCATGGCCGAGTCCGGTTTGTTTGGCCGTCCTCAAGGTCCGCCGCCCGGCAGCAGGCACGATTTGTAGTGATGGATTTGTCAATATTTTCGTTTTTTCCTTTCGCTTTTCCCTTTTCTATTGTCAGGATAATCGCCATGAGCACGTTTCGCCGCCATCACGCCGCCCGCCTCGCCTGCACGCTGGCGCTCGCCGCCACCACCGGCACTACACCGGCATTGGCCGACACCGCCCGCTTCCAGCAGCGCAACCTGGCCGCCAACACGGTTGTGCTGGATGCCCGGACGAGGGCCGAAAACGTCGATCCCAACCTGGTCGACCCATGGGGCCTCGCCTTCAATCCCTTCGGCTTCGCCTGGCTGTCGGAGCGCCATACCGGCGCATCGACCCAGTACAACGGCGACGGCCATCCGCAAGCCTTGGTGGTCACCATCCCGCCCGCCGTGGGGAGTACGGCCGCCAGCGGCAAGCCGACCGGCATCGTCTGGAACGGCGGCCCGGGATTCGTCGTGCGCCAGGGCAAGCAGTCGGCGCCAAGCCAGTTCATCTTCGCCTGCGCAGACGGCAGCATTGCCGCGTGGGCGCCGACGGTGGACGCAACACATGCCGTGCGCGTGTTCCCGCGGTTTTACTCGAGCAACGCGCTCTACACGGGCCTGGCGATCGGCGCCGACGGCGCCCGCCAACTGCTGTTCGCCGCCGACTTCCGTAACAACAGGGTCGATGTATTCGACACCAACTTCGCCTGGATCGTCCTGCCCGGCAGGCCCTTCGTCGACCCGCAACAGGCGCCCGGCTACGCGCCGTTCGGCATCCAGGCGATCAATGGCAACGTTTACGTGACGTACGCGAAACAGGAGGCCTTGGGCGATGGCCGCGTTGGCCCGGCTTCAGGCGGCGGCTTCGTCAGCGTGTTCGCGCCGGACGGCCGCTTCCTGCGCCGCCTCGTCTCGAACGGTCCGCTCGACAAGCCGTGGGGACTGGCGCTGGCACCGGCCGGCTTCGGGCGTTTCGGCAACCGCCTGCTGGTGGCCAATGCCGGCAACGGCGCCATCAATGCGTTTGACTCAGGCAGCGGCAAATTCGCCGGCCGCCTGCGCGGCGCCAACGGTCAGCCAATCGCCATCGACGGCCTGAAGGCCATTGGCTTCGGCCATGGCCTGACCAGACATCCGGTCGGCACGCTGTATTTCAGCGCCGGACCGGGCAACGGCAGGTACGGCTTGTACGGCCGGCTCGACGCCATGGCTTCCAAAGTGCACGAGCACGATGTCGACGTCGACGTCGACGCCGACGCCGACATCAAGTAGGCTGCATCTCGACCAAAAGCGAGACGGTTGACGAACACCACGTCGCCCTCGAACAGGTTGGGACGCATAAGATTCCGAACAGGACCAGGAACAACAGCAAGCTTTTATTGGCACGCCAGACGTTTTTCATTATTCGCGGCCGGCTGCGCCACAGGTAATACGGGACAGTAAGCATCGTGGCGACGATCATGCCGATGTTGAGCCAGCGCGAACGGATGCACGGCCATGAACAGCAGGGCGAACAGCGCCGGCCTGGTCGGTCGCGTTTGCAAGTGAATAAAATTAATTGGATTTAACATCGCAGGTAGCAGCCGGCCTTGCCCTTGAAGGTCATTACCGCAGCCAGCCTGCGCACCGTCTGAATTCACTTTTGTGCTTTCACGATCTGCATCGCGCTGGCGATCAGCCCGCTCATTTCGCCCAGGTTGGCCGGCACGATGATCGAGTTGTTGGTCTTGGCCAGGTTGGCAAAGGCATCGACGTATTTTTCGGCGACCCGCAGGTTGACCGCATCCTGGCCGCCCGGCTCGTTGATGGCGCTGCCGATCTGGCGCAGCGCGGTGGCGCTGGCCTCGGCCAGCGCGACGATCGCCGAGGCCTGGCCCTGGGCGCGGTTGATCTGGGCCTGCTTCTCGCCTTCCGAGCGGGCGATTGCCGCCGCCCGTTCGCCGTCGGCGATGTTGATCTGCTCCTGCTTACGCCCTTCGGAGGCGGCGATCAGGGCGCGCTTTTCGCGCTCGGCGGTGATCTGCGCCTGCATCGCGTGCAGGATTTCTTTTGGCGGCGTCAGGTCTTTGATCTCGTAGCGCAGCACCTTCACGCCCCAGTTGGCGGCCGACTCGTCGATCGCGTTGACGATCGTCGTGTTGATGTGGTCGCGCTCTTCGAACGTCTTGTCGAGCTCCATCTTGCCGATCACCGAACGCAGCGTGGTCTGCGCCAGCTGCGAAATGGCGGCGATATAGTTCGACGAACCGTACGAGGCGCGCATCGCATCGGTGACCTGGAAATAGAGGATGCCGTCGACCTGCAGCTGCGTGTTGTCCTTGGTGATGCAGACCTGCGGCGGCACGTCGAGCGGGATCTCCTTGAGGATGTGCTTGTAGGCGATGCGGTCGATGAACGGCACCACGATGTTCAGGCCCGGCGCCAAGGTCGCATGGTATTTGCCGAGCCGCTCGACCACCCACGCATGCTGCTGCGGCACCACGTTGATCGTCTTGAACACGAATACCATCGCCACCACGAACACCACCAGCGCCACCGTTCCGAAATTGAATTCCATTGTTTTCCTTTTTTTGGATTTTTTGATTTTCTTACATCAGGCGCCGGTGACGATCAGCCGGCTGCCCTGCACTTCGACGATCTTGAAAACGCCTGCCTGCGGCTGCGCGCCCTGCCCCAGTTCGACGTCCCACAAGGCGCCGCGGTACATCACCCGGGCCTGGCCACCCTGCCATTGTTCGACCCGCAGGTGCTGGCCGATGTCGAGGTTGACGTTCGGGTCGCGCGCCGGATTGCCGCGCGCCGGCCGGCCGAAGCGGCTGCGGTGCAAGAGGCCCGTGGCAAGCACGCCGACCAGCGCGGCGGCGACGGTTTGCGCCGCCCCGCTCAAGCCGGCCAAAGCGGCGAGCGCGCCGAAGCCGAGCCCGATCGCGATCATCAACAGGTAAAAAGTGCCGATGAACAGTTCGAGCGCCACCAGCACGCCGGCCGCCACCAGCCAATTGATCCAGTCCGCCATGTCAGCTCCCTTCGATTGAAATCGTGGCCGGTAATTCAGAAGACAAAAACCCCCGTGACCGGCAAGAGGCGACGAGGGTTCTTGTTGCAGTGTGAAGAGTTTCGATGGCTATTTTTTCCAATATTCCAATAGCTTCAGTCTAGCCTGTTTTGCCAGGGAGTCAATCTTTCGTTCCGGAAAGCCGTCGCAGCGCGTGCCATGCGCCCACCGCGACCGGTACCGCCAGCGCCAGCGCGGCGAGGTCGTCCCACCCGCCCTCGCCGACCAGGGCACCGGCCAGGCCGGCCGCGGTCAGCAGCCCCAGCAGGATTGGCATGCCCCATAGCTTCATGCCGCCTCCAGGCTGGCGCCGGCCTGCGCCGCGGCCTTGGCAGCCCTGGCGCGCCTGGCCCACAGGTACAAGCCGCTGCCCAGCATGATCATGGTGGCGACATCGAACAGCGCCCACAGAAACTGCATCGGGGCGCCGCCGTAGTCGCCAAAATGCAGCGGCTGCGACATCAGCAGCGCCACCAGATACCATGGCAGACTGCGGCGATCGGTCACCTGTCCGCTCTGGGCGTCGACCAGCACCGGTTTGTACAGGCGCGCGGTCAGCGCTGTGTCGCCGCGCATGAAGACGCCGTAATGGTGGGTGCTGCTGAACGGCGTGCCGGGAAAGGCGACGAACGCGACCTTCATGCCCGGCTCGGCCGCTTCGGCGCGCGCCACCGCCAGCTGGACCGACGCGGTGGCCGGCGCCGGCGCCATGCCCTGGTACGGCCGCAGCATCTCTGCCACCTCGGTGGTTTGCCAAACGTTCAGCAGCAGCTCGGCCCAGGTGTTGATCATGCCGGTCGCCCCCACCACCAGCGCCCACACCAGGGTGACGATGCCGAGCAGGTTATGCAGGTCGAGCCACTTCAGGCGCCTGGTGCGGTCGCGGCGCACGGTGCCGAAATCGAGCTTGCGCATGAACGGCGCATACAGCACCACACCGGAGACGATGGCCACCAGCAGCAGCAGGCCCATCAGCCCGAGAAACAGCTTGCCCGGCACGCCCGCGTACAGGTCCACATGCAGGTGAAACATCAGCGACATGAAGGCGCCGCCCTCGAAGGCCGGCTCGGCCAGCACGCGGGCGCTGCGCGCATCCACCGCGATCGGCTTGTAGTTCGGATCGGTCGGATTATCGCCCAGGGTCAGGTTCCATATGTCGGGTTCGTCCACTTCCTGCGACATGTACATCATGATCTTGTCGGGATACATCGCCCGGCCGGCGGCAATCACCTCGTCGACGCCGGCCCGCGGCGTACCGGGCGCCATGCGCGGCGCGGCGGCATCGTTGCCGAGCAGGTGCACGATGTCGTGGTGGTAGATCAGCGGCAACCCGGTGATGCAAAGCAGCAGCATGAACAGGGTGCATACCAGGCTGCTCCATTTATGGATCCAGGCCCAGCGGCGCACGGTGGAAGAAGTCATCGGGATTGGCGGCGTGAAGGAATGTAAATAATAATCGTTCTCATTTACAAACACAAGCGTGGTGGGCATAATGAGAACAATTATCATTCACAGGATGGCACGCCATGCATACGCCGCACTTTCCGCTTTCCCCAATAGCGCTCGCCGCCCTGTTGCTCGCCGGCGCCGGCGCGCACGCCCAGCCCCCCGTCGATGCTGAAGCGCTGCCCACGGTCATCATCAGCGCCTCGGCCGACGCTTCGGCACAGGGTTTGCCGCGTGCCTACGCTGGCGGCCAGGTGGCCCGCGGCGGGCGCCTGGGCTTGCTTGGCAACGTCGACATGATGGATACGCCTTTTAACACGACCAATTACACCCAGGCGCTGATCCAGGACCAGCAGGCGCGCAGCGTCGCCGACGTATTGCAGAACGATCCATCGGTGCGGGTCGCGCGCGGCTTCGGCAACTATCAGGAGCTGTACGTGATCCGCGGCTTTGCCGTCAACTCGGACGACCTTGCCTACAACGGACTGTACGGCCTGCTGCCGCGCCAGTTCGTCGCCTCCGAATTGCTCGAACGGGTCGAAGTGCTGCGCGGCGCCAGCAGCTTTCTGAACGGCGCCGCGCCGGGCGGCGGCGGCGTCGGCGGCGCCATCAACCTGCTGCCCAAGCGCGCCGCCAATACGCCGCTGACCCAGCTCACCGTCGGCGTCGACGGCGCCGGCCAGGCCTACGCCGCCGTTGATGTCGGCCGCCGCTTCGGCCCTGGCAACAGCAGCGGGCTGCGCGTCAACGCGGTGCGCCGCAGCGGCGACACCCCGGTGGCGCGCGAGGGGCGCGACCTGAGTGTGCTGGCGTTCGGGTTCGACCACCGGGGCCGCAACTTGCGCGTCTCGGCCGACATCGGCTACCAGGACCACCAGCTCGAGGCGCCGCGTCCCAGCGTGACCGTCGGCGCCGGCCTCGACGTCTTGGCCGCACCAGGCGCGCGCAGCAACTGGGCGCAGCGCTGGACCCGCTCAAGCGAGCGCGACACCTTCGCCACCCTGCGCGGCGAAGTCGACCTGGCCAAGGATGCGGTGGCCTGGGCCGCGCTGGGCGCGCGCTCCGGCGACGAGGCGAACATCCTGGCCGCGCCGACCATCACGCGCGCCAACGGCGACGCGTTCATGGTCCGCTTCGACAACGCGCGCTTTGACAAGGTGCGCACCGGCGAAGTGGGCGTGCGCGCCAGTTTCGCCACCGGCCAGGTCAAGCATACGGTCAGCGCCACGCTTTCCGACTTCGCGCAAAAATCGCGCAACGCCTATGCGATGAGCGATTTTTTCAGCGGCTTCGCCACCAACCTGTACCGCCCGGTCGACGTCGCCGCCCCAGCCGCCGACTTCTACACCGGCGGCAGCCTGGCCAATCCGCTGCTTACCCACAAGAGTATTTTGTCGAGCTACGCGCTGGCCGACACGCTCTCGTTCGCCGCCGGCAAGCTGCGCGTCACCGTGGGCGCGCGCCATCAGCGCATCAAGGACTTCGGCTACGACTACACCAGCGGCGCCGAAAACGCGCGCTACGACCAGAGCGCGCTCACCCCGGTTCTTGGCGTGGTGGTCAAACCGGCCCCTGGCGTGTCGCTCTACGCGAACTACATCGAAGCCCTGCAGCAAGGCCCGGTCGCCGCCGGCACCAACATCGACAACGCCGGCGCGACGTTCGCGCCGTTCACGTCGCGCCAGAAGGAAATCGGCGTCAAATACGACGCCGGCAAACTGGGCATGAGCGCCGCCCTGTTTGCCACCGCGCAGCCGTCCGCTTACATAGTGAACCGCCATTTCGGCGTCTTCGGCGAGCAGCGCAACCGCGGCCTGGAACTGTCCGCCTTCGGCTCGCCGCTGCGCGGCGTGCGCGTGCTAGGCGGCCTGACCTTGCTCGACGCCGAGCAGCGCGTCACCGCCGGCGCCGTCAACCAGGGCAACGATGCCATCGGCGTACCCCGCACCCAGTTCAATGTCGGCGCCGAGTGGGACCCGGCCGGCGTTCCCGGCCTGACCCTGAATGCGCGCACCGTCTACACATCAAGCCAGTTCGCCGACGGCGCCAACCTGCAGAAGCTGCCGTCCTGGGCGCGCCTCGACCTCGGCGCCAGCTACGCCACCCGCTTCGCCGATCGCGCAGTGACGTTGCGCGCGCGGATCGACAACGCCACCGGCAAGGACCACTGGGCCTCGGCCGGCGGTTACCCGGGCGCCGGCTACCTGGTGCTGGGCGCACCGCGCAGCGTGGTGCTGTCGGCGTCGATCGACTTGTAGAGAAAATGGGGTCCTTGCGAAGGCGCGGACCCCATTTCGCTTTAACGTAAAAAAACCCCGCTGCCAGTGAAGGCAACGGGGTTTTTATTTATTCCGCTGTGCCGATTACTTCTTCAGCGACGCCAGCTTTTGCCACGTATCGATTACCGAGTCGGGATTGAGCGACATCGACTCGATGCCTTCTTCGACCAGCCAGGCGGCGAAGTCGGGATGGTCCGATGGTCCCTGGCCGCAAATGCCGACGTACTTGCCGGCCGCGCGGCACGCCTTGATGGCGCGCGACAGCAGCGCTTTGACGGCCGGGTCGCGCTCGTCGAAGTCGGCCGCCAGCAGCGCAATGCCGGAGTCGCGGTCCAGGCCCAGCGTGAGCTGGGTCAGGTCGTTCGAGCCGATCGAAAAGCCGTCGAAAAACTCGAGGAACTCTTCCGCCAGGATCGCGTTGGACGGCACTTCGCACATCATGATGATGCGCAAGCCGTCCTTGCCGCGCTCGAGACCGTGGGCCTTCAGCAAATTGATGACCTTCTCGGCCTGGCCGAGAGTGCGCACGAACGGCACCATGATCTCGACGTTGGTTAGGCCCATGTCGTTGCGCACCCGTTTCATGGCGGCGCATTCCATCTCGAAGGCGCCGGCGAAGTCGGCCGCCAGGTAGCGCGCCGCGCCGCGGAAACCCAGCATCGGATTCTCTTCGTCCGGCTCGTAGCGCGAACCGCCGATCAGTTTCTTGTACTCGTTCGACTTGAAGTCGGACAGGCGCACGATGACCGGCTTCGGCCAGAATGCCGCGCCGATGGTGGCGATGCCTTCGGCCAGCTTGTCGACATAGAAAGCGCGCGGCGAAGCGTGGCCGCGGGCGACCGACTCGACCGCTTTTTTCAGGTCCGCGTCGATGTTCGGATACTCGAGGATCGCCTTCGGATGCACGCCGATGTTGTTGTTGATGATGAACTCGAGACGGGCCAGGCCGACGCCGTGATTCGGGATCGACTGGAAATCGAACGCCATCTGCGGATTACCGATGTTCATGGTGATCTTGACGTCGATCGGCGGCAGTTCGCCGCGCGCCACTTCCGACACTTCGGTTTCCAGCAGGCCGTCGTAGATCATGCCCTCGTCGCCCTCGGCGCACGACACCGTGACAAATGCGCCATCCTTGAGCAGTTCGGTGGCGTTGCCGCAACCGACAACGGCCGGCACGCCCAGTTCGCGCGCGATGATCGCCGCGTGGCAGGTACGCCCGCCGCGGTTGGTGACGATCGCCGACGCGCGCTTCATCACCGGCTCCCAGTTCGGGTCGGTCATGTCGGCCACCAGCACGTCGCCGGGCTGGACGCGGTCCATCTCCGACGGGTCGCTGATGACGCGTACGGGACCGGCGCCGATCTTCTGGCCGATGGCGCGGCCGGATGTCAGCACCGTGCCCTTGCCCTTGAGCTTGAAGCGCTGCTGCGCGTCGGTGGTCTTCTGCTGCGATTTGACGGTTTCAGGGCGCGCCTGCAGGATGTAGATCTTGCCGTCGCGGCCGTCCTTGCCCCACTCGATGTCCATCGGACGGCCGTAGTGATCTTCGATGATGACGGCGTACTTGGCCAGTTCCACCACTTCGGTGTCGGTCAACGAATAGCGGTTGCGCATCTCGATCGGCACGTCGACGGTTTTTACCGAGCGGCCGGCTTTCGCCTCGCTGGTAAATTCCATTTTGATCAGTTTGGAGCCGATGTTGCGGCGGATGACGGGCGACTTGCCCAGTTTGAGCATTGGCTTGTGGACGTAGAACTCGTCCGGATTGACCGCGCCTTGCACCACTGTCTCGCCCAGGCCGTAGCTCGAGGTAACGAACACCACGTCCTTGAAGCCGGACTCGGTGTCGATGGTGAACATCACGCCGGCGGCGCCCAGGTCGGAGCGGACCATGCGCTGCACGCCCGCCGACAACGCCACTTCGGCGTGGGTAAAACCCTTGTGGACACGGTACGAGATGGCGCGGTCGTTGTACAGCGACGCGAACACGTGCTTCATCGCTTCCAGCACGTTGTCGATGCCGACGACGTTCAGGAACGACTCCTGCTGGCCGGCAAACGACGCATCCGGCAAATCTTCGGCGGTGGCCGACGAGCGCACGGCGAACGACATCTCGGTGCTCGAATCGGCGACCAGGCGATCGTAGAATTCTGCGATTTCTTTTTGCAGGCGCGCCTGGAACGGGGTCTCGACGATCCACTTGCGGATCTCGGCGCCGGCGACGGCGAGCGAGCGCACGTCGTCGATGTTCAGGCCTTCGAGGCGGCTAGCGATACGGTCGCCGAGCGAAGCGCCGCCATTGACGGCGTGATCGAGAAAGTCGCGAAACGCCTGAGCCGTGGTGGCAAAGCCGCCCGGCACGCGCACGCCGGCGCCGGCCAATTGGCTGATCATCTCGCCGAGCGAGGCGTTCTTGCCGCCGACCGATTCCACATCGGTCATGCGCAAGGTGTCGAACGAGGCGACATAGACTGCCTCCCCGCCGGTTGCCCCGATGGGGTCCTGCATTGCTGCGTTAGACAAGCTTGTCATAATAAACATCCTTACTGATGATAGAAATCTTCACGTGAGGCTGGCGACCATGTTTTCTTGTTATTCTGGGGCTCGTGCAGCACAATTGAATCTGTTACAGAACATTTTACAGCGTGCGCCGGCAATTTACAGCCCACAATCTTGAAACTATTACAGCACTTAACAAACTCCCATCACATACAACCATGTCTATTGAATCCCGCCCTCCCATGCCGGCGTCGTCCCACACCGTGTTTTTCGTCTCGGACGGCACCGGTATCACGGCGGAAACCTTCGGCCACGCCGTCCTTTCGCAGTTCGACATGCGGTTTCGCCAAATACGTTTGCCGTTCATCGACACCATCGACAAGGCGCACGACGCCGCCCGCAAGATCAACGAGGCGTTTGCCGCCGACGGCCAGCGCCCGATCGTGTTCTCGACCCTGGTCAAGCCCGATTTGTCGGCGGTGATCCGCACCGCCAGCGGCATGCACATGGACCTGATCCAGACGTTCGTGGCGCCGCTCGAGCAGGAACTGGGGGTCAAGTCGACCCACACCATCGGCCGCTCGCACAATATCGTCGACAGCCAGGAGTACAAGGCGCGCATCGAGGCGATCAATTTTTCGCTGGCCCACGACGACGGCCAGTCGCACAAGAACCTGGCGTCGGCCGACATCATCCTGGTCGGCGTATCGCGCTCCGGCAAGACGCCGACCAGCCTGTACCTGGCAATGCAGTACGGCATCAAGGCCGCCAACTATCCGCTGATCCCCGACGATTTCGAGCGCGGCAAGCTGCCGTCGTCGCTGCAGGTGTTCCGCGACAAGATCTTCGGCCTGTCCATCACGCCGGAGCGCCTGTCGGAAATCCGCCACGAGCGCCGCGCCGGCAGCAAGTACGCATCGATCGAGAACTGCCGGTACGAAGTCAACGAAGCGGAACTGATGATGAAGCGCGAGGGCATCCGCTGGCTGTCGTCGACGACGAAATCGATCGAGGAAATCGCCACCACTGTCTTGCAGGAGATCAAACCGAACCGCCGGGATTACTAGTCAGAAACACGCGGGGGCCGGGTCGCCCTTGCGAATGCGGGTGTCGCAAAAGGGCGAATGGCCACAACTGACACGTCGTCCTCGCGAATGCGGGGACCCAATTTTTCGAGAGTATCGACAATGCCTGGCTTCGTCCGTTAAAAAGATGGCCAACTAATCGGGCAAATTGGGTCCCCGCATCCGAGGGGTGTTGCAAAAAGACGAATGGCCACAACTAACACGTCGTCCTCGCGAATGCGGGGACCCAATTTTTCACGAATCTCGACAATGCCTGGCCTCGTCCGTTAAAAAGATGGTCAACTAATCGGGCAAATTGGGTCCCCGCGTGTGCGAGGACGACATCATAATTACGGCCATTTGACGTTTTGCGACACCCTCGCACGCGGCGACCCTTTGCGCTATCAGGCCAGCGAATACCCGACATCACCACTTGAAAGCGGACTGTCCGCCAATCACCGTCTATAGTGGCGGTCCCTCGCGCCGGCGCTTCCGGCATCCGCTTCTATCGTCCCGAGTCCACCTTGATAAAAAAAAGCCTGGTTCCGCTGGCCCTTGGCGGCTTTGGTATCGGTATGACCGAATTTGTGATGATGGGCATCCTGCCCGACATCGCCCACGGCCTGGCTATTACCATTCCCCAGGCCGGCTATCTCATTTCCGCCTACGCGCTCGGCGTTGTCGTCGGCGCGCCGACCTTGGTGGCCCTGCTCGCCAAGCGGGCGCCGCGCAGTGTGCTGATCTGGCTGATGCTCATCTTTACGGTGTTCAACGCGCTGTCGGCGTTCGCCCCCAACTTCCACCTGATGATGCTGTCGCGCTTCATGGCGGGCTTGCCGCACGGCGCCTTCTTTGGTGTCGGCGCAGTCGTCGCCAGCCGGCTGGCCGACGAAGGCAGGAGTGCGGCGGCGGTAGCGACGATGTTAGCCGGCCTGACCCTGGCCAACGTGCTCGGCGTGCCGTTCGGCACCTGGCTAGGCCACAACCTCAGCTGGCGCGCAGTGTTCCTCATCGTTGCCGGTATCGGGCTGCTCACCGCCATCAGCCTGAAAAAGCTGGTGCCGTGGTTCCCGCCCAACCCTGGCGGCAGCTTGCGCCAGGATCTGCGCATCTTCCGCAAGCCCAGCCTCTGGCTGGCCATCGCCATCACCGCGATCGGCACCGGCGGCTTCTTCGCCTGGTTCAGCTACATCGCGCCGCTGCTGACCGATGTGACCCGCTTCGGAGCGGGCACGATCCCGATCATCATGACCGTTGTCGGCGTGGGAATGACGACCGGGGTCCTGTTTGGCGGCAAGCTGGCCGACAAGTTCGCGCCCCTGCCCGCCATCCTGATCCTCCTGGTGACGATGGCGACGCTGTTGTTCCT
>Ga0326735_1000158_pt1 | contig 14776 bp, 15 predicted proteins | sample 37_GP2_1092_FD_207945 | JGI IMG/M metagenome (GOLD analysis project Ga0326735, IMG submission 207945) | Glacier ice microbial communities from Ngari, Tibet, China - 37_GP2_109.2 | ecosystem: Environmental > Aquatic > Freshwater > Ice > Glacier | place: China: Ngari, Tibet | collected 2018-07-31
TTCCCGCCCCACCGTTACCTTGTTTAACAATTACCCCCAGGCCTGGAAAAAACTGTACGCCCAGCGCGGCTACATCGATGTCGATCCGACGGTAGAGCATGGGCGCAAGAGCTGCCTGCCGATGATCTGGTCCCCGCAGCTGCACGATACGGCGCCGGAATTTTGGGAAGAAGCGCGCAGTCACGGCCTGCTGACCGGCTGGGCCCAGTCCACCCGCGATGACCGCGGCGCGGTCGGCATGCTGACCCTGGCGCGCAGCGTCAAGCTGATCGATCCGGTCGAAATTCTCGCCGACAAGGCGCGCGTTGCCTGGCTGACCCAGTACGCGCACGTCGGCATGGCGGCGTTGCTGCTGCCGAAGGCTGTCCCCGAAAGCACCATCACCCTGACGCTGCGCGAAAAGGAAGTATTGCGCTGGACCGCGGAAGGCAAGACTGCTTACGAAATCGGCCAGATACTCGCGGTCTCGGAGCGTACTGTCAACTTCCACATCAATAACGTGGTCAGCAAATTCGATGCGGCGAACAAGACGCAGGCGGCGGTGAAGGCGGCCACGCTCGGGATGTTATTCTGAGGCGCGCTGCCCTCAGGGCGCTTCCATCAATTCCTTCACCTGCGCCTGCACAGGCGCATCCAGCGTCGGCAATATCCTCATAATTTTCTCACCATTGCGCATGTTGGCGGACTGCTCGGGCGTTAGCGGGGCAGGGACCGTTATGCGCTGCGGCTCCGGGCGCGGCAGCAGGCTCTGACCGGCCAGCGTCAGCGCGGCAGATAGCAAGGCAATGCCTGCGCCGCCTGCGATCCACATGCCGATCGGTGGTTTGCGCACTGCGACCTGCGGCGCGTCATCCTGCACGCGTTGCTGGTAACGATCGGCTGCATCCAGCAGGACCTTGGTGCGGGTCGCCAGCTGTTCGGCCATGTCGTTCACCAGCGCGCTCTGGCGCTGTACGCCTTCGGCCAGCACTGCGTCATTCAGCGCGACCAGCGCGAATACCGGATCTGTCGTGTCAATGCGGATGCCGGTCTGTTCGAAAACGACGTTGCGTAATTTATTGGTATCCATCTGGTACTCCCTTTTTTTTTCGCTCGCGTGACCGGTCACCATTCGACCCGGTCGAGTTGTTCGAATACGTCTTCATAGACGATCTTGATCCGCTGCTTTTCCATCAGGTTGAATTTTTCATTCAGCATGACCTCGTCGAGAGTCAGGCGCGCGGTATTTACCTTCTTGATGTCCGCGGCGAAGCTGTCGGAATTACGCAGCGGCAGGCGCACCCGGCCGAGCAGTTTGTGCGCATGATCCTGATAAGTCTGCGATTCGGTGAAGCGTTTGCCCGAGGCAGTTTGCAGCAGGCCGAAATATTCGTTTTCCCAAAGCACCAGTGCGGCGTTGGTCGCCCGCGCCGTAGTGACAAATCCGGTCACGGTGTCGTGCAGCGTATCGCCGCCGCCGACAATGCTGTGGATGACGACCTGCCGATCGTTCGCGCGGAAAAGATCGAGGGTGGCGTTTTCCAGGAGGTAAGCCATCAGCGGCGAAAAACTGTTGGCGCCGTTATCGATGACACAGTTTCCGTCGCTACTCAGGATATCGATGATCAATGCATCGAAGCGCTTCGGGTCGATCAGGCGCGCCTCGGTCATGACTGGCACATGGGTTACCTGCAGCTTGCGGTAGCGCGAAAACGTGGTGTTTTCCTGATCTGTGTCGTAACAACGCAGCGTACCCGGCGCGTCGCGAACTATCCACTGCGCAAGCATGGTGGAGACCAGGGTTTTGCCGATACCGCCTTTGCCCTGGAGCACAAAATGGATGGTGTTATGGATAGTCAAGCTGAGTCCTGCAGTCGGAAAAAACGGCAAAGGCTAATTCTATTACTTCCTGCACGCACGAGCGGAATTAATCGGTCGTAGCACAGACGCCGCAGGGGATCGGTAGAAGATTTTTAGCTTCGATGTTGCCTGAAAGTTGGGTGATCATCCGGAAGATTGACGGAGCAGCAAATAATTGAAACTCGCACGCCGGGAAGTTGTCAATTTATCTGGACCGAGCATCGCGACGCAGTTTGCCACGAACGCCGGACAATTTTTCAGCGCGCAGTGAAGGCGCAAAATTTACGGAGGAATCATGAAGAAAGTTATTCCCGCACTGGCGATTGCCTTGCTTTCCATCGCGCAGTTCGCCACGGCACAAGATCGCTCAGGCATCACCACCAGCACCGACCCAGCACGTGCCGCCGAAGTCGAGCGCCATGCGAAAGCTATTCAATCTCAATCCGGCGCCAGTGGCACTGCGTCGAACATGGACTCATCGGGCACTGCCCACAAGACTACTAAACACAAGAAACACAAAAAGGCCAAGCACACCCATAAGTCGGAAAATAAGTCTACTGGCAGCAGCAGTGGCGCCAGCGGCACCAGCGGCTCGGGCAGCACGATGCCATCCGGCTCCAGCACCATGGATAGCAGCATGGGTAGCAGCATGGAGCGGGGAACCGGAAGCGGCAGCAGCACATCACGCGGCACATCAGGCGACACGATGACTGCTCCGTCAGGCAGTACCCTGGGCACCACGCCGGATCGTAGCAGCACTGGCGGCAATACTGGTGCCGACACAAGCCGCGCCACTGGTGGCAGCACCCGCGGCACCAGTGGTACGAGTGGCACCACCGGCAGCACCAGGGGCGGCAGCGGCACTAGCAGCGCCACCAGCGGCACTGATACTAAAACCACACCGGGCACCAGCAGCGCTGAGTAATTTACTGCCGCGCGTTGCGCTTCAATCGGCTTCAGGTTCGACGCCGAGCGCCACGAGGAAACGCGACACCATGTTGTATGTCGCGATCACGCCGACCAGTTCAACGACCTGGCGCTGATCCGGCAAAGCCATGCGCAGCGCCTGGAAACTGCCTTCGCCGACCTGCACTTCGTTGGTCATGTCGATGGTCAGGCGCAGCGTGGCGCGTTCGGCGGTGTCGAACAGGGTATCGTTGCGCACTGCGCGCTGTGGATCGGCCAATGCGGTGATCTGCGCCGCGCTGCCGCCGGCCTTGATGAATTCCGGCGCATGGTGATGAAATTCGTAATCGGCGCCGTTCAGCACGGCGACCGCGCACATGGCCAGTTCGCGCAATTTTGGCGACAGCGTCAGTCCATTGCGCACTTCGCCGAGGAACGCATTCCAGCCGCGCGCCAGCGGCGGGCTGTGCAGTAACATGCGATCCAGGTTAAGCAGCGCGCCGCCACGCCGCAGGCGAATCGCGTTGACCACATCGGCTGGTTCGCTGAGGTCTGCCGCGAGGTAGGGGAGTCGGGGCATGCTGGTTCCTTTGAAAAGCGTCAGGCCAACGCGGCTGCGCCGGACGCCGCAGCGCCGGGCGCCGTTGCGCTGGTCGCCAGGGTGGCCGCATCGACCGCTTCGCCGAGCCGGTCGACGATGGCGTCTATTTGTTCCGCGCTCGTGATGAACGGCGGCGCGAGCAATACGTGGTCGCCGCTGCGGCCATCCAGCGTACCGCCCATCGGATAGATCATCAAGCCGCGCGCCATCGCCTCCGTGCGTATCCGCGCATGCAGGCGCAGCGCCGGATCAAAGGGCTGGCGTGTGCCGCGGTCGGCCACCAGCTCGATCCCCTGGAATAATCCCCGCCCGCGCAGGTCGCCGACAAACGGATGATCGGCAAAGCGCGTTAGCAGCGCATGCCGCAGCTGATTGCCGCGCGCGCGCACGTTGGCCAGCAAGCCGCGCTCGCGGATGGCCCGTTGCACAGCCAGTGCTGCAGCGCAGGCGAGCGGATGTCCGACATAGGTATGCCCGTGCTGGAACATGCCGGAGCCTGATGCGAAGCTGTCGAATATCTTCTTGCCGAGGAAGGTCGCGCCGATGGGGGCATATCCGCCGCCAAGACCCTTTGCCACTGTCATCAGGTCCGGCGCCACGCCATCCTGGTTACAGGCATGCAGCGTGCCAGTGCGGCCCATGCCGCACATGACTTCATCAAGGATCAGCAGGATGCCGTGTCGATCGCAGATTTCGCGGATGCGCTTCAGATAGCCGGGCGCGGGCGGCACGGCGCCCAGCGTGGCGCCGACTACCGTCTCGGCCACAAACGCTATCACCGATTCCGCGCCCAGTTCGGCAATCTTGGCTTCCAGGGCATTGGCTGAGCGCTGGCCGTACGCCTCGGGCGTTTCGCCGGCGTGGCGATAGCGATATTCGTAGCAGGGATCGATGTAGTCGCCATCGATCAGGATGGGCGCGAACTGCGCGCGGCGCCAGGCGTTGCCGCCGACCGCCAGCGCGCCCAGCGTATTGCCGTGGTAGCTCTGGCGGCGCGCGATGAAATGGCGCCGGCCGGGCTGGCCGCGTTCGACAAAATATTGACGGGCCATTTTCAGCGCGGCCTCCACGGCTTCGGACCCGCCCGAGACCAGGTAGACATGCGACATTCCCGGCGGCGCATGCGCGATCAACTCGTCGCCAAGCGCCTCGGCTGCCGCGCTGGTAAAAAAACTGGTGTGCGCGTAGGCCAGTGAGTCGAGCTGCTCGCGCATGGCGGCCAGCACTTCCGGGTCCTGATGCCCGAGGCAGGACACGGCCGCGCCACCGCAGGCGTCGAGGTAGCTACGGCCTCCCGCGTCGATCAGGTAGATGCCCCGGCCGCTGACAGCGGCGGGATAAGCGGCACGAATTTGCCGGTGCAGTAAATGCGTCATGGCTTACATCCCCGTGATGCCGGTGTCGGCGAAGTCGTGGCTGCGGCCATTCAGGTTGTCGTGCCGCGCGAGGATGTGCAGTACTTCGTTGGCGCTGCTGCGATCGTGCGTGGCCGGGTCGTCGGTTTCGAAGAAGAAGCGTTTTTCGCCGAAGGCCGGCACCAGGTCGTCCAGCCACGTTGCGGTGGGGTCAAATTTGGCGTAAAAGGGGCGGCGGACCCAGTCGGGATTGCGCGCCTGCAGGAACTGCAGCGCAAACACCTTTTCCCCGCCAATAGTGACGATGCCGTCGATCACGACTTTGCCCGGGAATGCGCTCATGGATGGGCCGCGCACCGTGCGCGCCAGGCCCGACACCAATTGGTATGCGGCCTGGAAGGTTTCATACGCCTGAGCCAGCGGCAGCTGGAAGTAAGAGCTCGGACCGGTATCACGCTCGATGAACATGTAGTAAGGAATCGCGCCCAGCCGCACGCCCGTCGTCCACAGCTCGGCCCAGCCCTTCGGGTCTTCATTGATGTGGCGGATCAGCGGCGCCTGCATGCGCAGCGTGGCACCCGAGCCGACGATGCGCTTGACCGCCTGCTGCGCGATGGCAGGGCGCAGTTCGGCCGGATGATTGTAATGACCCATGAGCGCGAGATTTTTGCCGGCGGCGACCACGCGGGCGAAGAGCGCCAGCAGATCGTCCGCGTCACGATCGGTGACAAAGCGCTGCGGCCAGTAAGAAACGGACTTTGTGCCAATGCGGATGTTCTGGATATGCGCCAGCTCCGGCACCAGCAGCGGCTCGATGTAGCCGGCCAGCGCGCGCGTGGTCATGATCAGCGGATCGCCGCCGGTGATCAGCACATCGGTGACTTCCGGGTGTAGCTTCAGGTAAGCCACCAGTTCGTTGGATTCCCTGGCGTCGAACTTCAGGTCATCCATGCCGACGAATTGCGGCCAGCGGAAGCAGAAGGTGCAATACGCATGGCAGGTTTGCCCGGCGCTGGGGAAGAACAGCACGGTCTGCTTGTACTTGTGCTGCAGGCCGCGCACCGGCTGGCCATTCATCATCGGCACGTTATGCGTCATCTGTCCGGCCGGATGCGGATTCATGCGCATGCGGATGCGGCTCACTTCACGCTCGATCGCCGCTTCGTCCTGCTTCACCAGCACCAGATCGCGCAGCTGGCTGTATTCCTCAGTCGAGAGCATGTCTCGATGCGGAAATACGAGTCGGTATATGGGATCGTCCGGGATATTGCTCCAGTCGATCAGTTCACTCATCACGTAGTCGTTGGTGCGAAACGGCAGCACGCGCGACACCACCAGCACGGCTTCGCGCAAATCCTGCGGCATCAGCGCCCATTGCGGCGCCTGCTGTATGGTCTGACGGGTGTACGGCTTGAATTTGACGGGATAGGCGGGCTTGCTCATGACATCTCCTGTTGGCTGTTTTGTGGCGCGAATGACGGTGTGCCGCGCTGGCGTTTGATCTGGCGCAAACTGCGCGATTGAACGGCCCGGGGGGACGGTTTGTCACGCTATATTTGTCCGGCTGGTCGCAGCGCATGCATGCTGCAAAACTGCCGATAGTGTTGCGTTTTGCGCGATGCGCCACAAACGATAAAAATTCCGCACCTTGTGCGTTTGAGGAATGATCCGTGCGAAGAAAAATTCCCAGCATCGAGGCGCTGATCGCCTTCGAAGCGGCCGCGCGCCATCGCAGCTTTACGCGCAGCGCCGACGAACTCGCGCTGACCCAGAGCGCGGTCGGGCGGCAGATCGCCTGCCTGGAAGATTACGTGGGAGTGCCCTTGTTCAGTCGCGTGAAGAAGCGCCTGAGCCTGACCGGCATCGGCGAACTGTACGCCGTGCAAGTACGTGAGACCCTCGAGAAAATCGAGCGCGATACCCTGGCCGCCATGGCGCATCGCGGCGCCGGCGGCATCCTCGAACTGGCGGTGATCCCGACATTTGCCACGCGCTGGCTGATTCCGCGTCTGCCGTCGTTCTACGCTGCGCACGCTGATATCACGCTGAACCTGATGACGCGCTCGGAGCCATTCATGTTCAAGTCAACCGGCTTCGACGCGGCGATCCACTTCGGGAATCCGGTCTGGCCCGGGACCATCGCGCGGCATCTGTTTGGCGAGGAAATGACGCCGGTGTGCAGCCCCGCGCTGCTGGATGACGGCGCTGCGCCAGCCGACCTGTCATGCTTCACGCTGCTGCATCAGTCGGCGCGTCCGGACGCTTGGCGTTTGTGGCTGGCGCAGGCCAGCATGCAGCACGAGCCGTGCATGCGCGGCCAGCGCTACGAGCTGTTTTCCATGCTAGTGGAGGCGGCGAAGGCAGGATTGGGGATGGCGCTGGTGCCGCGCTTCTTCGTACAGAGCGAATTGGCGAGCGGCGAGTTGATCGCACCGTTCGGGGCTACTTTACGCAATGAAAGCGGCTACTATCTGGTGTATCCGGAAGCGAAGCAGAATTGCCGCCTGGTCGGAGCATTCGAGTCCTGGCTGGTCGGCATGGCACAGGCCTATAGCGCGACGAATTGATTGGCCGCGTGTTTTATTTATCGCGCCATGCGGTTACTGAACCCGCAATATCCCCGCTTCGTCGTATCCGGCTACGGAGCAGCGCGACAATGCGCTAAAGTCCGCCCATCGACTCCAGCCATGTTGGCCAGTCGCCTGCCACAGCTAATCAAGGACGAACCAGTGAACAAAATATCAACAGACAAGCTGTCCGGCTTCGTGCGTGACACGGCCGCCTTTCTGCAAAAAACTTGCCTTCAATTGATCGGCCTGCGCTGGCCCCAGCTTTTGCTGGCGTGCTTTGCCATTGCCATGCTGATCGTGGTGCTGCCGACCGCGTTGTTCCTCTTTATCCTGCTGCTGATCGCGAAGTTCGTGCTCAGCCTGTTTGCCAAGCCCGAGGCGCGTTTGCTGCCGCGTGACAAAGTGCGATGAGCCCCTCCGAGATTAACCGGCGCGGCCTTTCTGATAGTTCTGCGCGCAGGGGCGGTCACGGCTGACAGTTCTCAATAAGATAACCGGCAACAGTAGCGGTACAATGTTTGGCTCTTCATCATCAGGACGAGCGGGATAACCGCGAAGCCTCCGCTCGTGGACATATTGATAATTCTTGGTTTGATCCTGATCAACGGCGTATTTGCCATGTCCGAGATTGCGGTCGTTTCATCCAAGCGCATCCGCTTGCAAAAGATGTCCGAAAACGGCAGCCGCGGCGCAAAAGCGGCGCTCGAGTTGTCCGACAGCCCCAGTCGCTTCCTCTCCACCATCCAGGTCGGCATTACGCTGATCGGCATTTTCAACGGCGCCTTCGGTGAGGCCTCGCTGGTCGCCAAACTGACGCCGCAGGTCGCGACGATCCCTGCATTTGCTGAGTACGCGCGCGAAATTTCCCTTGCTATCGTAGTCATCGGGATTACGTTCTCATCGCTGATCCTGGGCGAATTGCTGCCAAAACGAATCGCCATGCAACATCCCGAAGCAGTCGCCTCGTTCATCGCTGCGCCGATGCAGTGGCTATCGCGTCTGATGGGCCCGTTCGTAAAAATCCTGACGCTTTCTACCGACTTCCTGTTGCGCGTGCTGGGCATGCACAAGCCGAAGGACACCGCCGTCACCGAAGAAGAAATCACCGGACTGCTGCGCGAAGGCACCGACGCCGGCTTGTTCGAAAAAACCGAGCACGACATCGTGGCGCGCGCACTGCGCCTCGACGACCAGCGCGTGGCGGCCCTGATGACGCCACGCATGGATGTGGATTTCATTGACCTGAACCAGCCATTGGAAGTCAACCTGGCCAAGATCGCCGATAGCGCGTACAGCCGCTTTCCGGTCTGCCGCGGCGATATTTCGCATGTGATCGGCGTGGTTCATTCCGGCGACCTGTTTGAGCAGATCCTGCGCGGCACGCCGATGACCGCTGTCGATATCGCTGCGGCGGCCAAGCCGCCGCTGTTCGTGCCAGAGACTGTCAGCGCCATGCAATTGCTTGAAACGCTCAAGAGCAAGCGGGCGGAACTGGCGCTGGTGGTTGATGAATACGGCGAGATCGAAGGCATTGTCACGCTCAGCGATATTCTCGGCGCACTGGTGGGAGATGTTTCCGTGGTCGACGATCGCGAAGAAGCCGATGCGGTGCGGCGCGAGGACGGCAGCTGGCTGCTGGATGGCGGCATGACCTTCGACCGCTTCCGCGAAGTGCTGGAATGCGAGCAGCGCTTTCCCGAAGAAGCGTCCGGCACCTACCATACGCTGGCCGGCTTCGTGCTGACTCGCCTGGGCCATATTCCCAACATGTCGGAACATCTGGAATGGGAAGGCTTCCGTATCGAGGTGGTGGACATGGACCGTAACCGCATCGACCGGCTGCTGGTGGAAGTATTGCCGCTGAAAGACGATGGCCCGACCGAGTCGGGCGATTCCGTCCCCGGCAAGGCATAAGGCCGCAGAAATTTCCGCAGTTCCGTTTAACCCCGGGGCAGCGCGCGTCATGCGCCAAATCCGACCTGACCTGAAACCGAAAGGAATTCAACATGCCGCAAGCGGCCCCGTTCACCATTTCACGCCTGCTCGATGCGCCGCGCCAGCTCGTTTATCAGGTCAACACCGAGTCGCAGCATCTTGCGCACTGGCTCAGCCCGGCGGGCTTTCACAACATCCACGCCGCGATGGATTTCCGTCCGGGCGGCAGCTATCACTACGGACTGGAAGGCCCGGGCGGCATGCAGATGTGGGGCAAGCAGGAATTTCGCGAGATCCGGCTGAATCAGTCAGTGACCTGCGTTCAGTCGTTTTCGGACAAGGACGGCGGGCTTGCCCGGCATCCAATGGCGCCGGAATGGCCGGCGCATATGTTGGCGACGACCTCCTTCGAAGACGCTGGCCCGGGCAAGACGCGCATGACGATTGAATGGCAGCCGCATGAATCCGATGACGTCGGCAACGCGATCTTCGACGGCGCACGCGCAGGAATGGAAGCGGGATTTGGCGGCAGCTTCGCCAAGCTGGAGTCGTATCTGGCCGAATTGACCGCCGCAAAGTAGCTCGCAATATAGTGCGACGCTTTCGATGCGTCCAACAACTTTGTCAAGACATCAAAAACGTCGCAATTTAGTACGACGGAGGGCGCCGAGCCCGGGCGCATGGCCAGGAACAGCCAGGCCGGGATGGCGATGACGGCCAGGATGATGAGCATCAGCAGGATCAGGCTGCCGCGCGCAAAGCGGGCGCGCGCGCAGCGGAAATTTTCATGGACGAGGAGGGCGCATGCGGCACGGGATAAGGATGACAGCGACGCCGCTCAGGCGCCGCCGTGGCGGCCGAGGGCGGCCAACAGGCGATCGCCGAACAGCGTCAGCGACACGCCGATCAGCAGCAACAGTGCGCCGCACAGCTTGATGGGCGTGACCTGCCGCTGGATCGCGCCGAGCAGGCCGAAGTGATCGATGGTCATTGACGCGGTCAGCTGGCCGAGGATGATCAGCGCGAGCAGGCTGGTCAGGCCGATGCGCGGCGCGAGGAAGGTGGTGGAAAAGATGAAGCCGGCGCCGAGAAAGCCGCCCAGGTACTTCCACAATGTCTGCGACGGCAGCGCAGCCAGCGTATCGCCCACGCCGCCGCGGCTGAAAGCGATTATCGCCAGCACTACGGTGCCGACCACAAATGAAATCAGCGCCGCCGCAACGGTGTTGCCTCCGATGCCTACCGCAAGCTGGCCATTAACGACGGCTTGCGTAGCAATCGCTGCGCCAGCGCTTAAGGCGAGTATCAGGTAAAAAATAGTCATTGGGGGAAGGGATGATAGGCACGGAGGCAGCAGTATAGCGGCAAGCGCGACTTTGGCCGCGTGGGCGTGAGCCGGTGGTTGAACGACATGCGTCCCCCGCGCATTTTATTGTGTCCCGCGTCGATGTGCCGTTACTTGCACCGCATGTGGCCAAAGTTGATGAGACGCAGGGCGCAATGGTTTGCGTCGCATGCGGTGACTTCAGCCCGCGCCCAACCGGCGGCAATAGCGCGCCAGCGCATCGTCCAGAGTTGGCAGCAAGGCAGGCAGTTCGCTCGCCAGAGCGCAATAGTGCGGCCGCAGCGCTGCATGGCCAAGCGACTCGGCGGGGCGCGCCTCCAGTCGCCCCGCATCGACCCCCGCGATGGCGCAGGCTTTCGCCGCCAGCGCTGCCCAGGTAACTTCCCCGCTATTGCTGAGATGGCGCAAGCCGGTGGAACGCGCTAGCAGCAGATCGAGGCAGGCGTCCACCAGGTCCGGCACATAGGTCGGCGTTACAGTGAGGTCGTCGGCGGCGATGAAGGACTCACCGGCGGCCAGTGCGCCCAGCGCCAGCGTGACGAAATTGTGCGCATCGTGATCGCCAAAAAACGCGCTGGTGCGCACCACCAATGCCTGCGGATGCCCCGCCAGCACAAGGCGTTCGGCCTCGGCCTTGCTCGCGCCGTACACATTCAGCGGCCGGACCGGATCGGATTCGACATACGGCGAGCGCTGCCGGCCATCGAATACCAGGTCGCTGGAAAACGTCAGCAGATGGATATCCGCCGCGGCACAGGCGGCCGCCAGCAGCGCCGGGCCGTGCACATTGCCGCTCCAGCATGCGTCGCGCTCGGCTTCTGCGTCATCCACGCGCACATAGCCGCTCGCATTGATGATGGCCCACGGCCGCAGCTCGGCGATGGCGCGCGCGATCGAATCAGGCCGGGTAATGTCCAGCTGCTGCCGGTTCAGCGCGTGGTGCGGCAGGCCGCGTGCAGTGCAGGTGCGCACGAACGCCGAACCCAGCGTGCCGCGCGCACCGGTGATCAAAATCGGTCGCGCACTGTCGCGATGTGCAGCATTCGGCCGCAAAGCGTGGTTAAACGAAATGTCCAGATTCATTTCCAATCGGTGTTTGCAGGATCGCGCCGCCGGCACGACCTGGCTACAACGTTCGCGAGCGCACAGTAAGGGCGCGTCGCATGCTGATAGAGTCGGGCCAGGTCCTGCGTCAAGCACAGGCCGCTCAGGTAAATCTTACTACAGGTCCCGATGATGAATGGCCGCTCCCGGATGCAGGTTCCGCCGCGCTTCGCCGCGCTGGCGGCTTTCGTGCGCGCACGCTTCGCCGGCGGCTTGCTGGGCTTGCATCTCACGGCCGGCGTTGCGTTGATGGCGGTCGCCGTCTTCGTGTTTGGCAGCATTGCCGCGGATGTCGTGGAAAAGTCCGGCATCGCGGTGCTGGATCTGCGCCTGTCGATCTGGTTCGAGGCGCACCTTACCCCGGCCGCGACCTTCCTGCTCTTGGCAATAACGACCCTCAACAGCGTTCTTGGCGTAGTGCTGCTGGCCGGCCTGTTCGGCGCCTTGCTGTATCGGCAGGAAGCGTGGCACTGGCTGCTCGCGCTGGTGATCGCGGTGCCTGGCGGGATGCTGCTCAACGTGCTGTTGAAACAGGTGTTCCAGCGCGCCCGGCCCACCTTCGATGATCCACTGGTGATGTTGAGCACCTACAGTTTTCCGAGCGGGCATACCTCGGGCGCGACGCTGTTTTATGGCGTGCTGGCGGCTTACCTTATCTGCTCGGCGCGCTCGGGGCTGTTGCGCGTTCTGAGCGGGCTGCTGGCGCTGGTCATGATCGCGCTGGTTGGATTAAGCCGCATCTATCTCGGTGCACATTATCTAAGCGATGTGCTGGCCGCCGTCGCGGTCGGCTGCGCCTGGCTGGCGTTGACGCTGACGATCGTCGCACCGTGGCATGCGCGGCCGTTTTACCGCTGGGCAGGGCGCACTCCATGAGCAAGGCACAGCAACGCATCGCCGTGATCCTGAACGCTTCGGCCGGAACCGGCTGTACCCAGGAAATCGCCGACCGGGTGACGCAACATTTCCGCGAACACCAGCGCGAAGTTTGCATGACGCTGGCGCCCAGCGGCGAGGAAATCATCGACGCCGCAAAGCGGGCAGTGCGCGAGGGGTATGCGATCGTCGTGGCCGGCGGCGGCGACGGCACGGTCAGCGCAGTCGCCTCCGAGTTGGTCGGCAGCGGAATCGCGCTCGGCCTGCTGCCACTGGGGACGCTGAATCATCTGGCCAAGGACTTGCACATTCCGCTGGAACTGGCCGACGCGGTGCGCGTGATCGCCGACGGCCACGCCGTGCAGATCGATACCGGCGAAGTCAATGGCCGCATTTTCGTGAATAATTCCAGCATCGGCCTGTATCCGGACACGGTGCGCCATCGCGAACGTCAGCAAAAGCTGCGAGGCCGCGGAAAATGGCCGGCCCTGTTCATCGCCGCGATGGGCGCACTGCGCCGCTATCCCTTCCTCAACGTTACGCTGGATATCGACCAGCAAAAAGTGGAGCGGCGCACACCGTTTGTTTTCATCGGCAATAACGAATATCTGATGGAAGGCTTCAATATCGGCGCGCGCGAACGGCTCGACCGCGGGCGCCTGAGCCTGTATTTCGTCCAGCGCACCAGCCGCCTGGGCTTGCTGATTCTGGCCCTGCGCGCCCTGGTCGGCAGGCTGCGCCAGGCAAAAGATTTTGACGCACTGTCGGCTCAGACCATCCGCATTGAAACCAGACACGAACGCATGCGCGTGTCGACCGATGGCGAAGTCAACATGATGACGACACCGCTGCATTACCGCATACGCCCCGCCTCGCTGCATGTCATTGTGCCGGCCGGCGAACAGAAACCAGGATAGAGGAAGGATTATCGATGCGCACCCTCGTACATATGTCTGACCTGCATTTCAGATGGGTAGATCCTGAGTTGCTCGGCCCCCTGACCCAGCAGCTGCACGAGTTGGCGCCGGACTTGATTGTCATCTCGGGTGATCTGACCCAGCGCGCGCTGCGCTCGGAATTCCACGCCGCGAAAAAATTCCTCGACGGCTTGCCGCAGCCGCAGATGGTCGTGCCGGGTAACCACGACGTGCCGATGATTAATGTCTTCAGCCGCTTCGTGAGACCGCTGCACAGCTATCGCAGCATCATTACTGAAGATCTGCAGCCGTTTTTTGAGGATGACGAGATCGCCGTGGTCGGCGTGAATACCGCACGTTCGCTGACCATCAAGAATGGCCGCATCAATGAAGAGCAGATGGAGCATGTGCGCGCGGTGCTGGGCCCGATCGACGACCGCAAGGCCAAGATCGTCGTAACACACCATCCCTTCGACCTGCCAATGGAGGCGGACCAGGACGACTTGGTCGGCCGCGCGCAGCGGGCAATGAATGTTTTCGCGCTTTGCAAGGTCGATCTTTTATTGGCCGGGCATATGCATTCGAAGCATGCCGGCTGCACCTCGAAACGTTACGCGATCGGCGATCATGCGGCGCTGTCGATCCAGGCAGGCACGGCGACCTCGACACGCACGCGCGGCGAGGTGCAGTCGTTCAATATCATTCGGGTAGGTGGAACGACGGTCTCGATCGATCACATGGCGTGGCGCGCGGAAGGCAAGATTTTTGAATGCGTAGAGACCGAAACGTATTTGCATTCCGAGCAAGGCTGGTCGCCGCTGGAAAGCAATGTGGGCACAGACAGCGATCCCGGAAGCGTGCGACTGGCGGGAATGTAGGGAAAGAAAGTACGGCAGGAAAGCATGGCCGGCAAGACCAGCAGCCGCGAAAGCGCTGCTGGTCCCGTACTGTTACTGCAGGGTGAAGTTGACCGCAGTCTGATTCGTCGTAGTCACGTCAACTGGCGTGACCGTCCTGCTGGCGACGCCGACAGTCGATGCTTCCACTGCGTATTTGCCCGTGCCAGGCACCGTGTCCAGCTTGGTCGTGAAGACCAGCGGGGCGGTCGCGCTGTACAGAGCGTATTGCGGCGCGACAGTCGGCAGGTTGGACAGGATATACGCGCCGCTGGCTGCATCTGCGCCGACATACTTGACAGTCACTTTCGGACCAGCGACAAAGCTTTGCTGGGCTGCGACAAAGGCCGTCTCGGTCAAGCTGGCCGGGCGGGTTACCGTGCCGGCGATCGAACGCACGGGAGCGGTAGTCGTCAGCAGGCTGAACGGCGC
>Ga0326735_1000159_pt1 | contig 14746 bp, 15 predicted proteins | sample 37_GP2_1092_FD_207945 | JGI IMG/M metagenome (GOLD analysis project Ga0326735, IMG submission 207945) | Glacier ice microbial communities from Ngari, Tibet, China - 37_GP2_109.2 | ecosystem: Environmental > Aquatic > Freshwater > Ice > Glacier | place: China: Ngari, Tibet | collected 2018-07-31
GATTCAGGGTGTTTTTGGCCCAACTCCTGACCCCATCTGCCTTTGACTGGCGGGATGCCCACAAGCTCCCACAGGCCGATCTTGAGCACTCCTGAAGTGCAAAATAATGACTTTTGAAAATCTGAATTTGGCCCCGGCCATACTTAAAGCCGTGCTTGAGCAGGGCTATGACACCCCCACCCCCATCCAAGCCCAGGCGATTCCCGCCGTGCTTGCAGGTGTGGACCTACTGGGCGGCGCCCAGACAGGCACTGGCAAAACAGCGGCCTTTGTGCTGCCCATGCTGCACCGCTTGTCGTCCGAGCCCGCCTTGAAAAACAAGCGCGGCGTCAACGCCGTGCGTTGCCTGATCATGACGCCGACGCGCGAACTGGCGGCCCAGGTAGAGGAAAGTGTCCGCGTTTACGGCAAATACCTGGAGCTCTCCTCCATGGTGATGTTCGGCGGTGTTGGCATGGGCGCGCAAATTGAAAAACTGCGCCGCGGCGTTGACATTCTGGTGGCCACCCCCGGCCGCCTGCTGGACCACGCGGGCCAGGGCACGCTGGACCTGAGCCAGGTGCAAATCCTGGTGCTCGACGAAGCCGACCGCATGCTGGACATGGGCTTCATCCATGACATCAAGAAGGTTTTGGCGCTGGTGCCAAAACAGAAGCAATCTTTGCTGTTCAGCGCGACCTTCAGCGACGAGATTCGCGAGCTGGCCAACGGCCTGCTCAAAAACCCGCAAAGCATCCAGGTGACACCGCGCAACACCACTGTGCAACGCATCACGCAGACCATCCACCCGGTTGGCCGCGGCAAGAAAAAGGCCCTGCTCACGCACATCATCAATGAGCACAACTGGAGCCAGGTGCTGGTGTTTACGCGTACCAAGTTCGGCGCCAACAATGTGGCTGAACACCTGACTAAAAACGGCATTCCTGCGATGGCGCTGCACGGCAACAAGAGCCAGACCGCCCGCACGCAGGCATTGCAGGACTTTAAAAGCGGCAGCATACGCGCGCTGGTGGCCACCGACATTGCCGCGCGCGGCATTGACATCGATGAGTTGCCGCATGTGGTCAATTACGAAATCCCCAACGTCAGTGAAGACTATGTGCACCGCATCGGCCGCACCGGCCGCGCCGGCAACAGCGGTGAGGCAGTTAGCCTGGTGTGCCTGGACGAAGAAGGCTTCATGCAGGACATTGAGCGCTTCACCAAGCAGAATATCGAAGTGGTGGTGGTGTCCGGCTTTGAAGCCGAGCCCGGCGAAAAAGCCGAGCCGCTGGCCATGGGCCGCCAGACCATCTGGGGCGGCTTGGGCAAGCCGCCAAGCCGCGACGTGATGCAGGCTGCCGCCAAGGCCGCTCGCAGCGAAATGATGACGCGTATCCGCGAGACCAAGCCCCAAGGTGGGCGAGGCGCCGGCAATGCAGGTGGTGGCAACGGCGGTGGCAATGGCGGCGGCCGGGGCCGCAGCGGTGGTGGTGGCAATGGTGGCCGCAGCCAGCCGCAAGGCAATCAAGGCGGCCAGCCGCGCCAGAATTCTGGTTATTCACAAGGCGGGCAACCTGCGCAACATCAGGCACGCAACCCGAATGCGCAAGCCCCACGTCCACACAACACGCAGGAGCGCGATGACGACGCCCAGCCCACCAGCCATGTCTCCTCCGGCTTCCCCTCTTCCGGTCAGCCCACTGGCGGAAACCGTGGCAACTACCGCGGCGGTGGCGGCGGTGGCCGTCCATCCGGTGGCGGTGGTGGCGGCGGACGCTCGGGTGGCTCTGGTGGTCGGAGCAACGGGCCTGGTCGGTCGGGAAATTCTGGCCCTTTTACTGGCCGATAAAACCTACACGGCGGTTCACTGCGTGGGCCGCCGCGCGCCGCTTCAAACCCACCCCAAGCTGGTGCTGCACCTGACGGATTCGCTGTCTGCGTTCAGTGCCCCTCCCGTTGACGATGTTTTCATCGCCTTGGGCACCACGATCAAGGTTGCAGGTAGCCAGCAGGCTTTTCGCGCCGTCGATTACGACGCTGTGCTGGCTGTCGCCGCTTCGGCGCGCAATGCCCGTGCGCGCAGGCTGGGCATCGTCAGCGCTATGGGTGCAGATGCCAACTCAACCGTTTTCTACAACCGTGTCAAAGGCGAGATGGAAATCGGTGTCAGTCGGCTGGCATACGAGACTACGGTCTTTGCCCGCCCGTCGCTTCTGGCTGGCGACCGCGGCGCCCTGGCGCAGGCCAGACGCCCGAGTGAACAATTGGCGCTGGCAGCCTTGACACTGTTCAAACCACTGATTCCGCGCAACTATCGCGCAATCACCGCAACCGACGTGGCTGGCGCGCTGGTTGGCGCAGTAAACGCGGGGCGGCCCGGGACGCGCGTGATGCTGTCCGGCCAGATGCAAGTCTGTTGACTTGGTATTTTTCGGCGTTTTGTCCCTGAACTGCGTCCTTACCACGCTATTGATCAAATAGCAGATCAACCTACCCAGCTGCAAAGCGAGCAGAACGCTCGCTCAGCTAGAGCGCGCCTACTTCAAGTGCAGTGCCGCCACCACGCTGGCTACGATGGCTTCCGGCGCTCTCACCACATCAAAATGTTGGGCCTTTTCGTTGTTGTCCGGCGCCTCCAGCGTGCTGAGCTGGCTGGCCAGCAGGGACATCGGCATGTAATGCCCGATCCGCGCAGCCATGCGCGCAGTCAGCAGTTGGTGGTCGCCATACAGGTAAACGAATTGCAAGTCAGGCGCGCCCTCGCGCAAGATGTCACGGTAAGACCGCTTGAGCGCAGAACACGACAACACCAAGCCCCTGCCAGCAATGCGGGCCTCTCGGATGCGCTCGGCCAATGCCTGCAGCCAGCCTTCACGGTCTTGGTCACTCAGCGCAAAGCCAGCTGCCATAAGCGCCACATTCCGGGGGGGGTGGAGACTGTCACCTTCAAGAAATCGCACGCCTAGAGATGCCGCCAGCTGTGAGCCCACCGTGCTCTTGCCACAACCGCTGACCCCCATTACCACGTAGATAGCAGGAATCAAGATCGCATGTTTGTCTTGCGCTTTACCAGGGGTTTCTGTCATGCAGTTCTGTTTCACACCATTTTCAGCAACCGCGCAGGCTGGCTGAGACTGGGCAAACGGCGGCGTGATGCCAACACGCCCTCTATGTCGTTGCGCGCGCTGTCAATCAGTTGCTGAATGGCTTTTTCCGCCCGGTCCGGGTCGCGTGCGATCACCGCATCAAGAACCTCCCGGTGCATGGGCAACGATATCCGCGGGCCGTTCTTGCGGCGCGATGAAATCTCAAAACTGGTGCGCAGCAACGCACCCAGCGCTTTGCTCATCTGCACCAGCATGCGGTTGCGCGACGCACGCAACAGCCCTTGGTGAAAACGCAGGTCGTGCGCGACATAGTCGCCCCCTTCGTCCACCGCGCGCCGCATGCCTGCGTAAGCCAGCTCGACCTCGGCAATGTCCTGAGGTGTGGCGCGTATGGCAGCCAGGCGCATGGCGGCAGGCTCGACTACCCGTCGCAAGTCCTGCAAGTCACGCAGGAACTCTGGTGTCAGACCAGCCTTGGACTGCCAGATGATGACGTCAGGGTCAAACCAGTTCCAGTGATCTTCCGGGAGCACACGGGTACCCACCTTGGGGCCGGTGGTGATCAGCCCTTTGGCAATCAGCGACTTTACCGCTTCGCGCACCACCGTGCGGCTAACGCCCAACTCCGCACACAAGGCGGGCTCAGGCGGTATTGAAGCGCCTGCGGCGTAACGCCCCGCCACAATCGCTTCACCGAGGTGGTCGACGGTGTTGCCATGAACGTTCTTGATCACGGGCAATTTTCCTCAGCCTTGCACAAACAAGGTAGCAAGCGGATCGGCGCCCACCTGCCGGCTCCAGTGACCGTGAAGCGCAGCGTCAAAGACTGCGCCTTGAGGCAGCAGATCGGCCGAATAAAAATGCTGGCCTGGCCGGAAGATGCGCGACGTTCCGTCCTGAAGCCCAATCTCCATCTCTCCGCCCATGATAAAAACCCACTGCTTGTGCGGGGAGCAATGAAACTGGCTTCGAAAACCTACTGGGCTCTGGCGCAGCTGGAAACCACTGGACGGGAACAACGCAGAAAGCATGGCTTGCGGCGAGCCTTCACCAAGCGGCACATATTCCTCACGGAATTTTGCACGGCCATCGGTGTCGGTGTAAAGAACGATTTGGGTAAAAGCGGTCAAAACAGACTCCGGGGCAAGCTGACAAACATCTTTTTCATCACGCTAATTCTTTGTTAAAAGCAATTTGAACCTTCATCGACTGGCGTTTGTCTCCCGCCAGCCGAAAGGCATCGGTGGCCTGGTTGAAATCTACAATGTCGGAGATCACCGGCCGGCCGTCTATCAAGCGCTGATTCAGGAAAGCCACTGCCACAGCAAACTCGGCATGGAAGCGGAAAGTGCCGCGCAGATCAATCTCTTTGCCGACCAGGGTATTGAGCGGCAGGGAGATGTTGCCGCCAAGGCCAATGGTGACGATCACGCCCCGCGGAGCAACCACCTCCAACCCACTGAGCAGGGCTTTCTCGTTGCCGGACGCCTCAAACATCACATCGAAGCCGCCCTTATTCGCGGCAAAAGGCGCCAGTCCCTCCGGGTCGCGCGCCAGATTGATGACTTGGTCCGCCCCCAGCTTTAAAGCGCAGGCCAGCGGCACGTCGGTAATGTCTACCGCCACAATGTGCGCTGCACCGGCCCGCCTTAATCCGGCGATCAGCAATGCGCCGATTGGCCCACAACCGGTGACCAGCACCCGTTTGCCAAAAACAGAGCCGGCGCGCGCGATGGCGTGCAGGCCGACCGACAGAGGCTCGGCCAGCGCGGCTTCCGACAGGGAAAGGTCATCTGCCACAGCGTGCGCCTGCACCGCGTCTATAACCAGGATTTCTCGAAACGCACCTTGAACATGCGGGAAACGCATGGCGCTGCCGTAAAAGCGCATGTCCATGCAATGGTTGTGCAGGCCCTGCTGGCAGTAACAACACACACCGCAAGGGCGGGATGGCGAAATGGCGATTCTCTGGCCAACGTGAAAAGCGGTGACGTCGCTGCCCAACGCATCCACCACACCAGACACCTCGTGGCCGAGCACCATCGGCTCCTTGATGCGCACTGTGCCGAAGCCGCCATGCTGGAAGTAATGCAGATCCGACCCACAAATGCCCCCAAACGCGATGCGCACACGCAACTGCCGAGGACCTGGCGCTTCGGTGGCGAGGACGTTCAGACGAAGATCAAGTGGCGCATGACAGACCAGTGCACGCATGGTTTTTTCCAACAAATTATTGCGGGGATCAGCTCACAAGGTGGCCGTCACGCCACCGTCCACATACAACACATGACCGTTGACAAAACTCGATGCGTCGCTGGCCAGGAATACGGCAGCACCTGCCAGCTCGGCCACCTCACCCCAGCGCCTGCTGGGCGTGCGTCCGGTCAGCCATGTGTTGAATTTGTCATCGGTCAAAAGTGCCTTATTCAATTCTGTCTTGAAGTAGCCGGGGCCCAGCCCATTGACCTGAATGCCGTGCGGACCCCAATCGATGGCCATGCCTTTGGTCAGCATCTTCACCGCGCCTTTGCTGGCCATATAAGGCGCAATATTAGGCCGACCAATTTCGCTTTGTACGGAGCAGATATTGATGATCTTGCCGCGTCCGCGTGAAATCATGTTGCGGGCTACTGCCTGCCCCACCAGAAACACGCTGTCGACGTTCGTGCGCATCAGTTCGTGCCAGTCTTCTTCGGGAAAATCCTGCAAGGGCATGCGTTTTTGCATGCCGGCGTTGTTCACCAGAATATCGATGGCGCCAATGCCTGCTTCAATGTCTTCAATCGCTGCGCGGACAGCTCCTGCCTGCGTGACATCGAAATTCCGCGTGTGTACCTGGAAACCCTCGCCGCGCAAAATGTCCGCCGCCTGTTCGAGCCTGGCGCTGTTGCGTCCGTTGAGAACCAACACAGCGCCGGCCTCACCCAATCCGCGAGCCAAGGCGAATCCTATGCCGCTCGAAGAACCAGTGATCAACGCCAGCCGTCCATCAAGCCTGAAATGAGGTGTGGACATGCAATGACTTTATTTCAACCGGATACCGCTTGCCTCGTCAAACACGTGTGTCTTATCCGTTGCAATCTCCAGATAAACCAGATCGTCTGGTTGCGCAACGGTTCGGCCATGCACCACCACAATAACCCGCTCCTCGCCGACTTCGAGCAGAAGTTCGGTCTCGGCGCCAGTGGGCTCCACCACAATCACTTTGGCAGGGATACCGTTGCCCGAATTGGACAAAGTGATGTCGCTTGGCCTCACGCCGTAGTGCACAGCCTGGCCGTCTCGGGCTTGCGCGGTGACGCCCACCGACCATCGATGCCCCTGGGACTCGACCCAGGTGTGTCCATCCGCCTGGCGCAACGTGCCCTTGAGCACGTTCATCGACGGAGAGCCAATGAACTGCGCGACGAAAAGGTTGTCGGGGCGGTCGAACAGCTCCAGCGGCGTGCCGATCTGCTCGATGATGCCGTCATGCATGACGACAATGCGGTCCGCCATGGTCATGGCCTCAATCTGATCGTGTGTGACGTAAACCGTAGTGGTTTTCAGACGCTGGTGAAGCGCTTTGATCTCTGCGCGCATCGCGACACGCAGCTTGGCGTCCAGATTCGACAATGGTTCGTCAAACAGGAAAACTTTGGGGTCCCGCACAATGGCGCGCCCCATGGCAACGCGTTGACGTTGGCCGCCTGAAAGTTCACGCGGATAACGCTCAAGCAGCACGTCCAGATTCAAAATGCGCGCGGCGTCGCCCACGCGCTTGTTGGTCATCTCTACATCGGCCTTGCGCAGCTTCAAGCTAAACGCCATGTTCTCGCGCACTGTCATGTGCGGGTAAAGCGCATAACTCTGAAAGACCATGGCTATGTCGCGGTCCTTCGAGTCAAGGTCGTTGATGACTTTGTCATCGATTGCGATTTCGCCTCCGCTGATTTCCTCCAGGCCGGCCAACATTCGCAGAAGGGTTGATTTGCCGCAGCCCGAGGGACCGACCAGCACCACGAACTCGCCATCAGAAATGTCAAAACTGATGCCGTGAATGATCTTGATCTTGCCAAAGGATTTTTCGATATTGCGAAATGAAACAGATGCCATTATTTTTGTCCTCGGGCCGTCCGCCGGACCACCCCAAGGCAGGCCTGAGCCCCCTTGGTGGGCAGCGAACGAATGTGAGCGGGGAGGCTCATGGGTTCTAGCTTTTCACGGCGCCGGCCGTCAGGCCCGACACCATGTAGCGCTTGAAGGCGTAATAAATAGCCGCCGGCGGCAGCGCGTAAATCAGGCCGGTAGTCATCAACAATTCCCACGGCGAATCATCGGCCGCCGTGAAATGCCCCAAAGCCACGGCGAGCGTCAAACTGCTGTCCTTGGACAGCAACAGGAAGGCGTAGAGGTACTCGTTCCAGGCCAGCAACAGCGCGTAGGTGCCCACGGCCACCAGCGAGGGAACCATCAACGGGAGGTAAACAAGGCGAAACAGCTGCAAGGCTGTTGCGCCATCCATCCTGGCGGCTTCGTCGAGCTCATACGGCAACTTGTCGGAGGCCTGCTTGAGCACCCAGATGCAGTACGGCGAGGCAATTGTGACCATTGCCAGAATCAGCGACCACTGGTTATTGAGCAAGCCGTAGTTGCTCATGGTCTTGTACATGGGCACTGCCAGGAACGCCGCCGGAATGAAATAGGTGAACAAGGCCAGATTCATGACGGTGCGGCCGCCGCGCACCTTAAGCCGGCTGATCGCAAACGCGGCCGCGGTGGAGATAGCCAGCGTCAGGAAGCCAACCGACAAAGCGATCACCAACGAGTTGCCCATTTGTACCCAGAAGTGGTCGAGGTAGAAGTGCTTTTGCCCGAACACAAAGACAAAGTTGTCGAGCGTCGGGTTCTTAGGCCATAGCCGTCCCGAGGTCGCCTGGTCACGCGGCGAGATCGCGAACAGGATCATGTGATAGATCGGAATGATGGTCCACAGGAACACCGGAATGCCAACCAGCAGCAGCTTGGCCTCGGTACTCACCATCTTCAAAGTGATGCGCTTCATTTCGCCCTCTCCGCCGTATCACCGTACACGCAGGGGAAAGCGCGAGCGGCGATTTTTTTCTGCCGGACCGCCCCAAAGAAAAATACGTCCCCCCCGCGGGCAGCGTCGTGCACGAAGTGACAAACGTGGGGGCTCATTTAGACAGCCTTTTCATCATGAAGTACACCAGCGGCAGAACCAGCGGCAAGGCCACCACAATAGATGCCAGAGCCAGGTCCACCTGGTCCAGACGCAGGTAGCGGATACCGAGCGTGGCCAACACATGGGTCAGGTCAGCCGGGCCACCGCCGGTAAGCAGGTACACGCTATTGAAATCGCCCAGCGTCCAGATCATCGACAGAATGATGGATGTGAGGTACAGCGAGCGCATGGACGGCCAGGTGATAAAGCGAAACTTCTGCCAGCCCGAAGCACCGTCCACCGACGCCGCCTCATACTGCTCGCCCGGAATAGACATCCGGCCGGCTAGCAGGATCAGTGTCCAGAACGGCAGCGATTTCCAGATGTGCGCCAGCATGGAAAACGACAGCGCCAGCGTCGGGTCGCCAAGCCAGTTGGGGCCGTCCATGCCGGTCGTCTTGAAGATGAGGGTATTGATCACACCCCATTCGGGGTTGAGCATAAACCGCATCGATAAAATGGTGGGGATCGACGGCACGGCCCAAGGCAGGATGAAGATCACCGACAGCGCCTTGACCCACCAGCGCGTGTGCAAGAAGAAGCCCGAGAGGAACAGCGCAATCACCATCTTCAGGTTCACCGCCACGACGATGAAGACGACGGTGTTGATCAGGGTGCGGAAAAAAATCGGATCGGCGAAAAGCCTGACGTAGCTTTGCGGGTCGCGTGCGAGCCACAGGCCATACCCCACCGGGTAGATGACAAAAATCAGAAAAACAAGCAGATAGGGAATGACGAGGACCAGGCCCCACGCCTCCCAGGATGTCATTGCCGCACGGGCCTTGCGAACCGGTGGGCTGATTTGATTGATGGCAATGGTACTCATACGTTGGTACGCGCGCTGCCAGTCCGGTCCTCCGGGGCCGGGCTGGCAGCGCGGCTTTCTTCAGTGGGCTATCGCCCTCAATTGGCAACCACCTTGATGCGGGCAATCATTTCGTCAACCGCGCGGTCAACCGGCATCTTTTCATTGATGACGCGGTTGGCGGCCTTGGCCCAGACGTTCTCATTGTTGAGAATGGTGAACTTGTAGTTCTTGGTGAACTCGAAGTTGACCGTGCCGGCAGTAAACTGGTTGTACACGGAAGTGCGGTGCGGGTCGGCTTTCCAGAACGGGCTCTGCTGGGCCGCCTTCATCACCGGGAACCAGCGGCCGAGCGAGCCTTCGATGTAAGGCGTGAGGTTTTCCTCCTGCAACAGGAAGGCCACGAACTCCTTGGCGCGCACCTTGTTTTTAGCCTGGCTCAAAACTACGCCGGTCTTGATCGCAGCCCTATAAACCATCTTGCTGCCATCAGGCTTGTTCGGAAAGCTTGCGGTGCGAATACGCTCGGTGTAATTCTTCTTGGCGACCTCGCGGTCCTCCGGCTTTAACGCGGCGTTGTTCATGTCATCCAGCCATTTGGCAGCGATCGAAATCGTCGCGTTATGGGTCATGACCGTGGTCTTGTTGTGGAAGGCTACGTTGTTGTCCGGGTCTTTCCAGTTGTTCGACGAGGGCGGCGTGCAGCCCTTGACATAGGGTTGGGTGTAGTCGGTCAGCGCGCCAATGAGGCCGGTGCGAACAGCCGGGTCATCGACCAGCAGCTTGCCGCTGTCGCTGACCAGGCGCACGTTGTACGCGTCCACAAAGGTCAAGAACGAGAAGAACGAGTCGGTGGAATCCACGCCGAGTGGCTGACCGATGCCGAAGGTGCGGTTGCCACTTTTCTGGCGGTGGGCCGGCTGCACCTTATCGCACCAGAAGGCCCAGTAGTCCTTCCAGTTGGTCGGAATATCTGAATCCTTGAACCCGGCCTCTGCCAGCATGTCACCCCAATACTGGATGTGTATGGTCTGCTGTCTGATCGGAAAAGCGTAGTACGCCCGCGTTTTGGTGACGTCGTTGTAGAGAAAGGTCGTCTCTGCCGTGTTCGGCGCAAACCGAGCGCGGATCGGGTTGATCACGCTGCTGATGTCTTCTAGCTTGCCGTCAAATGCCCATTTGCCGGTGACCTGAAAGTCAAAAGAGTTGCCGAAGGCCACGTCGGGCGGATTGCCCGAGTCGAGCGATGCCACCGTCTTGGGAATCATGTCCTGAATGGGGTACTGGGACAGCTCAACCTTGACGCCCTTGTGCTTTTCCTCGTACTTTTTGATGACCGCGAAGAGCGCATCGTCCTCCGCCTTGTAAAAGCCCTTTTCCCACCAGACGATGAGTTTTTCCTGCGCCGCAACCTGCCCGGCGGTCACGAGGCCCGCAGCGAACATCGCGCTGGCGAGAATTGTCTTGAGTTTCATGTTGACGTGTCTCCTGTACAAGTAATTATTGAACGCAAAAAACCGGCCTGAGCCTCTTCATCACGTTGTTATCATATGATGATTAATCGGCTCGGATTCTATGGAAAACCCGAACTTTCAGGGCCACTCCGGCACCGGGCTGAGAAGATCTTTTCCTGCAAAATGCGCCTGCAGGTTAGCCGCCGCCAGATCGGCCATGGCCTGCCGGGTTTGCCAGGTTGCGCTGGCAATGTGCGGCGTGAGCACCACGTTCTCCAGGGCCCACAAGGCCTCAGGCGGATGGGGCTCGTTGTCAAACACGTCGAGCCCGGCGCCGGCAATGCCTCCTTTTTGCAATGCATCGATCAGCGCCGCTTCGTCCACCACCGAGCCGCGCGCCACATTGATCAGGTAGCCCTTCGGGCCGAGAGCTGCTAGCACCTCGGCATTGATCAGATGTTTTGTGCCGGCACCGCCTGGCGTGATGACCACCAGAAAATCAACCTGCGCTGCCAGCGCCAGCGCCGAGGGGTAGAAACGGTAAGCCAAGCCCTCCTTGGCGCTGCGCGCGGTGTAGGCTATTGACATGCCAAACGCCTCGGCCCGGGTGGCAATGGCCTGACCGATGCGCCCCAGACCCACAATGCCCAGACGCGCACCCGAGACCTTGCGCGTCAGCGGCATGGCGCCCTCCTTGCCCCAACGTCCCGCGCGCACGTACTGGTCCGCCTGCGGGATGCGGCGTGCGATGGACAGCATCAAGCCAATCGCCAGATCGGCCACTTCGTCGTTGAGTACACCGGGGGTATGGGTGACGGGTATCCGGCGCTCCAGTGCAGCGGGAACATCAACCCCGTCATAGCCGACGCCCATGATGGATACAAGCTCCAGAGCTGGCAGTTGATCCATCAGCGAGCGCGGCACCTTCGATTCGCCACTGCCAGCGATGGCGCGGATTTGGGGAGCTACTTTTGCAAAAGTCGCCGGATCTGTCTCGTGAAGTCGGTCATGCACCACATAGGCAGCGGTGAGTTGCTCCATCAAAAGCGGGGAGAGTTTTGCAACGGCAAGAATAGGGGGGCGGGACAAGGCAACTCCTGAGATCATGGTTTTTACTGAGGGGGTGCATTCAATGGTATGACCATAATACGTTTACACCTTTCAGGATTTTCCCTTATGAGCGAACGACAGCCCCCCAAAAAGAAGCCCTCGGAACTGCGCAGCCAGCAATGGTTCGGTCGACAGGATCGCGACGGTTTCGCCTACAGAAGCTGGGTCAAAGGCAAGGGTGTGCCGCACGACCAGTTCGACGGGCGCCCGGTCATAGGCATCTGCAACACCTTCAGCGAATTGACACCCTGTAACTCGCACTTCCGCACACTGGCCGAGCAGGTCAAGATTGGCGTGTACGAAGCCGGTGGTTTCCCGCTTGAGTTTCCGGTGATGTCTCTGGGCGAGACGCTCCTGCGTCCAACCGCCATGCTGTATCGCAATCTGGCCAGCATGGACGTCGAAGAAAGCATTCGCGGCAACCCGCTTGATGGCGTGGTGCTGCTGATGGGCTGCGACAAGACCACGCCTTCCCTGGTGATGGGAGCGGCCAGTGTGGACTTACCCACCATTGGCGTGAGCGGTGGCCCCATGCTCAACGGCAAATGGCGCGGCCAGGAACTCGGCTCAGGCACGGGCGTCTGGAGCATGAGTGAGCAGGTACGCGCCGGCACGCTCAAGCTGGAGGAATTTTTTGAGGCCGAGAGCTGCATGCACCGCAGCCACGGCCACTGCATGACCATGGGCACGGCCAGCACGATGGCCTGCATGGTGGAGGCACTGGGCCTGGGTCTGCCCGGCAACGCCGCCTACCCGGCGGTCGATGGCAGGCGCAATGTGCTGGCCCGTATGGCCGGGCGGCGTGCGGTGGAAATGGTGCACGAAGACCAGAAGCTTTCCACCATTCTCACGCGCGAGGCATTTGAGAATGCCATCAAGACCCTGGCGGCGATTGGCGGTTCAACCAATGCCGTGATTCACCTGATTGCCATGGCAGGTCGGATCGGCATCAAGCTGACCATCGAGGATTTTGACCGGCTGGCCAGCGAACTTCCTTGCCTGCTTAACCTGCAACCCTCCGGCAAATACCTGATGGAGGACTTCTGCTACGCCGGCGGCCTGCCGGTGGTGATGAAGGAAATCGCACAGCACCTGCACCTGCAGGCCGTGACCGCCAACGGCAAAACCTTGGGTGAGAACATCGCTGACGCCCAAAACTTCAACACCGAAGTCATCAAGCCGCTGGCTGCGCCGTTCAAGGACAAGGCCGGCATTGCGGTGTTGCGCGGCAATCTGGCTCCGCGTGGCGCCGTCATCAAGCCCAGCGCCGCCACACCCGAGCTGATGGTGCACAAGGGTCGAGCCGTGGTGTTCGAGAACATCGAAGACTTCCACGCCCGCATCGACGACGAGAATCTCGACATTGACGAAACCTGCGTCATGGTGCTGAAAAACTGCGGCCCGAAAGGTTACCCCGGCATGGCCGAGGTAGGCAACATGCCCTTGCCGCCCAAAATTCTGCGCAAAGGCATTACCGACATGGTTCGCATCAGCGACGGCCGCATGAGTGGCACGGCCTACGGCACCGTGGTGCTGCATACGGCGCCCGAAGCGGCCGCCGGTGGGCCACTGGCGGTGGTACAAAACGGCGACATCATCGAGCTTGACGTTCCCCAACGAAAGATTCATCTGCATGTGACCGACGAGGAGCTGGCCCGTCGCCTGGCCGACTGGAAAGCTCCCGAGCCCCCCATGACGTCAGGCTACTGGAAACTTTATATCGACCGGGTGTTGCAGGCCGATGAAGGCGCAGATCTGGACTTTCTTGTTGGCAAGCGCGGCTCGTTGGTCCCGCGCGACAACCACTGACACGGGAATACTGACATGAAAATACTCATCACCGGCGGCGGCGGCTTCGTGGGCGCCCGCCTGGCCCGGGAACTACTCAAGAAGAGCCAGCTCGATGGCCAGAGCATCACCGAACTTTGCATTGCCGATCTGTTTGCCCCTCCCGCCGACCTGATCTCGGACCCACGGGTGCGGGTGCACACCGGGCCCTTGCTGGACCAGGCCAAATTATTTGCCAGCGGCTTCGACGCTGTGTTTCACCTCGCCTCTGCCGTTTCTGGCGAATGCGAGCTGGACTTCGAACTGGGCTTGCGCTCCAACCTGGACAGCACCCGCTTGCTGCTGGAGGGCCTGCGTCATGCGGGTAATGTGCCGCGCCTGGTTTTTGCCAGCTCGGTCGCTGTCTTTGGGCCGGATGGTGCCAATCCCTTGCCTGACCTGGTGACCGATAACACCCTGCCCTCGCCGCAAACGTCTTACGGCACGCACAAACTGATGTGCGAATACTTGATTGCGGATTACACGCGCAAGGGTTTTGTCGATGGCCGGTCAGCCCGGCTGATGACTGTCACGGTACGCCCCGGCAAACCCAATGGCGCAGCGTCATCGTTTTTCAGCGGCATCATCCGCGAGCCGCTGGCCGGTGTGGACACGGTCTGCCCGGTTGACCCCGACGTCACGCATCCGATGTCCTCCCCGTCGAATACTGTGCGTGGCCTCATCACGGTCTTTGAGGCCAGCCGGCAAGCCATGGGTGGGCGTCTCGCGTTGAACCTGCCCGGCCTTAATGTTCGCGTTGGCGACATGCTGTTGGCCCTGGAAGAAGTGGCGGGGACCGAAGTGCGAAAACGGGTCCGCTTCGAACGCGACGAGCGCATCGCCGGCATCGTGGCCAACTGGGCCAGGGGCGCGACTGCCGACCGGGCAGCGGCGCTGGGCCTACGGCCGGATGTCTCGTTCAAGGCGATCATCGAACAATACATATCGGACTGCGGGCAACCCGGTTATCCAGCGGACGCGCTGCAGGGCCTGCCGCCCTGAACCGCATGAGCGTGCGCAAACTGCTGGCCGTTGACTGGGGCACCTCGTCCCTGCGCGGTGCTCTGCTTGACCATCAGGGCCGGGTTTTGGAAGAGCGAACATTCGCACGCGGCATCCTGACCGTCCCACCCGGCGGATTTCCTGCGGTTTTTGAAACGTGTTTTGGCGACTGGACAAAGGCAGAAGACATCTTGTGTCTCATCGCCGGCATGGCGGGCAGCCAGCAAGGCTGGAT
>Ga0326735_1000160_pt1 | contig 14710 bp, 10 predicted proteins | sample 37_GP2_1092_FD_207945 | JGI IMG/M metagenome (GOLD analysis project Ga0326735, IMG submission 207945) | Glacier ice microbial communities from Ngari, Tibet, China - 37_GP2_109.2 | ecosystem: Environmental > Aquatic > Freshwater > Ice > Glacier | place: China: Ngari, Tibet | collected 2018-07-31
TCATCATGACCGGCGTGATCCTTTGCTCGATCAACCCGCTGTTGGCCGTCGTTACCCTGGTGCCGTTGCCTTTCATCGCCTGGATGATCCACATCGTGCGCGACCGCCTGCGCACCGGCTTCGAAAAGATCGACCGCGTGTGGGGCGAGGTCACCAATGTACTGGCCGATACGATTCCCGGCATTCGTGTCGTGAAAGCGTTTGCCCAGGAAAAGCGCGAAGCGACGCGTTTTCGCGAAGCGAACCGGCACAACCTGGCGGTCAACGACAAACTCAATCGCGTGTGGTCGCTGTTTTCGCCGACGGTGTCGTTCCTGACCGAACTCGGTTTGCTGGTGGTGTGGGTGTTCGGCATCTGGCAGGTGTCGAAAGGCGACATCACGGTCGGCGTGCTGACCCTGTTCATCACCTACAGCAGCCGGTTTTACGGTCGCCTCGATTCGATGAGCCGCATCGTGTCGGTGACGCAAAAGTCAGCCTCCGCCGCCAAGCGCATCTTCGACATCCTCGACCATGTTTCGAGCGTGCCCGAGCCCGCCAACCCGGTCAAGCTCGACAAGATCGAGGGCAGGATCGACTTGCGTGAAGTCGGTTTTCGCTATGGCAACCGGGCGGTGAACCGCGGCATCACCCTCAACATCAAGGCCGGCGAATTCGTCGGCCTGGTCGGCCACAGCGGTTCGGGCAAGAGCACGCTGGTCAACCTGATCTGCCGCTTCTACGACGTCTCGGAAGGTGCGATTTTGCTCGATGGCGTCGACATCCGCTCGTTCGCCGTGTCCGACTACCGCCGCAACATCGGCCTGGTGCTGCAGGAGCCGTTCTTGTTCTTCGGCACCATCGCCGAGAACATCGCCTACGGAAAACCTGGCGCCAGCCGCGCCGACATCATCGCTTCGGCGCGCGCCGCGCACGCCCACGAATTCATCCTGCGCCTGCCGCAAGGCTACGATTCGATGGTGGGCGAACGCGGCCAGGGCTTGTCGGGCGGCGAGCGCCAGCGCATTTCGATTGCGCGCGCGCTGCTGATCGATCCGCGCATCCTGATCATGGACGAGGCGACGTCGTCGGTCGATTCGGAAACCGAGAAAGAAATCCAGAAGGCGCTCGACAACCTGGTGCAGGGCCGCACCACGATTGCCATCGCGCACCGGCTGTCGACCCTGCACCGCGCCGACCGGCTCATCGTGCTCGACCGCGGCGTGGTGGTGGAAGAGGGCAGTCACGACCAACTGATGGCGCGCGAAGGCGCGTACTTCCGGCTTTACGAAGCGCAGGCGCGCAACGTCGATGCCGACATGGACGACGGCGATCAGGGCAACTAAGGGACAACTAGCATGGCAACGAGCATTTTTAACCTGACCCGCGACAGCTTCGGCGGCCTCGCCTTGACGCTCGAGGACGGCCAGCGCTTCGAGGGCGTCTCGCCGGTGCGCGCTTTTCCGATCCAGTCGCCCGACCAGGGCATTTCGCTGGTGCTGCATGACGGCAAAGAGGTCGCCTGGATCGACGACATGGCCGACCTGCCGCCAGGCGTGCGCGCGCTGCTGCAGGACGAACTGGACGGGCGCGAGTTCATGCCCGAGATCGTCCACATCGCCAGCGTCAGCAGTTTTGCGACGCCATGTACCTGGTTCGTCAAGACCGACCGCGGCACCACCGAATTCGTCCTCAAGGACGAGGGCGACATCCGCCGCATCGGCGACGCCTCGCTGCTGGTGGCGGATAATCATGGCATTCACTTTTTGGTGCGCAACATGTTTACTATCGACAAGCACAGCCGCAAGATCCTCGACCGCTTTTTGTAAGTCCTTAAAACCTTCTTCTGGAGTGTGTATGCATTATCTGTTGTGTTACGACCTCGCCGCCGACTACCTCGAGCGCCGCGGCCAATTCCGTACGCCGCATCTGCAACTGGCGTGGGACGCGCAGCAGCGCGGCGAACTGGTGCTGGCCGGCGCGCTGTCGGAACCGGCCGACATGGCGATCTTGCTGTTTCAGGGCGACTCGCCCGAGGTGGCGGAACGGTTCGCCGAGGCCGATCCGTATGTTACCGAAGGGCTGGTGGTGTCGTACAAGGTGCGGCCGTGGAATACGGTGGTGGGGGAGTTGGCGTTTACGCCGATCAGGCCGTGAAGCTGTGGGCGGCGTGCGGGCCGCCACGCAGGTGAATCGCAAGGTCGTCGCGCAAGCTTTGTTCGGCCGCGGCGAAACGCCTGGCACGCAGCCGCCTTTGTGTTTTGCCAGCAGTGCGACGGCATATGCAGCAGGTGCGGCGACTTCGGCGCGTTTGGCCATTGATGCGGCGCCAGCGGCCTTGAAGGCGCGCACCGCCTCGTCTTCGTTAAAGGCATACGCCTGGGCAATCCCCTGCGCGAACCAGCGGCGGGCGCCGTCACTGGCTTGCGAAGGGAGCAGGGTGGTGGCGCCAAAGCCATCGAGAACCGCAGGTAGTGAATGTGGGGTTGTCAATTATGTCATATCATTGTCTGGCCTATTTCTGGCCTATTAAATGGCGCGGCGAAGGAATGATAAACTCATCGATTGCCAAAAGACCACGAAAGCGCGCATGCAGATTGCCTTTGAAACCCCGGATCAACCCGACGTGCATGTGCTGATAAGTGAACTGGATGCTTACCTGTATTCGCTGTATCCCGCGGAAAACGTGTACGCGCTGGACCTGGCCTCGCTGCTAAGCCCGGGCGTGCTGTTTGCCGTGGTGCGCGATGCCGCTGGCGAAGCGGTAGGCTGCGGCGCCATCGTATTGACGCCTGCGTATGGCGAAATCAAACGGATGTACGTCCGCCCGCAGGCACGCGGCCAAGGCTTCGCGCGCAGGCTGATCGACACCCTGGAAGCGAAAGCGGTGGAACAGGGTTGCCGAACTTTTATGTTGGAGACGGGACCGACGCTATCGGAAGCGATCATCTTGTATGAACGCCTGGGTTACCGGTGCCGTGGACCGTTTGGCGATTATCCCGATGACCCGCTCTCGGTTTTTATGCAAAAGGACGCAGGTTAAGGCCGTGCGGCCCTGTTGGGACGCCGAAGCTTCAGGTCCGTTTCAGGGCCAGAAACGAATCTTTGTTTTGCCGCGACCAGGCGCTAATGCGAACCACGCGACAAAAGTGCCGCATGCCATTGACCGTAGGGCGTGTTGGCCACAAGCGGCCGGTTGAAATCCGGTGCACCATCAGTCCACCACTCAGGTCCACCCAGGTCCACGCTCGCCCAGGTCGCGCTTGACTGCGTCGATCGCCGCGCGCGTTGCGCTCCGCCCCGGTGTCGCGGGATTTTAAGGCTGCGCCGACTTGCCGGCGTGCACTCATGAGCCGATCGACCAGTTGTTGCCTCTCTTCCGGTGGAAGTTCAGGATTACTCATGCGCCAGAGGCGGCCCGCTACGACGAAGTACCGGCCGTCCGACCATCAAATGCATGGCGCAAATTCCGAGGTGGTGGCCAAAGCGATTGGCTCTGCTCCCGCGTTTTAATAACGTCTCGCTCGAGGAGAAAAAGGTGCCGCTAACCTGGTCACATTCAATCGACAATCTGGACTGGGAGGAGCTCTCGGCGCTGTTCGAAGCCTGTCCGCCGATGGGGAACAAGCGCGCTTGCGACCTGCGGCTGGCGTTCGGCGGCAGCATGTTCCGCTGCTTCGTGCGTGACAGCGGCAAGCTGGTCGGGGTAGCGCGGGCGCTGGCCGACGGCGTCTATATTGCCTACATCGGCGACATTGCCGTGCTGCCAGCGTATCGGGGCATTGGCCTGGGCAAGGCGATCGTCGCCGAACTGCTGCGCCTGTGCGCAGGGCACAAGAAGATCATTCTGTATTCGGTACCCGGCAGCGAAGCGTTTTACCGCCAGTTTGGCTTTCGCGGCATGCGCACGGCGATGGCCATTTTCGAGAACCAGGACGTCGCCATGCAACGCGGCTACGTCGACACGGCCTGATGCAAGCAATCAGGCTTGCAGCAGCGGGCCACAGCCATGGCCTGGCATCGCCCCCTGCTGGCTTATTTATATTATCATTTGGAACATAGCCCGGAGAAAACCTCTGCGGTACAAGGAGAGATCATGTTCAGTCATGTAATGGTAGGGTCGAACGATATCGAACAGGCAAAACGGTTCTACGACGCCGTGCTCGGCACGCTCGGGGCAAGCGAACCGATTCGTAACCAGGCACCTTCTGGTCACACCCGGCTCTTCTACCGGCATGCGGGAACTACCTTTTGCATCAGTGAGCCGATCGACGGGGAAGCGGCGACATGTGCGAACGGCGGCACCATCGGCTTCAAATGCAGCTCGCTCGAGCAAGTGCAAGAATTTCACGACGCAGCAGTCGCGTACGGCGGTCAATCGGTTGAAGACCCGCCGGGCCTGCGTAACAGCGCCATGGGAGCAATGCACCTGGCCTATGTGCGTGACCCGGACGGCAATAAGCTCTGCGCAATCTACCGGGCTAAATAAGGCGGTCGATGCAGAAGTCCGATTGGGTGCGGTTATGCCGCGGGGGACGCTTCGTTATGGAGCGGCGGGCTTGCGTGCTTCCATAAACAACGACGTCGGGTCAAAGACGGCGCCGCCTTTGACGTCCAGTTCATACGCCGGCCAATCGGGAATCGCGCTGCTGTACGCATCGACCTTCTCGGCATTCACAAAACCGACTTCGGCAAGAAGTTTCGATAAGGAGAACCGGTCGTACATCCACATATGGACCTCTCCGCCCAGCCTGAAAGAACCGATACGCGACGCCTCGCTTCTCAACTTGTCCCTTAGCCTCATCGAGACGAAGCTGAACAGGCGTCTTGGTGTAACGCGTTTTAACTTGTCAACCGTTAGTAATTGCGGCCCGCCGCCCGCCGCGTCCGCTTGCCCGCGGTTGCTTTTGAGAAGGCTGCGCTGCCCGACGCGGTCAACAATATAGCGCTCGTTCGGTAAGCTTGGCTGCTTCAAAAACTCGCCCATCAGACCACTACTACGGTTTCTAACCGTCTGGTCATACATTTCGAGCAAAATCCAATCGTAGTTTGCAACCGACACTTCGGTCGGATTCTTGATATTTTCATTCAAGTGGCGCAAATACTCGCTGACGATGTTCTCAAGGTCCGGGACCACAACACGCACTATGCCACCCGGCTTCAATACCCGAAAGCACTCGCGCAAGAAGTCAGGAGCCTTTTCTTTTGGAAAATGCTCGAGAACCTGGGAATGGTAGAGGGCGTCGAACTGGTTTTCGCCGTATGGAAACCCTTTCAACAGGTTGTGAACCTGGACGTGCGGACTGTGCGACGCCATGTCTATATTGGACCACGCTGTGTGAAACTTGTCGCCACAACCAACATTGAGATAGTTAACTTTGTCCATGGCCGCCTCGCAATAGGATTGACAAACGTCGCCAGTGTATATCGGTTGTGCCGTGCGGCATCAGTGACCCGACTTTAGATTGAGCGTCGTCAGCAATCCCAGCGGTTTCAAGTACAAAGTGCCACACCGGGTTGATGAACAGTAGCGGTCGAAGCTGCAATGTGTTGTTTTCTACGTAGATATTTCCACTTCGCAATCCAATGAGCGTTACCGAACAGATCCATTGTGGCGGGCACGCAATGATGGCTGCCCAAGCTCGATTGCTGATATCAATATCGCATCGATCGTGAAATTTCGATCCGCCGAATGGCCCATCCGGCGCGAATCGAGAACAACAGCTACCTCCAAGAAGGAACACCATCATGAATGCTTTGAAGCGCTACACAAGGACACTACTTTGCTCGGTCGGCTTTCTCGGCGCCGCGCTTGTCGCCGGTTGCGGCGGCGGCGACCAGGGCCGCGATCCGATCCTCGGCCTGCCGGCCGCCGTGCCCGTCACCCTGACCTCGATCGCCGTGACGCCGCAAGCGCCAACGCTGCAAATCGGCGCCGCACGCGCCTTGCTGGTAACCGCCACTTATTCGGACACCACCACCGCCAACGTCACCAGCGCCTCGACGTTCGTGTCGGCCACCCCAGCCGTCGCCACGGTGTCCGGTTCCGGCGTCGTGAGCGGCGTTGCGGCAGGCAGCTCGACCGTTACCGCCAGCTACCAGGGCTTGAGCGCCGGCACCAACGCCACCGTCGTTGCCGTCACCTTGACCAGCATCGCCGTCACCCCGGCCACCGCCACCATCGGCGTCAACACCTCGCAGCAGTTCATCGCCATTGCCACCTACGCGGATAACAGCACCGGCAACATTACTTCGAGCGCGGCGTGGACCTCGTCGAACACCGCCGTTGCGACCGTGCTGCCTACCGGCGTCGCCACCGGCCTCAGCGCCGGCACCACCACCATCACCGCCAGCTCGGCCTCGAAATCGGGCAGCGCCGTGCTGACCGTCACCGCAGCCCTGCCATTGCCGCCATCGGCGCCGGTCGATCTGGGCCGCGCGACGAACTTCGCCGTGCTGGCCGGTACCTCGCTGACCAACAACTCGGGCGGCACCACGCTGATCGGCGGCGACGTCGGTTCGCCGTCGCAGACGACCGATCCTAAACAGGATCCCGGTTTCACCAACTACAAGTCGGGCGCACCCCTCGACAACGCACTGGCTGACCTGCAGGTTGCGATCAGCGACGCCAACGGCCGTACCTGCGACGTCAACTTTGCCGGCGGCATCGACCTCGGCGGCGCCACGCTGGCTCCCGGCGTGTACTGCTACGCCGGCTCGATCAACCTCACCGGCACACTGACCTTGTCCGGTTCCGGCGTGTACATTTTCCGTACCGCGACGACCTTGAACACGACCGCCAATTCGATCGTTCAGCTGCTGAACGGCGCCACTGCCGCCAACGTAACCTGGGTGCCGGTCGGCCCGACCACGCTGGGTGCGAACAGCGTGTTCAAGGGTTCGATCCTGGGCAAGGCTGCCGCCATCACGGTCGGCGACAACACCACGCTGCTGAGCGGGCGCGTGCTGTCGGGCGCTGCTGTAACCCTGCGCAATAACCAGATCGCCAAATAATCGTCCACGGAAAGCGGAGAACAACATCATGAAATTTGCTAAAAAACTAGGAACGCTGACCGCAGTTGCGTGCGCCATGCTGGCCGGCCAGGCATGGGCCGCCGAAGACACCTTCATCAACCCGGACTGGGCCAACAGCGCCTGGTACATCGGCGCCGGCGCCGGCCAGTCGCGCGCCAACATCGACGATGCGCGCCTGATCCGCAGCTTGACCGCCAACGGCGCCACGCTGGGCAGCTTTACGACCGACGAGCGCGACAGGGGCTTCAAGGTATTCGCCGGCAAGCAGCTGAACCAATATGTCGCCATTGAAGGCGGCTACTTTGACCTCGGCAAGTTCGGCTTCAATGCCACCACGTCCGGCAACGGCGTTCTCAATGGTGAAGCCGGCTTTCGCGGCGCCAACCTCGACCTGGTAGGCCAGCTGCCGCTGACGCAGCGCTTCTCGCTGCTTGGCCGGATCGGCATGAATTATGCCAAGGCCAGCACGCACTTCACCGGCAACCGCCTGGCTGCGGTGACCAATCCGAACCCGAGCGAACGCAAAATCGGCGCCAAGGCCGGCCTCGGCCTCGAGTACAAGTTCAGCGAAGCGCTGGCGATGCGCGCCGAAGTGGAGCGCTACCGGGTCAACGATGCCGTCGGTAACCGCGGCGACGTCGACCTGGCGTCGGTTAGCCTGGTCTACAAGCTGGGTCGCCCGGCCGCGCGAGCGGCGGTGTATGTCGCGCCGCCGGCTGCCGAACCGGTAGCCGCGCCAGCGCCGGTCGTGGTGCAAACGCCACCGCCGCCGCCGCCGCCGCAGCCCGTCTCTGAAAAAGTATCGTTCGCTGCCGAATCGCTGTTCGACTTCGACAAGGCCGTCGTCAAAACGGACGGCAAGGCGGCGCTCGACGGCCTGGTGGCCAACCTGCAGGGCATGAACCTTGAGGCGATCGTGACCGTTGGCCACACCGATTCGGTCGGCTCCGACGCCTACAACGAGAAGCTATCGTTGCGCCGGGCTGAAGCGGTCAAGGCTTACCTGGTGTCGAAAGGCGTTGAGGCGTCGCGTGTTTTTGTCGAAGGCAAGGGCGAAGCACAGCCAGTGGCCGACAACAAGAGCGCCGAAGGCCGCGCCAAGAACCGCCGCGTGACGGTCGAAGTGGTCGGCACCCGCACGGTAACGAAATAATTCTTCGTAAAAATATCACCAAATGTAACTGGTTTTAACAAACGTGTTGTCGTTTGAAGAGGCCGCCCTTTGCAAGCCGGGCGGCTTTTTGTCACTTTTTTTCTATCAAAAAACCACATTATTGCAAACTTGGTACAATTAGTTCTTAAATTCAACAGTTATGCGCGTTAGCGAACAGAGCAGCGAGTTCAAAACGGCAATAGTTGAGTCCATGGTTGCTACCCAACAAGCATAGACCGCAAAATTTCCCCGACGCCGACCCTCGGCGGTTGAGGAAGAAATCCAGGCTTCATTCATTAACAACACTGAACACTGAAAACGGAAAAAATTACATGAAATTCGCTAAAAAGGTCGGCACCCTGACCGTCATCGCCGCTTCGCTCTTTGCTGCCCAGTCGAGCTCGGCTGCTGAAAACGATTTCATCAATCCAGAGTGGGCCAATACCGCCCAGTACATCGGCCTCGGCTTTGGCCCGTCGCGTGCTGCCCTGAACAACAGCCAGATCAACAGCGCCATCAGCAACAGTGGCCGTATCAATGCGACCACGGAAGACAACCGTGGCTTCGGCGGCAAATTGATCGCAGGTAAGCAACTGAACCGGAACTTGGCAGTTGAATTCGCCTACTTTGACTTGGGCAAATTCGATTACAGCGCATCGAACGTCACCGGCGGCACCCTGAGCCGCCACACCAGCGTGCGCGGCGGCAGCCTCGACCTGATCGGCATCCTGCCGATGTCGGAGCGTATCTCGGCCTACGGCCGCGTCGGCGCTACTTATGCCATGGTGCGTGACAACATCGGTGGCAACCGTGCTTACGCCGGTGACGAGTTGCGCAACAAGAAATTCAACCCGAAAGTCGGTGTTGGCCTTGAATACAAGCTGTCGGAGGCGCTGGCCTTGCGCGGTGAAGTCGAGCGCTATCGCATCACCGACGGTTTCCGCAACCGCGACCACGTCAACGTCGCATCGGTCAGCCTGATCTACAAGATGGGCCGTCCGGTCGCAGCGCCAGTGGTCTACGTCGCGCCAGTCGTCGCGGCCGAGCCGGCGCCGGCGCCAGTGGTCGTGCAAACGCCGCCGCCGCCGCCGCAGCCAGTGTCGGAAAAAGTCTCGTTCGCCGCTGAATCCCTGTTCGACTTCGACAAGGCGGTCGTCAAGCCAGCCGGCAAGGCAGCGCTCAATGAGCTGCTGGGCAAGCTGCAAGGCATGGACACCGAAGCGATGGTCAGCGTCGGCCATGCCGATTCGGTCGGTAGCGATGCGTACAACCAGAAGCTGTCGCTGCGCCGCGCCGAAGCTGTCAAGGCCTACCTGGTGTCGAAAGGCGTTGCACCATCGCGCGTCTTCGTCGAAGGCAAAGGCGAGTCCCAGCCAGTGGCCGACAACAAGACCGCCGAAGGCCGCGCCAAGAACCGTCGCGTGATCGTTGAAGTCGTCGGTAGCCGCTCGTCGAAGTAATCGATTAAAGTAAGCTGAAACCTGGCTGAAACGCCGTCCCTGAAAGCCGTCCGGCGCAAGCCGGGCGGTTTTTTTCGTGCGCGTAAATTTCCCGGCTCGGCTGTTCGGTGTGGCAGCGTACCGTTGCGAAGGCCATCCGGTGGTCTGATACGGTTATCGACATTGCACCGCGAGAACGGCATGCGCATGCGCAGCAGCAGCAGCAACAACAACAACCGGCCGCTTCCCGGGTTTGTCCAGGTACGCGGCGCGCGCGAACATAATCTGAAAAACGTCACCCTCGATATTCCGCGCGACGCACTGGTCGTTTTCACCGGCGTCTCCGGTTCCGGCAAGTCCTCGCTCGCGTTCGGTACCTTGTACGCCGAGGCGCAGCGGCGCTACCTCGAATCGGTGTCGCCGTACGCGCGCCGGCTGTTCCACCAGATGCCGGTGCCCGACGTCGACGACATCACCGGCCTGCCGCCGGCGGTCGCCCTGCAGCAGCAGTGCGGTTCGCCCACCACCCGTTCCTCGGTCGGCAGCGTCAGCACCCTCTCCAATTCGCTGCGCATGCTGTATTCGCGCGCCGGCGACTATCCGGCCGGCCAGCAGTTGCTGTACGCCGAATCGTTTTCTCCCAATACGCCCGAAGGCGCCTGCAGCGAGTGCCATGGCCTTGGCCGGGTCTACCAAGTGACGGAAGCATCGATGGTGCCGGACGATACGCTCACCATCCGCGAGCGTGCGGTGGCGGCCTGGCCGACCGCCTGGCACGGCCAGAACCTGCGCGACATCCTCACCACGCTCGGCTACGACGTCGATACGCCGTGGCGCGCGCTGCCGAAAAAAGACCGCGACTGGATCCTCTTCACCGACGAGCAGCCGACGGCGCCCGTGTATGCCGGCTTCACCCCAGGCGAGGTGAAAGAGGCGCTAAAGCGCCGCGCCACCCCGAGCTACCAGGGCACGTTTACCGGCGCGCGCAAATACGTGCTGCAGACGTTCGCCACCACCGAGAGCGCATCGATGAAAAAGCGCGTCGCGCGCTACATGGTCAGCTCGCCATGCCCGCTGTGCAAGGGCAAGCGGCTGCGCCGCGAATCGCTGTCGGTCACCTTTGCCGGCCTCGACATCGCCGAGATGGGACGGCTGCCTTTGGCGCGGCTGGCGGCCTTGCTGCGCCCGCACGCCGACGGCAGCGCCGCGCGCAATGCCAGGGCGGCGGCCCTGCATCCCGAAAAGCTGATCGTCACCCGCCGCATCGCCGAAGATGTGGTGGCGCGCTTGAACGTGCTGGAGGACCTGGGGCTCGGCTACCTGGCGTTGGAGCGCAGCACGCCGACCCTGTCGCCGGGCGAACTGCAGCGTCTGCGCCTGGCCACGCAGGTGCGCTCGAACCTGTTCGGCGTCGTCTACGTGCTCGATGAACCCTCGGCCGGCCTGCATCCGGCCGATACCGAGGCCCTGTTGACCGCGCTGGCCCAGCTCAAGGCATCGGGCAATTCGCTGTTTGTCGTCGAACACGCCCTCGATGTGATCGCCCACGCCGACTGGATCGTCGACGTCGGCCCGGCTGCCGGCGAGGCGGGCGGCCACGTGTTGTACAGCGGGCCGCCGGCGGGGCTGGAACAGGTCGAGGCTTCGCAGACCCGGCGCTACCTGTTTGCCAAAGACAAGCCGGCGCTGCGCCAACCGCGTCAACCCACCGACTGGCTGCGGCTCGAAGGCGTCACTCGCAACAACCTGCACCGGCTCGATTGCGCGTTTCCGCTCGGCGTGCTGACCGGCGTGACCGGGGTCTCGGGCTCGGGCAAGTCGAGCCTGGTCAGCCAGGTGCTGGTCGAACTGGTGGCGGCTGCCCTGGGCCACGAACTGGAAGCCGGGCCGGACCAAGGCGAAGGGGAGGGCGCGGGCGAGGCGCTCGAACAGGCGGCGCAAACGCCGCTCGAAGGGCGCATCGTGCAGGGACTGGCCGGCATCAAGCGGCTGGTGCGGGTCGACCAGCGGCCGATCGGGCGCACGCCGCGCTCCAACCTGGCCACCTACACGGGCCTGTTCGACCATGTGCGCAAACTGTTCGCCGCTACCGACACAGCGCGCGCGCGGCGCTACGACGCCGGGCGCTTTTCGTTCAACGTCGCCAAGGGCCGCTGCGAGCACTGCGCCGGCGAAGGCTTCGTGATGGTCGAACTGCTGTTTTTGCCCAGCGTGTATGCGCCGTGCCCGACCTGCGGGGGCGCGCGCTACAACGCCAACACGCTGGAAGTGCGCTACCAGGACAAGAACATCGCCGAGGTGCTGGCGCTAAACGTCGACGCGGCGGCGCGGTTTTTCGCCCACGAGAGCGCGGTGGCGCGCTCGCTCGAGATGCTGCGCGAAGTGGGCCTGGGCTACCTGCGCCTGGGCCAGCCGGCCACCGAGCTGTCGGGCGGCGAGGCACAGCGCATCAAGCTGGCCACGGAACTGCAGCGTGCCGCGCGCGGCAACATGCTGTATGTGCTCGACGAGCCAAGCACCGGCCTGCACCCGGCCGACGTCGATAAACTGGTGGTGCAGCTCGACCGCCTGGTCGAGGCCGGCAACACGGTGATCGTCGTCGAGCACACGATGCGCATCGTCGCCGCTTGCGACTGGGTGATCGATATCGGACCGGAGGCGGGCGAGGCCGGCGGCAAGATCGTCGCTTGCGGGCCGCCACGGCAGCTTGCGCGCGCCAGCGGCAGCCGCACCGCGCCTTACCTGGCGCGCTTCTTCGACAAATCGGCATCAATCTAAGTGCCTTGGAGTAAGAGCGAGTAAGCGCGGTTGTTTGTGCGCTGTGGCATCTGCGTTAAACTGCTGCAATCTTTTTGAACCAGCAGGTAGTTACGACCCATGATCTACAACAGTCAGTTCCGGCGCATTTTGGCACGCAATATCGCCATACCGCTTGCAGTGGGCATCTTCAGCGCCGCAGCCTTCGTCGGCATTATTGTCTACCTGATCAGCGTGCTGAACTGGGTCGAACATTCGCAGCGCGTCATCGGCGACGCTAACCAGGTCGCCAAGTTGTCGGCTGAAATGGATAGCGGCTTGCGCGGCTACCTGATCACGGACGACGAAAGCTTTTTGGCGCCCTACCTGCTGGCCCTGCCGCGCATCGCGGACGAGCTGGCCGCGCTGGCGCACGAGGTGGGCGACAGTCCGGCCCAGGTGGCGCTGCTGCGCAAGGCCGCCGCCGCCCAAGTGCTGTGGAACCAATACGCCGCTGAAATGATCGAGGTGCGCCGCAAGGACAGCGATTACGTGCCGATCGTCAAGAGTGGACGCGGCAAGTCGCTGGCCGACGAGGTGCGCCGCCAGTTCGCCGCCTTCCTCGATGTTGAACAGCGATTGCTCCAGCAACGCAGCGAGTCCGCCAGGAGCGTCACCAAATGGTCGGTCGGCCTGTTCCTGCTGTTCAGCCTGACGCTGTCGGGCTTGCTGGCGTTGTTCGGCCGGCGCGAACTGGTATCGCTGTCGACGTCGTACACCGCCGCGATCGACCAGCAGCAAGCGCACACCGAATTGCTGGAAAACCAGGCCTGGCTGCGCAGCGGCCAGTCGGAGCTTGCGGCCAGCATGGCCGGCCATCACGCGATGGGGCAGCTGGCCCAGGCCACGCTCGACCATATCGCGCGCTACCTTGACGGCGTGGTGGCCGCGCTCTACGTGCGCGAGGATGGCGGATCGATGCGGCGCGTGGCCAGCTACGGCTTTGCCGCTTCGTGGGCCGGCCAGGAACAGCTGTTCGGCCCGGGCGAGTCGCTGATCGGCCAGGCGGTGCGCGAAGAGCGCATGCTGGCGCTCGACAATCTGCCGGCGGACTACATCAAGGTGTCGTCGGGCCTGGGCCGGGCCGCGCCGCGCCAGCTGTTGATCGCGCCGTTTCGCAACGAAGGCGAAATCAACTGCGTTATCGAAATCGGCTTCCTGAACAACACCGCCACGCGCGACCTCGAGTTCCTGCAACTGGTGGGCGAGAGCATCGGCGCCGCCGTGGCCGCCGCCCGCTTCCGCCAGCGCCTGCAACAGTCGCTCGCCGAAACCCAGCAGTTGAATGAAGAACTGCAGGTGCAGCAAGAGGAACTGCGCACCGCCAATGAGGAACTCGAAGAGCAGTCGCGGGTGCTGGAACAATCGCAGTCGAGCCTGGAGAACCAGCAGGCCGAGCTGGAGCAGACCAACGACCAGCTGGCCGAGCAGGCACTCATCCTCGACACCAGGAACGTCGCCCTGACGGACGCCCAGGACCAGCTGCGCCAGCGCGCGCGCGATTTGGAGCGCGCCAGCCGCTACAAGTCCGAGTTTTTGGCCAACATGTCGCACGAATTGCGCACGCCGCTGAACAGTTCGCTGATCCTTGCCAAGCTGTTGTCGGACAATACCAACGGCAACCTCAACGCCGAGCAGGTGCGCTTTGCCCAGACCATTTATTCGGCCGGCAACGATTTGCTGCGGCTGATTAACGACATCCTCGACATTTCCAAGGTCGAGGCCGGGAAACTGGAACTGGTGCTCGAATCGCTGCCGGTGCGCCGCGTGGTCGAGTCCCTTTGCATGACATTCGAGCCGCTGGCCCAGCAAAAGCAGCTCAGCTTCCGGGTGCTGGTCGCGCCGTCGGTGCCGGCCACCATCTGGACCGATCGCCAGCGCCTCGAGCAGATTCTGCGGAACCTGCTGTCGAACGCGGTCAAGTTCACCGACAGCGGGGCGGTAACGCTGACGGTGCGTAGCACGGGCGACAACGCCGCGGGCGGCCCGTTGCACTTCGCCGTCGAGGATTCCGGCATCGGCATCCCGCCCGAACAGCAGCAAAAGATTTTCGACGCGTTCCACCAGGCCGACGGCACCACCAGCCGGCGCTTCGGCGGCACCGGGCTTGGCCTGTCGATCTCGCGCGACCTGACCGCCTTGCTCGGCGGCGAACTGAACGTGACCAGTTCGCCTGGCAGCGGCAGCGTGTTTACGCTGGTGCTGCCGCGCACCTGCCCGGCGGTCGACGGCGCGGGCGACGCGGCGCCAACACCGGGGTTTGCGCCATCGCTTACGCTACCCTTTATGCCCCCCATGCCCCCCATGC
>Ga0326735_1000161_pt1 | contig 14697 bp, 15 predicted proteins | sample 37_GP2_1092_FD_207945 | JGI IMG/M metagenome (GOLD analysis project Ga0326735, IMG submission 207945) | Glacier ice microbial communities from Ngari, Tibet, China - 37_GP2_109.2 | ecosystem: Environmental > Aquatic > Freshwater > Ice > Glacier | place: China: Ngari, Tibet | collected 2018-07-31
GGCCTACCGGCGCGGTGCCCGGCTGTGCTCGATTTGCTCCGGGGTCTTTGTCCTGGCCGCAGCCGGGGTTCTTGACGGCAAGCGCGCGACTACGCATTGGCGTTATGCCGGGCGCCTGGCACAGCGTTACCCATCCATAGAAGTAGAAGCCGACCTGCTCTATGTTGATGCGGGACAAATCATTACCTCGGCCGGGTCGGCCGCCGGACTCGACATGTTGTTGCATCTGGTACGCCGCGACTACGGGGCCAAGGTCGGCAATCTGGTGGCGCGACGGCTGGTCGTCGCGCCGCATCGGGAGGGCGGCCAAGCCCAGTTTGTGCCGCGTCCAATGGCGCGCGATGAGGGCGGCCGACTGGCAAAACTGATGGACTGGCTGCGCGCACATTTGGCGCAGCCGCACACGCTCAGCTCGATGGCGCAACGTGCCATGATGAGTCCACGCACCTTGCAGCGCCAGTTTCAAGACGCCACCGGACTGGGGCCGGTCAACTGGCTGATCCGGGAACGGGTGGCGATCGCCAAGGACCTGCTGGAGTTGCCCGACACGCCAATGGCGCAGGTAGCCGAACTGGCCGGTTTCGGTTCGGAAGAATCGTTGCGACGGCATTTTCGCCGACTCGTCGCCACCAGTCCGGGTGCGTATCGACAAAGGTTCGCAGCGATGCCGTAAGGTCTCGCCATGGCGGCACATGGCAGACAGGTGGTGCTTGCCGAGTTACTTCACCCGCTGCTTTTCCAGCTTGCGCGCGAGGGTGCGCCGGTGCATGCCGAGCCGGCGCGCCGCCTCGGAAATATTAAAATCGGTCTCGGCCAGTACGGCATGGATGCGCTCCCACTCGAGCGTCTTGATCGAGGTGGGGCGCGCGGTCAGCGCCAGGTCGGCGCTGGCGACCTGGTGGCCGAAGGCCGCTTCGATGTCGTCGGTGTTGGACGGCTTGGCCAGGTACTGGCAGGCGCCCAGCTTGACCGCCTCGACTGCCGTGCCAATGCTGGCAAAACCGGTCAGCACGACGATCAACATGGCCGGATCGTGCGCGTGCAGCATCTGCACGCAGGCCAGGCCCGACAGGTTGCCGGTCAGTTTCAGGTCGACCACCGCGTAACCGGGCACATGCTGGCGCAGCAGCGCGCGCGCCTCGTCGTAACTGGCGGCCAGCAGTACGCGGTATTGGCGGCGCTCGAACGAGCGGCCGAGGGTGCGGGCGAAGTCGAAGTCGTCTTCGACGATGAGCAGCAGGCGTTCAGGCTGCATGACTGGTTTCCTCGGGTTGCAGGGCGATCGACGCCAGAGGCAGGTCTAGTCGCACACTGGCGCCGCCTTCGGCGCGGTTGCGGGCACTGACGCGGCCACCTAAAGTGCGGGCCACGTTGACCACCAAAAACAGGCCAAGACCGCCGCCGGGCCGGCCCTTGGTCGACTGGTAGGGCGTGCCGAACTGGTCCAGCATGCCGGGGGCGAAGCCGGGGCCGCCGTCAGTAATCAACAGCACCAGCGCATCGCCTTCGCGGCGCGCTTCCAGGCGCTGCCAATGGGGCGACGCCTCGAAGGCATTGTCGAGTACGTTCCAGATCATCTGCTTGAGGGTCGAGTCCGACACTACCGGCACGTCGCGCTCGATATGGTTGTCGTATTCGAAGGCGACAATCGGCCGGCTGGCGCGCCACTCCGCCACCAACTGGTCGAGGAACACCTTAATGGTGGTCTTAGCCGATGATTCGCCGCGCGCTTCGCCGGCCGACATCAGGATGCCGCTGACGATGGTCTTGCAGCGTTTGAGCTGGGCCTGCATTTCGCCCAACTCCGCCAGCAATTCGGGATTACGCGCGAACTCGGGCATGCGGCGCCAGTCGCCCAGGATCACCGCCAACGTCGCCAGCGGCGTGCCGAGCTCGTGGGCGGCGCCCGAGGCCAGCAGACCCATCCGTACGATATGCTCTTCCTCGGCGGCGCGCTGGTGCAGGCCGGCGAGCTGGGCGTCGCCGGCGCGCAGGTTGCGGTTGATGCGGGTGATGAACACGAGCAGCAGGGCCGCATTGACGACGAAGCTGATCAGGATGCCCTGAATATAGAGGCTCGACATGCCGCGCCCATGGTCGAGCGGCAGCGGCAGCGGCTTGGCGAACAGCGCCAGCGCCGCCACGCAGGCGCCGGTGATGACGACGATGGTCCAGCTCGACCATGGCTGCAGCAGCACCGCCGCCAGGATCACTTGCAGCAGGTAAAGGAAAACGAAGGGATTGGTCATCCCACCGCTGAGATAGAGCTGCATGGTCAGGCTGAAGACGTCGACCAGCAGCGCCAGGAACAGCTGGCGGTTGTCGACGTAGTGCTGTTCCTTCCAGCGCAACAGGCTGAAAATGTTAAAGGCGATTAGGCAGGCCAGCAACTGCAGCATCGCCGGCACCGGCAACTGGACGCCGAAGCCCATTGACACGACGGCGATCGTCGACAGCTGGCCAACCACCGCGATCCAGCGCAGCTGGATCAACTGGTGCATGTTGCGATAGCCGGCGGCATTGGCGTTCTGGCCCGGCACCGCCATCGGTTCGATCACATCGCTTTTTCGTCGCCCGGTCTTCACGTCGTCCCTTATCAAATTTTCCCGCGCGCAATGGCGTAGCTGGCGCCGGCCGACATCAGCCCCATGGCAAACCAAGTCAGGGCGTAGACAAGGTGGTTGTTGTGGAAGGATACCACCGTCAGGCCGGCGACCGGGGCGACCGGCGCGCCGATGCGGGAAAAGGGGTCAGACCCGTTTGTTGTTCGGCGACCAGTGCCCTGAACGTCGTGATTAATGGGGTCAGACCCATTTGTTATTTTGATTTCTACGCCCTGGACCTCGCGATTAAACGGGTCAGACCCTGTTTTTGGGGCAACGGAATTAGTGGCGTCCTGGTCGAGGAACCAGGGGGCGATGCGGGTCAGGCCGCGGGCGGCGCCGATTGCTTCGGCATCGCGCGAATACCAGCGGTTGTGCTTTGGGTCGTTGTCGCGCAGGAAGCCGCCGCCGCGCTCGCTCATGCGCAGCAAGCCGGTGATGCCGACGGCGCCGGGACCGGCATCGGCCGGCGTGGCGTCAGACGGGATAAAGCCGCGGTTGATGAGAACGACGGCGCCGCCGCTGTTGACGTTGTCGGTGCCGCCGCTGCCGCCAATGACAAAAGGCGTCAGCACCCAGAAGCCGGCGCCCAGTTCGGTAACCGCCTGCACCCGGGTGGACAGCCGGTCGAGAAAGCGGCCTTCGAGGCGCAGGTGGCGGTATTCGTCGTTGTTTCTGGACAGGGCTGTCCAGGCGGCGACGGGCGGGGCGGCGGTAGCGGGCGCATGCACGCGCCCGTCGACTTGCGCGATCAGCGCTTTTTTCCACTGCAGGCGCTGGACTTGCCAGGCACCGAGGGAGAATAAAACGGCGCACAGCAACGCCAGACAGAGCGCAACTACCCGCCGCGCCCCTGTCCTGCGCGGCGTGGCCGGGTTTGCGCCCCGCGGATTGGTCATGGCATGTCGTGTTGCATGGCCGGGCCCATCATGCTCGGCATCATGTTGTGGTTCATGTTGTACATCACCCAGATTGATCCGCTCAGCATGATGACCACCACCATCGTCGTGAACAGCATGGCCAGCATCGACCAGCCGCCTTCGACCTTGGTGTTCATGTGGAGGAAATAGACCATGTGAACGACGATCTGCACCGCGGCCAGGCCCAGGACCACCAGGCCGGCGGTGCCGGAGTTGCTGAAGACCTTGCCCATCACCAGGTAGAACGGGATGGCGGTGAGGATCACCGCCAGCGCAAAGCCGGTGGCATAGCCGCGCAGGGTCGAGTGCGGGACCTGCTGCTCATGCCCGTCGTTGTGGCCGTGGCCGGAAACATCGTCATGCGCGCTCATGGCAGCACTCCCATCAGGTAGACAAAGGTGAAGACGCCGATCCAGATGACGTCGAGGAAGTGCCAGAACATCGACAGGCACATCAGGCGGCGGCCATTTTCCGGTGTCAGGCCGTGTTTGCCGAGCTGGAACATCAACGTGATCAGCCAGATGATGCCGAAGAAAACGTGCAGGCCGTGGGTGCCGACCAGCGCGAAGAACGCTGTCAAGAAGCCGCTGCGCTGCGGGCCGGCGCCTTGGTGGATCAGGTGGGCGAACTCGTACAGTTCAAGGCCGATGAAGCCGGCGCCGAGCAGGCCCGTGACCGCCAGCCAGGCCAGCACCGGGCGCAGTTTCCCCTTTTGCATTTCCAGCATGGCGAAGCCGTAGGTGATCGACGACAGCAGCAGCAGCGCCGTGTTGATCGCCACCAGCGGCAGGTCGAACAGTTCGGCGCCGGTGGGGCCGCCCGCGTAATTACGGCCAAGGACCGCGTAGGTGGCGAACAGGCAGGCGAACACCAGGCAGTCGCTCATCAGGTACAGCCAGAACCCCAACAAGGTGCCGTGTTCAGGATGATGCTCGCGAACGTAGAAGCGCGCGCTCGGGTCGGCGGGCGCAACGCCCGATTCAGGGTAAGTGCTAGGGTAGGTGGTCTCAGACATGGGCTTCCACTTGGGTATCGAGTAAGCGGGTGCGGATATTTTCCGTACGGGCGACTTCGTCGGCCGAAATAAAATAATCGCGTTGATAATTAAAGGTATGAACGATGACGGCGGCGATCACGGCGGCCATGCCCAGGCCGGCAATCAGCCAGATCTGCCAGACCAGCGCGAAACCGACCAGCGCGCACAGACCGGCGATGATGAAACCGGCGCTCGTATTCTTCGGCATGTGAATTGCCATGAAGCCGCTGCGCGGACGCTGGTAGCCGGCAGATTTCATGTCGGTCCAGCTGTCGTTGTCGTACACACGCGGGGTGAACGCGAAGTTATAGTCCGGCGGCGGCGACGAGGTCGACCATTCGAGCGTGCGGCCACCCCACGGGTCGCCCGTGACGTCGCGCAGTGCTTCGCGGTTGCGGTAGCTGACGACGAACTGCATCAACATCGAGGCGATACCGAGCATCACCAGGAAGGCGCCGAAGGCGGCGACGATGAACCAGATCTGCAGCGACGGGTCCTCGAAGCGGCTGACCCGGCGCGTCACGCCCATCAGGCCAAGCACGTACAGCGGCATGAAGGCGAGGTAGAAGCCGACCACCCAGAACCAGAACGAGCACTTGCCCCAGAAGTCGTCGAGCTTGTAGCCGAACGCTTTCGGGAACCAGAAGTTGATGCCGGCGAACAGGCCAAACAGCACCCCGCCGATAATCACGTTGTGGAAGTGGGCGATCAGGAACAGGCTGTTGTGCAGCACGAAGTCGGCCGCCGGCACCGCCAGCAGCACGCCGGTCATGCCGCCGATGACGAACGTGATCATGAAGGCGATCGTCCACATCATCGGCAGCTCGAAGCGGATGCGCCCGCGGTACATGGTGAACAGCCAGTTGAAGATTTTCGCGCCGGTCGGGATCGAGATGATCATCGTGGTAATGCCGAAGAACGAGTTGACGGAGGCGCCCGAACCCATGGTAAAGAAGTGGTGCAGCCAGACCAGGTAGGACAGGATCGTGATGACGACGGTGGCATACACCATCGACGTGTAGCCGAACAGGCGCTTGCTGCAGAAGGTGGCGACCACTTCCGAGAAGATGCCGAACGCCGGCAGTATCAGGATGTAGACCTCGGGGTGGCCCCAGATCCAGATCAGGTTCACATACATCATGGCGTTGCCGCCCATGTCGTTGGTGAAAAAGTGGGTGCCGAGCATGCGGTCCATCGACAACATGCCGAGCACTGCGGTCAGGACCGGGAAGGCGGCGACGATCAGCACGTTGGTGCACAGCGCGGTCCACGTAAAGATCGGCATCTTCATCAGGCTCATGCCCGGCGCGCGCATCTTGACGATGGTGGCGAGTAAATTCACTCCGGACAGCAGGGTGCCGACGCCGGCTATCTGCAGCGACCATATATAGTAGTCGACGCCGACATCGGGACTGGCCAGGATGCCCGACAGTGGCGGATACGCCAGCCAGCCGGTGCGGGCGAATTCGCCGACGAACAGCGACACCATCGTCAGGCCGCCGCCGAACGCGGTCATCCAGAAGCTGAAATTGTTGAGGAACGGGAAGGCGACGTCGCGCGCGCCGATCTGCAGCGGCACGACGTAGTTCATCAGGCCCGTCACCAAGGGCATGGCCACAAAAAAGATCATGATCACGCCGTGGGCGGTGAAGATCTGGTCGTAGTGGTCCGGCGGCAGGAAGCCGCTGTTGCCGCCGAACGCCATGGCCTGCTGGGCGCGCATCATCAGCGCATCGGCGAAGCCGCGCATCAGCATGACCAGGCCCAGGATCATGTACATGATGCCGATTTTCTTATGGTCGATGCTGGTGATCCAGTCGCGCCACAGTGGGCCCCACAAGCGGAAACGGGTGAGGGCGCCGAGCATTGCGGCGCCGCCGATGGCCACCATGGCGAAGGTGGCCAGCAGGATCGGATCGTGAAGGGGAATCGCGTCCCAGCTTAGCCGCCCGAACAGAAGCTTTGTCAGGTCAATTTGGTTGAGCATTGGTTGTCTCTTCTTATTGAGTTGGTTGGCGTGATGTGGATATATGCGCTGGCGGACTTGCCATCAAGGTCGGCTTCTCGCCCATCCTGTGGTTGGCATGGGCGTCGGCCGCCATCGTATGGTTCATGCAGGCCGCGCCAGGCGCGACGCAGCGGTTGAGGATGGCGTCGTACAGGTCGCCGGCGACGACGCTGTAGCGCCGCACCCCTTCGCGCTGGCTTGGCTTTTCCAGCTCCAGGTAAGCGCTGCGGTCGAGCATGGATGTGCTGGCCCCGGCCCCAGCCCCGGCTTTCACCGACGCCACCCAGGCGTCGAACCCGGCCTGGTCCTTGCCGTGAAATTTGAAACGCATGTCCGAGAAGCCGGCGCCGCTGAAGTTGGCCGAAAAGCCATCGTAGCTGCCCGGCTTGTTGATGACGGCGTTGAGCGTCGTCTGCATGCCCGGCATGGCGTAGATCTGGCCGGCCAGGGCGGGAATGAAAAACGAATTCATCACGGTCGAAGCGGTAATTTTGAAACGCACCGGCACGTCGATCGGGGCCACCAGTTCATTGACCGTCGCGATGCCCTGTTCCGGGTAGATGAACAGCCACTTCCAATCGAGCGCGACGACTTCGACGATCAACGGCTTGGTGTCCATCGAAATCGGGCGGGCGGCGTCGAGGCGCTGCAGCGGTCGGTACGGGTCGAGCACGTGGGTGCTGATCCAGGTAATCACGCCGAGTGCGATGATGATGAGCAGCGGCGCGCCCCAGATCACCAGTTCGAGGCTGGTCGAGTGGTCCCAGTCGGGCGAATAGGTCGCCGCGGTGTTACTCTTGCGATAGCGCCAGGCAAACAGGATGATCAGGACGATGACCGGGACGATGATCAACAACATCAACGCAGTCGACACGACGATCAGGCGCGCCTGCTGGACGGCGATGTCGCCGGACGGGTTCATCACCACGCTGTTGCAGGCACTCAGCAACAAAATGGGCGAGAGGAGCATCACGCGGGTAAGTAAGTAAGTCATGCGATATGGGTATGTATAGTCGGTCTGAGGTGTTACAGTACAGCAGCTAACAACGGAACGCGATTGGACAAATTGTCCTACCCAGGCGGGTGCGCCGCGCGCCCAGTTATGATTGCGGCAGACAAAATAGGAGGAGAATTGAGCATGTCAGACATTCATACCCCACGCCCCGGCTCCATCAAGGAGCGTGCCGACATCGGCGCCGATGCGCGCCGCATCAATGCCGACCATTCCGCCGTCGCGCCGGGCGAAATCGCGGTCGGCGTGGTGATCGGCCGCGCCTCCGAATATTTCGACTTTTTCGTTTTTGCCATCGCCTCGGTGCTGGTGTTTCCGTCGGTTTTTTTTCCCTTCGCCGACAAGCTGACTGGCACGCTGTACGCTTTCAGCGTGTTCGCGCTTGCCTTCGTGGCAAGGCCGATCGGCACCGCGCTGTCGATGGCGATCCAGCGCCGCTACGGGCGCGAAGTAAAGCTGACCGTGGCGCTGTTTCTGCTCGGCGTATCGACCGCCGGCATTGCCTTCCTGCCCACTTACGCCCAAATGGGCAGCACCGCCATCGTGCTGCTGTCGCTGCTGCGCGTCGGCCAGGGGTTGGCGCTGGGCGGCTCGTGGGACGGCCTGCCGTCGCTGTTGGCGCTGAACGCTCCGGCCGACCGGCGCGGCTGGTATGCGATGCTCGGCCAGCTGGGCGCGCCGGTGGGCTTCATGATTGCCGCCGGCGTGTTCTGGTACCTGCTGTCCGACCTCAGCAGCGCCGACTTCCTGTCGTGGGGCTGGCGCTACCCGTTCTACGTCGCCTTTGCCATCAACGTGGTAGCGCTGTTCGCCCGCCTGCGGCTCATTTCCACCAACGAGTACACCCACTTGCTTGAAGAGCAGGAATTGCAGCCGACCCCGTTTGGCGAAATGACCCGCCACCAGGGCCGCAACGTCGTCATCGGCGCGCTCGCCGCGCTTGCCAGCTACGCCTTGTTCCACTTGGTGACGGTGTTCCCGCTGTCGTGGATCAGCTTGTATTCGCCGCGCGAGGTGGCCGGTTTCCTGGTAATCCAGATCATCGGCGTCGCCCTGATGGCGGTGGCGGTTGTCGCTTCCGGCCTGATTGCCGACAAGGTCGGCCGGCGCACCACACTCGGCACCCTGGCCGGCCTGATCGCCGTGTTCAGCTTTTTCGTTCCGATGCTGATGAACGGCGGCGAATCTGGCCAGAACACGTTTATTTTGGTCGGTTTCGTGTTGCTGGGACTGTCGTATGGCCAGGCCGCCGGCGCCGTCACCGCCAACTTCCCGGCGCGCTACCGCTACACCGGCGCGGCGTACACATCCGACCTGTCGTGGCTGGTCGGCGCCGGCTTCGCGCCGCTGGTGGCGCTGGCGCTGGCCGCCAAGTTCGGAATGGTCTACGTCGGCTTGTACCTGCTGTCGGGCGCGGTCTGCTCGCTGGCGGCCCTCAGTCTGAACCGCAAGCTCGATATCCGCGACTGACAGGCGGCAGCTGGCGCAGCGCCGTATCTTCCCGCGCAGCAGCCATGGCCGTCAAGCGGCGCGAACTTCCGCGCTCCTGCAAACGGACGAACGGTGTAAGCTGGAATTTGGCGGTGCCGCGGGCGATGCGATTTATCCACTGTCGCACGCACGATGGCATCTCGCACTCAGTTGACGTATTTATTAAGGTGAGAAAATCATGAAACCAAGCACATGGCTTTTCGCAGCTGCAATGTCCGCCTCCGCCCTGGCGGTGGCACAAGCGCCCCAGAGTTCAGGTGTGACCGAAACCACCGACCCGGCCAAAATCGCCGCCATCGAGCAGCGTGCACAAGAACTGGCGTCGCGTCCGGCGGCGCCAACGGCGGACGCGGGCGACCAGATGAAAAACAAGGGCGCGCGCCATCACAAAAACAAGGCCATGCACAAGGGCATGAAAAAAGCCAAGCCGCCATCGGATACGCCAATGGCGACCGACAGCAAGAGCTGAACCGGCCTGCAGCGGCGTCAGCAGACCGCGTGCATCCAGCCGTGTGCATCCGGCGCGGTGCCGTGTTGGATCGCCAGCAAGGCTTCGCGCAGCGCCATCGTCACCGGGCCGTTTTCGCCGTTGTTGATGGTCAGCTCGAAGCCGTTGGCCTTGACAAAGCCGACCGGCGTGATCACCGCGGCGGTGCCGCAGGCAAATACTTCGGTCATGCGGCCGGCCGCGATATCGTCGCGCCACTCTTTCACGCTGAGTTTGCGCTCGACCGTGCCGTAGCCGAGGTCGCGCCCGAGCTGCAGCAGACTGTCGCGCGTGATGCCGGGCAAGAGGGTGCCGGTCAGTTCCGGCGTCACGAGCGTGGTCTTGCCGTCTTGCTGGTACACGAAGAACAGGTTCATGCCGCCCATCTCTTCGACATACTCGCGCTGCACGGCGTCGAGCCAGACGACTTGGTCGCAGCCTTTTTGCTCGGCCTGCGCCTGCGCCACCAGGCTGGCGGCGTAGTTGCCGGCGCACTTCGCTTCGCCGGTGCCACCGGGGGCGGCGCGCACGAAGTCTTCACTGATCCACACCGTGACGGGCTTGACGCCTTTCGGAAAATAGGCGCCGGCAGGCGAGCCGAACATGACGAACAGGTATTCGAGGGCGGGGCGCACGCCGAGAAAAGGGTCGGTGGCGATCATCAGCGGACGCATGTACAGGCTTTCGCCGACGTTTTGCGGCACCCAGTTGCGCTCGAGCGTAATAAACGCGTCGGCCGCTTGCATGAACAGCTCCGGCGGCAGCGCCGGCATGGCCAGGCGCTTGGCGCTGCGGTTGAAACGTTCGGCGTTCGATTGCGGGCGGAACGTCTTGACGCCGCCGTCGGGCTGGCCGAACGCCTTGAAGCCCTCGAAAATGGCTTGGCCGTAGTGCAGCGACGAACACGACGGATCCAGGCTCAACGGGCCGTAGGCCTTGATCTCGCCCTGTTGCCAGGCGCCGTCGCGGTAGGGAATGACCACCATGTGGTCGGTGAAGGTGCGCCCGAAGCTCAGTTTGCTCATGCGCGCGGCGCGCTCCGCGTCGCTATGGATGTTGGCCGATGGCGTGACGACGAGGCGTGGCTGGGTAGTGGTCATGGATAGTCCCGGATAGGTCAAAAAAATTCAGGCGCAACGGCCTCGTGCGGCCGCGCGTGAACGAACATACAGATTGTAGCGCGGCATGGCGCGGCCATGGTGAGCGGCAGCGCTTGCCGCCATGTTTTTGATCTGTAAGATCGGCTCTTGGAGCTTGCGACGTAACATTTGGGAGGCATGCATCATGCAACGCCGTAACATGTTGAAGAGCTTGTTGGTCGGGCCGCTCGCTTGCAGCGCGGACCTGGCCTTGGCGCAGGGCTTGATGGCGACCCCGGCGCAGACCGAAGGGCCTTTTTTTCCTGATAAACTGCCGCTCGATCAGGACAATGACCTGGTTCGCATTGCAGGACATCAGGCGCCAGCCGCAGGTGAAATCACCGAGTTGACGGGACGGATAGTAGACCTGAACGGCAAGCCGCTGGCGGGGGTGACGATCGAGATCTGGCAGGTCGATCACAACGGCCGTTACATCCATTCGGCCGATGCCAGCGTTAAAAACGATGCCAATTTTCAGGGCTACGGCCGGTTTGAAACCGGCCAGGGCGGGCAGTACCGGTTCCGCACCATCAAGCCGGTGCCGTATCCCGGACGCACCCCGCACATCCACGTCAGGCTGCGCGAGGGCGGCCACGAATTGCTGACCACTCAACTGTACGTGCAGGGCCACCCGCTCAACGAGCGCGATGGCGTCTTGCGCGCCATGCGCGACAGCAGGGCGCGCGCGTCGCTGATGGTACCGTTTTTGCCGAGCAAGGAAGGCCGCAGCGCACTGGCGGCAAGCTTTGACATTGTATTGGGAGTGACCGCGGCCACGTGAACGGCAGCCGCGATCAGTGCCATTACGGTGTCCTCACCTGCTTCAAGACAGCTTTATTGAGCGCGGGAAAGTTGCAATTCCCAATAACCGACATCGACCCACTGGCCGAACTTGCGCCCGACCCGTTTGAAAAGAGCAACTTTTTCGAATCCGACGCTTTCGTGCAGGCGCACGCTGGCGGTGTTCGGCTGCGCGATGCCACCCAGGACCACCTGCATGCCGCGTGCGCGCAAGTCGTCGATTAACGCCTGGTACAGTTGTGAGCCAATGCCTTGCCGGGCGAAGCCGGGCGCCACGTAGACGGTGCTCTCGACAGAAAAACGATAGGCGCTGCGCGATCGCCAAGGCGTCGCATATGCGAAGGCGACCACCGCTCCCTCGCGCGCGTATACATACCAGGGCAGCCGGGCGCCGACCTCGTCGACCCGGCGCGCCATGTCGTCGGCTTCGACCGCCTGTTCCTCGAACGTCACCGTGCTGGTTTCGACATAGTAGTTGTAGATCGCTGCAATGGCGGCGGCATCGGTAAGCTTGGCGAGTCGGATCGACATGAAAATGTTCGGTAGCGTGGATTAAATTTGGCAGATTTGCGGTATGCGGTCAGGCATATCTTTATTGTCGGCCAAAATTAATTTTTTGTCAATAATATTGTGGAAAAATTAAGTTATCCGGCCCATGTGCGAAGTACTTAACATTCGCATTTAACCATTGCCCGTATATTTACCTACTTGTTTACCCGTCTGCCAATCGTCTTGGTGGGTGTGTTCATTACCTTAAGGCGCCTAAAATGAAAAACCCAGTGCTCGTTCCCGTCGTCGTTGCCGCCTTTGCTGGCGCCGTCTTGCTCGGCGCCGCCTCCCTGGCCCTGGCCGCCGAAAATCCGCCCAAGGCCGAACCGGCCATGCAGAAAGTGCTCGACGCCCTTGCTTCGCTGGGCGGCAAGCCGGCCGAAACCCTGACCCCGGAAGAAGCGCGCAAGCAGCCGACGTTCGCCGACGCGGTCAAGAAAGTGACCAGCGACATGGGCAAGAGCGCCGCGCCCGACGCTGGCGTGACCGTCAAGGACATGTCGATCGCCGGCCCGCTGGGTAATTTTCCGATCCATATTTACACGCCGGAAGGCAAGGGGCCGTTCCCCGTCATGGTCTATTACCATGGCGGCGGCTTCGTCATCGCCGACACCAAAACCTATGACGCCTCACCGCGCGCGCTGGCGAAGATGGCCAACGCCATCATGGTGGCGGTCGACTATCACCTGGCGCCGGAACACCCATTCCCCGCCGCGCCGAACGATGCCTACGCGGCCTACCTCTGGACACTCGAGCATGCGAAGGAAATCAACGGCGATCCGGCCAGGGTGGCGGTCGGCGGCGAAAGCGCCGGCGGCAACCTGGCGACCGTGGTGTCGATGATGGCGCGCGACAAGAAAGTGGCGATGCCGGTGCACCAGTTGCTGGTCTACCCGGTCGTCGACGCCAACATGGAGACGCTTTCGTATCGCAGGAACGCCGAAGCCAAGCCGCTCAACAAGGCGAGCATGGCGTGGTTCTTCAAGCATTACGCGGGCGACCCGGCCAACCCCTATGCGCTGCCGATGAAAGCTGTTTCGCTAAAGGGACTGCCGCCTGCGACCGTCATCGCGGCCGAAATCGATCCCCTGCAGTCGGAAGGAAAAGCCTATGCCGACCGCCTGAAAAAAGATGGCGTCGCCGTGACATACAAGCAGTACATGGGGGTGACACATGAATTTTTCGGCATGGGCGCGGTGGTGCCGAAAGCAAAAGAAGCCGAGCAGTTCGCCGCCGATGCGCTGAAAAAGGCGTTTGCGGCCAAGAAATAAGACCGACAGCGACCGGGAAGGGCGACGGCTGCGATGCAAAAACAGGATTGAAATAAAAGCGAGGTCTGCTTGCGGTTCCCCGATGTATCTGGCGAACCTGGGTGACTTATGCCGCCAGCACGCAATTGCGTCCGTTTGCCTTGGCGCGGTACATCGCCGCATCGGCGCGACTGATCGCCTCGTCGAAGCGCTCGAGCGGCCTGGACGCCGTGACCCCGGCGGAGAAGGCGACCGCCAGCAGGGGATCGACGGCGTCGATGCGCATCGCCCCGATGCGCGCGGCAATGCGGTCCAGAACGGCCAGCGCCTCGTCGAGCCGGGTGTCGGGCATCAGCAGCAAAAATTCCTCGCCGCCCCAACGCGCCAGCGTATCGGCCACGCGCAAGGTGGCACCGGCTTCGCGGGCGAAGCTTTGAAGCACGGCGTCGCCGCCTGCATGGCCGTATTTGTCGTTGATAGCCTTGAAAAAATCGACGTCAATGGATCGACGCTTCGAACGGCGGATGGTGCCGCGGCTGCAGCCAAGCCAATGCCGCGGTGGCCGCGCCGAGGGCGGCAACGGCGAACGCGCTGAGCCAAAGGGTCTGGCGCGGGCGCAAGGCGAAGGCGCAGAAGACGAAGATCACCGGCAAGCCGATCAGCATGGCGCTACCCAGGTTGTCGAGCACGGCATACAGCGCCAGGGCTTGGACAATGGCAAACTGGGCCTGGGCGAGCGCCAGTTTCCAGTTGGGAATTTTTAACCACGGCGCGCAACGCAATAGAATATAAAACGCCACCACGCCGGACAGACACAACGAGACGACCAGAACCGCTGCCGGTCGGGCAATGTAGCCGCCCGTCACTTGGTGCCACACCACGGCGCAGCAAAAGCTGTACAGCAGCGCGGTGGCAGCCCAGTACGTCAACACGCTGCGCAGCTTCCGGGTGGTGCCAAACACCGCGTGTGACATCTTTTTAACCAGGGACATGCGGTATTATTGCTAACGAGAATGTATCAGTCTACTTTCTAATCGGACAGTGGCAAAAGAATATTCTGTAACGATTAGCCAAGTGCTTGTCGTATTGTTAGCGCAGTGCAACAAGTTGTTGCCCGTAGATTGTGTTCGTTCGCCTGGGTACAACTGGCACCGTCGAGAGCCTGTCGAAATGGTTGATCCGTGGCGTACTGGCCCGATCGACCGGTAGCCGCCGTCGAGTTGACAAGCGCGGCATGATAAACATGATAAACAAGTCATAATGCAGCGTCACCATCCCCCCCCCGAAGGACCGCCATGACCGACCTGTCCTCTTTTCCGATTACCAAAAAATGGCCCGCCGTCTATCCTGAGCAGATCCAGCTTTACTCGTTGCCGACGCCGAACGGCGTCAAGGTGTCGA
>Ga0326735_1000162_pt1 | contig 14695 bp, 14 predicted proteins | sample 37_GP2_1092_FD_207945 | JGI IMG/M metagenome (GOLD analysis project Ga0326735, IMG submission 207945) | Glacier ice microbial communities from Ngari, Tibet, China - 37_GP2_109.2 | ecosystem: Environmental > Aquatic > Freshwater > Ice > Glacier | place: China: Ngari, Tibet | collected 2018-07-31
GCGCCTGGAAGGTCGAGATCGCCCACTGGTTGTTGACCACGTTCAAAATCACCGGCGCGCGGTACACGTGGGCGAAGGTGAGGGCGGTGTTGAAGTCCGACTCGGCGGTGGCGCCGTCGCCGATCCAGCCCGACGCGATGCGCGAGTCGCCCTTGATGGCCGACGCCATCGCCCAGCCGACCGCCTGCACGAACTGGGTCGCCAGGTTGCCCGAGATGGTGAAAAACCCCGCCTCGCGCACCGAATACATCACCGGCAACTGGCGTCCCTTGAGCGGGTCGCGCTCATTCGACAGCAACTGGCAGATCATCGCCACGAGCGAAACGTTTTTCGCCATCAGCAGGCTTTGCTGGCGGTAGGTGGGAAAATTCATGTCGCCGTCCTGCAGCGCCAGCGCGTGGGCGGTGCCGATGGCTTCTTCACCGAGCGAACTCATGTAAAACGACATTTTCTTCTGGCGCTGGGCAATCACCATGCGGGCATCGAAAATGCGCGTTTTCATCATGCTGCGCAAGCCGAAGCGCAGCAGTTCGCCATCAAGCTGCGGCGCCCACGGCCCGAGCGCGTGGCCGTCGTCATCGAGCACCCGCACCAGGGTCGAGGCAAGGTCGGCGGTGTCACACGGCGCCACATCGACGGGCGGGCGGGGCGCCGCGCCGGCGGCGGCCAGGCGCAGGTAGGAAAAATCGGTCGGGCACCCCGGGCGGCCGCTAGGCTCCGGGACGTGCAGTGTCAGAGGTACGCACTGGCTCATCGTTGCTGCCCCTTTGTAAGGTGGTGTGCGCCTTGAGGATAGCAAATTGTTCAGGCCGCGGGACGCCAGCACGCAGGAATATTTTTCGTGCAGTGCAATATTTTTTGGCAGCGCCAGCAAGGGCGCAAAGCGCGGCATGCGCGTTTTCTATGGCGCCAGTGGTTGCTCGGCCTGCGCTTCCAGCGCCGGGTCGCGACGCCGCCCCCGATTTGCCGCCACCACGCCAATGCCCAGCAACGCCAGGCTCAGCATGGCGCCAACGGATGGCGTCGCCAGCCAGCGCAGCGGCTGGTCCGGCGTTTCGGACGGCTCCTGGCGCTGCGGGTCGGACTGCGCCCGGCGCACCGTCGCGCCGGCTTCGCAGACGCCCTCGAAAAACGGAATCAATGCGCGGATCAGGGCCGGCACGTCGCCGGCGCCCCTGCTCGAGAGCCAGTTGAGGTCGCACACGATTTCCTCGTTGAGCCAGGTTGCCCCGGCATTGACCATGTCGTCGCGCACGCCCGGCCAGGAGGTCAGCGTCCGGTTGGTGGCCAGGCCGCTCGACGCCAGCAGCAAGGGGGCCTGGGACAGCAGCACAATCGGTTTGCCGAGCGCGTCCATGTGGCGCACCAGGTCGCGCGCCTGGGCGCTCTGGCGCAGCAGGTCGGGACTGATGTAGCCGCCAGGAATAAGCAGACCATCGAATTCGGGCGCGTGCGCCTGGCTCACCGTGAGGTCGACCGCCACCAGTTCGGCCGCCTGTTGCACATCCATGCCGCGAATCCTGCCCGCATGCAGGCCGACGATGACGACCTCGGCGCCAGCTTCCCTGAGCGCCGCCACTGGCGCCACCAGTTCAATTTTTTCGAAACCATCGGCTGCCAGCACCGCAATCCGCTTTCCGGCAAGTTTTTTGGCCGTGCCCATTAAATCCTCCGTTAACTATGTTGATACAGAGTTGCGCGCCGCTTTTTAGTTCCCCTGCACCTGGCCGGCGCATGTCCGTGAATGCACCCGAATTTCCATTGTCCGTTCCCAATAAAAGCCAGGCAATTGATAAAAATCAAGCTCGCGGCAAATATGGTTTTGTCAATACTCATACATTGTTGTGGAGGCGTACATTAGCGATGTACTGACAGGGATCTCAAGTCCCGGTCGTCGATTTGCAGCCTTGCCGAAAAGATAATTTCGCCATTCACATGCATGGTACGGTTTCGGCGCCAGTGCCGGCTTACCGGAGATCAGAATGCAGCTGAGCAAATTCACGCGGGCGACCGTGCTCGCCACGGTGGCCGCCTTCGCCAGCGTCTGCGCCGCGCCGGCGCTGGCCGACGAAACCTGCAATTCGCCCTACCTGTCGAACCTGATCAAGGGCCAGGAAGATTTCCTGTACGTGTGGACGCTTGGGGTGCCGGGCATGGGGGACGGCCTGGACAAACTCGTCACGCTCGACGTCAATCCGCAATCGAAGCGCTACGGCCGGGTGGTGGCGCAGGTGTCGGTGAGCGGGCGCGGCGAAGCGCATCACATGGGCTTCACCGACGACCGCCGTTTTTTATGGGCCGGCGGCCTTGACGACAGCAAGATTTACGTCTTCGATGTGTCGACCGATCCGGGCAAGCCGAAGCTGGTCAGGACCATCACCGATTTCGCCGTCCGCTCCGGCCTGGTCGGCCCGCACACTTTCTATGCGCTGCCGGGGCGCATGCTGATCGGCGCGCTGTCGAACAGCAAGGACAATACCGGCAAGACCGGCATGGCGGTGTACAGCAACAAAGGCGACTTCATCAACAAGCATGACATGCCAACCAACAAGGGCGGTGACGGCTACGGCTACGACATCGCCATCAATCCGGCCAGAAACGCGATGCTGACGTCGAGCTTCACGGGGCGGGACAATTACATGGCGGAACTCGGCGAGCTGATGAAGGACAAGGCGGCGATGCAGCGCTTTGGCGCCACCATGGTGATGTGGAACCTGAAGTCGATGCAGCCCGAGAAAGTGCTGAACGTGCCGGGCGCGCCGCTGGAAATCCGCTGGTCGCTCAAGGAGGGTGACGACTGGGCCATCACCGCCAGTGCGCTGACCTCAATGCTGTGGCTGGTAAAAAAGGACGCCAAGGGCGAATGGCAGGCGAAGTCGGTGGCGCAAATCGGCGACCCGGCCAAGATCCCGCTGCCGGTCGACATCTCGATCACGGCCGACGGCAAGGGCCTGTGGGTCAATACCTTCATGGACGGCACGACGCGCTACTTTGACCTGAGCAACCCGGAAGCGCCGCGGCAAACCTATGCCAAACACACCGGTTCGCAGGTCAACATGGTGTCGCAAAGCTGGGATGGCAAGCGGCTCTACGTCAGCACCTCGCTGCTGGAAAAATGGGACAAGAAAGGCGTTGACGACGAGCAGTTCGTCAAACTGTTCGCATGGGACGGCAAGGAGCTGAAGGAAACCTGGAAAGCCGATTTCTACAAGCTCAAGCTCGGCCGCGCCCACCACATGAAGCTTGGCGCGGCAAAACTGGCCTCGGCTTCGGCCTTGGCCGTGGCGTCGAAGTAGGCGCATGAAACGCTTCGTGCGCGCCGGTAGCGTGACGTTCGCGGCGTTCGCAGCATGCGTGGCATGCGCGGCGCCTCCGGGGGCGGCGGAAACCACGCAGCCCGGTTTTGTGCCGCCGGCGCCGGGCACCTACAAGCTCGAACACATCATGCGCGCGCCCGACGGCGAAGTCCTCGACAGCGACGGCAGCGTGCACCGTCTGGCGGAGTTTTCTACCGGAAAAATCACGTTGTTTTCATTCATCTACACGTATTGCACCGACGCCAGGGGCTGTCCACTGGCGTACCAGACCTTGCGCGCCCTGAAAAAGCGGGTCGCGCAAGATCCTGCGCTACATGGCAAGGTGCGCTTCGTCAGCATGAGCTTCGATCCGCAGTTCGATACGCCGCAGGCGATGCGCAGCTATGGCGGCATGGATGTGCGCGACACGGGCGGCGTGCGCTGGCATTTTCTCACCACCGCATCGAGCCGGCAGTTGGTGCCATTGCTGGACGGTTTTGGCCAGGATGTGTCGGTGGCAACACCGCAGACACTGGACCAGCGCGTGCCGACGCTGAGCCACATGCTGAAGGTGTATCTGCTGGATGCTGGCGGCAGCGTGCGCGAAATCTATTCGACGTCCTTCCTGCACCAGCAGGTGCTGGAAAACGACATCAGGACGCTGCTGCTCGAGCGTGCGGCAAGGCAAAAGTAGCAGGGCGATCTGGCCCGGCAGGCCAGGGTTACGTGTGTGCATGTCTGCACTGCAAATCGATGCCCATTGAAATCGATGCCATTTGAACACGGAGAAGGCTCCATGTGGTCACAGGTGTGGCAAGCGATCCTCAAGGAGTTTTCCGATCTGGGCGATGTCATCGCCATCACCCTGGTGTGCGTGCGCATGCTGGTGGCGGTTGTGCTGGGCGCCATTCTCGGTTACGAGCGAGAGTCGGCCGGCGCAGCGGCCGGGTTGCGCACGCACATGCTCGTCTCGCTCGGCTCCGCGCTGTTCGTACTGATCCCTTTACAGGCAGGCATGCAACTGGAAGACGTTTCGCGCGTGCTGCAGGGCGTAACGGCCGGCATTGGCTTTCTCGGCGCTGGTGCCATCTTGAAGTCGCAGGACGAAAAACAAATCACCGGCCTGACAACAGCGGCGGGCGTCTGGCTCACCGCTGCCGTCGGCGTGGCGGCCGGCATGGGACGCGAGGGTACGGCGGTCCTGAGCGCCCTGTTTGCGCTGGGTATTCTTTCACTGCTGCGGTTCAAGACAGCTGGGCGCGCTCAGCAAAAGAGTGGACCCGAGCCCTGACCCAGTGCAGTAACCATGCACGCCTTGTGCGCAGCGCGACCGCCGCCAGCGATGACAGGGCCGGTGTACTGAGCCAAGGCACTGCTTGAGACGCCAAACAGCACCATGAGTGTCAAAGAAGCAATTTTTAACATGGTTTGTCCTTTCTGGTAGGTGATAAATTCAATATTGAGCATGTAAACTTAAGGCTCGCTGAAGGGTTTCAAAATAACGCGCCGGATCGCCATCCTGACCCGCACTGCAGTGTTTTGAGGTAGGCTCGATATTTGCCATCAAGGGAGCACTGATGAACACCACCTACCAGACCAGCCAGCCCGAACGCGCCGCCATCGACGCCATGGCGGGCATTGTCGTGCTCGACTTCGGCACCGACTGGTGCGGCTTTTGCAAGGCCGCCGCGCCCGCCATCGAGTCTGCCCTGGCTGGACTGGCCGGGCAAGCCGCGGTGCAGCATGTCAAGATCGAGGACGGCCCCGGCCGGGCGCTGGGGCGCTCGTTCCGGGTCAAGTTGTGGCCGACCGTAATCATCCTGAAGAACGGCGCGGAGCTTGCGCGTGTGGTGCGCCCAAGCGACAGCGCCGAGGTGCTGGCGGCGCTGCAGGCGGCGCTGTAGAGGTTTTCTGTTGCCGTAACCGCAGGCTGGACAAATCGGCTATGCTCGGGCGAACCCACCCCTCGCTGGAGACTTCCGATGGACAGCTTCCTGAATCTCGCCGCACGCATCCTGATGTCGCAGATTTTCCTCATCTCCGGAATCGGCAAGATCACCGGTTATGCCGGCACCCAGGCCTACATGGCGAAGATGGGCGTGCCCGGCGCGCTGCTGCCGCTGGTGATCGTCACCGAACTTGGCGGCGGCCTGGCCCTGCTGTTCGGCTTCCAGGCCAGGTGGGCGGCGCTGGCGCTGGCCGGCTTCACTTTGTTGACCGGGCTGATCTTTCACTTCAAGCCGGATGACCAGATGCAGATGATCAGCTTCCTGAAGAACCTGGCGATCGCCGGCGGTCTGCTCATGTTCGTGCGCCATGGCGCCGGCGCGCCGTGCATCGACAAGCAAAGCCGCACCTGAGGCTTGCACGGCGCGCCGGCCAGGGCCATCGACATCGCCCATGCGCGTCATGTGGACATGTGGACATGTGGGCGCGTGGGCCTGCAACTGCTGACGTCCACCTCGAGCACGCAATACCCGCCGCTTTCCGCCGCGCAAGCATGTAGTTGGGCTTACAATCGGGCCTGGTATCGACAGGGAGACCACCATGTACCGCAATATTTTGCTGTGTTACGACGGCACCATCGAGGGCCGCAATGCGCTCAAAGAAGGCACCGAGATGGCGTTGTCGATGGGCGCTCACACCCACCTGCTGGCGATTCTGCGCAGCAGCGGCGATGACTTCAGGAGTGAATTGGCGCAATCCAGGGGTTCGGCGGAGTCAACGAGTTCTGCCGCAGCGCTTCGGCCGAGCCAGCTTCACAATACGCAGCAACAGGTAGCGATGCAGATTTTGCGCGAAGGGATCGAGTGGCTCAAGGCGCGCCACCTTGACGCCCAGGGGCAAGTGGTGTTCGGCGACCCGGCCGGCCATATCGCCGCCTGCGCGCGCACCCTTGCCATCGACCTGATCGTGGTTGGCCACCATCGCCGCGACCGGCTGGAGCGCTGGTGGAGCGAAGACGGCGACGCCGCGCTGTTGGAGATTGCGCCATGCAGCGTCCTGGTGGCGATGGGGCCAAAGGAGGCCGCGCAGCGCTGACGCGGGCAGCCAGCCTGGGCGGCGTGTTGCGGCCATGGCGGAGTTTGTGCCGCGCTTGTGCCCCTTTCATGCCGCGTTTGTGCTGGATTTGTCCAGCTGATCACGCCGTGATGATGTTCAGGTCGAGCACGCGTTCCGACAGCCAGACCAGGGCCAGCACCGCGATCAGGCTGGAACCGCCCATCAGCACCGCCTTGCGGTAGAACGCCGTCGCGCGCACCAGGTATGCCAGCGGCAGGAAAACGGCAACGATCGCCAGTTGGCCCAGTTCGACGCCGACGTTGAACCCCACCAGCGAGAGCAGCAGCGACGCCTGCGGCAAGCCGAGGTCGAGCAGCACGCTGGCAAAGCCGAAGCCGTGGATCAGCCCGAATGCAAACGCCAGCAGCGCCAGCCGCCGGGTGATCAGCGGCCACAGGTTGTTCAGCGCCGCAACGACGACCGACAGGGCGATTGCCGATTCGACGACGCGCGACGGCAGCGTTACCATGCCGAGCGTGGCCAGCGTCAGCGTGATCGAATGGGCCAGCGTGAAGGCAGTGACGATCTTGATCACTTCGATGCCGGATGCGCGCACGCTGTCGCGCGCCTGCCAGCGGCCTGCGCGCCGTACCAGCACCGCCGGCAGCAGCAGCGACAGCAGGAACAGGATATGGTCGAAGCCGATCCAGATGTGCCAGACGCCGTGCCGGACGTAGTCGAAAAACTGGCGCCAGCGCGCGGCGTCGGCCACCTGCAGCATTTGTCGCGCGCTGTCGGGGGTGAAGATGGCGGTGGAGGTGAGGGCGCCGTATGCAAGGCGCAGCAAGCCCTTGTGCTGCGGGTCGATATCGAACAGCAGCCTGTAGTCGGCGTCGAGGATGATTACGTCGACCGGGCAGGTCGCCCGCAGCTCGAGCACGGCGTAGGCGCCGTCGCTGTGCTGGTCGAGCAGTTGGCCGGTGACGGCCAGCGGGCAAGGCGCAGTTGCACCTGCTACACCTGCTACACCTGCCGCATCTTTCACACCTCCCGCACGCGGTACGCCGAGCGCCAGCCGCGACAGCGCATACGCGGCGATATCGGCATGCCTGGCGCGCACTTCGTCCCACGTCAGTTCGCCATTGCCGTCGGCATCGAGGCCGATCGCCATGTCGAGGTCGCGCAGCGCAATGTCCCACTGGCCGTCGACCTGATTGCCGGTGACGGTCAATGCCAGATAGCTGTCGCTCGGCTTGTGGGCGGCAGATTCGGCCATGCACAGCGCCAGCAGCAGCCCCAGGCCGGCTCGTCGCCAAGGCAGGATCATCGCGCCACTTTCATGTCAATCCTTTGGTATGTCGATCCTTTGGTCGCGCGCAGCCTGGCCACGGTTGCCGCGATGGTGCGGTCTTCGATGCCGGTCTTGTCGATCCACAGAAGCGCGGTGCGCGCGCTGGCGGCGTCGCCACTGGCGGCGGCCGTCTCGACCAGGATGCGCAGGTCGGCCGGTTCCTTCTGCACCGCCCAGTTCAGCATGGCCAGCTTGACCGCAGTGTTCGGGTCGCCCCGCAGCGCCAGTTCGAAGCGCGCCTGCTCGCGCTGGTGGACGGTGTCACCGCGCAGCATGGCCGCCTCGAAACGCCGCCGCAGCGCGTCGGATTGCGCCGCGGCGTCGTTTGCGCCCAGCGCTTTTTGCGCGATCGCGTAACGCAGCAGCAGCGCGTCGATGCGGGTGCGGTCCTTGAGCAGCGCGGCCACCTCGGCGGCGCGACCGCGGTCGAGCAGGAAATCGCAATAAGCGCCGAGCAGGTAACTGTCCGGCTCAGCGCCAGCCGGACCGGCGCCCGCCATCGCCTGTTTGAACAGCGCGTCGGCAACGGCATTATCGCCGGCGCGCGCGGCCATTTCAGCCAGCAGGGTATGGACCCAGGTGCGAACGCCCGGGGCGGCGTCGGGATGCCGCTCGAGCGTCGATTTGAGCTTGTCGAAGCTGGCCCTGGCGTCGCCGTTCACGCTGCCGACGCTCGACAGGCAGGTCTGCACGATCAGTGCCGGCGCGCGCGAGTACAGGCGCATGCAGCTGGTTCTGGCGCCGGCGTAGTCGCCGGTGACCATCTGCACGGTGGCGCGGGTGATCCGGGCCTGGACGTTGTCGCTGTCGCGGGCCAGCACGGTGTCGAGGTCGGCCAGCGCCTCGGCGAACTGGTGGGTGCTCTGGCGCAGCGTGGCGCGCAGCACCAGCACCTGGTCGCTCGGCTGCGGCAGCTTCCACCACGGCGCCAGGGCTGCTTGCGCGTAGCCCAGGTAGCGCGGATCGCCCTCGAGCCGGGCTTGTTCGATGTAGCGCTGGGCCAGGGCGGTGGCGCGCCCGATATCGTTCGGGTTCTTGCTCAGTTCAGCGCGCAAGTGCAGCAGTTCGCGCTGGACCGGATTGGCGCGGCCGGGCAGGCGTTCGACCACTTGCCTGCCGTCGGCCGGAATATAGGGGGTGGCGTGGCAGGCGCCGGAAAGTATCAACGTCAATGCCGGCAGGACGCGCCAACATAATCGGGAGACGATGTTCATGGAGCCCTTGTAAAAAGCTGGAACCAGGCCTGCGGGCGAGGTTCCAGTTGGCTGTTGCATCGAAGTGGAGTGCGCCGGGTCAGCCGAGCGGTTCGGGCTCGGTGTTTTCCGGTGAAGTCGTCACCAGGGCGTCGATCGGTTTGCCCTCGGTGCTGTCGGACGAAGTCGACACCAGGTCGGACAGGGAAGTGATGAACGCATCGATCACCGGCGCCGGCGTGGTCGGCAAGTCACCGCCGCCGTTGCCTTTGCCGTGGTCATCTTTGCTGCCGCCGCAGCCGGTCAGGCCGGCGCCGACCAGCAGCGCCACCGCGATGGCCGCTTGCGCCTTGCCGGCAATAAAGTTGAATGACGTAAGGTTGAATGGCTTCATGGTATCTCCTTGGCTTGGTCTCAGTTATTGCCTGGCAGCGGCGTGTTCAGGTACGGGAACACGGGCTTGAAGTCGGCCGCGCTCTTGCGCACGCCATCGGTCAGCACCAGGCCGCCGGCCGGGGCATCGGCTGGCTTGCAGCCCACTTTCAAGGCGTCGCCCGTGCCGGTCAGCACGCACAGGGCGCCCATCGCCACCCGCAGCGAGACATCGACGACATCGTCGGCCGGGCGGCGGCCGTTCGGGAAGCCGGCCTTGTCGCCGCCGGCCACGCCAAGGACGTTTTGCAAAGCTGCCGCGGTCGGCGGGGTCGCCGTGTTCAGGCGCAGCATTTCGGAGGCGACGACGTTGGCAGGCTGGTTCACCCCTGGCAGGCCCTTCAGGAACACGGTGACCAGGTCGGTGCGCGGGAAGTTGGTCGGCGCCCTGGCCGATGGGAACAGCGTCTGGACAACGGCCGGCAGCACCGGGTTGGTGACGTAGTCGATGAACTGGGCGTCGTTTTTTGGCTTGGAGGTGTTGAAACGGTCTTTGTCTTCCAGTCCGATGATCACTTCGTTTACCAGCGGCATGCCCACGCGCGACACCTGGCTCCACCCGCCGCCTTCCTTGACGGCGTTGTTGATACCGGACCCGGGGAAGGGATTGAGCAGGCGACCCTGGCGCATGCTGGCGGTGGCGTAGCCGCCGATAACCGTTTCGCTGCCGCTGGTCAGGCAGGCGATCGGCATTTCGACAGCGATCGAGCTGACGTTCTTGCCTTCCAGGTCGTTTTTGTTGCCGCCCACTTCGGCACCGAGCGGGTTCAGGTTGAACAGGTCGAAGATCTTGCCAACGGCGATGTAAAACGGCTCCTTGCGCTGGCCGACGAACACGCGCCCCGTGCCGCACGCCCCGATGGCGATATCGTAGGTATGCAAATTGGCATAGGTTTCGTAGCCGGTTGCGCTGCCGAACGTCTTGTCGCCGATGTTGTCGACCGGCTTGTCGAATTCGGTGGCGCCGCCGGTCACTGCCGCCAGGCGGGTGCGCGAGCCGCCGCGGCGGTCGCCCTTGACCATGTCGATTGTGTAGGTTTCACGCACGTTCAAGGACGCCGGATTGACGCCGGAAATCGTCGACGAATTGATCAAAGGGATCAGCACCTGCTTGCCGCCAATGGGCAGTGCCGTCCTTTTCGAGGTGTTTTTGAAGCGAAACTGCAACGTCACGTCTTCCTTGGCGTCGCCGTTGTTGTCGATATGGATTTCGTAAAGCGCGTTCTGGTCGAACTGGTAGAAGTTCGGGCCGCCCTGCGGGTCCTGGAACGGGATGAAGTTGGCGATCATCGTCACGTAGCCTGCGCGCTCAGGCGCGTAGCTGCGGAACATGTAGAAGTCGGTGCCGTCCACTTTCGGCGCGTTGGTCAAAAAAGGTGCTTCGCGGTGGCTCGATGCCTGCGCCGGAGCGAATACGCCGCCCAGCACCAGGCCCGATACCATGGCTGCCAGGCAATTGCGTTTTAAATTATTCATGGTGAAAATCCAGTCTCGTTAAAATGGTTGTCTAGGACACCAGTTATAGCGAAGCGGACAAGAATGCTGTGTTAAACACCGCACACATGAGTGACAATATTAACTTTTGCAACACATTGTCAATCAACAGATTGTGCGAATCGGCCTGCACGCATGCAGATGCGGGCCTGGAAAAGCGGCGGCAGCGGCAAGCTGGTCTGCCGTCTTGAACGAAAAGAGCCGTCTGCCGCAGTTGATTTTGTTACCATGGCGGCATTGCCCCTCTCACCATACAACACCATGCCAAAAAACAAGTCTCCCGTTCCCCGTAAATCTGTCGTCGCATCGGAAGACGATGCCGACGTGATGGCGCAGGCAATCGTCGACCTCGCCCTCGACATCGTCGAACGCGAGGTCGACGACAGCAAGATGACCGACCCGGCCGACCTGCGCCTGAAGGAAGACGAGTTGGCGCGGCTGGTGCGCAACGCGCTGCGCAAGAAGAACGACGAGGTGCTGTACAGCGCCATCGAGCACGCCAAGTACACTGACATCAAAGCCTGGCAATACCTGCGCGCCCATGTCGAGGAGGCTGGTGCAACGATGATGATCCGGCGCGACGGCAAGCCCACCGAGGAAATGGTCGCCTTCCTGGTGCCGGTATTCATCCACAGCACCGGCGGCCTGGCGCTGGCGGAAACGTTCCAGGACACCGCGGCGTTCGAATTTTTGCGCGTCAGCTTCCAGCAGGCCGGACTGGAAAGTCCTGACGCCAAGGTGGTGCTGATCAGCCACGCCTACGACTTGCAGGAAATCGATAGCATCAGTTACAGCCAGCTGAACGACATGCTGCGCGAAGTGGCCGCCACCATGAGCGAGAAAAAACTGGTCGACACGCCGGCGCTGGCGGCCAGCATCAGCGGCTGGAAAGGCGGCGGTTTCGAGCCACTCGATGCGGCGATGGAACTGCGCTTCTTGCTCGGCTTCGCACGCAAGCGCGCCGACGATCCGTTCTACCTTGTGCCGGCGCAGGAAGACGAAGCCGACGCGTTTTTCGCCGCGCGCCTGGAACGCTATCGCAACTGGGCGTCGACTGCGGCGCCGCTGCTGCAAGCGTGCCTGGCGGCGCCATCGGCAGCACTGACGCTCAACTTTCTGTACCAGGACCTGTTCTACGGCGCCAAGGATCAGGCCATGACGGAGATGGCAATGCTGGCCATGATGTCCGAGATTAATGCAGCGCTCGACGACAACGACCTCGATGCCGCCGATGCCAGCGCCATCGTCGGGCCGGCCGATGTCGACGACCAGATGGTGCTGCGGGTGGCGTTGTATCGCGCGGGAAACGCCGCGCCGTTGGCCGCGCCCGACCTGCCGTTCGACCTCGCGGCCGATTTGCAGACCGAAGTCGACGACATCTGCGACGCCCTTGCCACCATCGGCATTCACACGGTATCGGTGGCGTTGCGGTTCGGCCGCGACGGCGCGCCGCAGGAAGTGCAGCCGTACAGCGCGCAATAACGGTTGGCCTGGCCTGGCCGGGCCGGACCCAGGATGGCGTCAGGACATCCGTGAATGCGACAGGAAGATCCAGGCCGCCGAGATGATCACCATCGCGGTCAGGCTGACGCACGACCAGGTAAAGCACCACGCCGACACCAGGCTCGCCTGCGGTGCCCGTTCGGCCAGCAGGCCGAGAACGAAGCCAAAGGCGGTCAGCGCCGACCAGCGGCGTAGATAGACCGGCAGGTAGCGACACATGCGCCGATTGTGCTGGACAAAGGCGTGGCGTTCGACGATCGGTTCATACCAAACCCGTCATACAGCGAGCTTGCCCTTGCGACTTCCGGGTCCATTGCTCACCCTTAGCCACACTGCGGCGATGCGCTCGACGGGGCCGCCCACGCAGTTGTACTGCGTTTCGTCGAGCTCCTCGCCGAACACGTCGGGATCGATCTCGTCGTAATCCCAGCACACGCCGGCGGCGTCCAGCATGGGCGCAATGCGCGCCAAAAAAGGGTCGGCGCCGGCCACCATCGCCACGCCCGTGTACAGCAGCAGCCGACCGCCGGGCGCCAGCCGGGTGAGCGACGCCCGCACGATGTCGAGCGACAGGCCGGCGCCAAGTTCGCCGCCGCCGTGACGATAGGCACGTTCGCCGGGATCGAGCAGGTAGGGCGGATTGGCAACGATCAGATCGAACTGGCCGTCCACCGCCGTAAACAGGTCGCTGTGCAGCGGGCGAACGTTGGCGGCGCCGGCCAGTGCGGCGTTGATGCTGCTCATGCGCAGGGCGGCGTCGTTGATGTCGAGCGCCAGTACGTCGGCCTCGGGTGCGTGCAGCGCAATGGCGATCGCCGCCGCGCCGGCGCCGCAGCCGATGTCGACCGCGCGCTCAAGCGCGTTTGTGCCCAGTTCGGCCCGCAATGCGCGCACGAAGCGGTAGGTGTCGGGTCCGAGGAACACGGCGTTCTCGGCGCTGGTTGGATAAGCGGAATGAAAGTACAGCACGCCGCCCAGAGTCGAGGCGCGCACCAGGCTGCGCCAGCGCTCGCCATCGGCGCGCAGCACGCCGGCAGCACGCATCAGCGCCACAATGCCGGAAGGCAGATCGACCTCGCGGAACGGCCGACTCCAGCCGAACACGTCAGCCAAACTGGCTGGACCGGCGCCGCGCGCGCGCTGCAGCACCCGCGCGTGGGTGGCCGGTGTCACCGTCACATGCTGATAGTGCGCCGCTTGAAGCGCCTTGCCCAAGGCGAACAGGGCAGCGTCGGCCTGCGCTGGCGCAAAACCGGCAGGGGCGTGCTCGGGAAAGGTCACGGTCGCAGTCATGGTCACAGTCATGGTCGCAATCAAATTCAATTGTACAATCTGGAAAAAATCCGGGTCGCCATCAGGCCTGCCGAGCTGTGGTGGCTGGCCGGCGACATCAGTGCGATCAGCATGGCGATCGCGTCCTGCTTGCTGCTGGCGGCGGCCAGCTTCGCTTCCAGCAGGCGCAGTTCGCAGGAGATCGATTCCCAGCCATCCTCGCCGTCGGGAAAACGGTGGCGGATGATGCCGCGCTCACCGTTGTCGCGGACTTGCCGTGCCCGGCCACCAAACGCACCGTTGACGCCATGAACGCCATTGAGGCCATTGGCGCCAGCAGCGCGCTGCCGGGCCCGGTGGCTGGCCACGCGCGGCAGCACGGCGGCAGCCTGCGGATGGGACGGGGTTGCGATCCAGTCGTGCAGCACCTGCTGTTCATAGGCGCTGAAGACGCCAAACATGTGCGCGCGGTCGCCCTGGATCAGGGCCCAGAAGCGGCTGTCCTCGGGCACCTGGCCGCGCGTGAACCAGCCTTGCGCCTCCAGCGCGGTCAGCAACGCCGGCACCTGGCCGGGGTCGGTCATCCAGTCGTTGAGCGAACGGCCGCCCACTTTACAGTAGTCCGAATGCATGTTCTTGCCGACCGCGGCCTTGGCGCGCAGGATGCCGACCAGCTCGCCATGGAGGTCGAACGCGTCGATCACCGTCTCGGTACCGACGCCAAGGTCGTTGAGCCGGTAGCCGGCCTCGACCCGGCGCAGGAAGGCGGCCGGGTCGCCCACTTGCGGCATCAGCTTGTGCAGCGCTTCCCACGCCTTGCGCGCATGGCCGCTGCCGGCGTTGTCGACGGTGACGTGCAAGGTGAAATAATACGGATCGATACCAAGCTCGTTGAGTTCGTAGGCGGTAATCAGCAAGTGCAGTGGCAGCTGCTCGTAGCCGAGGTTGTAGCCGATCAGCTCCGGCAAAAACTGGTCGGCGTTGTAGCCGAGAGCCAGCTGGATCAAGCCCTGCATGAAATACTCTTCCGGCAAGCCCTGCCACTGGGCGCAGCCGTGGCTGTCGATCAGTTGCTGGAACAGCACGACATGGTTTTTTTCCGGCACGCCGTTGCCAAGCTCTTCGAGGTACGTCGTGATGAGCGGGCGCAT
>Ga0326735_1000163_pt1 | contig 14657 bp, 20 predicted proteins | sample 37_GP2_1092_FD_207945 | JGI IMG/M metagenome (GOLD analysis project Ga0326735, IMG submission 207945) | Glacier ice microbial communities from Ngari, Tibet, China - 37_GP2_109.2 | ecosystem: Environmental > Aquatic > Freshwater > Ice > Glacier | place: China: Ngari, Tibet | collected 2018-07-31
CAGTCGAGCAAGCAGCGCTTGCTCAACGCGAACTACATCGCCTTGAGCAAGCGCGCGGTCGCGCAGCACTGGATGCGCAAGTCATGGCAAGAAAATCTGAGGCTCGCCTGCGCGCTGATGCTGCTGCCAGCCAGCTTGCTTTTGTCGGGCTGCGCGACACGAGCGCCCGCGCCCTGCGCGCCGCTGCCGGTAGTCTCGAGGCCTGCACTGCAATATCAGCTACCTACAGTGAGCTACTCCTTGACAGCGAATCAAGATATAGATCGCTCGCGATCAAGACTGATGAGCATCTCATCGACTTACGAACCCAAGTAGAGACGCCCTGAACACTCTAACGTCTAAGTTAGAATAAAGGTTGGGCTAGAGCCTGCAGCTCGAAAAGCGACTTATCACCGCCGCCCAAACCCCTAAACGATAGCCACACTGATAGGTGCGCCATGCTGACTCAAGCCAGACTCAAAGAACTCCTCGCCTACGACCCAACGACCGGTGAATTCACGAACCTCAAAAGCGGGAGAGGCAGGAAGCCCGTAGGCACTGTCGTCGGCTCACCGAACAACACGGGGTACACGACGTCGATGATCGGCGGCAAGAACTACCTGCACCATAGGCTCGCCTGGTTGTACACACATAGTGTTTTTCCGCCCACCGACCTTGACCACCGAGACGGCGTCAGGACAAACAACGCCCTGCAGAACCTGCGCCCAGCGACCAGGGCGGAGAACTGCCAGAATGCCGCGACCAGAAACGACAACCGGAGCGGTAGCCCCGGGGTAAGGCGAGTAGGCGCACGGTGGCGCGCCCGGTTGTCAGTGCGGGGCGTGCATCATCACCTCGGCTACTTCCCGGACTGGCAGAGCGCAGAGGCTGCTCGGCTCAGGGCAAAGCGTGAACACCACGAGTTCCAACCAACACCACGCCACTCACTCTAACGTCTAAATAAGATTTGCGGTATATTCCGCACATCGGGTAGGCAGGTCACGAAAGCACCTCCAAAAATTCGTCAGTCGTACGACACGCGGCACGGGGCTCGCAAGAGCTGTGTGTTTTATGTATTACGAAAGGAGCCATCAAATGGCTTTGACAAATTTCTCCTTGCTCACAAACGAGCAGAAGACCATCTGGAGTATGGACCTGTGGAAAAACGCCCGCAACCAATCCTTCATCAACAAGTTCCTCGGCTCCGGCACGAACTCGATGATCCAGCACATCACCGAGTTGAAGACGTCCGAAAAGGGCGCCCGCGCGGTGATCACTTTGCTGGCCGACCTCCAAGGCGACGGCGTTGCCGGCGACCGCACGCTGGTGGGTAACGAAGAGGGCATGCAGACGTTCGAGCAGGTCATCCGTATCGACCAGTTGCGCCACGCCAACCGCCACGAGGGGAAAATGGCCGACCAAAAGTCAGTCGTCAGCTTCCGTGACAACTCCAAGAATGTGCTGAGCTACTGGCTCGCAGACCGTATCGACCAGATGGCGTTCCAGACGCTGGCTGGCATCGGCTTCCAGTTCAAGCCCAACGGTGCGAACCGTGTCGGCTCCGACCTCCAGTACCTGGAGTTCGCACAGGACATCACCGCTCCTTCCACTCGCCGCATGACGCGCTGGGATGCCACAGCCGGCGTGTTGAAGACCAGCACATCGGGTGCCAACACCTCCGCTGCCGTGGTGGCTACTGACTTCCCAGGCTGGAAGTTGTTCGTTCAGTTGAAGGCCTATTGCAAAGACCGCTACATCCGTGGCACAGGCGGCGAGGGCGGTCAGGAGGCATTCCATGCTTTCCTGACACCCCAGGCCATGGCCAAGCTGAAGCAAGACCCTGACTACAACGCCAACTTGCGTTACAGCCAGAACTCGGGCACCAACGACAAGTTGTTCAGCGGTGACACCGTCAAGATCGACGGCATCTACTTGCACGAGTTCCGTCACGTACCCAACACCTCCGGCTTGGCCGCGGGCAAGTACGGCGCCTCCGGCACCGTGGACGGCTGCCAGATCCTGTTCTGCGGCGCACAAGCACTCGGCATGGCCGACCTGGGCGCACCGGAGTGGAACGAAGAAGACTTCGACTTCAAGAATTCACAGGCCATTGCCATCGGCAAGATCCTGGGTTTCCTGAAGCCCAAGTTCGGCAACATCTACGAAGGCAATGCCGTCGAAGACTTCGGCGTGGTGTCCTGCTACGTGGCCCAGTAATCTAACGTCTAAGAAAGAACAGCTATGAAAAAGCTCGCATCCCGTACTGCCCAGTACCCCCTGGCCGCTGAGTTCACCATCAGCTTTAACGAGTTCGTGGTGGACGCCGTCGACATGGTCAAGAAGACCTTCGGCTCGCCCGTCGCCAACTCGACCGACCCCCTGGAGCCCGGCCTGACCGCAGGCACCGGTGTGGTGTTCGACTGCATCCCGTTGCCTGTCGGCGCGGTGATCATCGGTGGTGAAGTCATCGTCGAGACCGCCTTCGTCGGCATCGGCATCGGCGCCACACTGAACCTTGGCACCGCTGGCTCCGTCAGCGCCTTGCTCAGTGCGTTCGACCTGGACGCTGCGACGGCAGGCTCCCGCACGGCGCTGTTGCTGACAGCACCGCTGCTGGCATCCAACGGCCAGAACGTGCGCTTGACCACGGCGGGTGTGACCCCTACCGCCACAGCGGGCAAGCTCCGCGTCCGTGTCCAGTACACGATTGACGCGCGCACGTCTGAAGTCCAAATCAGCTAAACGCTGACCCGGCAGGCGAGGCTCACAAGGCCTCGCCCTCTCATCAACCTAACCCCCACGCACCATGAACTACATCGCCCCCCGCAAGATGACGGTCGTCTCCAAGTCCGGCCGCTCGGTCGAGTTCGAGAAGAACGTGCCCACCTACTGCCCACCCCAAATGCATGCAGAGCTGATTGCCGTTGGTGTCAGCCCTGCCGAAGAGATCCCCGAGCCCGAAGACGATGGCTCCCCCAAAGAACCCACTCTGCCCGACGAGCGCAACGCTGCGCTGTTCGCAGCCTTCGAGAAGGTCATCCTGCGCGGCAAGCGCGGTGACTTCGCGGGCACGGGCGCGCCCCACGGCGCCGTGCTGGCCAAAGAGCTGGGCTGGGCTGCCATCGACAACAAAGAGCGCGACCTGGTCTGGCAAAAGTTTCAGGAAACAAAGGCTGTCTAAATGAACACCACAGAACTGCTCGGGGTTTTTCGCGAGGAAGTTTTTGATCTCGCAGCACCCTACCTCTGGTCCAACGCGCTGATCTACCGCTACATCGACGACGCCCAGAAGCAGTTCTGCCGGGACACCTACGGCATCGCCGACGCCCGCAACTTTTTAATCACGACTGTCGCTGGTACCGAGTGGTACGACCTTGACGCCCGCGTCCTCAAGATCCGAGGCGCCACCGAGCAGGCCACAGGCCGCGACGTGGCCATGGTGCCTGCTGAGAAGACGGCCAGCCAATACATCCGCTTTGACGGCTCCGTCGGGCCGATCAAGGCACTCGTGACCGGCCTGGAGAAGAACGTGCTGCGCGCATGGCCCAAGCCCAACCAGGTCCAGACCATCAACCTCTCGGTGTTCCGCCTGCCGGTGGACGTCGCGGCGGGCGACGAGTTTGAGATTGACGCCCAGCACGTGCTGCCGCTGTTGCTCTGGGTCAAGCACAAAGCCTACGACGTCCAGGACACCGAGGTCTTCAACCCGCAAGCCTCCGACAAATACCGGGCCAAGTGGGACGCGTACTGCGCCAAGGCCCTCAACGAACAGAGCCGTGCCTCCCATGTGGTGGGCACCGTCGTCTACGGAGGAATCTGATGGCTTCTTTTAAAGTCAACTTGCAGATGGACCAGGGGGGCAGCTTCCTTAAGCGCGTCATCTGGAAGCCTGCAGGTATCCCCGCCAACCTAACCGGCTGCACCGCCATCGCCCAGGTGCGCAGTCAGTTGAACTCCGAGGTCGTGCTGCACACATTCAGTACGGCTGTGGGCAACCTCCTTCTGGGCGGCGCCACCGGCACCGTCGAGCTGGTCATGCAGGACGAAGAGACGGCAGCAGCGACCTGGAAGACAGGCGTCTACGACCTGATGATTCTGTTTCCTGACGGCACCAAGCGCCGCCTACTGCACGGCACAGCCACCATCACCCCAGGCGTGACACGTGTCTGATGGGGCTGCTGACGATACAGACCAGCTCCTGCTGGGCGGCCAAGATGAGCTGCTGGCCGAGACGACTGAAGCGCCCCCCGAACTCCTTGAATCCACCGAACAAGGCCCACCCGGTATCCAGGGCGAGCAGGGGATCAAAGGCGAAAAAGGCGACCCCGGTGTCGACTTCGTCTCTGACCCGCTCGCCTATTACATCCTCGCAAAATCTTAACTCACCCGAAGGACCACCATGTCATTAGAACTCCGCATCATCGCCCTTGCCCAAGCCATCGGCACGGACATCAAGACCCTAACCATCAACCAGGGCACGCTGTCCACCCTGACCACGACTGCCAAAAACAGTCTGGTGTCGGCCATCAACGAACTGCATGCCGCTCTGGCCGGCGCGGGTGCCCAGATCAACGACATGGCCACCAACGGTGCCACCACGGTCACTTGGTCCGCCGACAAAATTTACGACAGCATCGAAGCGGCCAAAGTCGCCGTCCGTGACAGCCTGGTCAACGGTGCCAGTGCTGCTCTGGACACTCTGCAAGAATTGGCGGCTGCTCTGGGTAATGACCCAAGCTTTGCCACCACCATTGCGGGTGAGATCGCCAACCGCGTGCGCTACGACGCGGTGCAGACCCTGACCAGCCCCCAGCAGGCCATGGCCCGCAGCAACATCGGTGCGGCCTCAACGGCCAGCGTGACGACGGCTCAAAATTCAGCTGATGCAGCGCAGAGCACCGCCAACGCCACCAACGTGGCGTTGGGCGACACCGAGCGGGACTTGACCCTCTCTTACGCCGCCGCTAAGGCCTAAGCATGTCACTGGAAGGCCGAATCGTCGCGGTGGTGTCCGCCATCGGGGCGGATGTCAAATCTGCCCGCGCTCGGCTGACCGAAGTGGAGAATCGCGGGAACCTGTTCGTTCAGGATTCCGCGCCTACCCATGTTGGCAACTACATGTGGCTACAGACTAACTACCAAGTGCCTGGGGGCATGGCGCTCTGGGTCGAGGATGGCCAACCATGACACTCAAGAACGTATTCGGCAATATCGCCCTGGACGCGACTCTGCAGTCTGTCCTGACCGAGGTGGCCCAACAAGCGGAGTTCACCCCCGTCACGGCCCTTGTGACCGCTGCTGGGGACACCACAGTGTTCTCTCCCGCTGTGGGCAAGCGGATCAGGCTGCGCTGGACGTATGCCCTCAATGACCCCGCTTCCGCGAACCCTGCCCGAATCACCATCCGGCTGGGCGCTCAGACCAAATACATCACTTACGGCATCAGCAAGAAGCAGGTTGATACCGGCCCCATCAATGGCGCGCTGATCGTCAACCTCTCCCAAGCCGGCAACGTGGCCTGCACTTTCAGAATCGAGGAAATCTAATGAACCGCATGATCTACCTGGGCAATGTTGCTCCGAAGATGTACCGCCCCGGAAAGCTGGGTGCTGATCCCGTCCTGACCGCCTCTCAAAAACCCTTTGAGACGATGACCACCATCGCCGTGTCGCCGGACAGCTCACTGATCCAGGCTGTCTCTGAGATTCAGACCATCTGGGGCCTGCACTCCCACGACACGGCCCCCAGCTCCGTCGGCTGCAGCGAAGACATGATGAGCCTCGCCCTGGTTCTCTGCGAAGAGTTTGGTAACGTCCCCTTCACTGGAGTAGTCGCATGATCACCGCCGCCGGAAAAGACTTCCAAGCCGCCCAAATGTTCTCGACCACACCGGGGACCAACGGCGCCAACTACATCGCCCTGACGGCCAACGCCGTAGCCCCGGCAGTCGGGGACACTGCCCTGACGGGTGAGTTCGTCGCGGCCAGTGGGGGCTTGAACCGGGTAGTTGGCAGTTACGCCCACACGGCTGGCACGGGGACCACCACGGTCACCAAGACCTTCACGGCCAACTCCAATGATGGGGCCAGCAACACGATCAACAAGGCCGGGCTGTTCAACCTGTCCACAGCGGGTGTCCTGGTGCTGGAGACGGCTATGCCCAACCCGCCGACACTGGTCCCCTCGGACAGTATCGCCATCACTTGGACCCAGACGTTCTAAGCCATGCCTCGCGCTTTCCCGACTGCGCTCTACACCTCCACCGTCCAGCACAACGGGACGAGTAAGCGCAGGCTCACCAACACCTCTCCGGGCACCACGGACAGTCTGGCTACCAAAGGGCCCGCGGTCACCCAGGTCGCCTCCCAGGCCTACTACGTCACCCCCGAGGCTGTGGCTGTGGCGTCGGCGCTCAGGGCAGTGGGGACCGCTTCGGGGATAGGCTGGGCGCTGGTGCCCTCGAACCCCAACACGCTGGTGCCCCTCAATACCGACGGCTTTACCATGTCAGCCGGGACGTTCACGGTTCAGATGGTGGCTCAGCGGGACACGGCCCTGACTTCTGCGGACCAGACTATCATCCCCACTGTCATGCTCTTTCGGGCGGATGCCACAGGCACCATCTTTTACCAGGAGCTAGGCCGAGGGACCATCGCAGGCGTATCCGTCACAGTCACCAAGACGGCTTTCCCCATCACGGTCAACACGCCCGCAGTGACTTTCGGCCCCGGGGAAGTGCTGTGGCTTGAGATGCACGTAGACACCTATGCAGTCTCGGTAACGGGCTCCACTGCCAGTTTCTCCACCAACTCAGATACCGCCATTCGTGCGACCTCCAGCGGAATCACCTACGTGGCCAACTTCGTCAAGCAGTTGAATGAGGCGGTACCTGTAAGTGAGACTTTGGCTCGGCGTACCTCGGTGGGGCGCACGCTCTCCGACTCCGTGGCTGCCGCCGACTCCATCACCCGGACTGGAACCTACCGAAGATCAATCTCGGACAGCACCACTCCGGTGACCGACTCCGTGACGCGCAAGTTCGTAGCCAACCGGGCTTTGTCGGATGCGGTGCAAGTGACGGACATCATCGCGCGAGGGGTCACCATCACGCGCCAGTTGGCTGACTCTGTGCCACTATCAGACGCGCTCACCCGACAACTGATCTACTCCCGTGCCCTTGCGGACGCCCTGGCCACGGGAGGTGGGGGGACGACGGTCGTCAACAACTACCGGCCCATCCTTCTTTTTGAGGACTGAAGCGGACCCAACCCGTGCGGACCTGGACCGCTTCAGCCGCAATTACGCAGCCCAGGGTCGTACCTGGACACCACCGGAGGGTGTGGCTGCAAGCCCGTAAGTGCCGGGTTTCCCAACCCTCCGGCACTCTTACATCTAAGTTAGAATCCAAAAAGATGAAAACCAGCAGCTTCAAGGGCCTCACGACAAAACAGACCAGCCTTTGCTGGTCAGTCAGGACGACGACGAAATGCTAATCGAGATATGCAGCGCGCCCATCGAACTCCTGGAGATCAGTGAGCAGGGACCACACGGGCCACCCGGACCACAAGGGCTGAGCGGTTCGGCCGTCAGCTCTTACTTCTCAGCAGTTGGCGTCTCCGGGCACATCGCGGTGGTGCTCGACGCAGACGGCCAGTGCCGCGCTGCCGACGCGTCTGTCCCTGCTGATCATGCTGTGGCCGGGCTCACCATCGGTGCTGCCGCAGCCGGCGCGCCCGCCGTCGTCGTGGACCGCGGAATCCTTGAGCACAGCGGCTGGTCGTTCTCGCCCGGCTCTCCTGTCTTCCTCGGCCTTGCGGGTGCCATCACACAGACCCTGCCCGAGTCAGCTGCCTTCTGCAAGGTGTTGGGGGTAGCAGTATCCCCAACACGCATCTCCGTCAATTTTCAACCAGCCATCTTTAAATAGGAGTCCCCATGGGAACCACATCTACCACCAAATTCATCAAGAACGCTTCCGGCTCCCTCACCGAGCAAGCGGCCCTCACCACCTCGGCTGGGGCGGGCGACGCACAAGCGCTCGTGGCCTTGAATGCCTCCGGCATTCTGGACGCCACCATCGTCAACAGCAAGAGCACCAGCGCAGGCGTGGCTGACTCCGGCAAGCTGGCGGCGCTGAACGCCTCCGGCATTTTGGACGACTCCATCGTCAATTCCTCAGCCACCAGCGCCCCCGACAAAGTCGTGAAGATGGACGGCTCTGGTCGTATCGCGCTGGGTGTGTTGCCCCCGGGTGTGGGTGCCGACGTCGTATCAATGACCACCAGCGAGATCATTGCTTCGGGTGACCTCATCAACATCTGGAACAACGCGGGCGCAAAGGTCCGTAAGGCAGACGCCACCATCGCTGGCAAACATGCGATGGGCTTCGTCCTGGTGGGCGGGGCGTCTGGTGCAAGCGTCGACGTTTACTTCGAAGGCAGCAACACTGCCGTCACTGGTGCGACGCCCGGCCAGGTGTTTCTCTCCACCACTGCGGGCGCTTCAACCAATGCGGCCCCGTCAGGCACAGGCAATGTGGTTCAGCGGGTCGGATTCGCCACTAGCGCGACCAGCGTGAACTTCCAGGCCGGTACACCCATCACCCTGGCTTAAACCATGGTGGCCCGCAACCCCCTCGTCCTCGTCGCAGGGGGAGTCCGAGAGCTTCCTGTGGGGGACACGATCAACGGCGTGGTCGGCAGCGGGGGTGGCAGCGGGAGTGCCAGTCTGTCCGGCGCCACCACTATTTACGTCAATCAAGTCATTGCCTACACCCTCACCGACTTCGACAGCTTCAGCACTTATGCGGTGTCGGTGTCGGCGGGCAGCGTCGCGCTCACGCTGGATGTCATCAGCTTTACCGCCCCAGCTACTGCGCAAGCTGTGACCTTGACCGTGACCGTAGCCGGGGTTGCCCGCGCTATAACACTGACCGTGCTTGCACCCAGCGTGGCCGCGCCGACCATCACCAGCCCTGCCGACGCGGCCACTGGTGTTTTGGGGGCGTCCCTTACTCTCACCAGCAGCGCTTTTGCCTGGTTGGGTACGTCGGACACCCACCTCAACAGCGACTGGCAGCTTGCTACGGACGCGGGGTTTACGACCCTCGTGCAATCCACCAGCGCCGACGCTGCCAGCAAAACCAGCTGGACCACCACAGTGGCCACTAGCACCACGTATTTTGCGCGTGTGCGGCACCGCGGGACCGCCAACGGTGTGGGCGCCTACAGCGCTACAGTGACCTTCAGCACGGCGGCTGAGTTCGCCGCCTACACCGCCACACCCTCAGCGACGCCTGCGGCCTTCGGCGACGCCTTTGAAGGCGGCTTTTACGCGGGGACGATCTGGAACGAGCTGATGCAGTCCGCCACCAGCACCGTCATTGGCACGGGCAGCAAGGTGTTCACAGTGGCTAGTATGACCGCCGTACCCTTGGTCTACGCAAACCAGACGTTGGAGGTGCGCAGCCGTGCGGACCCGACCAACAAGATGATTGGCGTGGTGACAGGCGCAATCGGTACCTCGCTGACGATCAACGTCACCAGCGTGGGTGGGTCTGGCACGCTCGCTGACTGGTCAATCATGGCGCGATACCGGGTGATCGTGGCCCCCAAAGCGTCGGGGGAAAACGTATCGCTCTCTTACAAGAACAGCAACGACGCTGCGCCCGCCGCCTGCGCCACACTGACAGAGGGGCGCAGGGCTACCCTGGCGATGGTGGCTGCAGGCACAAGCACGGTGTACCCAGCAGCGCACTGGTGCAACAACCTAAGTATTGCCGGCAGACAAGACTGGTACTTGCCAGCACGGGACGAGTTGGAGTTGTGTTGGCGCAACCTTAAACCCACAGCAGATGCCAACTACGTAGTTGCCGACCGACCAACGGCCGCGTCACACGCTTACACGAATTTAGGGTCGATTGGCGGCACCGCCAATACCCACGGTCTGAACAACAACACGGCACCCGCCGGCGCAGCGTACTTGGCAGGCACACCCGGCCAAGTAGCTGCCGGAAAAAACTTTCGCACTGGGGAGGCCGAAACTTTTGCTTACGGTTCGTTCTTCTGGTCTGCATCAGAATATTCATTGGGTAACGCTTGGGTTCAAGGCTGGATGTCTGCCCCCGGCAACCAAAGCCACAACACCAAGGCAGTTGCCTACGGCGTGCGGGCTGTGCGCAGGTCGATCATCTAGAGGACACCATGAAGCACCTAAAATTTACCTACGTCGATGCTTTGACCGGGGTGTCTGTGGCCTCCGAGCCCGCCATGAACGGCACCAAGTTCCCGGCGGTGCCTGGCCTGGCGTTTGTCTGGGCGCGTGAGAGCGCATACCCCACACCTGTGCCCGAGTTCTTCGGCACCTGCCCGGACGGCAGCCACACCCAAGTGGAGGGCGTGCTCGGGCTGTTTGTCGAGGCTGACATTCAGTCCATGTATGCGGATGAGATCAACGCGCGCGCCGCCAAAACCAGCGAGGCCGGGCGCATCACCAAGTTGGCGTTCCGCGACCGCTTCACGATGGCCGAGAAGGTGTCGATGGAGATCGCCTCACTGGACAACCCAGGTGCCGCCATGGCCCTGCGTCAGCAGGCGGCGGCCCTGCGTGTCAACCTGGCCGACACCGCAGCCGCTGTGTTCATCGACTTGAGCCACGCCGCCACCCGCTCCGGCGTGCAGGCGCTGGAGGCAGCAGGGCTGCTGGGGGTGGGGCGGGCGCTAGAGATCCTGGATACGCCGGCACAGCACGGCGAGCGCCTGACGTGATTATTGTCCGCCCACCAAGCTGACTTCCGCAGTGCAGTGCCGTACTTGGTCACAACTCCAGCACTCTTACATCTAAGTTAGAATGCTGCAAGATGAAAACCAGCAGCTTCAAGGGCCTTCAGAACGTATCTGACCCGCTTCGGCTCGGTCTGGAGTGGCTCGTTCAAGCCGACAACGTCAACGTCTCGGACTCCGGCGCACTCTCAAAACGCGACGGCTACAGCCTCGTGTCCCCCGGCGCCTACGCCGGCCTGTACAGCACCCTCGACTTCTCCCGCATGTATGTGGTCGTCAGCGGCGCACTGCGTGACGCCTTCGGCAACACGCTGGCGGTGCTGACCTCCAGCGCCCCGATGCACTGGTGCGAGGTCAACGAACAGGTGTTCTTCAACAACGGCACCGACTCCGGCGTGATCCTGGTCGATGGCGAGGTTTTGCCGTGGCGTGAGAGGGCGCTCTCGTATGGCGCCGGCTTCAAGGGCGACGACGGGAAAGACCTCGACGTCCTGTTCGGCCCGCTGCCGCTGGACACCGGAATCATCCAGCACTGGCGTGGGCGGGTGTACGCCGCCCAGTACCTGCCCCAGGACAACCAGACCATCGTGTGGGCCTCCGAGCCCCTGGGCTACCACCTGTTCAATTACGACAGTGGCTTCTTCATGGTGCCCGGCCAAGTCACGATGCTGGCCCCGCACCCGGGCGCCCTGATCGTCGGTACCGACGCCGAGGTCCACGTCTTTGACGGCGAGAAGATCACCGTCGTGGCCGAGTACGGCGTGCCCCCAGGCCAGCACTGGGGCACCGACAACGCCCGCATTCTTTTTTGGACAGAGCGTGGCCTGTGCTCCGCCCTGCCCTTCACAAACCTGACGGAAAAAAACGTCAGCGTCGCCCCCGGCGTAAGAGCTGGTGGGTGCGTAGTTCACTCTGGTGGACAGAAACGGTATCTCGCCGTTCTCCAGCAGGGCGGACAGCCTTTCAACTCTTACATCTAAGAAAGATATACCATGACTGTTCGACTCAGCACCGCCTTGCGCACCGCGCTTGCAGGCGCCGCAGGCTTCGCCTCCACCTTCGCCAACGGCATCATCGAGGTCCGCACCGGCACCCAGCCGGCCAACGCGGACGCCGCAGTGACCGGCACGCTGCTCGGCACCATCACCTTGAACTCCGGGGCGTTCGTTGCCGGCTCCCCGACCAACGGCCTGACCTTCGCCGCTGCGGCGAATGGTGCAGTGAGCAAGTCGGGCGTCTGGTCCTTTAACGGGGTCGCAGCTGGCACTGCCGGTTACTTCCGACTGAAAGGCAATGCGCTGGACAACGACGCCGTGTCGACCGCACTGCCTCGCCTGGACGGCTCGATTGCGACGTCCGGTGCCGACCTGAACCTGAGCAACATCAGCATCGCCATCGGTGCGCCGAACACGGTGGACTCGTTCATCTGGACTCAACCCGCTCAGTAAGGGGCAGACACCATGACCATCCGCCTCTCCACAAAACTCCGCAATAATATGGTCGGCTCTGCGGGGGTCGCCTCCACCTTCGCCAACGGCATCATCGAGGTCCGCACCGGCACCCAGCCGGCCAACGCGGACGCCGCAGTGACCGGCACGCTGCTCGGCACCATCACCTTGAACTCCGGGGCAATTACGGCAGAGGTGCCCGCCTCGCAGACGATTACACTGGGGGGGACCAGCGGGTCAATCAACGCCGTGTTCGTCGGCAACATGAACATTATCCCGATGGGGGCGGTGCTATTCGTCACCGACGCGACACAGACGGGGGGCGCGCTCGCGGCTGCTATCAACGCCAACGGCATATATGAGGCAACCTCAGCAGCGGGGGTCGTGACGCTGGTCGCGCCTCCCGGGGTCGGCGCCGCCCATAACGGGCTGACGCTGACGACGACCGTCACCACGCTGACGGCGACTGCTGGAGGGGCGATAGCCGGCGGCGTGGGCGCAGTAAACGGGCTCACGTTTGGGGCGCCGTCAGGGGGTTCACTGTCGAAGACCGGCGTCTGGAGCTGCACCGCTGTTGCTGGCGGCACAGCCGGATGGTTCCGCATAAAAGCCGCCAGAACCGACGCTGACGGCGCGTCTATCGTCCTCGCTAGGCTCGACGGCCAGGTGGCCATTGCTGGGGCAGATATGAACATCTCCAACACAACATTTGTGGTCGGTTCGCCAGTGACTATCGATACCCTCACCATCACCATGCCTGCAGCATAGGGTCATGGAGCATCGGCTGATCACGGGTGGGGCGCAGTTCTTGCCCTTCGCCCGAAGCTGCGTCACCAAGCTCAAGAGCCTGGGGCTGACCCACGCGAGCCAGTCGCTCGAGGTCGACGGAGTATTAATCAGTGTGCGCATCGAGCAGGGGCACGAGTACATCAGGATTGAGGGCGGCACGACGGCGTTGGCCATGGACAGTGGGGTTATCGACCTCATCAACCTCGGCGTCAACTCGCCGGCCCGTTTCTCAGCAGGCGTACTGTACCCCAGTGCGTCAATGGCTACATATATAGCGGCATTCTCAAAAGCCGCCGACCGGGGGAAGACTAACCCCTCGCCGGGCAGTGCCGGGCAGTTGCTCGGCACGGTGACGGTGGGTGGCGCCGACCTTGCAGGGAAGTTGCTCGACAAGGCGTACTCTTTCTACCCGGCCATGAAGGAGACGGCGAAGGACTCGAACAAGTGGCTCCCGGCAGACGATGACATGGCTGTGTGGGCGAAGAAGTTCGTCGTCAACGCATGCCCAGCGTCCATGTTCACAGGGAAGTGCCGCCTTTACGTGCAGGCCATGTACGGCAAGCCCATGTACAAGCGCAGAGGCCTCGACACTGCCGGCGACGAACTGGGGCCATCAAGCGGCCTCGACCTACCTGTATTCGACGGGGGTTCACGCCCTGGACTCACCGTGTGGAGTTACGACGCGTCAGAGGAAGTATCTCTGTGGACCTCTTCAGGCGTCTACCTCGACGTGGCGACGGGGCGTCACTTCCTGATGAACCCCAGCGGCGACAGCATGACAGTTTACCCGCTGACGTCCACCACGTCGGGCGAAGCGATGCGCAAATACATCACGCCGGGCACTAAGCAGTTCGCCTCCCTCGACACGGACGATAGGGAGCGGGCCGAAGCATACATCCTGGCGTACAGCCTCCCTGACACAAAGAAGAAGCTGATCGTAGACGGCGTCGGCAACGGGGCCGTCTACACGTGGGGTATGGGCTACGGGTGGCACTGGAACTGGAGCGGGACTACAGCGACGCTCACGTCGTTTATAACCGAGATAGATGAGACCTACGGCTTCGCGGGGACAGCGGGGGCTGTCCCGTACAACGTGTCAAGCAGGTACAGCCTGAACGTGACCGTCGCCGTACTTAAGGACAAGACCTTCACAGTCACAGCAGGCGTCACGACAGACGAAGATAATAAAACGTGGTATGTGAATAGGGGTTATGCCTGCGCAGTCGAGCCTGACTGGCAGGCGAAGGGCATGGTGAAATCAACTGATCGCTACAACCGGTGGCTTGCCGGGGACGCGCCGATCTATTCGTTCTATAAAAGGGACGTGCTTCAGGTGGCGAGGGTAAAGATCGCGCTCACGGCTGTGCCTCCCAACCCGACGGCGACGTGGGGCGGCGAAGGGGAGATGAACCCTGTTAACGGGGACATAACATCTCCTGGGTTTGTTGCGGGGGTGATCACCGGGAAAACACCGACTACGTTTGAGTTGGTCGTGGGTTTTTCGTGTGGTGACCGCTCAGTCAGATACACCGCTCTCAGCTACGCTGAGAGAAAAACGAGTTTTTCCGGGTTCTCTCTCGGTGGGTTAGTAGGCGGCTTCTACGCTATGCCAGACGGCCCTAGCTACCTACACAGCGTAGCCTACGGAACTATACCTCGT
>Ga0326735_1000164_pt1 | contig 14650 bp, 11 predicted proteins | sample 37_GP2_1092_FD_207945 | JGI IMG/M metagenome (GOLD analysis project Ga0326735, IMG submission 207945) | Glacier ice microbial communities from Ngari, Tibet, China - 37_GP2_109.2 | ecosystem: Environmental > Aquatic > Freshwater > Ice > Glacier | place: China: Ngari, Tibet | collected 2018-07-31
GTGGTAGAGTGTTGGCAGCCAATGCAAGCCAGCGTGGCGCGATCGTGCGCGCTTTTTCCCCTGGCATGCTATTGTTTTGAAAGTACGACCAACTTAACGGAGGCAACCATGTCTGTCATTCTGGATAAACAATACACCCCGGCCATATCGGACATCGACGTCCGCCATAATGTGCTGCGCAACACTTACTGGCTGCTGGCCCTGGCCATGCTGCCGGCGGTCGCGGGCGCCCTGCTGGGCGTGATGTTTAACATTCCCATCCCGCGCGGCATTTTCGGCTTCGTGCTGTTCATCGCCGTAATGTGGGGTTTCATGTACGGCATCGAAAAAACCAAGGATTCGTCCGCCGGCATTTTAATGCTGTTCGGCTTCACGTTCTTCATGGGCCTGTGGCTCACGCCATTGCTCAGCCGCACCTTGGGCTTCGCCAACGGCGGCATGCTGATCATGATGGCGTTTGGCGGCACTGCGTCGATCCTGGCCGTCATGGCAACGATCGCCACGGTCAGCAAGCGTGATTTCTCGATGCTTGGCAAGTGGCTCACGGCCGGCGTGCTGGTGCTGATTCTGGCATCGGTGGCGGCGATCGTTTTCCAGCTGTCGGCGCTGGCGATCGTCATTTCGGTGGTAGCCATTGGTATTTTCTCCGCTTACATCCTGTATGACGTGCAGCAGATCGTCAACGGCGGCGAGACCAACTACATCCGCGCCGCAACGATGCTCTTCATCGATGTGTACATGATCTTCTCGAACCTGCTGGCCCTGCTGGGCCTGGGTGGCAGCCGCGAGTAATGATCGCGGCGCTACGTAAAAACCGGCTTTCGAGCCGGTTTTTTTACGTTTAACACTTCTGACCGGTGCTACTCATCTTGCTTGCCGGACGCAGGCGCATGAGCCTGGCCTCAGGCAGGACTTGGCTGGTCGAGACGGCGCCGCTCCTCGCTACTAAGCACGCGCGGCGGGACGATGGGTGCACCGTCTGCGTTAAAAAACGGGGTGCGCCGATAGCTTCCGCCCAGCCGCGCGCCAATGACCATTGAGACCACGTGCAGCATGACCGGGATAGCGCGCCAGCCCGATGACGCCACTTTGCCGGTTGCGCCTTTGACCATCGAACGCATGCGCACCGGACCGAAGGCGCTCTCGAGCGACGTCACCGGATCCTTGAGGCAGGTTTCGGATATGCCGGCAAACGCCAACTTCCTGTTGCGCGCGGTGTTCCCAATGGCCGTATTGCAGCAGCTGGCGTACCAACGGTACAGACCTTTTTCGGACAGCGACATGCACGCCAGGTGTTCAACGCCCTGCGTGAACGCGACCTGCTGCGGATGGCTCAGCACCACCGCGCTGCCGCCCAGGTCGTCAAGCACCCGGTTGGGATCGCCCAGGAAGCGGGCGAACGCCTGGCAATCGGTGCAGTAACAGGCGATGCGGGTGCATGCCTGGGTGTCGCTCAACTGGCCACGCAACTTGCCACATTCGCATTGCAAAAATCGATTCATGACTATCCCAGTGAGTTGTTCAGCGCGTCCCCAGTGGCCTCGCGCACATCAAGGGCAGAGACAATCGTATCGATCCTGAGACGACAGTGCCGCACGGGCTGCACCCGGATCCATGGTTGACCATCGCCGCCCTCTTGTTGATCAATTTGCAAGTATGGCACAGCGAAATGGTCAAACACCAAATATCTGGACTTAGGCGACTTCAGTATGGGTAGGCGGCACGCTTGTTTGTGTGGCGGCCAGTTCGAACACGGCCATCGATTCGACGTGCGAGGTGTGCGGGAACATGTTGACGACGCCGGCTTTTTTCAGCACGTACCCGGCCTCGTGTGTCAGGATGCCGGCATCGCGCGCCAAGGTCGATGGGCTGCACGAGACGTACACGATGCGGGTCGGCATCATGTCGGGATGGCTCGCTTTCAGGCCAGCCAGCGCCTGGACCAGCGCGTGGGCGCCGTCGCGCGGCGGGTCGATCAGCATGCGCTCGAACTTACCCAACGCGACCAGGTCTTGCGTGGTGACGTCGAACAGGTTGCGGGTGTAGAACGTGGTCTTGGCGGCCAGCCCGTTGGCTTGGGCATTGGCCAGCGCGCGCGCGCTCAAGGTGGTGCTGCCTTCGATGCCGACCACTTCCCTGCCCTGGGTGGCCAGCGGCAACGTAAAATTGCCAAGGCCGCAGAACAGATCGGCCACGCGGTCTTGCGGCTGCACCTCCAGCAAGGCGAGCGCCTTGGCCACCAGCACCCGGTTGATATGGTGGTTGACCTGGGTGAAGTCGACCGGTTTAAACGGCATCTTGATGCCAAACTCGGGCAAGGTGTAGTACAGCTCCTGGTCCAGCGGGTAGAACGGCGCTGCGGTTTCCGGGCCCTTGGTTTGCAGCCACCACTGGATGACCCACTGGTCGGCAAAGGCCTTGAGCAGCGTTTCGTCGGCCGCGGTCAAAGGCGCCATAATGCGCAGCACCAGCGCCGTAGTCGCTTCGCCCACGGCCACTTCAATTTGCGGCATCTGGTCAAAGATTGACAGCGCGCCCACCAGAACGCGCAGCGGCACCAGCATGGCGGCCACGTGCGGCGGCAGTATCTTGCAGTCGACAATATCGGCGACAAAAGCGGAGCGCTTCTCGTGGAAGCCAACCAGCACCGTCCCCTTTTTGATTACGTGGCGCACCGACAGGCGCGCGCGGTAGCGATAGCCCCAGGTCGGACCGTATATCGGGCGCATGATGTTGTCAGCCTTGACCTTGCTGATGTGCCAGAGGTTGTCTTCAAGTACGCGCTGCTTCATTGCCACTTGCGCAGATGGTTCAAGGTGCTGCATCGAGCAGCCGCCGCAGTAGTCGAAATGCTGGCACAGCGGTTTCACCCGCATCGGCGATTCATGATGAAGCTCGGTCATGCGGGCCGCTTCCCAGTTCTTTTTCCTCTTGAATGTCAGGAAGCTCACTTTTTCGCCGGGCAGTGCGCCTTCGACAAAAATCACCTTGCCGGGCGAGCCATCCTCATTGGCGAGGTGGCCGACGCCGCGGGCGTCCATGTCGAGGGATTTGATGTCGAGGATGGTGTCTGGCATAGCGGATGACACGCCAAAGGCGTGCGAAAGTGGTCGAAAAAGGGAAGGTAAAGCCGGACGCGCAGCGTTTTAGCCCGCGCGAATCATAACAGCGAATCCCTGACCACGCCACGGGCAGCCATGGCCCGCTTGAGCTTGACAAGCGCTTCCTGCTGGATCTGGCGCACCCGTTCGCGCGTGACGCCCATCTCCTCGGCCAGCGTTTCAAGTGTGGCCGGATCGTCGTTGTCCAAACCGAAGCGGCGCATGATGACGAGGCGCTGCTTGTCGGGCAGGCGGGTGAGCCAGTCGCGCACCAGCAAGGTCATCTCGTGGTGCTCGGCGCGCGCATCAGGACTGTCGTCGGCGTCGCCGGGCAGCATGTCCATCAGGCTCGATTGCGGGTCATTGTCGAGCGGGGCGTCGAGCGAGGTGGCGTGTTCGGACAGCGCCATGATGTCCTGCACTTCCTCCACCGGGCGCCCGACCAGGTGGGCGATGTCTTCGGCGCTGGCGTCCTTGCCGTCGTGGTGCTGGGCTTCGAGATGGTACTTGGCGCGCAAAATCTGGTTGAGCTCGCGCACCATGTGCACCGGCAGGCGGACGGTCCGGGCCTGGTTCATGATGGCGCGCTCGATGCTTTGACGGATCCACCAGGTGGCATAGGTCGAAAAACGAAAACCGCGCTCAGGTTCGAACTTGTCGATCGCGCGCATCAGGCCGATGTTGCCCTCTTCTATCATGTCGAGCAATACCACGCCGCGGTTGATGTAGTGCTTGGCAATCGACACCACCAGGCGCAGGTTGTGTTCGATCATGGTTTGGCGCGCCGAGAAGTCACCCGCTTTGGCCAGCGTGGCGAAATGGACCTCCTGGGGCGCAGTGAGCAGCGCGCGGGTGCCAATCTGATTCAGGTAATGCTGGGTGGTGTCGGTGGAGAGCTCGGCGGCGAGCACTTTCTTGAGCTCGTCGACCGATTCGGGCACCGCGCCCGCTAACGGCGCACTATCGGAGCCGCGCGCCTGATCCGGCTCTTCGGACTCGATGGCCGCGTCGTCCGGGTGCTGGTCCGGGAAATCGTCCGAAGCTGCATCGTCATCGAGCTGGTGCGGCGAATGTGTCATAGGCGAACCCGGTGGCCGCCACGGCGGCAATGCTTCTATCGACTGGGCAGGAACCTCGATGGATCAACGGGTTTGCCCTGCTGGCGAATCTCAAAGTGCAGCTTGACCGAATCGGCGTCCGAATCGCCCATCTCGGCAATCACCTGGCCCTTGTTCACAGTCTGGCCTTCCTTGACGACGATGCTGCGGTTGTGGGCGTAGGCCGACAACAGGCTATTGCTATGCTTCACAATCACCAGATTACCATAACCGCGGATGCCACTGCCTGCATACATGACTTTACCGGAACCGGCCGCCATCACGTGCTGCCCAGCGCGCCCGGCGATGTCGATACCCTTGTTCTTGCCTTCATCGAAAGTGGCGACGATCTTGCCGTCGGACGGCCACATCCAGCTCAGTTTTTCATCGTCGGTGGCGGTGACGACGCTGCCGGCGGCAATGCTCGATGCCGGCGCGGCAGGCTTGGCCAGCACGGGCGCGATCTTGTCGTCGACGCGCGCGACAGTATTGGTGTCGCTTTTGTTCGACTCGGCCAGCTGGCTTTCAGTGGGCTTCTTGTCCACTTTCGGTGTGGGTTTTTTCGGCACAGGCGGCGCCGTCCGGGTTTCCGGCGCTGCATGCACCGGCATGGTCTGGACGCCGGCGACCTGGTCGGGCGGCGCCACGCGCAGCACCTGATCGACCTTGATGTCGTTGGGGTTCGACAGGTTATTCCAGGCCACGAGATCGCGGTAGTTCTGGCCATAGTCGAGCGCGATGCGCAGCAACGTATCGCCCCTTTTGACTGTGTAGAAAAAGCGCTCGTCTCTGGGCTCTTCCGGCTGGACGGCAGGACGCACGGCCACCGGATTGCGTTCGACAACAGGGGCCTGGCGCAGCGTGTTGGTGCACCCGCTGAGCACAACAGTCAGGGTCAGCAGGGTAAGGTAGCTTGTTCGATTCATTCTCATGTTTTGGTGTCGACTTTCTTGGGCACGCTCAAACGGTGCCGGGACGCAGCGGTACGAAGTGGCAGCCCTCCAGCGTCTCGCTCCTCCATTCGGATTTGCCGGTGCGTGTAATGAGCTGCAAATGCTGGACGCGCGCGCCAACCGGGGCCACCAGGCGACCGCCGATCGTCAGCTGGTCCAACAGCGCCTGGGGCACTTCGAGACCGGCTGCGGCCAGGATAATGCCGTCAAACGGGGCCGCTTGCGGCAGGCCAAGCATACCATCTCCGTAATGCAAGCGCAGATTGGGTATGCGCATCGGGCGCAGGTTGGTCTTGGCCAGCTCGTGCAGCGGCTTGATACGCTCGATTGAATACACGTCCTGGACCAGGCACGAGAGCACTGCAGCCTGATAGCCGCAGCCGGTGCCAATTTCGAGCACGCGCGTCAGTTTGCCGCCGTTGCGCATCACTTCGATCATGCGGGCAACGATGTAGGGTTGTGAGATGGTCTGGCTGTGCCCGATGGGCAGCGAAGCGTCGATATAGGCCTGGGCCGACAGCGCTTCATCGATGAAGCGGTGGCGCGGCACGGCTTCGAGCGCCCCGAGCACCAACTGGTCCTGGACCCCCTGCCTGGCCACGCGGTTGACCATGGCGCGCCGGATCGCGTCTGACACCATCATGTCCGGGCGCGCCGTGGTGGCGGGCGGCGGCTGCGAACGGACCATGGCGTCGCTGTGCGACTTCGATGGCGAGGCGGCCTGGGCCGGCGGTACGTAACGCCGTTCGGCGCCCGGGTAGGCATTGCGGGTGGCCGTTTGTGGCGTCGCGACCTTGGCCGGCGCATAGGCCCCGGGTTGATTGCCGGCGTTCCCCGTCACCGACGACAGGGGCAAGGGGAAGGTGCTGCGCTTTTCCTTCATCCCAAACCCCGCGCCAGCAGCGCGAGCTGGGTCTTGTGGGTCAGGTCGATCTGCAGCGGTGTGATCGACACCTGGCCGAGCGCTGTGGCATGGAAGTCAGTGCCCTCGCCAGCGTCGAGGCAAGCGCCGGGCGGCCCGATCCAGAAAATTTCGCGCCCGCGCGGGTCGTGCGCCCGAATCACGGGCTCGGCCTGGTGGCGCCGCCCGAGACGGGTGGCGCGAATCTGGCCCAAGGCTTCGTAAGGCAGGTTCGGAATATTTACGTTGAGCAGGTATGGCGACGGCAGCTCGTCAAAACGACGCAGCACGATGTCACGCGCCAGCCTGGCGGCGGCGTCAATGTGCTCCCAGCCATGCGCCACCTGCGAGAAAGCAATCGCCGGGATACCAAACAGGTAGGCCTCGGTGGCGGCCGCCACGGTGCCTGAATAGAGTGTGTCGTCACCCATGTTCTGGCCGTTGTTAATACCTGACACAACGAGATCGGGGCGGTAGTCGAGCATGCCCGTCAGCGCCACGTGCACGCAGTCGGTCGGGGTGCCGTTGACAAAATAAAAGCCGTTGGCCGCTTGCTGGACGGACAGCGGACGGTCGAGCGACAGGGAATTGGACGCACCGGAGCGGTTACTGTCGGGCGCGACGACGACAATATCGGCGATCGAGGCGAGCGCTTCTGCGAGTGCGCCCAAGCCCGGAGCGAGGTAACCATCGTCATTACTGATTAGAATTCTCATACCAGCGATTTTACCTGAAGCAACGGTTGCATCGCTCGCCCGAGGTGAAGATTTCTCGCGATCTGGAGTTCCGGCCACCTGCTACGGCATGGTTAATGACCTTCCCGCAGCAGCTTCCAGCAGGGCTTCCTGCAAGGACGAGACTTCATCTTGTGCAAAAGACAGCAAAGCATCTTTATCGTTGTCTTGCCGATACACCTGCTTGATCAGCTCCACGCCGCGCAAGCGCAGTGGATTGGCCGCGTTGGGCCGCAATACCGACGTGCGCAGGCTGTCAGCGAGCTCGCGCGCCTCGCGCTCGCTGCGGTTGTCGATCAGTTGCTGCAGCTGCGCCAGCTTGTGGCCCAGCGTTTCGGTGTGACAAACACCGTCACGCGCATCAAGGATGGCAGCCTGCAGGCCCAAGGCGCCGGCGTGGGAATCGTGGGGGCCTGCAACCATGCCCTTACTGATCAGGCGTGCGCTGCCCTGCAGCACGGTTTCCTCAAGCTTGCGGGCGTCCAGGCTGTGCCCCTGGCGCGACAAGGTTTGCGCCAGGGCCTTTTTGGAATGGAGGGTTTGCAGATCGTCGACGCCATGCACCCGCTCATGCAGGCTCACCAGTTGCTGCTGCAGGCGGCGCGCCGCTTCGTGCTCGCCATGCTCGCTGAGCATCGAGGCCAGCTTGAGCTGGCTCGACAAGGTATCGGGGTGCTCGGCGCCCAGACTGCGTTCGCGCCCGGCCGCCAGCGCTTCGAGCACGCGGCGCACGCCATCGATATCGCCCTGTGCGGCCAGAATGTCGGCCAGTTGCTCGCGTGCCTCCAGCGTCAGCGGATGGTCGTTGCCCAGATGGCGGTCGCGCGCTTCGACCACGCCCTGCTGCAACGGACCGGCGTGATTCAGGTCGCCCAAATCGCACAGCAGCTTGGCAAGCTGATGGGCGCAGCGCAAAGTGTCGGCGTGCTCGCTGCCAAGCAGCCGCTCCCGCCCTTCGAGAACCCGCTCATAGACCCGGCGGGCGAAAGAAAAGTCACCCTTGCGGGTCAGCGTTTGCGCATGGCCGGCCAGCGCGTCGAGCGTTGTCGAGCAGGTCGAGCCGAACAGGCGCTCGCTGGCGCCAATGACTTGTTCGTGCAGCGTCAACGCGCGCTCGAATTCGCCCAGCGCGGACAGCGTGAGCGCCAGCGCCGAGCGCGCTGCCAGCGTGTCGGGATGGTCCGGTCCGAGCATGCGGTGGCAGTCCTCGTACAGCAGCTCGTGCAGGAAGCTCGCTTCGGGCAGCTTGCCGGCCTCACGCAGCATGGTCGCCAGGTTGGCGCGGCTGGCCCGGGTATCGCGGTGATTGTCGCCCAGCGCGTTCTGGCGCAGCGACAGGCTTTCCTCGAAGCAGTTGAGGGCCTGATCGGCCCTGCCCTGCTCACGATAGAGCTCACCGAGCCGGTTGAGGTCGCGCGCCAGCGGCAAGGCCAGCGCAGCGGGGATGTCTTCACCGGCGCTCAAGCGGGCTGCGGCGATGGTTTCGGCGAGCCGGACTTCCTCCAGCGGCTGCCACGGAAAGCGGCCGTCGGCCAGCCAGTCGAGCAGGGCTTCAAAGGTACGGGTCAGGGAAAAACGGTCGGCGTCGCGCGCCGCCACGGTGGGCAAATGCTCGCCTCCGGACATGGCATTGGTCTGCTGCAGCTGGACTTCGTCGAAATAGCTTTCCAGCGACAGCCTTGACAGTGAATAGGATGTGCGCAGCAGTTTTTCAAGTAACGGCTGGTAGCCTGGCAGGCCCTTGTGCGGGTCGCCGCGGCGCCACTGGATGCGGCGTTCGCAGTCGGCGCTGTCGATGGCCGATGGCAGCGGATACACCATCAGGGGGCGCTGTTCGTCCTCGTGGCTGCAGCGGTAGTCGATGGCGCGCGTGACCACGCCGGCCAGTCCGTCGAGGCTGCGCTGGTTGGGTGTAAACAGCGTCACCAGCTTGCGTGGCAACAGTGTGGTGCAGATGCTCACAGATGCCGAGCGCCCGCTGCGGGAGTCGACCAGCACATGCCGGAAACGCCGTGCCAGATGCTCGCCAAAGCAGCGAAACAGCGCCGGGCAGGCATTGAACAGGCCGTCCCAGTCCATGCGGTCGGCACGCTCGCCGTAGGTGTCGTCGAAGTGACCGGCACGCATCAGGTACAGTGGGCGGCTCTCGTCGACCCGTTCGACATACAGCTCCCAGTCGATTGCTTCAAGCACCTGGCGCGCCAGCGCGCTGGCGTCGCCCGCTGCCGATCCATGCGCCAGCAGTGCGAGATGGTCGCGGCAGGCCTGAAAATACTCGAGTAGACCCAGGTGCTCTTCGCGGCGGCCAAAATAGTGGTGCAAGCCAGGCGACTCGGTGTCCCAATCGATCATCAGCACAGGTACGGTCGCGTTCTGGCGCCCCGCCAACAGTACGGCTGTGTTCGACAACGCGACACTGCGCGCCGTTCCGCTCTCGAAGGAGTAAAACGTGGTCACTTCGCCGGGAGCGGTTATCGGCGGCAGCGTGATTCTTTTGAGTTCCATTAGTGCTCCTCTATTTTTTTGGGAAGGTTAAATCTGGTATATCGCGCCATTCAGGTGGGACAGCGGGGAGCACGAATTGGTTGCAGTCATGGCCTACAGGCGTGTATTTTTTTTGACACTGATAGTGAATAACAATGCGCTCCACGATTTTTTTTATATCCGGCAAAAAATCAGGATTGGATTTAAGATCGGTGGTGGCCATGGTGAAATGCGAGAAGTCGACATACAGACTCGAGCTCGTAATTTGCGGCGGTAATTTACCCGGATGCATGGTCATGATGACGGGGATAATCAGGTGGCTCGGCATCCGGTACCACTGGCCGCGCTCCTGCTCGAGCAGTTGCATGGCCGCGTATTCGCGCCGGGTGTACCCGTGGGCCTCGTATTTGGGGGTGTAGATCAGGATCATCGCCGCGCTCTCGCACATGGCGCGGGCAATGCGGCGGTCGATGTCATCGCCGCCGCCGAGCTGTTCGGTGTCGATGAACAACTCGTCCTCGTTGTCGAAATACGGTTCCAGGTAACAGCGGATGGCGTCCGACAATGCCGCCTTGAACTTATTCATCAACTCATAGCGGCCATGCGCATAGCTGAAAAAACACCCGTAACGGATTGCCATTTCAGCCTCCCTTCATAATGCTAACTGGCGCGCTCGCATCTTCGACTTTAACAAGCTCGGCTTTTATCTCATTGCGAACGCGCAAAGTGCTCCGGCCCCGCAAAAATGAGGCATAATAAAATCTAACGGTCGTACTATTTTTAACAAACAACCTTTGGAGACGCCAATGAAAGCCGTGGTTTGCAACGCATGGGGCTTGCCCGACACCCTGGTGGTGGAACAGCTGCCCGATCCCCAACCCGGTCCGGGCCAGGTTGTGCTTGACGTCATGGCCGCCGGCGTCAACTTCCCCGATGTGCTGATCATCCAGGGCAAATACCAGTTCAAGCCCGAACTGCCATTTACTCCTGGTAGTGAATTGTCTGGCGTGGTGCGCGCCGTTGGCGAAGGCGTGCTCAGCTTCAAGGAAGGCGACAAGGTCATTGCCTTTACCGCCCACGGCGCATTCGCGCAGCAGATCGTGGTGCCAGCGCAGGCGTTGATGCACATGCCGCCCGGGATGGATTTCGACACCGCGGCCGCCATCACCCTTACCTACGGCACCTCGCACCATGCGGTGGTCGACCGCGGCGCCCTCAGGGCCGGCGAAACCATGCTGGTGCTGGGCGCGGCCGGAGGGGTCGGCCTGGCCGCCATTGAAATCGGCAAGGCGCTCGGCGCGCGCGTGATTGCGGCCGCCTCCAGCGAAGAGAAACTGTCGGTGTGCCGCGCGCACGGCGCCGACGTCACCATCAATTACAGCACCGAAGACTTGCGCCAAGCGATCAAGGCCGCCACCGATGGCAAAGGGCCGGACGTGATTTACGATCCGGTGGGCGGTATTTACGCTGAACCGGCATTTCGCTCGATCGGCTGGCGCGGGCGCTACCTGGTGGTGGGCTTTGCCAATGGCGACATTCCCAAGCTGCCGCTCAATCTGACGCTGCTCAAGGGCGCCTCGCTGGTCGGAGTGTTCTGGGGCGAGTTTGCCAAGCGCGAGCCCAAGGCAAATCTTGGCGCAATGCGCCAACTCATGGGCTGGTTGGCCGAAGGCAAGATCAAGCCGCACATCTCGGCCCGCTACGCGCTGGAGGAAACCGCGCAAGCGCTCAACGACATGGCGGCGCGCAAGGTAACCGGCAAGGTCGTGATCCTGCCGGGCAGGTAGACAGCCGTACCGCTAGACAAGCGCCCCAACCGGGCGCGTTTATTGCATTCCAGAACCGGGGTCTAAGGTGTACCGGGTTTGGTGGAAATCTATTTCGGCTGGGACGCGGCGCTGAGCACGCTATATCGAAAGCGCTGTTGGTGTTGCGGCCGGACCCGAAACGGTGCAGCGACGTAAAACAGGTGCCCGTCAGCCCTCGCACCTGCCTGTCTTACGAAAATTTTGCCACCTTTATCGCGCAGAATGCGTAACACGCCAGGTGCTCATGGCTGTTTAGCTTGCTGAGCGATCCAGGCGTTGATCTTTGTTTCCAGCAGGCCCAGCGGCAAAGCACCATCGGCCAGCACTTCGTCATGGAAGGCAGCCAGGCTAAATCGCGGGCCGAGCGCGGCGGCGGCGCGCTGGCGCAGCTCCATGATTTTCAGGGCCCCTATTTTGTAGCTCAGCGCCTGCCCCGGCCACGCCATGTAGCGCTCGGTGGCGTTGCGCGCATCGGCTTCAGTGTCGCCTGCCTCATCCATCAGAAACTTGATGGTTTGCTCGCGCGTCCAGCCTTTTGCGTGCAGGCCGGTGTCAACCACGAGGCGCGCCGCGCGCCGCATGTCGAGCATCAGGTGGCCAGCATACGCATTGGGATCGTCGTACAGGCCTAGCTCCCGACCCAGCGTTTCGGCATACAGGCCCCACCCTTCTGAATAAGCATTGATCAGGCCGAACTTGCGAAATTTCGGAATCGGCAGTTCCTGCTGCTTCGACAGCTGGAAGTGGTGGCCGGGATTGGCCTCATGCAAAAGCAGCGAGGTCATGCGCGTGCTGCCATACAGTTCGGGCTTGGGGATCACAGCCCAGAAAATGCCGGGACGCGAGCCGTCGGCCGCGGGCAGCGTGTAATGGTCCGATGCCGTGTCGCGCGACAGCGCCGGCTCGGGCCGGATCTCGACCCGCGCCTTGGGCATCGACCCGAACAGTGCGCCCAGCTTGGGCACGATGCGCGCATCGATGTCGCGGTAAGCCTGCAGGACTTCTTCGTCGCTTTTAAACGGCTTGTATTTCGGCTGTTCCAGCATCCATCGCTGCAAACCCGCAGGTTTGCCGCTGTAGCCGAGCTTGGGCCCCAGCTTGATAAATTCGGCGTTGATGCGCGCCATCTCGGCCAGGCCAATGCGATGAATCTCGTCCGGGCCCATGCTGGTGGTGGTGTGAGAGAGAGCCCACACGCGGTACCACTGCTGCCCGCCCGGCAGAGCGCCGTAACCGGCCGACTCGCGCGCCGCCGGCAGATACTCGTTGTCGAGGAAGAGCGCCAGCGTGCGCAGCGACGGCAAAACCTTGCCCGACACGGCGCTCAGGTATTCTGCCTTCAGGCGCGCGCGCTCGCCCGCACTGAAACTGTCGGGCATGTGGCGCGACGCATTGAAGTCGCTGTTGACAGCCGTGGCCGCGGCCAGCGCCTTAATCTGCGGCAGCAGCGCCACCACCAGCGCCTTGGGTTGCACAATGCCTTGCTTGATCCCGCTGCGCATGTTGACGATGGCCGCATCGATCCATTGCGGCAGCGCGTTGATGCGTTTCAGGTAAGCCTGGTATTGCGCAAAGGTGGCGATCGGCTGCGAGTCCTTGCCACCGCCAAAATTGGCCAGCACGACCGGCAGGCTGTCCATATGCGACAGCGGCAGCAGGTGATCATTGAGCGGCTCGAAACGCAGTTTGTCGTTGACCATGTAGCCAAGCACGTCGAACGTGACCTGGTCGTTCGGGGTGAGCTTGCTGCGGTCGATCCGCGTCAGTTCGTCGAGCACGTCGTGCAGCACCGCGAACTGGCGCGCGCGGATGCCGGGCATGAGCGTCATCGGCAGCAGGTCGTCGAATCGGTTGTCGCCAAAGAAGGTCGAGCGCACTGGCTCGAAGCGAGCCTCCGCTTCGTAGTAGCGCTCGGCCAGGTCGGCCAGCTGCCTGGCCGGCGCCAGCTTGACCTTGGCCACTGCCTCATGCCTGGCCAGCGCGGCCGACGGCGTTGCTGCAATGACGGCGCTGCCCAATGCTGCTGCCAGAAAGACTGATTTAATCGCTGCCATCTGCATTCCCTGTGGTGAGTTCATTCCTGCGGTTTTTTAAAGAATGCCACAACCTCGGCTTCGAGCCGGGTGCGTTTGAACGAGGGCAGGCTTTGCCACACCCGCTTACCGTACGATTTGGTGATCAAACGCGGATCGCAAATCATCAGCACGCCGCGGTCGGTCTCGTCGCGGATCAGGCGCCCGGCGCCCTGCTTCAGGTTGATGATGGTCTCGGGCAGTGTGTGGTGCATGAAACCGTTCATGCCCTGCTTTTCCATGACGTCGATGCGCGCGGCCAGCACCGGGTCGTCGGGCGGCGCAAAGGGCAGCTTGTCGATGATGACCAGCGAGAGCGCCTCGCCACGCACGTCCACCCCTTCCCAGAAGCTCTGGCTGCCCACCAGCACCGCATTGCCGGCGGTGCGAAACGAGTCAAGCAGCTCGGTGCGGCCCCGTTCGCCCTGCACGAACAGTGGGTAGTCCAGAGCGCGCTTGGCGAATTCGTCGCGCAGCCGTTCGGCCACGTGCTTGACGGCGCGAATGGTGGTGCACAAAAAGAACGTGCGCCCGCCGGCCGCTTCGATCACCGGCAGCGCCGCATCGACCACGGCATCGGTGTAGCCAAACGCGTTCGGATCGGGCAGGCCGGTGGGCACGTACAGCAGGCCTTGTTCCTGGTAGTTGAAAGGGCTGGGCCAGGTCATGGCCAACTCGCCCGTCAGGCCCATTTGATTGGAAAAATGCTTGAAGTCGTTTTTGACCGCCAGCGTAGCCGACGTAAAAATCCAGCTGCGCGGCGTGCCTTCACGCTGGTTGGTAAAGATCGGCGCAATCGACAGCGGCGTTTTGTGCAGCAGCAGCGAGGAAGAAAACGCTTCGACCCACAGCACCGCCTGGTCGCCTTCAACCAGTTTGCCCTTGCCCGCGTCGGCGGACCGATCAGCTTTCCAGCCATCGAGCCCGGCGGCCAGCTCTACCGCGCGCACCCGCACCTGCTCGATCGTTTCAGCCCGCGCGGCCTGATCCTCGAGCACGTCGATCATCTCGGCCAGTTTGTCCTTTAACGTTTGCAGCGCCGGGAAGAAGTCGGACGACGGCATGATCTGCGCCAGCGACAGCCGCATGATGTCTTGCGGGAAGGCGAGGCGCAGGTCGCGCGCGGCCTTTTCAACCACCGTGACGACCTTGGCCCAGTCAGGTCCGCCGCGCGCATGCGCCAGGCCTTCAGCCAGCACGTCGCGGCACAGTTCCAGGATCTGCGAGGTTGACACGGTCTGGCCAAAAAACAGCGTGGCCGTATCGGGCAACTGGTGCGCCTCGTCGAAGATAATCGTGTTGGCCGATGGCAGCAGCTCGGCCACGCCAGTGTCCTTGAGGGCGACGTCGGCAAAGAACAGGTGGTGATTGACCACCACCACGTCGGCCTGCTGGGCCTCGCGCCGCGCCTTCATCACGAAGCAATCTTGGTAGTACTGGCACTCGGTGCCCATGCACGTGTCGCGGGTCGAGGTGACCAGGTTCCAGATCAGCGCATTT
>Ga0326735_1000165_pt1 | contig 14547 bp, 8 predicted proteins | sample 37_GP2_1092_FD_207945 | JGI IMG/M metagenome (GOLD analysis project Ga0326735, IMG submission 207945) | Glacier ice microbial communities from Ngari, Tibet, China - 37_GP2_109.2 | ecosystem: Environmental > Aquatic > Freshwater > Ice > Glacier | place: China: Ngari, Tibet | collected 2018-07-31
CCCGCACCGATGGGCTTGCTGGGCTTGGCCGGGATGACCTGGACCGGGCCGACCTGCTTCTCGTTGACCAGGGACATGAAGTAGTCCCAGTCGAAGCCCTTGCCCGGGTCGCTGCGGCGGGCCGGGTCGATGTCGGCGTGGGCCAGGAAGCCCGGAGCCCCGCCAACGACCGTTCGCACCAGCGGCACGCCCAGCTCGAGCGCCGCCCGGCGTGCGCGAGCTGCGGCCTGGCGGTAGAGCCGGTCCCGGTACTCGACGGGCAGCGCGGCCCACTTGGCTGCCTGGGTGCAGATCTCCAGGTGCCAGCCGTCCGCGTTGGCCCCCTTCGCGGCCCACGCGGTGTAGTCGTCGGGCAGCAGGCGCACGAAGGAGTCGGTGTCGACGTTCTCGTGGGCGCTGGCGTCCCGGGGAGTCGCGGCGAGGTAGCGGGCCACTGCCTCTGCGCCCAGGTCGGGCGGCGCGATGTCCGGCAGGTTCTCGGCCGTGTGGATCACGATGTACGCGACCTTCTTGGTGCGCGAGGGGTAGTACTTCTTGCCGTTCGGGTTCTTGTTGTCCAGCAGGAAGAAGCCGGTCGCCATGTCCATCTCCAGGTCCAGTCGAGAACGTGCGTTCCCCGTTCTACTCGGCAGCAGCCACCGAGGATCAGAGATCGAAGGTCACCCTGGGCTGGACGAGGGTGGCGTTGGGGTCCTGGCCGCGCAGACCCACGGGCTGCTTGGTGACCGCCGCGTACTCGGCCTTGGCTCGGCCGCTGTCGGTGCTCAAGACGTAGGTGAGCACTTCCAGGACGAGCTGCTGCGCCTCCACGCTGGACGCGGTGTCGCTCGAGCTGCTCTGAGCCAGCAGGTACGCGACGTCAACGAGCGTTGCCGCGTCCGAGCTGGTCTGTGCGATCCGCTGGAGCACCTCGGTGGCGCTGGCGGCGTCGGTGTTGACCAGGAAGGCGTTGGCCACCTGCGCGTCGACGCCGCTGGCCGAGTCCTGGCTGTTCAGGGAGACCGACTCGCCAACGATGGTGAGCGAGGTGAACTCGCCAGCACTGCCCGTGTCGCCGTTGGCAACGCCAGCCACAAGCGCGTGTGCGTCCAGGCCTACGGCGCTGTCGCTGCTCGTCTTGAAGACGGCCTCGAAGAACACGTACGTCGCGTCCCAGTTGATCGCCTGGATGTCGAGCGCGTCAGGACTGCTGACCCGCAGCTCCACGCCTGCACCTTGGACGCCCGAGAGCAGCTTCGGGTCGAACTTCACGTCCAGGAGCTGGCTGCTGCCGTCGATGGGCAGCTCGTACTGCCCGAGGTTGGCCTTGAAGACCCCGTTCTCCCACAGCTCGATGGTGGCGACAGTCGGGAAGGCGACAACGGCCGTCTCCGCGACGGCCGTTGCGCTGTCGTGGTTGCTGGGCTGCAGCGGACGGTCACCGAAGTACCAGTCGATGTCCTCGATGCCCTCGACGTTGACCGAGCCACCTGCGTCGCCAGCACCGATCCCGATCAGGGCCGACTGGAAGTTGAAGGAGTGCCGAGAGAACGCGATGTTCATGTCCCAGATCGCGTAGTCGGCTCCGCGACTCAGGTTCGTCTGCGTGACGATCCTGTTCGCCGGGTCGTACGTGAGCCGCAGGCGGTCCCCGACGCGCGGCTGTGACTCGTCGGCAGTCACCCGGTCGGGGGGCTCATAGAACACGCCTCCGTTGTTAACGACCGTGGCGTCGGACTGGTAGAGCTGCGGACCCTGGAAGTACACCGGCCCACTGAAATCACGGAACATGCCACCCAGGGTGAAGTAGGCCGTTCCGTTGTACTCGCTGCCTGGGTCCGCGCTCAGGCGCATCCCGATGTTGAGCCACCAAGCCACGTTCGGGGCCAACAGCTTGCTGTAGGTCCACTCGATGTTGAACTTGCGAGAGTCCGTGACCGGGACGACCCCGACGTTCAGGCTGGGGCCACCGAAGGCCAGCCGCTCGTTCGGGTCATTCGCGTCCACGCCTGCCGTGAAGACCGGCGCGTTGTTGACGACGCTGATCCGGTCGCGCTGGCCTCGAACGTCACGACCCAGTGCGTCGAGCTTGTTCCACACCTCGGCAGGTCGCCCGACGACGGGCGTTGTCGGAAGGGTGCCCGCGAGCTTCCCGTTTGGCTTGTTGAACGTCTCCTGTGTGACGACCTGACCGAGCGGTCCACCCTTCCAGATGTGCCGAGCGTAGAGCGCCTGCACGGCACCTTCGTTGGTCGCCGTGACGCTGTCGCTGCTGCTCACTCGCTTCTCGCAGCGGAACTGGAACAGCCCGTTGCTGCCCTTGCGTGCTGCCGACAGGGTGGTGCCGGTGGTGATCGTGGCCGAGCCACCCGTGGTGACGAGCGCGACGGTGACTGACGCCGCGCCGTCGTTGCCGACAGTGGTGTCGATGTTGGCTGTGGGCGTCTGGGTCACCGCGCCCGTCACGGCGGGTGCAGCGACAGTGATGGCACTGCTGGCGAAGGTGGCGTTGCCGTTCATGCCCCAGATCGACAGCAGCAGGTCGCTGGCGCGGAGGTCGAAGATCTTCGTCGAGGTCGGCTGCGGGTTGAAGTTGGCGTCGAGGTTGAAGATGGTCTGGGTCTGCCAGTTGGCTATCGCCGTCGAGGCCTGGTTGTACTGCCCGCCGTAGGTAGCGACGAAGGGCGTTCCCTCCTCGCCCGTACCAGGACCGAGCTGGATGACCGCGGCCATGACGGGCGAGCCACCCGACACGACCACGCTCGGGGCGGTCTCCGAAGCGGTGGCGGTCTTGGTCAGGATGGTGACCGCACTAGAACCGGTGTCGGCACCCTGCGCGTCACCGGAGCTGTTCCGCACAGACCCGGCGAAGGTGTAGCCGGTCGCCGTGGGAGCCGGGTTCTCAGGCTTGGCGGCGACCAGCAGTACGAGCAGGTTGCCCGCGACAATGCTCGCCGGGAGAGCGGGTGCAGCGGGCGTGAGCGCAGCGACCCACGCGCCCTGGCTGACGACGACGGGCATCAGCCCTCCCGGAGGCGGATGCGGAACATCTGCGAGCCGATCAGCGGCTGCGGTGGGTTCGGGAAGGACACCCGTAGGTCGGCGGGACCGACCACGCCGTCCAGGAACAGCGCATCGGGGGTGTCGGGGTCGTCCTGGATGCGGTCCACGGTGCCCGTCAGGTTGGTTGAAGCGAGGATGACGTCAGGTGCCAGCGACGCACTGGTGGCGAGCTGGCTGGATGCGTCCTCGGTGACAACAGGCGTTGCCGCATCCGAACTGGCCTTGTTGACGGCGATGACCACCGTGGCCGTCTCGGAGGTGGCTGTCGGACCGGTGTCGTCGCCGTAGGGCTTGTCCACGTCGTGGTAGCCCACGACCGCACCGATTGCGTAGATCTTGACTTCTTTGACGGCCACGTTCCTGACGGCAAAGGAGCTGACCTCCAGGCGACCGAGCACTCCCTCGGGAGAGATGGACACGAAGTCGGTGATGAAGGGCAGCAGACCGAGTGACGTGAGCAGCAGGGTTCCGTTGCGGAACAGTCGGACGATCTGGTTCGCGTCCACGGTGACCTTGTAGATGTCACCCGCCACAGGCACGCGCGCCGCGTCGGCAGCCAAGCCCGGACTGCTGTTCCAGGACACCCCAGAGGTGCCGTTGTAGTGGGTGAACTGAGCGGAGCCATCCATGGAGATGATGACGGCGCACCGGAAGCCGAAGGTCCCACCGTTGCCGCTGGCCGCGCTACTCATCACGCTGTGCATGATGTTGATGGCGAACCTCGTGTTGCCACCCGTGCAGGCCTGGAAAGTCACCTCCACCTCGCGCACCAGGTCGGGACTGACGCGCGGAGTGAAGTGCGCCTCGAACCCCTGCGCGGCGGTGTCACCGAGGTTCTGCAGGACCAGTCGGTTGTTGACGATGGTGGCCCGCGCCGACACGACTGGGACTAGGCCGGACTTCGTCAGGTAGTCCGTGGTTCCGATGTCACCGAAGCCCGTCGTCTGCGACGTGCTGATGACCCTGTTCGGTTGCACGAAATCATCAGAGACGTCGCGGTCGACCCGCAGGCGCAGGCGCAAGGTAGACGGGTCCACGATGAGTGCCAGCTCGGCAGCGGAGAGCAGGAAGTATGGCGGAACAAACACCGACTCCGGCAGTCCGTTCACCGTGTCGTCGGTACTTCTTGTGGAGATGAAGTGGCGCGACATGCGCCGTGCGATGAGCGTCAGCGACTGATCAACAAGCTCGTAGATCAGGTTGATCTTGCCGTTCTGTTCACCGCCGCCGAAGACCGGGTCCTGTGCAGCCAGGCCGTAGCGAGCCGCGAGCGCGACGTACTTGATCACTGAACCCGCAGGTACGCCGGGGCCAACGAAAGACACCTGCGAGGTCGTGATGGCGTTGCCGACCGTGAGAATGACCGGCGTGGTGAGCAGGACCGAAGCGTCAGACCAGATGGGGTGATTGACGTTTGCCGCAGCCGACGTCGCGCCAGCCGGTTGCACGGCACCGATCTTGCTGCCTCCCACGTCCGCTGTGGGTGTCAACTCCACCGCCTGCGTGACCTTCACGCGAGCCGGTGCGCTCTGCCGCGACTCGAAGCCTTCCTCCACCCTGGAGTGCGTGAACGTCACGTCCCGGCCCGCCGACGCGAAGGAGAAGGAGCCATAGCGGAGCTTGCGTTCCGTGCTCTGGTCATCCTCCAGGGGGTCAGGTGCAACCAGCCGCGCCTTCTCGGCCACCAGCACGCCGTCTTGGTAGAGCCGGTAGCCCGCCTTCCTGGACACCTGTCCGTAGACGGTGACGTTGCGATCCGCAGTCACTTGCGCACTACAGATGAACGGCGTGCGAGGGAAGGCGAACCCGAGCGGGAACACGCCCGACATCAGCCCGTCCTGGCCCGAGCTGTCACGCCGATAGACACGGACACCTGCTGGCCCGGTACCCAGCACTCCGTCCACGCGGCCATTGGTTCCCTGACCGACATTCGACTCCACGGCGTTGACGACCAGAATGTTCTGATCGCTCGGTCCAGCAATAGGCACCTGCTTCCAGGAGTAGAGGATCGAGCGTTCCTCATTCTCGCTGCTCGCAAGCTCGGTATGAGCGGGCACGCGAGGCCTCGTGACGTAGCGCAGGACCGCGCCGTAGATGCGGATGGAGAAGTTGTTGAACGCGGTCCCCGACCCACCGAGCGTGTGGAAGTCGACTGCCAGATCCGGCAGATTGTTGAGCCCCATGTTGGCCAGGTTGTTCTCGGTGATGTCCAGGTCGAACCACCCCGTCGTCGTTGGGGTGAGTGGGATCTGCAGAGAACTCATGGAGTTTGTCCCGCGACGAGGGCGAGCCTTGAACAAGCCAGTGATGTCGCTGCCGCCACTTCCCTTCTCCGCAAAGATCGACAGGGTCGCGGTGTGGATGGCCTCACCAGGCGGCAGGGCCAGGGCGAGCTGATCGAAGCGGACATGGAAGGCGCGGTTCTGCGTGGTGTCGTAGAAGAACTCCACGTACCGAGTGCGGTCCATCGGCGCGTCGTAGTCCTTGTTGAGGGCCTCCCATGCGGTGCTGGCACCTACCACCACCTTGACGTTCGGGGATGCCGTCGTCGACGTGCCCGCGGTCTGGTTGGGGTCAGTGACCACCAGGTCCGCCGCGGTGAGCAGCCAAGGTGGCCGCAGCCGCGGCGTCACCGAGACAGTCGCCGCGGCGGACTCCCGCATCGTGCCCGCGTCGTTGTAGACGCTGCTCACGCCGACCGTGTAGGAGGTGCCGTTGACCAGCCCGGTGATGGTGACAGGGGCCGTGGTCACCTGGCTGTGGAAGACGCCGTTCAGGTAGACCCGGTAGTCGGCGGTGTAGGTCTGCTGGGTCCAGCGCACGAGCGTGGCGGTGTCCTTGGGTCCCGCCACGATGCCATCGGGAGGTCCCACCACCGAGCGCCCCGTAGCGGCCGCGGAGGGCGTCGAGAAGACATCCTGGGCGTTGCCCCCAGTCACCGTGTAGGAGTGGTTGGCGTAGGGCGCACCGAGACCGAGGGCCAGGGTGTCCTGGAAGCTGGTGGCGGTCGTGTTGCCGATCAGGGTGCCGTCTCGGAAGACCCTGTACTTCGTCGTGTCCGCTGAACCCGCGGCGTAGGTGACGGTCACCCGGTCGGGCTCCGTCGTGGTCGCGGCGACCGTGATCGGCGGTGAGGGTGGCAGCTCCTCCCGGATGCGAAGGACGTGGACGACGCCGTACTGGTTGGTCAACGTCCCGGCGACGGCGATGTTCACGGTCATGGCGGCGAAGGTGACGTCGGTACTGGAACCGGTCGCCACCGCCTGTGTCCACTGCACGCCACCGAGGTCGTTGCCGAGCGCCGTGATGGGCTCGTTGATCTCCGTGGACGCACTGGTTGTGAACCCAGCGCCCTGCACGTTGTGAGCAGAGAACGCTGCACCTGCGCCAACGTCCGTTGGCGTCACCAAGGCCCCGAACAGGAAGTCACCAGCTCGGAGATGACCCTGCGGGACGGGACTCGTGGTGAAGCCGAGCTGGGACTCTCCCGCGTTGACGTTGTAGGGATTGGTGCCCGCAGGCCCCTTCTGGCCCACGATGTTGCTGATGTTGAGCTGGGAACCCGCGACGCTCGAGCGGAACAGGTGGACCTGCGACCAGGAGACGTTGGGGGCGGCGAGGCCGGTCAGAGCGGCGTTGCCGGACTCGTTGCCAACCGCGATCTTGTCGAAGACCGCGATTTGGGTCGTGCCGGTGTCCACGCCCACCGCGCCCGAGTTGGAGAACTTGATCGTGCGGAAGGTCCAGCCCGCAGGAGTCATCGAAGGCGTGCCGGTCACGTCGGGCTTCATCCCGACCACGAAGACCAGCAGGTCTCCAGCCACGATGCCCGCAGGCAAGGGCGTGGCGGTGGGAGCGCCTGCGACGTAGGTGATCGCGCCCGAGGCGACACGGGAGATCGCCATGAACTAGGTCCGCTCGTCAGCCGCGCCCGAGTCACCATCGGTCAGGAAGCGCGCGTCGTCCGGGATCTGGACGTTGCCCGGCACCACGCCGATGGCCTGGCAGCCCGCGCACTCCCAGCGCACATCGCCCTGGTCGAGCGGAACCTCACCCAGGTCGTTGTCGTGCCCCTGTGGGCAGAGCGCGCGCATCAGCCGATGACGATGGTCACGGTGAGCACCCAGGTGCCCGAGGCCTTGGTCCCGAGCGAGGGGGATGGCACCTTGCGGTTCAGCAGCGGCGCACCCACAGTGGCGCTGGACGTCCCGGACCCAGCGCCACCGAGGTCGATGCCCCACTCATTCCAGGCGAAGTTGGCCGTGTTCGTGTCGTAGGTCGCCTGGGCCGTGATGGTCTGCGCGGTGCTCGCGTTCGGGAACCCCGCGTCGCACGACTTGAAGTACTTGCTGACACCCTGCAGGTCGATCTGGGTGGCCACCGCAGCGGCGGTGCCGTCGCCCACGCCGAGCCGGGCGAAGGCGTTGGTGTACGCCTGCCCTGCTGCGCCGACGACGAGCGTTGCCAGGCGGTTGATGCCAGCGTTGAGCAGCAGGTTGCCCTTGCTGGTCACCGTCTCGTAGGACTCCACGCCCTCGGCCCGCAGCGCGGACCCATCGACGCCAAGCAGGCCCAGTCGGTCGAGATCCTCGTACGAGAACTTCTCGACCCTGGCCACGGGGCTCCACAGCACACGGTCCGCAGTCAGCATGATCATCTCCTCTAGGTGGTCTGGCTTGAGCATCGTCACTGGGTGGACGACAACGAACGTCAGAAGGGCGGGCCGAGGAAGGCGTTCTGCGTGCGCCTCAGCTCGCCGGTCATGGGGTTGGGTCCGTAGCTGGCGAAGCGCGTAGCCGAGAAGAAGTGGTTCTGCCTGTAGTTCCGGTTCAACCCGAAGCCACCGAGCAGGTTGGTCTTCGCCTTGTGCATGGCCACGTAGCGAGCGCGCTCGACCTCGGGCAGCGTGCAGAAGCCGCACGGCACCCCGTTGATCAGCACGCTGATCACCCCGGTCTTGGCGTCCACCACGAGCCGGTAGGTGTACTCGACCCCCACCTGGTCGTACGGGCTGGGGAAGGGAAACCGGAGGCTGTTGGGCTGCACCGCGTTGGTGTTGTTGGACCCCAGGATGACCAACCCACCCGCAGCGTCGGTGTAGTTGACGGCGACACCACCAAACGTGTTGGTGGTGAACTCAATGCCTGACAACGGCGGGTCAGCAGGCCCGTCGTTCCTGCCGTCGTAGGAGTCGCTGGCGACGACCAAGCTCAACTCGGTCACGTTGCCGCTCGTGTACTCGTTGGAGAAGACGGTGACCTCGGCGTCCCACTGCTCATCCGGGGACCAAGCGAGAACGCGCGTTGCCGCAGCCGACCCGCCCTGCAGGAAGAAGTACTCCTCGAAGATCCGCTGGCTGGCGTACGGGAACGTGAAGATGTCGATCACCCCGAAGCTGTCGGCCCCGATGCGGACGAACTTCTCCCACAACTCCCTTCCGGCAGGGATGTCACTGGACGCCAGTGTGATCACGAAGTCCGACGTTGCGGTGCTGTTGACCTCCGCGATGTTGTACCTGCGTCCGTAGACCTCAGTCGTCCTGGGACTGCCTCCGATGACCACCCACTCCGCATAGGCGCGTCGGTTCACGCTCACGCGCACCCCGGTGGAGTAGGCGTTGCCCCCGTTGGGTTCGATCTGGAACCGGGTGCTGTTGTGCAGGATCTGGTAGGACGCCACGTTGACCTGGAACCCCGTGTAGGGCATGAAGTCGAACTGGCCCCCGAACTCCTTGTTGAGCCATCCGCCCAGCGGGTGCGGGTGGTACAGCTCCTGGCCGATCCACACGGGCTCGACCACACCTCGGACCGAGTCCACGATCTCCAGCTTCCCAGCGGAAGGTCGCCATCCCCGGTCACGGAGAAGACCCTTTGCCCGGTCGAACTCGTCGACGAACCTCATCCGGTCCTCACCTGCAGAAAGTGCGGGTTCTCGCGGAAATCACTGCCGGTCATCTTCCCGGTCAACTCGTAGACGTACATCATCTCCAGGTAGTTGAACGGCTTGGGCAACTTGAAATCCACTATCACGCAGACCTTCCGGTCAGTGACCGCGGCCAGCGCGGCGTAGTGCTGCACAGCGCCGGGTGGGACGCTCACGTCCAGATCAGACGAGTTGATCAGCTCGAAGGTCCCGGTCGGAGTGACCCGCAACTCGTACACCCGCCAGGGCACGGTGCCGATCACCAGGAAGGTCCCGCGGTGGGTGGGGTTGGGCTGGGTGTCGATGTTGAAGCTGGTGCCGACCGCCGTGTAGATGTTCGGCGACATGGGCTGGATGCCGAGCACGGGAGCGCCCGGAGACAAGACGATGGGGTAGTAGCTCTCCCCGTCCAGGACGACCCCCAGGGAGCCGTTGGACATGATGTGCAGGTAGCACCCGCTGCTGTCGATGAGTATGGCTCGGGCCATCAGCGGCACGCCCGTTGCACTCCAACTGATGACGGCCGTGTAAGTCCTGTAGGCGGCACCGGAGGTCTGCCGGTCCAGCGTTGTCATCAGGACCCGCTCCCCGATGGCGACCGAGCCATTCACTTGGTCCAGCCTTGGGTAGGTGAAGCGCACGGTGCCCTCGTTGAGCAGCCACCAGTCGCTCACGATCACGTTGAGGCCGTTGGTCGTCACCCGCATGACGGCGAAGACGTCGATCCAGGTCGTGCCGTCCACCGGGGCAAGCTGCACACCACCCGGGCCGGTGCCGGGAGTCGCGGTCGCACTTGCGACGTGGTAGTACCGGAAGACGGCTGTGACGCAGGCCTTTCCGTCCGGCAGGGCGCGCAGGGTGTCCTCGCGCAGGGTGTCGCAGTTGTAGGCGGGCGGCTGCGGGCCACCGGGCTTGGGGTTGGCCGGGAAGACGTTGCCACCCTGCGGGACGATCTCGACCGCAGGACCGACCTCGATGCTCTTGCCCTGATTGGTCACCCGGACCACCTGCAGCCACTCCCTGCGGTCCTTGCCCTGCCAGTAGCTGATCGCCCGGCTGCTGTCGAGCTTGTCGGACAGCATCCGAAAGTTCGAGGGGTACTCGCCCTCGTGCTGGTTCATCCCGTAGCGGACCTTCTGGGCGACGACGGGCGTTCCCGTCGAAACGTCGACCGTCTGGTAGACGATGTCCACGTCGATCCCGAAGCTGCCGTACTCGACGTACCCCGTCTGCAGGATGACGTCGTTCTCGAAGCTGACCACTCCGCATGGGAAGGTGCGGCCCGGCACGCCGATGTGCAGGCTCACCTCACCGCTCCCGGTCAGGAACATCAGTCGATCTCGAGCAGGTGAGTGGGCAGGTTCTTCATGGCGATGCCGGTGAAGACGAAGTCGTGGGTCAGCTCGTAGGTGGGCTCCGCGGCCGCGACCCCGAAGCCGCCTCCCGCCCCAGCGTCCACGACGACCATCGCGTAGGCCCCGATGTAGCGGCCACCCGTGTCGCGCTGCCACTTGTAGACCGCACCACTGGACCGCGGGTAGCGGTCAGGCACCAGCGTGTCCCCGTCGAGGGAGAAGCCGTAGCCGACCACCGGACGGTCCACGAAGGTGCAGCCGAAGTCGATCATCTCCGGGGCCTGGAACTCGCCGCTACCGGTCGAGTCGAAGGTGGCGTACGCCTGCGCCAGCCGCGTGCTGTTCTCGCGCGTCTGCTCGATGCGCGCACGGTGTCGCTCCAGCCCGTCGATGATCGGGTTGGACTGCACGAAGGGGTTCACGGCATCTCCTACATCTCACCCAGCGCAGCCAGGAAGGTCTGCGTGTCCTGCTGCAGGGACGAGGAGCGGAAGGCCCACTCGGTCCCCGGGTCGACTCCCAGCCAGGAGGTCGTCAGGTCCATGGTCCAGACCCCGGTGTCGTGGTTCCAGTCCGTGCGGATGGCGCGCACGTAGTGCAGGTACGCCTCGCCGGACGTGCGCTCGCGGATCTCGATCTGGTCGTCGATCTGGACGCCCGGGTCAGCGGGGATGCGCACCGCGTCCTGGCGGTAGGTGAACAACTGCCGCAGCGTGATCAGGTCGGCCATGGTGATGCACTCAGCCTCGGACTCGAACCGCTGGTCGGTCCAGCCACCCACCCGGCGAAGACCGGACGGAAAGGGGTTGCGCCCCTTGGCCACCGCGCCGATCTTGCCGTTGACGTTGGCCACGAAGATCTTCTCGCGGACGTTGCGACTGGACAGCTTGGCCCGCAGCGTCAGGACGTGCTGCACGTCGTTGAGCACCTTGAAAGCGGGGGTGCGCGTGCGGGTCAGGCCGTCCACGTCCGTCTGCCAGTTGCCCTTGCGGAAGATGTTGGGCAGCCGGAACTGAGCTGCACCCTGCTCGTCGATGTGGAAGATGAACCCGAGAATGTCCTTGACGTAGTTGATCCCGTCCTGGATCGGCTTCTTGTCCCAGACCTCGACGTTGAGCTTGGCCGGGCCACTGGTGCCGGACATGAGGATGTCGCCCCAGACGCGACCACCGGCCTGCAGGTTGACGTTCCGGTCCTGGAAGATCTTGTTGACCCAGTAGTCGACCTCGCTCTCGGTCGCACCGTTGGAGCGGTAGTAGTAGTGGTCCGGGTGGGCCACGTCCTGGGTGTTCGTGCTGCCTCCGAGCGTGGTCGTAGGCAGCGGCGTGAAGTGCGAGGTCTCGTTGCCGTACTTCAACCGGTCGGCCTCACGCCGGATGGTGTCGAAGGTGATGCCGCCGTTCTCCTCGTACTTCCCGTCCACCGGGTAGGCGGTGATCGCCGGGTAGTTGACGGAGTTGTCGGTCAGACGCGCACCCGCGCCCTTGCCGTTGCCGTCCCGGTACATGCCCGACCCGTGGCGCAGGACCAGCGTGCTGCCGATGTAGACGTGCAGCCAGTCACCCTCGAGAGTCGCCGTCGCCTCGTAGGTGCTGGGCACGGAGACGTTGCTCGGACCGATCACGATGTCGGTGAAGGTGTTGTGGATGATCCGCTGCACGACGATGGAGCCAGTGGTCGGTGTCAGGCCGCGGTCGATGCGCACCTGGATGCCGGTGAGCAGACCGCTCTCAGTCTTGGCGCGCAGCAGCATCCGGCTCTTGCAGTTGCCGGGCGACGGATCGGTCGTGACCACCGACAGCGTGACCCGCTGCTCGACGGTGCCGATGTCAGCCAGCGCCCAACCTGCGGTGCTCGGGCTGTTCGGCACGCCTGTGGCGTCCGGGTAGCCCATGGCGTTGCCCCGTACGGCCAGCGTGGCGGGTCCCTGTGCCTGCCAGGCCTGCCCGGACTCGGCGTTGCCCAACGGCCCGTTGACCCGCGTGAAGGTGTCCTCCAGGTTGTAGCCGCTGATGAGTCGGGCGGCGTACCGGCCGACGATCACCTCGGCCGTCTCCGTCGACAGGAACGGGTCGGTCTCGGGGAAGAAGTACTCCCGGAAGTTGCCGTTCGTCAGGAGCTGGCGACCGCCCTGTGGCCAGAAGAACCCGCCGTACGCCAGGAGTCGCTTCACGATCTCGGAGTAGTCGGTGTAGTTGCCGACGATCTCGGTCTTCGCCACCGTTGCACCAACCGGTGCCTGGCTGTCGGTCGGCGTGAGGCTGGCCAGGCCGAACTCGGTGAAGGTCTCGACGTAGCACGAGCCCACGGTGATGCGCACCTTGAACGGGACGATCACCGAGCCGGTGATGTCCTTGGAGTACCAGCCCGGGTAGCCCGGCAGCGCGTCTGCCGCGGTCAGTACGTGACCCGACGTCGTGCCACCGAAGTTGGCCCGCGCACCCTGCGCGGGCAGCACCGGGATGTAGGCCTGGATGCGGATGGTGCCCGCCAGGGAGGTTGGCGTGCGCTTCACCGCGGGGTCGTAGGTGTACTTGAAGTTGCGCACCGTGTTCACGGAGCAGATGGCACCCACCGCAGCCGTGCTGGTCGTGACGCTGCGAGTGTCCAGTGCCTGGTCGGTGTGCTCGATCACCCGGACTCCGCAGCGGTAGACCGCCTTCGCCGTCAGGCCCTTGATGCCGCTGTTGTAGAGCCCGGTCATCGTGATGCGGACAGCCTGGACACCCGAGATGGCCTGCGGGAGCTGGAAGATGTGGGTGGCGTCCTTGCCCACCCTCACGGTCTGTAGGAAGGGGATGTCCGCGTAGTTGCTCGTGCCACCCCTGTCGGCCTTGGAGTCGTACGGGATCTTGCTGGCACCCAGCCACTTCCCCGCCACCATGAGCGAGAGGTAGGCGGTGTACGGACCGGCCCAGGAGGCGAAGCGCACCGCCTTGATGACCTCTCCCGCGGTCACCTTCCCCTCGATCCACTCGAAGGCAGCAGGCCCAGTCGGCTGCTCGTTGCCGGTCGAGAGCCAGTAGCTGTCCAGGTTGGCGTCGAAGGCGTCGCGTGGGTGGTGACCGGCCTGGGTCTGCGGCTCGGTGTAGTTGCTGCTCTTGGAGTAGGTCGGGCGGACGAAGCCGGACTGCGGCACTGGTGTGGTGCTGGTCGGGACGGCAGCGCCCGTTGTCGGCGCGGCGGTCGCGCCAACGGCGACCTGGGTGGTGACTGTGCGCTTCTGCTCGAAGACCAGCGGGTAGTGCGCGATGGGCACCACGGGCGGGAACATGATGTGGTCGGTGAGCAGCCGGGACAGGTCCCGCATCTCGACCTCGATCACCCCGTCAGCGGAGTACGTCACGTCGTCGATGAGCCACACGCCCGTGAGCACCAGGTTGGTGTCCAGCTCGGGCACGGCAGCGAGGTTCCAGCCGTAGCCCTGGTACACCCGCACCAGTCGGTCGGGGACCAGGAAGTCCTGCCACTGGTTCTCCGCGTGGCCCCAGTCGCTCACGCTGTACGCGCTCTTGCCGCGGTTGTGGGTGTAGTAGCCCAGCAGGTCGAAGGAGCCCGCGGTGTCCGGGCCGGTGCCGGGCGGCAGGGGCACGGTGTTCCACAGCGTCATGGTCGACGTGGCGGTGTCGGTGTCGATGGCCCTGTCGCTGGTCACGGAGCGCACGTTGGGCAGCTCCCGGGCCGGGTCCTGACCGTCGTGGAACGGCATGGTCGCGTAGACCTGGGTGCCGACGTTGCGCAAGCCCATGAAGGACTTCTGGATGGTGACGCGCGTTCTCGCCTTGCGCGGGCCGGTGAAGTCGTTGGTCGCCAGCGCATCGACGATGGCCTGGGGCATGGTCCGCATGTCGATCTCCTAGTAGACGAGCGCGCTGATGACGTAGGTGTGCCGCGCCGGGGCCTGCCTGCGGCCACCGGACTCCGGCTTGAACCCCTGGAAGCGCACGATGTACTGCTGGCCCAGGTGGGTGGTGACGCGGACCCGCTCGTCCTTGGTGACCCAGGCCAGGAAGGCGTCGAACTGGGTCATGCTGCGCAGCACGCCGGAGAACTCCCACGGGATCGGCAGCTTGGCAGCCTTGATCCCGGTGAAGCCAGCTCGAGTCGCGGTCCAGGTGATGGCTCGGGTGCGAACAGGCGTTGTCGTGCTGTTCGGGTTGATCTCGAGCGTGTAGGTCTCCGACCCGCTGAGGGTCTGGAAGGTCCAGCGCACCACGCTCATGTACGC
>Ga0326735_1000166_pt1 | contig 14541 bp, 9 predicted proteins | sample 37_GP2_1092_FD_207945 | JGI IMG/M metagenome (GOLD analysis project Ga0326735, IMG submission 207945) | Glacier ice microbial communities from Ngari, Tibet, China - 37_GP2_109.2 | ecosystem: Environmental > Aquatic > Freshwater > Ice > Glacier | place: China: Ngari, Tibet | collected 2018-07-31
AGCTTGGCGATCGCGTCCGGCGTCCACATGTGCTCTTCGCCACGCACGCGGAAGGCGTACTCGCCGCCGGCGTCGAGCGACTCGGCCAGGATCGGGTCGTTGCCGAACGCCAGGCTGTGCAAACGCAGCGCCTCGTCGGCCACTTCGAACACGCCGATCCCTTCGACGCTCGACGACGTACCCTTGAAGTATTTGTCGACCAGCGACTTGTTCAGTCCAATGACTTCGAAAATCTGCGCGCCGCAGTACGACATGTAGGTCGAGATGCCCATCTTCGACATCACCTTCAGCAAACCCTTGCCGATCGCCTTGGTGTAGTTATAAACGGCGGTTTCGCTCGACAAATTGTCGCCCAGGCTTTGCGCCAGTTCGACCAGCGTTTCCATCGCCAGGTACGGATGGACGGCTTCGGCGCCGTAACCGGCCAGCAAAGCAAAATGATGGGTTTCGCGGGCCGAACCGGTTTCGATCACGAGGCCGGTGGAGGCGCGCAGGCCGCGCCCGACCAGGTGCTGGTGGATGGTCGAGGTGGCCAACAGCGCGGGGATCGCCACCTGGTCGCTCGAGACGTTACGGTCGGATACGATCAGGATGTTGTGACCGGACTTGACGGCGTCGACCGCTTCGGCGCACAGCGACGCGAGCGACGCTTCAATGCCCTCTTTGCCCCAGGCGACCGGGTAGCAGATGTTCAATTCGTACGATTTGAACTTGCCGCCGGTATGCGCGCTAATGGCGCGCAATCGCGCCATGTCGTCGAAGCCGAGCACCGGCTGCGACACTTCCAGGCGCATCGGCGGGTTGACGTTGTTGGTATCTAGCAGGTTCGGTTTCGGGCCGATGAACGACACCAGCGACATCACCATCGCTTCGCGGATCGGGTCGATCGGCGGGTTGGTGACCTGGGCAAACAGCTGCTTGAAGTAATTGTACAAAGGCTTGAGCTTGTTCGACATCACCGCCGGCGGCGAGTCGTTGCCCATCGAGCCGGTCGCTTCCTCGCCCAGCAAGGCCATCGGCGCCATCAGAAATTTTAAATCTTCCTGGGTGTAGCCGAACGCCTGCTGGCGGTCGAGCACGGTGGCGGCAGTCTTTTCGCCCTGGGCCGGTGCGCCGCTGCGAGGCGACTCCTTGGCGCGGTTGTGCCCAAGCTGGCTCTGGGTCAGCTTGATTTCGCCCAGCTTGATGCGCACCGAGTTGATCCACGCCTTGTACGGCTTGGCGTTGGCGTAGGTGTCCTTCAGTTCCTTGTCGTCGATGATGCGGCCGGCCTCCAGGTCGATCAGAAACATCTTGCCCGGCTGCAGACGCCATTTCTGGATGATCTTCGACTCCGGAATCGGCAGCACGCCAGACTCCGACGCCATCACCACCAAATCGTCGTCGGTGACGATGTAACGGGCCGGTCGCAGGCCGTTCCGGTCGAGGGTACCGCCGATATGGCGGCCGTCGGTGAACGCCATCGCGGCCGGGCCGTCCCACGGCTCCATCATCGCCGCGTGGTATTCATAGAAGGCGCGGCGGTTGTCGTCCATCGTGCCGTGGTTTTCCCACGCTTCCGGGATCATCATCATCATCGCCTGGGCGATCGGGTAGCCGGCCATGATCAGCAACTCGAGCGCGTTGTCGAAGCAGGCGGTGTCGGACTGGCCTTCATAGATCAGCGGGAACAGCTTGTGCAGGTCGTCGCCCAGCACGGCCGACTTCATGACGCCTTCGCGCGCGCGCATCCAATTAAAATTGCCCTTGACGGTGTTGATCTCGCCGTTGTGGGCGATCAGGCGGTACGGGTGGGCCAGCGGCCACTCGGGAAACGTGTTGGTCGAAAAACGCTGGTGCACCAGCGCCAGCGCCGAAATGCAGCGCGGGTCTTGCAAATCCTTGTAGTAGACGCCGACCTGGTCGGCCAACAGCAGGCCTTTGTAGACGATGGTGCGGGCCGACATCGACGGCACGAAAAACTCCTTGCCGTGCAAAAGTTTCAAGGCCTGGATCGCGTGGCCGGACGATTTGCGGATCACGTACAGTTTGCGCTCGAGCGCGTCGGTGACCATGATGTCCGGGCCGCGGCCGATAAAAATCTGGCGGATCACCGGTTCCTTGGCGCGCACGGTGGGCGACATCGGCATGGTGTCGTCGATCGGCACGTTGCGCCAGCCGAGCACGACCTGGCCTTCGATGCGGGTGGCGCGTTCGATTTCCTGTTCGCAAGCGATGCGCGAGGCGTTTTCCTTCGGCAGGAAGACCATGCCGACCCCATATTCGCCGGGCGGCGGCAGTTCGATGCCAAGCCTTGCCATCTCGTCGCGGTAAAATTGATCGGGAATCTGGATCAGGATACCGGCGCCGTCGCCCATCAGCGCGTCGGCCCCGACCGCACCCCGGTGGTCGAGGTTTTTCAGGATCGACAGGCCCTGTTCGACGATGGAGTGACTCTTGTTGCCCTTGATATGGGCAATGAAACCGACGCCGCAGGCATCGTGTTCATTCGACGGATCGTACAAACCTTGGGCAATCATGCGCATTCTCCACAGCTATTATTCGAGTAAGGATCGAGAATAGTGCAATGCAGCAGAAAGTTCAATCGAAATAATCAGGGTCGGAGTCGAATTAATTATTTAATTGTCGCGCCAAGAAATTAATAGGGACATGGTTAATGCGGTTTTGAAGTAGTCCGATGGCACAATGCCAATATGAATTGTCGATCAGCTTGGCCCAGTTGCCGTGGCAGATGGCTTCGCCTTCAACGGCCGCCCGCGCTTGGCCGGCAACACCTGGCGCTGCGCTTTTTTTTCCAGGTTTGCCTTGAACGCGTCGGACCCGAGCGGCCAGCCTTTTAGGACCGACTTCTCGATCACTTGCAGCTGCGCGCTTGTGAGCGAGCGTTCGGCCAGCTGTTTATAGAGCGCCTCGCGCTGGAACGGCGTATTGCCCAGCGCCCAGTACGACGCATGGTCGGTAATTGCCGCGTCAAGACTGACCCCGGCATGGTGGGCGTGACTCGACCATGGATAGGCCAGCGCCTCTGTTGCCAACCCGGCACGCACCGGCGCCAGTTCAATGTAAAGGCTGCATTGCAAGAAATATGCCGCCGCATCGATCACCGACGTCTTGAAACGCCCCTGGAACAGGCTGCCGGAGCGGGCATATTTCGCGTTGTACCAGGGAACGTAATAGCGGCCAACCCGTTGCATGGCCTGCGCCAGGCCCTCCTCGTCGCTTGGTGTGGCCAGCAGCTGCAGCTGGGCCGGCGTCAGGACGTAGGCGTGGATGGCGACCTTGTATTGTCTGGCGCTGTCGCGCAGCCAGCCGAGAAAGCGCCGGCAATCCTCCGGCTCGCGGAAAATTGGCTGACGGTCGTTTCCGTGCTGGACGATATGGTGGGGCTGGTGGGGGACGATGAGTCGGGGCAGGCGGGCCATAAAGTCGATAGCGGGGCGCAGGAAGTGGAGCGAGACCTATTTTACCGGACGCCCCATTAACCTGTCCCTATTTAATCTCACGCCTTTCGATCACCCGCGCAAGCAGTCTACGACAGCGTAAAACCCGCCGACAAACTGTAGCCTTCGCCGTAGGCGCTGCGCAGCGGCAGGTCTTGGCCGAGGCCGCTGCGCGCTTTCTTACGCAGACGATACACCAGCATGTCGACCCGGCGGCTGGCGTCCGGATCGTCACTGCCCATGCCGGCGACGATGGTCTGGCGCGGTACCGGACGGGTGTTGATGGTCAGCAGGTGGAGGAAGTTGCATTCCTTCTCGGTGAGGTCGATCACCGTGCCCATCAGCTCGAGTTGGCGAGCACTTACTCGCAGGTTCCACTTGCTTGGCGCCGGGGTCGGCTCTTGCGGGCGCACGCGCCGGTCGAGCGCCTCGATGTGGGCGGCCAGCTCGGGGAACTTGATCGGTTTAGTGAGGTAATGGTCAGCGCCCAGGCGCAGGCCGAGAATACGGTTGTCGAAGGCAACCCGGCCGGTCAGCACCAGCAGGCCAATCTCCGGGTACAGCTGGCGCATGCGGGGAATCACGTTGAAGCCGTCCTCGTCCGGCAGGCCAAGGTCGAGCACCACCACCGCCGCCGGCGTCCTGGTCAGCGCAGCCCACATTTCCCCCGCGGTGGTGGCAATCGTCACCTCATGATCGAGCTCGGTCAGGAACTCGGCCATGTCTCCGGCGTAGTCGCCGTTGTCTTCAACAATCAATATCTGCGTCATGGGTTGGCCATTTTTATTGTGTTTTATTAACCCCCGGTATTTTTGATACCCGGTGCCAACCTGTAATTGTTACCGGAATTATCACTTGTGTGACCGCTAGATGCAACATTTTTCCCTGTCGACTGACGTACCGGCAGCCAGATGCGAAATTCGGCGCCTTCCGGTTCAGCGTTGCGCACACTTAACATGCCGCCGTGCACTTCGATCACCGAGCGCGCCATGTACAGCCCCAGCCCGGAGCCAGGCCGCGCGCCGGCATTGCTGCCGCGCCAGGACCTGGCGAAAATCTGCGCCGTTTCCGCCGCCGGCACCCCGCAGCCGAAGTCACGCACCAGCAGCTCAACGCCGCCGCCGGCGCGCCGGCCCGACAGCGCAACAGGCGCCTCGACCGGCCCGTACTGCAAGGCGTTATCGACCAATACTTTCAAGGCCAGCCGCACACCCTGGGGTTCGCAGCGCAGGCTGGCGGGCAGGTCGCCGAAATCGAGGGTCACGCGGTGCCCGGCCGCCACTACCCACCCGCCGGCGTCACCCAGCAACTGGCGCGGGTCGATGCTGTCGGCGGGGCGCTTGCCGCCGATCTGCTCGACGCGCTCGGGCGACAGGTAATCGTCGAGCATGCCGATCAGGCGCTCGACCGCTGTCGAGATCCTGCGGTAACGTTCGCGCGTTGGCCCGTCGGCGTTGGCGCCGGTCGATTCGAGCCGCTGGATGGCGCCGTCGATGGTCGACAGCGGGGTGCGAAACTCATGGTTCAGCATGCCGGCGAAGCGGCGCTGTTCGGCCTCGCGCTCACGTTGCACCGTCAGGTCGCGCACGATGCCAACGAGCACGTCAGGGCGGCCGGCGGCGTCGAACAGCAAGCTGGAGACGACTTCGACCGGCACCAGGCGGCCGTCGCGGTGCGGCTGGTCGAACTGGCGCACCACGCGCACGCGCGCCAGGTCGCCGGCGGCATAGCGCGCCAGCCGCGCCGGCAGGCCGGCGCACAGGCAGGCCAGCGCGCTATCCGGAGCGCCCCCGTTCATCTGGTCGTAAACATCGTCGAAGTTGTAGCCGAGCAGCTGTTCGAGGCACGGGCTGATATAGCGCGGCAAACCGTTGGCGCAATCGACGATCCAGGCGACATCGCCGCCAATCTCGGCAATCGTGCGGAACTGGTCGGCGCCGGCGGTCGCTGTCATTGAGTCATCGATCGGTCCTATTCCTCGAGAGGGGCGAAGATCGCCTGCAGGTCGTCCTGCGTCAGCACCATCTTGTGCGATTCGCCGTCGGCCAGGATCGATTGTGCCAGGTCCGCTTTCTTTTGCTGCAGCAGCTGGATTTTTTCTTCCAGCGTTCCCTTGGCGATCAGCTTGTAGACGAACACCGGCTTGTCCTGGCCGATGCGCCAGGCGCGGTCGGTGGCCTGGTTCTCGGCTTGCGGGTTCCACCACGGATCGTAGTGGATCACGGTGTCGGCCGCGGTCAGGTTCAGGCCGACCCCGCCGGCCTTCAGGCTGATCAGAAAAATCGGCACCGCACCCTGCTGGAAGGCGGCCACCTGGGCGGCGCGGTCGCGGGTGTCGCCGGTGAGAAGCGCATAGGGGATGCGGCGCGCGTCGAGTTCTTCCTCGATCAGCGCCAGCATGCTGGTGAACTGGGAAAACACCAGGATCTTGCGGCCTTCGTCGAGCAGGTCGTCAACCATCTGCATCAGGTCGATCAGCTTGGCCGAGCCGCTGCCCTGCTTTTTGGCAGGCAAGGTCTTGACCAGGCGCGGGTCGCAGCAGACCTGGCGCAGCTTGAGCAGCGCCTCGAGGATCACGATCTGGCTGCGCGCCACGCCTTTTTTGTCGATCTCGTCGCGCACCTTCTTGTCCATCGCCAGACGCACCGTTTCGTACAGGTCGCGCTGAGCCCCCGACAGCTCGACCTTGCGCACCATTTCCGTTTTAGGCGGCAATTCTTTGGCCACGTTGTCCTTGGTACGGCGCAGTAAAAATGGCTTGATGCGGCGGTTCAGTAACGCCCGCCGCAGCGGGTCGTCCTGGCGCTCGATCGGGTGGCGGAACTGGCTGTTGAAGGTTTTTTCGTCGTTCAGCAGGCCCGGCAGCAAAAAGTGAAACTGCGACCACAGTTCGCCGAGGTGGTTTTCGAGCGGCGTGCCCGTCAGGCACAGCCGATGGCGCGACGTCAGCAGGCCGGCGCTCTGGGCCGCCTTCGAACGGTTGTTCTTGATGTAATGCGATTCGTCGAGGATGACCAGGTGGTAGGCGTGCTCGCGCAGTTTTTCCTCGTCGCGCGGCAGCAGCGCGTAGGTGGTCAGCACCAGGTCGGCCGCGTCGATCTGGTCGAACAGGTCGAGCCGCTCCTTGCCTTGCAGCAGCAGCACGCGCAAGCCAGGCGCGAAGCGCGCCGCCTCCTCCTGCCAATTGGTCATCAAGCTGGTCGGGGCGATCACCAGCGCCGGACAGGTCAAACGGCCGGCTTCCTTTTCGACCAGGATGTGGGCCAGGGTTTGCACCGTCTTGCCCAGGCCCATGTCGTCGGCCAAAATACCGGCCAGGTCGTATTCGCGCAGGAACTGCATCCACGCCAGGCCGTCGGCCTGATAGTCGCGCAGGGTCGCCCGCAAGCCGGCCGGGGCCGCCACTTTCTGGACCGCCCCGAACAAGCTGAGCTTGCGACCGGTCTCGCGCAGCCGCTCGCCGCCAAACCAGCGCAACTGTGTGCCGCGCGCCAGTTCCTCGAGCCGGCCGGCGTCGAGCGTCGACAGCCGGACCTTATTTTTGATCTTGTCGCTGAAATACAATTCGCCCAGGGCGCCGAGGATGGGTTTTAGGCGGCCCCACGGCAGCGCCACCCGCAGCCCGTCCGGTAACGTCGCCAGCATCTGGTCGGCCTCGCCGTGCGCGGCCAGCACGTCCGGGTCGAAGTCGCTCGGCGCGCTGCGGATCAGTTGCACCAGCACCGGCAGCAGCGGTACCCGCTTCTGATTGACGACGATGCCCAGTTCGAGCTCGAACCAGGCGTTGCCCGCCTCGGCCGGCTGGTCGATCTGGGCGTACCAGTCTTCCACCGCCACCACGTCGTAGCGGTAATGCTTGGAGCGCTGCACGTGCCAGCCGGTCTCCAGCAGCAGATCGAGGTCGCCCTCGGCGAAGCGCAGCCAATGGGCCTGGCTGTCGAGCTGTAGCGCGCCGGCCAGGCCGCTCAGGGGCGCCGTGGCCGGCTTGCGAAAGCCAAGCTCCGCCAGCGCCGCCAGCGCCGCTGCTTCGGCATCGGCGTCGCGCGCGATCACTTCGGTGACGTCGCCAACCTGGCGCACCACGCGCTGGTCCGGGTCGAACGCGACGCGTTCGCCGTCGTAATCGTAGGAAAGCACTGCGACATCGTGCCAGCGCGGCGTCGCGCCGTCGGCCAGTTGCACCGAATCGAGCAACAGGTAGGGGCGTGGCTTGACGTCGCCGCGCAGGCGCTGGGTCAACGGTTGCGGCAGCGGCATCAGCCCCTGCAGGCCATGCGCCAGCAGCAGTTGCGAGACGCGGCGCTTGTCGTTGCCGGCGAGTGCAGGCGCCTGCGCCACCAGCGCCTGCAACTCGGCCAACGAGATGTCGACGCCGCCGCGGTTCAGTTCCAGCGCGCCGCACGACAGGTTGTCGATATACCACGGCGGATCGGTCGGCAGCATGTAGTCGATCTGGTCGGCCGCGTTGTGGGTGGCGCCCGGCGCCGGCGCCACCTGCCAGCCGAGGCGGGCGGTGCGGCCTTCGTCACGCCACACCAGGTTGGCCTTGCGCATCGGCCCGGCCTGCAGCGGATAGACCAGGCCGCTGGCCATGTCGGGCCAAGAATTCGCCCACAGCAGCTTGTCTTGTTCGAGCAACATTTGCAGCAGGATCGCGCCGATCTTGCCCTTCGGCTCGGTCGCGCTGCTGCTTTGCGAAGCGCCGCTGCGCATGGCAATAAAAAAGCGCACCAGGTCCTCGTCGACACCCTCCAGATAGGCGGGCGGCGCCGACAACAGCGAGAACACTTCGGACACCGGACTGGCGGCGGCCACTTCGCCGTTCGGCCGCAAGCGGGCTTTGCACAAGCACAACGCAACGTGGCGCCCGCCGCTGGTTGGCGCCAGCACGTAGACGAACTTGTATTGGGCGAGCTTGGGATCCTTGATTTCAACCGAGAGCTTGGGGCGCGGGTGGGCGGCTGCATCGACCCGCTGCAGCCAGCTGGCGACCGGGGCCGGCAATCCAGTGACCGGCGTTGCCGGTGGTGCTGGTGCGGCAGCCGGTGCAGTTGCCGGGGCTTCAGTGAGTTCGTCGCGCGGTAAATCCATTGTTCGCATAGATCTGTGCATTCCGTATCAAAAAAGGCAAGAGCCGGTATTATGCGTCATCTGCGGGCTCTTGTTTGTTGAGGATCGCACGCTAAAGAAAAACATTACTGGATGCAACAGGCTGCATTACCACCTAGCCAAAGCTTTGTGTCAGAGCGCGTCCGTGCGGTTTGTGCCTTTGCCGGACGAGCCGGTCTGACATCATCGCTCCAAACCGCCACCAAAACAAGCCGGTCAGTGCAACAGGGGCGGACCCGCGCGCCGATCGGCAGGCTGGTCGATTGTCGTATCCCTGCCAATGGCGGCGCGCTGTAATGTTGAGAAAGATCAACCTTCGCGAAAATTTGACAACGGCCCGCCTGCCGGCTATCGGCACACATCAAATTTGTCAAACCTGGCGGTTTGGCCGCGATTGCGTATCATTCCAGGCTTGACTCATCAAGATGGCCCCCATGCTCCCAACTATCGAACAACGCCTTGCCCTTGAACTTGCCGCCAAACCGGTGCAGGTTGCCGCCGCCATCGCCCTGCTCGACGAAGGCGCCACCGTGCCGTTTATTGCGCGTTACCGCAAGGAAGCGACCGGCGGCCTCGACGACATCCAGCTGCGCTTGCTGGAAGAGCGGCTGCGCTACCTGCGCGAACTGGAGGACCGGCGCGCGGCGATCATCGCCTCGATCACCGAACAGAACAAGATGACCCCGATCCTGCTGGACGCCGTCACCCATGCGCTCGACAAGACCCGCCTCGAAGACCTTTATTTGCCATATAAACAGAAGCGCCGCACCAAGGCGCAGATCGCGATCGAGGCGGGGCTGGCGCCGCTGGCCGACGGCTTGCTGGCCGATCCGACCGTCCATCCCGAAGAGGAAGCGGCTAGCTACCTGCGCGAGGCGTTTGTCAGCGACGACGGCAACGGCAACAATCCCGGCGTGGCGGACATCAAGGCGGCGCTGGATGGCGCGCGCCAGATTTTGATGGAGCGCTTCGCCGAAGACGCAACGTTGCTGCAGGCGCTGCGTGAGTACGTGCGCGAGCACGGCATCGTCGCCTCGAAAGTGGTCGCCGGCAAAGAGGACGAGGGCGAAAAATTCGCCGACTACTTCGACTATTCGGAAACGCTCGGCACGGTGCCGTCGCACCGCGCGCTGGCGCTGCTGCGCGGGCGCCGCGAAGGCATGCTCGACGTCGTCCTGCGGCTCGACACCGAGCCGGAGAAGCCGAAATGGGACGCCCCGCACAATCCCTGCGAAGGGCGCATCACGGCGCGCTTCGGCATCAAGAACCTGGGCCGCCCGGCCGACAAGTGGCTGCTTGACACCGCGCGCTGGACCTGGCGCGTGAAAAGCTTCATGCACCTCGAGACCGAGTTGATGGGCGCGCTGCGCGAAAAAGCCGAACTTGATGCGATCAACGTGTTCGCGCTGAACTTGAAGGCGCTCTTGCTTGCCGCGCCGGCCGGCCCGCGCGCCACCATGGGCCTCGATCCGGGCCTGCGCACCGGCGTCAAGGTGGCGGTGGTGGATGCCACCGGCAAGGTGGTCGACACCGCGGTGATCTACCCGCACCAGCCGAGGAACGACTGGGACGGCTCGCTGCACCTGCTCGGCCAGCTGGCGGCCAAGCACAAGGTGTCCTTGATCTCGATCGGCAACGGCACCGCCTCGCGCGAAACCGACAAGCTGGCGCAGGACCTGATCAAGCAACTGCCTGAACTCACATTGACCAAGATCGTCGTCTCGGAAGCGGGCGCCTCGGTGTACTCGGCCTCCGAATTCGCCTCGCGCGAGCTGCCCGACATGGACGTGTCGCTGCGCGGCGCGGTATCGATCGCGCGCCGGCTGCAAGATCCGCTGGCCGAACTGGTAAAAATCGATCCGAAGTCGATCGGCGTCGGCCAGTACCAGCACGACGTGTCGCAAAGCCAGCTGGCCCGCTCGCTCGACGCAGTCGTCGAGGATTGCGTCAACGCGGTCGGCGTCGACGTCAACACGGCGTCGGCGCCGCTGCTGGCGCGCGTGTCGGGCCTGTCGTCCTCCGTGGCCCAAAGCATCGTCACCTACCGCGACCTGAAAGGCGCGTTCGCTTCGCGCGCCGCGCTAAAAGCGGTGCCGCGGCTGGGCGAAAAAACCTTCGAACAGGCGGCCGGTTTCCTGCGCGTGATGGGCAGCGCCAATCCGCTCGACGCTTCGGCGGTGCACCCGGAATCGTATCCGCTGGTCGAAAAAATCCTGGCCGATATTGAGCGCGACATGAAGGCGGTGATCGGCGACGCGGCGCTGCTGAAAACGCTCGATCCGGCACGCTACGCGGACGATAAATTCGGCGTGCCGACAATTACCGACATTTTGAGGGAGCTGGAAAAGCCGGGACGCGATCCGCGGCCGGAATTTACCACCGCAACCTTCAAGGAAGGCGTCGAGCAGCTGCGCGACCTGCGCCCCGACATGATCCTGGAAGGCGTGGTGACCAACGTGGCGGCGTTTGGCGCCTTTGTCGACATCGGCGTGCACCAGGACGGGCTGGTGCATATTTCGGCGCTGTCGAACACGTTCGTAAAAGATCCGCATTCGGTGGTAAAAGCCGGCCAGGTGGTGCGGGTGAAGGTGATGGAAGTCGACGAGAAGAGAAAGCGCATCGCGCTGACGATGCGCCTGACCGACAGCGCGCCGCAGCCGGGTGCGAAGGTCGAGCAGCGCGGCGACCGCGTGGATGGCAAGCGCTTGGCGCAGCACCAGAAGCAAGAGAAGTCGCCGGCGCCGGCCAGTGGCAGCATGGCGGCAGCGTTCGCCAAGCTGCGCGGCTGATCGGCAAGCAATTTCCTGCTGCCGCCACTAGCAGCGGCGTTTTCTTATAAAATGCCGTCATCCATTCATTTTTTTCACCGAGGCAGCCATGAGCGACGTACAAACCTGGATCAAAGAGACCGTCAGCACCACCCCGGTCGTATTGTTCATGAAGGGCACTGCCCAGTTCCCGCAATGCGGCTTTTCCGGCCGCGCGATCCAGATCCTGAAAGCCTGCGGCGTCGAGAACATCGCCACCGTCAACGTGCTGGACGATCCGGAAGTGCGTCAGGGAATCAAGGATTTTTCGAACTGGCCGACCGTTCCCCAGCTGTACGTGAAGGGCGAATTCGTCGGCGGCACCGACATCATGAACGAGATGTTCGCATCGGGCGAACTCAAAACCTTGCTCGATGCCTGATTCGCGGCCGCGGCGGCTGGTCATTGCCATCACCGGCGCCACTGGCGCGGTGTATGGGGTGCGGCTGCTGCAGCAACTGGCGGCAATTGGCGGCGTCGAGACGCACTTGGTCATTTCCGACGCCGCCAACCTGACCTTGCACCAGGAAGTGGGCATGCAGCGGCGCGATGTCGAGGCGCTGGCCAATGTGGTGCACAAGAACCGCGACGTCGGCGCCGCGATCGCCAGCGGTTCGTTCCAGTCCGACGGCATGGTCGTCGCGCCGTGCTCGATGAAAACCCTGGCCGCGGTGGCGCTGGGCTTGTCCGACAACCTGATCGCGCGCGCCGCCGACGTGGTGCTCAAGGAGCGCCGCCGACTGGTGTTGATGGTGCGCGAAACGCCGTTCAACCTGGCGCACTTGCGCAACATGACGGCGGTGACGGAAATGGGCGGCATTATTTTTCCGCCGCTGCCGAGCTTTTACAATCGCCCGCAATCGATCGGCGACATGGTCGACCATACGGTGGCGCGGGTGCTCGACTTGTTCGCAATCGAGCACGCGCTGGCGCCGCGCTGGGCCGGCATGAAGCCACCCGCCGACGCCTGACTCAGGCGAATGCCCGGGCCGAGCGCGCCGGTTAGCGCTTGTCGAACTGACAGCAGTCGGCCTTCTTCATCTCTTTTGCTTCCTCGACCATCCTGCGGTGCTGGATGCGTTTGCGCATCACTTCCGCATGCTGGGCTGCCGTCATTGGCGGAACTGTCATCAAATCCTTGAGTTGCGCGGTGTTGCTGTAGTTGCTTTTCATATGACAACGATCCTTGGCTTGGTTTCGTATCAAGGTGACAATAGTGGCCGTCACTGCTGTGATTATGGCCCACTATCAGGTTTTGCACTGCACTGCATTGCACCGGCCTGGCGCGCAAGCAATCTTAATATTGTGCATTAATTGCGCGCGGATGCAATGACAAATCTACGTTGGGAACACTTGTTACACTTGTTCAAGTGTGTTGAAGCGGTCAAAGGCGCGGCGACATCAAAATGTGAGATTTATCGAAATTAATGTGTCTTTTAAGTGCAGAAGAACAAAGTAATTTACACACAAATACATACGAATTGCTACTTTTGGTTATTGACTCTCACCAGCATGCGGACAAATTCGCGCGCGATTTGGCGATGATGTTCATCGAGCCGCTGTAAATCGGCGATTAACTTGACATCTTCCGAATAGAAGCGCGCCAAGCCGTTCAAGGCGTCGCCATGTGGCGTGGCAGCATCGGCCCCGCCGAAACGCAGCCATTCCGCCGGCACGCCCAGCCATTGGGCAATCATGCGCAGTTTTTCCTGCGTAGGAATAGCTTCTCCCACCAACCATTTGCGGGCTGCGTGCACGGTGATCGGACGGCCGTCGAAGCGGATGTTAAATTCGCGGGCCAGGCGGGTGGGGCTGTCGGGCGAGTAATGGGCGTTCTTCAGTGACTGTTGCAAGCGCGCACTGAAACTTTCCCGTTCGTTGGATGAATTCATCGTTAACACTATTTCACGCATAGGGATGAAAGTCAGTTGCTTGACCTGCCAAGCCAATCGTGACCGTTTCCTCTACCTAAGTAACAGTTTAATGAGTATATACGGCGCAGGAAACGCGCACCGCCCGATAGCATTCAATCGACTGAAAAAAGTGCGAGATACCGCTGAAACTCATGGTTCAGTCCGCTTTTACGTAACGCGCGGCCCTCAACCCTCACCCCTGTTTATGCGCTAAAGCGGATGATGCCATCGGCGCCGATTGCCCGCCGCACAACGCCATCATTCCAGCACTTGTGCAGGTGGGCCAGCGCTTCGCCCAGCGCGAACGTGAGCTGGTGGGCGTCGAGTGGACGGCGAAACATGATCGGCACGATGTCCATCGCCGAGCAAGGGCTCGCGCAGGCTTCGACGACCTCGGCCAGGCGCGCCGCATGGTGGGCGCGCAGTTGACAGATGCGCGTGTGCAGGCCGCGAAAAGGCCGCCCGTGCGATGGCAGCACCAGCGTGTCGGCCGGCAAGTCTTCGAACCTGGCCAGCGAATCGAGGTACAACTGCAAGGGATTGCCTTCCGGTTCGATCGCAAACACCGACACATTCGTCGAGATGCGCGGCAGCACCATGTCGCCCGAGATCAGCACACCCAGCGCCGCGCAATACAGCGCCGCGTGCTCGGGCGAATGGCCGAAGCCGGTGATCACGCGCCAGCTGTGCTCGCCGATGGCGACCTGCTGGCCGTCCTGCATGCGCGCGTACGACGCCGGCACGGCCGGCACCAGCGATGGAAAATAATTGCGCCGCGTTTGCATCTGTTCGAGCAGTTCGGCGCCGGCCAGGCCGTGGCGCTGGAAATGGGGAATCGCCGCAGTGCCGTCAACCCCGGGCAGCGCAGCGGACATCATGCGAGCGAAACCGTATTCGCCGGTGGTGATCCAGAACGGCGCGTCGAAGCGGCGGCACAACCAGTCCGACAGGCCGATATGGTCCGGATGGCAATGGGTGGCGATGACCCGCAACAGCGGCAATCCATCCATGCCGTTGGCGAACACCTGTTGCCACGCATCGCGTGTCGCATCGTTGGCGACGCCGCAATCGACGGCGCTCCAGCCCGCCCCGGCCTCGCCCTCGTCGGCGATCAGCCACAGATTGACATGGTCGAGTGCGAACGGCAGCGGCATGCGCAGCCAACCCAGGCCCGGGGCCAGTTGGTGGACGGCGCCGATGGCGGGCAGAACATCGCCGAACGGGTAGGCAAATTGCGACTCGAGAGCATTCATGGCGGATCTTTCGGTATTC
>Ga0326735_1000167_pt1 | contig 14522 bp, 12 predicted proteins | sample 37_GP2_1092_FD_207945 | JGI IMG/M metagenome (GOLD analysis project Ga0326735, IMG submission 207945) | Glacier ice microbial communities from Ngari, Tibet, China - 37_GP2_109.2 | ecosystem: Environmental > Aquatic > Freshwater > Ice > Glacier | place: China: Ngari, Tibet | collected 2018-07-31
TTTGAACTCGACGGCGAAACGTTCGAGCTCGACGCCAACGACGGCGCCAACAACCTGCACGGCGGGGTGCAAGGCTTCCACAAGGTCAAGTGGACCGCTCATCCCGATGAGGAAGGGCTGACCTTGCACTACACCAGCGTCGACGGCGAGATGGGTTTCCCGGGCACGCTCGAGGTGACGGTACGCTACGAGCTGACGGACGACAATGAGCTGGTGATGCGCTGCTCCGCCCTGACCGACCGCGCCACGCCGGTCAACCTGACCCAGCACAGCTACTTCAACCTTGCCGGCGCGGGCGACATCCTGGCGCACGAACTGATGATCCGCGCCGACATGTTCACCCCGGTCGACAGTGCGCTGATCCCGACCGGGGTGCTGGCGCCGGTGGCCGGCACGCCGTTCGACTTCCGTTCCGCGCGTCCGATTGGCGAGTGCATCGCGTACAGTGACAGTGACAGTGGCGACGACGGCGATGACGAGGGCAAACAGCAGCTGCGCCATGGCGAGGGCTACGACCACAATTTCGTGCTCGACAAGCTGCCTGCCCGCATGGGCCTGGCCGCGCGGGTGCGCGATCCGGGTTCCGGCCGGGTGCTCGAACTGTTCACCGAGGAGCCTGGCGTGCAGTTTTACAGCGGCAATTTTCTCGACGGCAGCCTGGCCGGCAAGGGCCGCAGTTACCCGCACCGCAGCGGTTTTTGCCTCGAGCCCCAGCATTTTCCGAATTCGCCCAACCAGCCCGATTTTCCCGACACCATCCTGCGCCCGGGCGAGCGCTACATGACCGAATCGCGCTTCAAATTTTCCGTGGAGACCACCGCATGATGCAATTGGCCGTCGATGCCAGGAACGAACTGGGCGAGTGCGCCCTGTGGTGCGAGCGCACCGAACGCTTGCTGTGGACCGACATTCCGGCCTCGACCTTGTGGGCGCACACGCCAGCCCTTGACACCACGTGCAGCTGGCCGCTGCCCGAACGGCTGGCATCGTTCGCGCTGACGCCCGATGACGACCGCCTGCTGCTTGGGCTGGCCAGCGGGCTGGCCTTCTTCACCTTGTCGACAGGAGAAATCGAGCGTATCTGCGACGTCGAGCCGACACTGGCGGGCACCCGCATCAACGATGGCCGCTGCGACCGCCAGGGCAGGTTTGTGTTCGGCATGTTCAACCAGGACAGCGAGCCGCGCGAGGCGGTCGGCAGCTTCTACCGGCTCAACCGCGACCTGACGCTCGAGCGGCTGCCGCTCGGCAAGGTGGCGATTGCCAACAGCATTTGTTTCAGTCCCGATGGCGCCACCATGTATTACTGCGATTCGCAGGCCGCGGTGATCCGCAGCTGCGACTATGGCGACAACATCGGCGAACAGCGCGTGTTCGCCGACCTGAGCGGCGAACAGGGCGCACCGGACGGCTCGACGGTCGACGCCGAAGGTTACCTGTGGAATGCGCGCTGGGGCGCCGGCCCGCTGGTGCGCTACAGCCCGGACGGCAACGTTGAACGGGTCATCATGCTGGCCGCGTCGCAGCCAACCTGCCTGGCCTTCGGCGGCCCCTTGCTCGACACCGTGTATGCCACCAGCGCGCGCCAGTGGCTCTCCAGCGCCGAGGTGGCGAACGCGCCCAAGTCCGGCGGCGTCTTCAGGTTCGCCACCGACGTCGTCGGCCTGGCCGAACCGCGCTTCCAGGGCTGAGTTCCAGGTGGCGACAGCGCCGGCGTCAGACCCCATTTGAAGTCCTGTGCCGTTCGGCCGGATTGCCCAGGCGGGCGTATCGCTCGCTGCGCATCGGTGCACTGGATGTTTGCGCCGCCGGTCACAACGCCGAGCGCATCCTCTCCAGGTACTGCGTGGTGTCCGAAAGAGTGTTGTGGCCGGCGCCGCGAATGACGACCAGCGATGCCGTATCCGGCGCGAACGCGGCGTAGAGGCGCGCCGTGCTGGCGGCGGGAATGACGTCGTCGATCTCGGCCTGCAGGATCAGCGTCGGCACCCGGATCGCCTGGGCGTAGCGCCAGGAGACGAATTTGTCGGTCAGCAGCCAGCGCACCGGGAAATACGGAAACTGCCGCGCCGCGATTGCCTCGATGCTGTCGTACGGCGTGACCAGCACGAGCCGGCTGGCAGAGCGCACCGTGGCGAGCCGGATTGCCACCCCGCTACCGAGGCTGCGCCCGACCAGCGCGATGTCGGCATGCTCGCCGCGTACCTTGTCGAACAAGGCCGTGGCATCAGCGTGCAGCAGCTTCTCGGACGGCTTGCCGGTACTGCCGCCAAAGCCGCGATAATGCATCAGGTACAGCGCGTGGTCCGGGAAAGCGCTCGAAAACGAGGCCAGGTTCGCCGACACATCCTCCGCATTCCCGCCAAAATAGATCAGCGCCTTGGCACCGGCGTGCGGCCTGACCGTGATGGCAAGTTGCGCGTCCTCGACCGCCAGGCGCGTGGTGCTGGCGGCGTCGCCGAACGACTTCGGCTGGGGAAAATAGATCAGCGAGCGCTGGAAGGCGAACAAGGCGAGGCAGAGCGCCGCGTAGCAAACGAGGGCGCTCGAGATGAGCAGGATGGCGATTCGCAAGGACGCTTCCTTTTTCGGTTCACGCAGCTCACAAGAACGGACCTGGCATTTTCAAGAACCACACCAGAACCCCATTATTACGCATTCCCGGCCGCGGTGCTGTTACCCTCGGGGCCCGGACCCCATCCCCGGTCTGCCCGCAGGGCCGGCGCCAGGCCCATCGCCGTAGTTCTGTCCAGGCCCGCGCCAGCCCGGTTCGGCTGCGGCCGGCCCGCCGAAGCGGTACGTCAGGCCGAGGTAGGCAATGCGCCCGGCCGAGCGGCGGATGCTGGTCTCTTTCAGCAGGTCGGTATCGGTGATGGTCTCGTTCTTGTTGCCGTTGAAGACGTCGGTGACGTTGAGCACCAGGCTCAGTGCCGGCGTGATTGCGTGGCGCAGGCTGACATTGGTGGTGACGTTCGGCTGGCGGTAACCCTGGCCACTCAGGGTCTTGCCCTGGCCGTTGATGGCTACCTGCAGCTGGTCTTCGCTTGATATCTGGTAACTGATGCGCGCCCGGCCGCTCAGTGACACCGCGTGGCGCGTTGTTTCGCCGCTAGTCAAGCTGCCGAAAATGCGCTGCTCGACGTAGGCCAGGTTGCCGCTGGTGTTGAGCGACAGTTTCGGCAGCAGTTTGCCGGAGAGCGTGAATTCGAGCCCGCCGGACTGGTTGCTGCCGGCGTTGTCCTTGGTGGTGAGGATCACGGTGTCGCTGATGAAGCTCTTGCGCTCCGAGATCAGGCCAGTGTCCTTGCGGTAGTAGCCGCGCAGATTGGTGTCGAGGGCACCCAGGCGCGACTCGTAGCCCAGCTCGAACGCGTCGGTGCTGGTCGGCTTCAGGTTGGGATTGCCCGACGAGACGTTGAATTCGTCGCGGTAGACGACAAAGGGATTGAGCTCGCCCGCGCCCGGCCGGCGGATCCGGTGCGCATAGCTCAGGCGAATGTTGGTCTGGTCCGATATCCGGTAGGTGACGAACATGCTGGGAATGGTGTTGACGTAGCGGTTGCTCGCGTCAGGCTGGCCGTTCAGCTGCAAAAAGTCCATCCTGGTCAACTCGGTGCGCAGGCCGGCAAGGACGCTCCAGTGTTGGTCGAGGCGGAACTGGTACGAGGCGTACAGCGCCACGCTGGTCTCGTCGAGTTCGAAGCGGTTGCTGCGCGCCGTGTTCACGGTTTCGCCCAGCGTTGCGATGTCGATGTCGGTATAGCGCGTATCGAAGCTGTTCTTGTGGCTGGCCAGCTTGTAGCCAAGCTTGACGAAGGCCTGGTCGACCGGACGCTCATAGTCGCCAGTAAAGTCGACGAGCCGGTTCCCGGTCAGGCTTTGCTGACGGCTCGCGTTGTCCAGGGCGCGCGGCGGGCGGATCGCGTACGCGTTCGAATAGGCGCTGGCGCTGTCATTGAGCATCGATGACACGCGCACATCGAATTTTGCCACCTCGCCGGGCAGTTCTCCCTTATGGTCGAAGCGCGCGCCGAGGGCGCCGCTGTCGCTGTAGCCGGAACCGCGGGTGGTGCGCAGGTAGTCGCTATTGGTGACGTCGTTTGCGCCGAAGCTGACGTAGCGGTCTTGCGAACGGCTGTCGTTGGAAAGGCGCGACAACGTCACGTTGGCGCCGAGCGTATCCCTGGTGCCGAGGTTCCAGGTCAGCGCCGTATTGACGCTGGCGGCGTCGCGCAGGCCGCTCGAACTGCCGTCCTGCGCGCTGCGGTTGGCAATCTTGGTGACGGGGTCGGCCCGCACGCGGTCGATGTCCCAGCTTGAATCGCGGCCGTCGCGGCGCACGCTGGCGCCGCCCTGGATGCCGAAGGCGCCGCTGTTGTAGCTGCCTGATACGCCCGAGTTGTAGCGGCCGGCCGTGCCGCCGCTGGCGTTGACGGCGCCAAACCCGCCCGGCTTGCGGTTGCGCCGCATGACCAGGTTCAGGATCGGCCCGCCACCGGCCTCGTTGCCGAACTGCGCGCCGGGATTGTTGATCACCTCGACCGATTCGATGTCTTCGGCCGGCATCGCGTTCAAGGTGGCGCCGCGGTTATCGCCCTGCATCATGGCCGACGGCTTGCCGTCGACGTAGACCTGAACACGGGTGCTGCCGCGCAGCGTCAGCGTGCCGTCCGGGTCGACCGCCACCGACGGCACGTTACCCAGTGCGTCGGCGGCCGAACCGTTGGTGGCACTGACGTCGTTCTTGACGTCGTAGACCTGGCGGTCGATACGATTGGTGGGGCGATTGCCGGTTACCGTGACGGTGGCATCGATGGCGGACTCCGGCGCGTCGGTTTTTTTGACCGGCGGCTTGGCGACAACGACCGGCGCCGCGCCGGTTTGCGCCAGCGCCGGCTGGGCCAGGCCAGCGAGCGCGCCGAGGATGGCGCCGGACAGCGCGCTGCGGGTGAGCAGCAAGGGCAAACGGGGAGAAATCGTCATTGTAGAGTCGGGAAGTGGCGCCAAGCTGGCAGGATAGGCAAATCTTGCCACCAAGTACAGCGACTAAATGTTTCGCGCTTGTAACAAACCGAAATGGTCGCGCTGGTGAGTACGTCGATACGCGCTAAAACGACACTGCTGCAAGCTGTTTCCGACCGCCATGCCCATCCAGGCTGCTGATGCCTGGCATGCGGCCTCTTTGCGCGCTACGCTAAACACCGGTATCGGCAGGACTGGCCAAAAGGTGTCGTTAACCCTTTATAATGATTCCTCACGGCAGCCGGTGTCAGCGCCTTCTGGTTTTCATACGCACCCTTCTGCTACCCGACGAGACGTTGACCTGGGGCGCCCATGCTTTCCGCGGATTTCGACTATGAAACGGCACTGATCGCTTGCTCCCGCGGGAACAAGCGGGCGCTGCAAAGCATCTACGAGCAGGAGAGCTCACGCATGCTCGGCATTGCGCTGCGTATCGTACGGCAGCGGCAGGCCGCCGAGGACGTGCTGCACGACGCCTTCCTCAACATATGGACCAAGGCCGGCAGTTTCGACGCCGCGCGTGGCTCCGGCCGCGGCTGGATCTACAGCATCGTGCGCAACCAGGCGCTCAATGCGATTCGCAGCGGCGAGCGCGAAGTGCATGTTGGCGTAGACGCGATGACCGATATCGAGTCAGCCGAATCGATGCGCCTGGCAGCGGAGCATACCGACGCATTCGAATTGCACACCGACCTGGGGCGCCTGCACGACTGCCTGTCGAACCTTGACGTCGCCAAGCGCAACAGCATCCTCTTCGCCTACGTCGACGGCTGTTCGCACGCCGAAATTTCGCAGCGTCTCGCTTCGCCGCTCGGCACCGTCAAGGCGTGGATCAAGCGCGGCTTGCAGGCGCTCCGGGAGTGCATGACATGACCGGGCCGGTGCCGGACGATCCGGATGATCCGCTAGACTCGATTGACCCAAACGATGTGGCGGGCGAGTACGTGCTGGGCACCTTGTCGGCCAGGGAGCGCCTGCGTTTTGAGGAAGCGCTGCGACGCGACACGTCCTTGCGCGACGCCGTACTGGCCTGGCATGAGCGCTTGCTGCCGCTGACGACGCTGGTGGCGCCGGTTGCGCCGCCGCCGGAACTGTGGCGGCGCATTGAAAGCGCGCTGGCGCCGGTGGCTGCCGGGGCTGCCCCCGTCGCCATCGCCGGCTGGTGGGACAGCCTGAAGCTGTGGCGCGGCCTCGCCGCCGGCGGCCTCGCGGCGGCCATCATGGCAGTGGCAATGACGCCGCGCTTGGCAGCGCCGCCGGCGCAGAAATTCATGGTCGTACTGGCCGCGCCGCAGAACATGCGGCCGGGCTGGATCATCCAGAGCACGGACTCGCGCCACCTGCGTTTGCTGCCCTTGGGCCCCACCGAACTGCCGCAGGGGAAATCGCTGCAGTTCTGGACCAAGGCCGATGGATGGACCGGGCCGGTTTCGCTTGGCCTCGTGACGCCGGGGCAGCCATTGGAGGTGTCATTGGGAAAACTGCCGCCGCTGCAGCCGAACCAGCTGTTCGAAATAACCCTCGAACCGCCGGCCGGCTCGCCGATCGGACGGCCGACCGGCCCGATCCTGTTCATCGGCCGCGCGGTAGCGATCTGACCCCACGGGCTTACTCGACCTGCACGCTCACTTGATCGTGATGGCGATATCGCGCAAGCCGGTACCGCTGCCTACCAGTGACGTCGCCGGCGTTGCCGCGCCATTGACCGGCGTGGCGGCGCCGGTGACCAGGTTGATGCGGTAGAGCGAACTCGGGCCGCCTGCCGTCGTGCGCAGCGCTGCCAACGCCAGGCCGTTGGCGCCGCCGGCGATATCGAGCCCGACGTCGCCGGCCGCGTTCACGCCGAGCGGGCCGACCGCGGTCAGTGTGCCTTCGTTGGGCGGATTTTGCACTGACAGCGTGTCGGCGAAGGTGTCGATGTCCATCAGCATGGTCGTCGTCGTACCGGCAAAGCTGTTGGTGTAGGCGGCGCCGGTCACAACCGGCGCCGTGCCTGCCATGTTGATGGGGCCGTCGGTGGTGGTCGCACCGGTATCGACGTTGATGCGCAGGCTCTGGCCGGTATCGCTGATCACGCGCAACCGGTCCGCGACGGGATTGAAGTCGACCGCAAACGCGGTGCCGATAATGCCCGCATACGGCAGCGTGGTGTCGGCGGGGTCGAGCGCCAGCGTCGCTTTTGCCGTTGCCGCGCCGGTGGCCGGATCGATCGTGTAGATTTTCCCGGCCGACGACAGGCCATACATCAGCCGGTCCTTGGGACGCACGTCAATGCCCAGCAGCGTTTCGCCCGCGGCCAGGCCGGTGACGGTGACGGTGCTGGTGAGGGTATTGGGCGACAGCGGCGCAAAACTGACCAGGCGGTTGTCGTCGGTCAGGCCAACGACAACCGGCGTCTTGACCGGGCGCAGCGCGATGCCGCGGATGTCTTCGGCGACGCCGATGGCACCGATCGCGGTGGCGGCGTTGCTGGCGGCGGTAAGGTTGATGCTGTACAGGTTGCGCGCGCCACCCACGGTGAACACGGCGTAACCGGTATTGGTCACCGCATCGATATCGAAGCCGCCGACGCTGCTCGCATCGACGCCCAGCGTGACCGGCAAACTCAAGGTGCCGTTGTTGGGTGGATTCTGGGTGAACAGGGTGTCGGTGACGGCGTCGATGGCGAACAGCGTTGTCGTCGCGGTCGTGGCGAACGAGTTGGTGTAGGCCGAACCGGTGACGGCAGCGGTGGCGGCGCCGCCGTTGATCGGCCCATCGGTGGTCACCGCGCCGGTATCGACGTTGATGCGCAAATTTAACCCGGTGTCGCTAACCACGCGCAGGCGGTCGGCCACCGGATTGAAATCGACGCCGAACTGCGCGCCGGCCAGGCTGGTGTAGGGCGCGGTGGTGTCGGCCGCATCGGCCGCGAACGTCGACTTGAGCGTGGCGACAGCGGTGGTGGTGTTGATGCTGTACACGCGGCCGGTGCTGCCTACGCCGTAGAGCACGCCGTCAGCGGGGCGGAAGTCGATGCCGACCAGGCTTTCGCCGGAAGCCAGGCCGGTGACCGCGACGTTGGTGCGCACGGTTGCCGCGCTGTCGCGGTTGAACGAGATGAGCTTGTTGCTTGCAGTGATAGCGAAAACATCTCCCGGCTCGACGGCCGACTCTGGTGGCGGCTTGACGTCGTCATCGTGGTCGCCGCCACAGCCGGCAAGGGCGAAGGTGATGGCAGCTGAAACGGCAAGTTTGGTGAAATGCGGTGTGTTCATGGTGCGCGCTCCTGGCAGGTTGGTGGTGAGTGAGTGATAAGTGCTCGAGGGCAACTGATGTCGGCTTGTTCTTGCATCGCCTACTGTAGAACCGAAGGGATGCGTGAACATTGAAAACGACAGAAGTTGACGCTTGTACTACACGCCAGCCAGGTGTTTGGATGCAGTCACGTGAAAATTTTTTTTGGGTTGATACAGTGCGTTGCCGCCGCGAATCGAAGGCAAGTTCAGGCAAGCGACTTTTGTGAGCGAAGTACTTCGCAAAGCATACCGCAGCGTGCAGCGAGCCGCGGTGTGCGCAGCTGGCGTTGGCTGGGCATGAGGCAGGCAGGACACCGGGGTTTGCCCGTCAAGCCTGACGCTACCTGGCCACCGGCTGGCCGGTCAGCACGCCCTCGGACTGCTCCAGGCTGGCGAATGTCGTCGCTGTGCGCACTGCCGCGCACCTTGCCCTGCATTTCGATGTAGCGCTGCATCAGGATGGCGTCGCAAGAAAAGCGTTGCCGTGCGGACTGAAGCGCAGTTCGGTGTAGCGGTCCGCCATTTCCGCCGTCATCAAGACCGTCACGCCCATATCGGTGATCGACGTCACCAGGCGGTACAGCGACTCGCGGAAGTCTTCGCGAAACACCGACGCCAGCGCCATCTCGAAGCCCGACAGGGAATCGATCACCACCCGCTTGGCCTTCATGCGCACGATCATGGCGACCAGGTCATGCAATATCTCGTCGAGCGACAGGTCGAGCGTGCGGGGCGCGCGTCGTCAGGCGCGACGCCAGCAGCCTGAAGGCGTCGGACAACGCCATCGGCGGGTGCGGCGCCAGCCACGCGAAGCGGACAGCGGCCTGGTTCAGGGTGCGCGAATACAGCGAGGAGAAGCCGCGCTCGCCAATGATCCCGGTCAATTCGGCCGCCAGGCTTTCCCACCGGACGACGCTGGCATCGGCGTGTTCCTGCGGCAGCGGGCGCACGGCGCGCTCGATCATCTGGTGCCGCTGTTGGTCGGCAATCGCCATGACTAGTATTTCTTTGGCCGCAAGGCGGTGGCCGCATCGCGCTGCCGGCTGGGAGGGTCGCGCAATTGGGTTGCATGCGTGCCGATGATGCGCGTCAGCAGCACCAGGCTCAGCGGTTTGACCAGGTAATGATCGAATCCTGCCTCGCTGGCCCGGTCCATCTGGCCGGCCGTGTTGTAGCCGGTGGTGGCGATAAAGCACGGATAGGGCGCGTCGAGGGCGGCGCGCATGGCGCTGACGACCTGGAAACCGTCCATCCCCGGCAGGCCGATGTCGCACAACACGACATCGAACGCATGGTTCAGGCCGGCGCGCAGTCCGCTCGGGCCATCGAAACAACTGGTAACCGTATGGCCGTCGGCTGCAAGCAGCATGGTCATGACATCGTTGGCGTCGATGTTGTCTTCGATGAGCAGGATATTGCATGGAAGCGTCGGCGACATGGATGCCGCCGCGCTACTGTCGTGTGTCGCTTCAAGCGAAGGCGACAGTGGCAGCGTGATGATGAAGCTGCTGCCCTTGCCGGAGCCTTCGCTGACCACCCTGGCGCTGCCGCCATGTAACTGGGTGATCGAGCGTACCAGCGACAGGCCGATACCAAGGCCGCCCTGGGCGCGCTCGAGCGAGCGGTAGCCCTGCGTGAACAAGTCGAAAACGAAGGGCTGCAGCTCGGCTGCGATGCCGGCGCCGTCGTCGCTGACAGTGACCTCCACCGTATCGCCGACCCGTTCGGCGGTGACATCGATATGACCGTATTCTTGGGTAAATTTGCTGGCATTGATCAGCAGGTTCGAAAAAACCTGCGCCAGCCTGATCAGGTCGCCCTGGATCGTCAATGGCGTCGAAGGCAGCCGCACTTGCAGGCGCTGGTAGCGCTTGTCGATGCCGGGCTGGCTGGTTTCGACCGCATTATCGATGACGTTGCGCAGCAGCACCGGCGCTAGCTGCAAGGTGATCTTGCCGCTGGCGACGCGCGACGCGTCGAGCAGGTCATCGACCAGGCGCTCCATGTGGGCGATCTGGCGCGAATAAACGGCATGCACCCTGGCGATGTTCGGATGCAGCCCGGCGTGGCCGGCCAGCAGGTCGCTGGCCATCGCCATCGGCTGCAGCGGGTTACGCAACTCGTGTGCGAGCATCGACAAAAATTCGATCTGGCGCAGATGGGCGGCTTCCGCGGTCGCCTGCAAGTCGCGCGCGTCGAAAGTAGCCAGCACGAGATGTTGGTTGGCAGCCTGTAGCCGCTGGACCAGCACTGCGACGGCTTCCGAGCGGTCTTTCTCGCGTGCCTGCTCAAGGATGGTGCCCCGCAGTTCGCTGATGGTGCTGCGCAACGACGCTATTTCGTCTTCGTACTGTGCCTGCGGCAAAGCGGGCATTGCCGTGCCGTCGTTGCCGCCTGGCGATTTGGCGCGTAGTGCAAGATCATCGTTTGGCATGTGGGGTTCAATCATTGGCGATCGCTCGGTGGCAGTGTCTTGCGCCGGCGCCACCTTGGACAACGTCGGCCACATGCACCAGCTCGCTTGCTGCACACGGGGAAACTTAAATATTTCCAATACAATACTACCTTTCGCCGTTGGCAGCCGCTCTGTTCGCGGGCGCCTGGCTGGCGGCCCGCTCACTACCCACTACCCACTACCCACTACCCACTACGCACCGTTCACCACAGGAGAACCGACCATGCATGCCAACGCGCTGTTTCACCTTGCTTTTCCGGTCCGCGATATCGACGAAGCGCGCCGGTTTTACGGCGGCCTGATCGGCTGCCGGGAAGGCCGCAGCTCGGCCAACTGGGTCGACTTCGATTTTTACGGCCACCAGCTGGTTGCCCACCTGGCGCCAGCAGAATGCGGCCACAGCGCCACCAGCAGCGTCGACGGCCACCAAGTGCCGGCCCGCCATTTCGGCGCGATCATCAACCGCGAGCAATGGGAGGCGTTGGGAGACCGGCTGCGCGCGGCGGGTATCGAATTCATCATCGCGCCTTACATCCGCTTCGCCGGCGAGCCGGGCGAACAGGCGACCATGTTTTTCCTCGACCCGTCCGGCAACGCGCTCGAATTCAAGTCCTTCGCCGACCTCGGCCAATTGTTCGCGAAGTAAAATCGCGCAGCAATGACGTGCTCGCTCAGCCGCTGGCGCGCAGCTGCATCGCATGCATGCCGATGATGCGCGTGAGCGACTCCAGGCTGACCGGTTTGACCAGGTAATGGTCGAATCCCGCTTCGCTGGCCCGGTCCGGCTGGTCGCTGGCGCTGTAGCCGGTGGTGGCGATGAAGCACGGATGCGGCGCGGGGAGGGCGGCGCGCATCGCGCTGACGACCTGAAAGCCGTCCATGCGCGGCAGGCCGATGTCGCACACCACGATATCGAACGAGCCGTCGAGGCCGGCGCGCAGGCCGCTCGGGCCATCGAAACAACTGGTGACGGCATGGCCTTCGGCCGCAAGCAGCATCGTCATGACGTCGTTGGCGTCGACATTGTCTTCAATCAGCAGGATCTTGCACGGCGCCACCGGCAGCGCCAACTGAGGGGCGCTGCCGCCCTTCTCCGCTCTCCTCGGGTAGGGCAGGGGCAGCGTGATGGTAAAGCGGCTGCCCTTGCCGGTGCCTTCGCTGGCCACCCTGGCGCTGCCGCCATGCAATTGGGTGATCGAGCGTACCAGCGACAAGCCGATGCCAAGCCCCCCCTGGGCGCGCTCGAGCGAGCGATAGCCCTGGGTGAACAGGTCGAAGATGAACGGTTGCAATTCGGGCGCAATGCCGGCGCCGTCGTCGCTGATGCAGACCTCGACCGTATCGCCGACCCGCTGGGCGACGACATCGATGTGGCCGTATTCCTGGGTGAACTTGCTGGCATTGATGAGCACGTTGGCAAACGCTTGCGCCAGCCTGACCTGGTCGCCGCGAATCATCAACGGCAGCGTCGGCAGCCGCACCTGCAATTGCTGGTGGCGCCGTTCGATGCCGGCCAGGCTGGTCTCGACCGCATCTTCGATGACCTCGCTCAGCCACAGCGGCGCCATCTGCAAGTCGATCTTGCCGCAACTGACGCGCGAGGCATCGAGCAGGTCATCGACCAAGCGCGCCATGTGGGCCACCTGGCGGCTGTAGACGGCATGCGCCCTGGCGATGTCCGGGTGCAGCCCGGTGTGGCTGGCCAGCAAGTCGTTGGCCATTGCCATCGGCTGCAGCGGATTGCGTAGCTCGTGGGCCAGCATCGACAAAAATTCGACCTGGCGCAGGGCTGCCGCGACAGTGAAGTGGTCTTCGTTCGGCATCAGGCGTGTGGCAAGGCGGAATTGGTCAATCTCAATGGAACTTTACGCATGGCGACACCATACTACTTTTCGGCGTACATACTGGTGTTATTTTTTTAGTCAGGTAACGCTGCGCGCGGCAGCGTTACCGTGAACGTGGTGCCTTCGGACAGGGTCGAACTGACGGTGATTGCGCCGCCGTGGGCGTTGATGATATCGCGCGTGATGTACAGGCCGAGGCCGAGGTGATCGGCATCGTCGCCGGCACGCGCGCTGGCCGAACGCACGGCAATCCGCTTGGCCGGGTCGAACAGCGTGCGCAAGTGCGACGGCGCCATCGGCTCGCCCATGTTCTGGATCGTCAGCGTGATGGCATCGAAGCCCTGGACCGAGACCCGGATCGGCTGGTCCTTCGCGCCGTGCTGGGTGGCGTTGGCAACCAGGTTCGACAGCGCCTGGTTGATCCGCACCCGGTCCCATGTCACGTTCAGGTCGCCCGCCAGTTCGAGTTTAATGTGGTGCTTCGGGTGGAAGGCGCGGATTTCTTCGACGATATGGGTGCACTGCGGGCCGAAGTCCATCGGCGCCGGCTTGATCGGCATGCCGCCGCCCAAATTGCTGGTCGAAAAATCGATGAGGTCGCTGACAATATCGTTCACCCGCCGGGTGCTGGCAGTGATGCGCTCGGCAATTTTTCGGTGTTTCGATGGCAGCGTGGCGTCGAGCAGCAGTACCTGCGCGCCCATGCCGATCGCGCCCAGCGGATTGCGCACGTCGTGCCCGAGGATCGCAAGGAACACGTTTTGCGTATCGCGCGTCAGTTGCGAGTAGCGCGCAATCGACTCGGTCAGCGACTGATCGATTGCCTCGTTAAAGCGCAGCATGTCCCGCACCGCCAGTTCGTCGGCGCCATTGACGCGGTTTTGCCATAGCCGCAGCACGCTGGCGCGCATGACGCGGTACTCGGCCATCAATTCCTCGATGCTCAATCCCGATTCGAGGCGGTCGGCGGCATGGCTTTCGGCCGCGGTGTCGTTCGCTTCCGCGGGGCCGTTGCCTTTTGATTTTTCGATGCTTTCCTGATCGCCCTGATAAGTGTCGAGGTCGGCGCAGATCACCACCAGCATTTGCTGCGCATGATCGCGCAGCTTTTGCCGGTTCGAACCCACCAGCGGGTGCAGCGTCTCGGCAAAATCTTCCCATTCCTGCAGGATGACCTCGATATTTTCACGGATAAAGGCGGACAGACGCACGGATGGGGCTCTCGGTGGCGCGGTTTGGCGTTCAGTAACAGACCAGCGCCAGCGGCGGTGGGGTATGGTCGTGAAGAGTATAGCAAACTCGCCGGATCGATCAGGCCAGTGCGCCGCAAATGTCCCGATCGGCGTCGCTTCATCATTGCTGCAGCGCGGCCATTCGCCTGCTTCCAATCAGGCAATGCTTCTTGGCGCCGATGCCGGCGCCCACTACAACAGGCAGGGGGCCGGCAGCGTGCCGACCATCGTGTTCCACGGCGACCTCGACTCGACGTCGTTTCCCAGGAAACAGGCGCTGCTGCCGGGCGCGTTTTCACGCGCGACATCTACCGCAGCAAGTCGGGCGGCAGCCGGCGCGGCACCCATACCGACGCCACCGGCCCCGACGCCAGCGAAGAGATGATGCGGTTTTTTATCCAGAGCACGTCGGCCTGGCCGGCATTTCGCGCGGGTGACCTCGACAACACTGTCCTTTCTGGTATGCTTTCAGGCTGATCAGATCAAGAAAGATTGTCATGAAATGCGCGTTGGTGGGATCCCGTTTTTTTGCCGCCTCGGTATTCGAGGCGCTGCGCCATGAAAAGGGGATCGACATCTCGTGCGTCGTCGCCCCGGCCGAGGACGACCGGCTGGCGATTGCCGCGCGCGCCGCCGGCGTGCCGCTGCACGTGCTGGAAAACCCCCGCAACGTGCCGCAGGAGGCGATCGC
>Ga0326735_1000168_pt1 | contig 14515 bp, 16 predicted proteins | sample 37_GP2_1092_FD_207945 | JGI IMG/M metagenome (GOLD analysis project Ga0326735, IMG submission 207945) | Glacier ice microbial communities from Ngari, Tibet, China - 37_GP2_109.2 | ecosystem: Environmental > Aquatic > Freshwater > Ice > Glacier | place: China: Ngari, Tibet | collected 2018-07-31
ACTGCTTCGCCAGTTTCTCATACAGTTCGTCCGCGTGTTTCTTGAAAGGACGGTCCCAGCCGTCCGTAAGGGCGTGACCATCAATCGAAGACATCATGTGGCAAATGACATAGGGTTTCATGAAATATTCCTGACAATTTTCAACGGTGTACATTCGGGCATGCTGCGGGCGACATGACTGTTACCGCGAACGTGTGGCCAGCGCTCTCGCGAGCACAGCGTTACCATAGCAAAATCTTCCGGCATCCGTTGGACAGCGCCGGTTATAGCTGGTTTCGGCTGATTCCAGCTGATTCCGGCTATAGTAACGCCACCATTATCAAGCAAGGAAGCTGTATGACGCCGCACCACGCATCCCGGCCGGGCTGCCGCCGATTTGGCAAACAGATGGCGGCATTGCGACTCATTTCCTGCCGCGATGCCGCACGCCCCGATGACGATGGCAGTGAAGTGCAGTGACGGCACCGCTTGGCATGGATAAACTGACTGGCCTGCTGTCCCATTTCTCGCTGCACGCTGGAGTCTTTTATACTGGCAACATCTGCGGCGCCCACGATTTTGAAGCAGACACGCTGCGCGGCCACATCCACCTGGTCCGCCGCGGCGCCGCCCGGCTCTCGGGCATCGGCGACGCCGTCATTGACATTGTCGAGCCATCGATCCTTTTTCTGCCGCGCCCCGTGGCGCACCGCCTGATCGCCGGCGCCGATGAGGGCGCCGACGTGGTGTGCGGTAGCGTGCGCTTTGGCATTGGCGGCGCCAATCCTTTGAGCGACTCCCTGCCGGACGTGGTACTGGTTGAATTGGCCAACCTTCGCGGGGCAGGCGTCTTGCTCGATCTTATGTTGGAGGAGGCATTCACGCCACACAGCGGCGCGCAGGCAGCGCTCGACCGTTTGTGTGAAGTGCTGATGATCCGCCTGCTGCGTTACTGTATCGAACAGCGCCTGACCGCCGGCGGCGCACTGGCCGGCCTGGCGGATCTGCGCCTGTCGAAAGCCATGCTGGCAATCCATGCCGACCCGGCGCGCAATTGGGATGTGAGCGACATGGCCGCTGTCGCCGGCATGTCGCGCGCGCGCTTCGCCACCCGCTTCCACGCCGTCACCGGCGCCACCCCCGCCGGCTACCTGCTGCAATGGCGTTTGGCTGCGGCAAAGCGACTGCTGCGCCACGGGCGCGGGGTGCAGGACGTGGCCGCCGAAGTGGGATATGGCAGCGCCGGTGCGCTCAGCCGCGCCTTCTTGCGCCAACTTGGACTGACGCCATCAGCCTGGTTAAAACACGCTCTGCTTGCCTGAGCCGATACGAATGGCTACTAAAAAGAGACGCGTGGTGGCATCCGGCCACTGACTGCTTGATAAAATTGCCCCACATTCACATTGGCCTTGGCGTGTACTTGCCGCCACCATATTTTTCAGGAAACTTCATTATGTCCGCTACCAAAGTCATTCACCACCTTGCCCCTGTCGCGCACGCCAGCGCCACTGGCAAGGCCAAGGAAGTGCTCGACGTCGCCCTCGCGCAAGTCGGCTTCATTCCCAATATGTATGCCAACATGGCAGCCGTACCGGCCGTGCTGAGCACGTATCTGCATGGTTATGAGCTGTTTCGCAGTGCCTCCCATTTCACGCCGGCAGAGCAAGAAGTGGTTTTTCTGGTGATCAGCCAGTTTAATGGATGCACCTACTGCACTGCCGCCCACAGCATGCTTGCCGACAAAATGTCAGGTGTCCCGGCCGACGTTTTGCAGGCAATCAGGGGCGGTCAGCCGATTGCCGACATCAAACTTGCAGCGCTGGCAGCAATGGCCGTCGAGATGGTCGCCAAGCACGGCCAGCCTGACGCGGCCGTGGTCGCGCGCTTTCTTGCCACCGGCTACCAGGAAAGCGACTTGCTGTCGCTCGTACTTGCAGCCGCGGTCAAAACACTGAGCAACTATAGCAACCAGATGTTTGGCACGCCACTCGACGAAATGTTTGCTGCATACAAAGTCGATTAGAGCGTTTCCGTCACTCATCAGACATAAAAAAGCTTCCTTGCGGAAGCTTTTTTATCTTGCTGACGGCAAGCGCGAGATACGCGCATGACCAACACAAATGAATGTTAATTATATAAAAATCACTCCCACTCGATTGTCGCCGGCGGCTTCCCTGAAATGTCATACACCACCCGGTTGATCCCCCGCACTTCATTGATGATCCGGTTCGATACCTTGCCCAGCAAGGCGTGCGGCAGGTGCGCCCACTGCGCCGTCATGAAGTCGAGCGTTTGCACCGCGCGCAGCGCCACCACGTATTCGTAGGTGCGGCCGTCGCCCATCACCCCCACCGATTTCACCGGCAAAAACACGGCAAACGCCTGGCTGGTGGCCTCGTACCAGTTGCGCGGCAGGTCGCCCGAATCGATGCCTTCGATCGGCGCCGCTTCGAACGCCGTGTTGCGCAGCTCGTCGATGAAAATCGCATCCGCCCGGCGCAGCAGGTCGGCGAAATCCTTTTTGACTTCACCGAGGATGCGCACGCCAAGGCCGGGGCCCGGGAACGGGTGGCGGTACACCATGTCGTGCGGCAGGCCGAGGGCGACGCCGAGTTTACGCACTTCGTCCTTGAACAGTTCGCGCAAGGGTTCCAGCAGTTTCAAATTCAGCGTGTCGGGCAGGCCGCCGACGTTGTGGTGGCTCTTGATTGTCTGGCCCTTCTTGCCCTTGCCTGCGCTTTCGATCACGTCCGGATAAATTGTGCCCTGCGCCAGCCAGCGCGCGTTGGGCAGCTTGGCCGCTTCGACCTGGAACACTTCGACGAACTCGCGGCCGATGATCTTGCGCTTCGCTTCCGGGTCCGATACACCCGCCAGGTGGCCGAGGAATTGGTCTTCAGCGTCGACCCGGATGACCTTGACGCCGAGGTTCTTGGCGAACATGTCCATCACCATCTTGCCTTCGTCCAGGCGCAGCAGGCCATGGTCGACGAACACGCACGTCAGCTGGTCGCCGATGGCGCGGTGGATCAATGCCGCGGCAACGCTCGAATCGACGCCGCCCGACAGGCCGAGAATGACTTCGTCGCTGCCCACCTGCTCGCGGATCTTGTCGATCGCTTCGGTGATGTAGTCCGGCATGTTCCAGTCCGACTTGCAGCCGCAGATCTCGTGCACGAAGCGGCCCAGCATCGCCTTGCCCTGCACCGTGTGCGTCACTTCCGGGTGGAATTGCATGCCGTAGAAATGGCGCTCCTCGTCGGCCATCGCGGCGATCGGGCAGCTCGGCGTGTTGCCCATCAGCTTGAAGCCAGGCGGCATCTCCAGCACCTTGTCGCCGTGGCTCATCCATACCTTCAGCATGCCGTGGCCTTCGTCGGTGACGAAGTCGTTGATGCCGTTGAGCAGCGCGGTATGGCCGCGCGCGCGCACCTCGGCGTAGCCGAACTCGCGCACCACGCCGTTTTCGACCGTGCCGCCTAACTGCGCGGCCATGGTCTGCATGCCGTAGCAGATGCCCAGCACCGGCACGCCCAGCTCGAACACCGCCTGCGGCGCGCGCGGCGATTCGCCATCTAGGGTCGAACTGTGGCTGCCCGACAGGATCACGCCGGCGGCGCCGTAGTTGCGCACGAACTCGTCGCTGACGTCATGCGGAAAAACTTCGGAAAACACGCCGGAGTCGCGCACGCGGCGGGCAATCAGCTGGGTGACCTGGGAACCGAAATCGAGAATGAGGATTTTAGAATGCATGGGGAGGTGGTCTGTAACAACGTGGTGTAACAACGTGGGAAGGCAGGAACAACAAACGCGGCGCACTGGTCGCCGCGTTTTCGCACAATACAACTTACTCGGAACGGTAGTTCGGCGCTTCCTTGGTGATCTGCACGTCGTGGACGTGGGACTCGCGCATGCCGGCCGAGGTGATCTCGACAAACTCGGCTTTCTCGCGCAGTTCGTCGATCGTCGAACAGCCGCAGTAACCCATCGACTGGCGCACGCCGCCGACCATCTGGTAGATGATCGCCAGCACGCTGCCCTTGTAGGCAACCCGCCCTTCGATACCTTCCGGCACGAATTTTTCCGCCTTGGCGTTGGCGTCCTGGAAGTACCGGTCGGCCGAGCCGTCGGCCATCGCGCCCAGGCTGCCCATGCCGCGGTACGACTTGTAGCTGCGGCCCTGGTACAGAATCACTTCGCCGGGCGCTTCTTCAGTGCCGGCGAACATCGAGCCCATCATGACGGTCGATGCACCTGCCGCCAGCGCCTTCGAAATATCGCCCGAGAAGCGGATGCCGCCGTCGGCGATGCACGGCACGCCGGAGCCCTTGAGGGCGTCGGCAACGTTCGAAATGGCGGTTACTTGCGGCACGCCGACGCCGGCGATGATGCGGGTGGTGCAGATCGAGCCCGGACCGATGCCGACCTTGACCGCATCGGCGCCGTACTCGACCAACGCAAGCGCCGCCGCCGCGGTGGCAATGTTGCCGCCGATGACGTCGACCTGCGGATACTTGGTCTTGATCCAGCGCACCCGGTCGAGGATGCCCTGGGAGTGGCCGTGGGCGGTGTCGACCACCAGCACGTCGACGCCGGCGGCGACCAGCAGGTCGATGCGCTCGACGTCGCGCTCGCTGACACCCACCGCGGCGCCCACCAGCAGCTTGCCCTGCGCATCTTTCGACGCGAACGGGTGCTCATGCGACTTCTGGATGTCCTTGACGGTGATCAGGCCGCGCAGCTCGAAGGCGTCGTTGACGACCAGCACGCGCTCGAGGCGGTGCTTGTTCATCAGGCGCTTCGCCTCGGCGGTGTCGGCCGGGTTATCCAAGTCTTCCTTGACGTACACCAGTTTCGCACGCGGGGTCATCTTGGCGCGTGCCTCGGCGTCGAGTTCTTCCTCGAAACGCAGGTCGCGGTTGGTGATGATGCCGACCACGGTCTTGCCTTCCACCACGGGAAAGCCGCTGATGCCGTACTGTTCGGTAAGCTTGATGACGTCGCGGATTTTCATGTCCGGCGGGATCGTGATCGGGTCGCGCAGCACGCCTGCCTCGAAGCGCTTGACGCGCGCCACTTGGCGCGCCTGCTCTTTCGGCGTGAGATTCTTGTGGATGATGCCGATGCCGCCCTCTTGCGCCATTGCGATCGCCAGGCGCGCTTCCGTGACGGTGTCCATCGCTGCCGACAGCAAGGGAATATTCAGGGAAATATTGCGGGTCAGGCGAGTCTTGAGGGAGGTGTCGGCCGGCAGAACGTTCGAGTAAGCGGGGACGAGCAGCACGTCATCGAACGTGAGTGCTTTCTGAAGTAGACGCATAGCATTTTCCTATTGGCGCAAAAGTGAATTATACAGAAGTTCGCCTGCCTCGTCCGGGCCAGAGTGCAAAATTGGCCGGCAGCCGGCGTTTATGTCACTTTGCGCGGCGGTGCAGATTGACAGCGGGCGCGATTCATGGCGTAGTGACGTACGGCAACTGACCTGGAAACTGCAATGACCCGAATTCTCCACGCGCGCCTGCTTGCTGCCGGCGCCCTGCTCGCGCTGTCCGCGCTGGCGCAGGCGCAATACATGTGGATCGACGAAAAAGGCATCAAGCAGTTTTCCGACCGCGCCCCGCCGGCCTCGGTGCCTTTGAACGCCATCCTGAAAGCGCCGCGCGGTGCAGCGAGCGCGGCAACCATGCCGAGCGCCACCGTGGCCGCCGACGGGACCGATGTCAGCGATGGGGCCGCCAAGCCGGGGCCAGTGCCAGTGCCGGCGCCGACCGTGGCCGAGCGCAACGCCGACTACCGCAAGCGTGCCCGGGAAAACCTCGAACGCGAACAGAAGGAGAAGGACGAGCGCATTGCCAGCGCCGCCCGGGCCGACAATTGCACGCGCGCGCGCTCGGCAAGACAGTCGATGGATTCGGGCGCGCGCATTGGCATCCAGGACCTGAACGGCGAGCGGGGCTTCATGTCGGATGAACAGCGGGTGGTGGAATCGACAAAGATCGACAGGGTGCTGAGCGGCTGCAAATAGTGCCAGGGTCTGCCTGACTGACGTCAGATAAGCCATAGAATAATTGTTGCGACAGCGACGGCAGCGAGAAAGTTATGTCCGCGCTTTTCGTAACGGGTTGCAACGGCACGGAAATCCTTCAGACGGTTGATGGCGCGCTCGACGACATTGCGTCCCTTGTAGGCTTGGGCATCGAACCGCGGTGGCGCGCCGCCTTTTCTTCCCCGGCGCAACCGGCGTCCTGGCGTCGCGCCGTCCGGGGCAAATGCCGCCAATAAATTGACCTCCAAATCCATGTCCGATATGCTCGAAGTAACCTAGGAGAAATTTATGAAATATATACTTGCAGGTTTCTTCGTCTTTGCAACTGCGTGCTCAGCTATTGCGCAGACCAACAATAAAGCTTTTACCTTTGGCCTCGAAATCGGGAAGCCTCTGGCTTTGCCTTTTTGTCAATACACTACAGCGACAAAACTCGTAGGAATTCAACAGGTAACTTGTTTTGAGCCCGCTAGTGAACTTTCGCAAAATCGCACCCGAGTGCATTTCGGACTCAAGGAGATACCGCCAATTGTCAGGGGACTCTCAATCACTGTGAAACTGGTCGACAACAATCTCGAAGCGTTGCTCTTCGCAACGCCGGGACTTGACACCAAGGATAAAGTTCTCGGCATTTTCACGGAGAAGTACGGCACTCCCACGAAATTGACAAAAGAAACTCTTCAAGACACTTACGGCGCCAAATACGAGACGTTCACTGCAATTTGGGATATGCCTACGCTGTATGTGGAGTACACGCCTACAAATGGGAGCGTAAAAGAAGGTTTTGTCCGAATCGAAACTCAACGCACCCGACACAGACCCTAGCCGCCCTTTTTGCCAGCACGGCGGCGCCGACTGTCCTTCGGGTCGGCCACCAGCGGCCGGTACAACTCGATCCGGTCGTGTTCGCGCAGCACCGTCTCAGGCGGCCTTTTTTTGCCGTAGATGCCGACCGGATGCGTCGCCAGGTCGATTTCCGGCAACCCGGCCAGCGCGCCCGATGTGGCGATCGCTTCGCCGAGCGTGGTGCCTGGCGGGACCGACAGTTCGCGCAGGATTTCAACGTCCGCCGTGGCATAGCACAGGGTGACGCGCAGCAGTTCAGCTGCCGACTCGGCTGCCGACTCAACACCAGGTTCAGTTGCCATACACCGCCTCTGCCCGTTTGCAGAATGAATCGACCATGCTGCTGGCAATCATGCCGAACACCGGGCCGATCAGTTGCTCTAAAAAGATGCTGGAAAACTCGTAGTGCAGGTTGAACTCGACCTTGCAGGCATCGGCCCGCAGCGGCTTGAACGTCCAGATGCCGTCCATCACCTTGAACGGGCCATCCACCAGTTTCATCGTCATCTGAGTCGGTCGGGTGTTGACGTTGGCCGTCGTAAAACTTTGTTTGACGCCATGGAAATTGATTCCCAGGCAGGCAACCAGCTTGTCGTCGCCGTGTTCGAGCACCTTGACGTCGCCGCACCAGGGCAAAAATTTGGGATAATCGTCGACCTTGGCGACCAGATCGAACATCTGTTCAGCGCTGTAACCGAGAAATACTGTCTTGTGCACTACTGCCATGAGTCTGCCATTTGCTATGATGTTGGATATGTTGCATCAGTCCCGCGTATCGCCAGCGCGCGATTTGGGCAACGCCTTAGTTTAACCGACCCGCGCATTTTATAATTCATGAGTATTGTAGACAACAGAAAAGCCTTTCACGACTATTTCATCGAGGACCGGTACGAAGCCGGCATCGTCCTCGAAGGATGGGAAGTCAAGGCAATCCGCGATTCGCGCGTGCAGATCAAGGAAGCCTACGTCGTCGTGCGCGGCGACGAGCTGTTCCTGTTCGGCGCCCACATCAGCGCGCTGGCCACCGCTTCTTCGTTCAGCCATCCGGACGCGGTGCGCACACGCAAGCTGTTGCTGCACCGCGCCGAAGTCGACAAGCTGATCGGCAAGGTCGAGCGTTCCGGCTTTACGCTGGTGCCGCTGAACCTGCACTTCAAGGGCGGCCGGGTGAAATGCGAGATCGGCCTGGCCAAGGGCAAGAAGCAGCACGACAAGCGCGCCACCGAAAAAGAACGCGACGGCAAGCGCGAAGTGGCTGCCGCCATGAAGACGCACAGCCGCTAACGGCACGCCGGTCACGCTTCAAGTCTCAAGTCACAAGTCAAAAAGCCGCTTCAGCGCACTCAGGCGCCAGCAGACAAAACTGAGCACCAGGCCGCCCAGCATGCCGCACGCCAGCTTGAATGCGCTGCCGAACAACAGCGGCGCCACCAGCCCCGACACGAGCGCAAAACAGATCATCTGCACGAACGACATCAGCGACGAGGACAGCCCGCGATTGTCAGGAAACAGCGCAAACGCGCTCAGCTGGATGGCGGGCATCGCCACCGCCAGGCCAAACGTGAATACGGTCAGCGGCAGCACCGCCCACGGCAACGCGGCGGCGAACAGCGCGTTGTAGCCGACGCCCAAGCCCGCGCCCAGCGCCATGACGCCAAAGCCGATCCACTTCATCTTTGTCGCGGCTATTTTTCCGGCAACCCTGCCGCCCCACGCCGAGCCGAGCACCATGCCGCTGATGAGCGGTATGAACAGCCAGCCGAACGCCGTTTCAGGCAAATGCAAGATGTCCATCACGAAGTTGGCGGCCGAGCCGATATACAGCGCCAGGCCGCCAAAGGCCATGCCGACCGTCAGCGACAGCAGCACGAAGCGCGGGTTGCGCATCACCTTGACATAATTGGCGGCGATCGCCCCCGGATGGAAGGGGTGGCGGTCGGCCCTGACCAGGCTTTCCGGCAAGGCGCGCCAGGTCAGCAGCAACATCAGCGCGCCAAAGCCGGCGAGAAACAAGAACGTCGAGCGCCAGCCGAAATGGACGTGCAGCCAGCCGCCCACCACTGGGGCGATAGCCGGCGCCAGGCCGAACACCATCATGATGTGCGACATCATTTTCTGCGCCTGCGCGCCCGAGAAACGGTCTTGCACGATGGCCGCGCCGATCACCGAACCGGCGCCGGCCGCCAGGCCCTGCAGCGCGCGGAACACCAGCAACCAGCCGAAACTGGGCGCAAACGCGGCGCCGAGCGACGCCAGCGTGTAGACGGCCAGCGCGATCATGATGATGGGGCGGCGGCCGAAGGAGTCCGACAAGGTGCCGTAAAACAGCATCATGAAGGCAAACGCAAACAGGAACACGCTCAAGGTCTGCTGGACCGCCAGCGGGCCGACGTTGAATTCGCGGCCGATTGCCGGAATCGATGGCAGATAAGTGTCGATCGCCAGCGCGCCTACCATGCCGAGGCAAGCCAATATGACGGTCAACATTCGTTGCATGTTTTGGTGCCTCGTAAAAAATGCGCGCCGCACGTTGCGAAACACCGGGCTGAATTCTACCGTTATTGTTATTAGGCCGTTCTGACCTGCCGGCAAAAACATCAGCCTGGTTGGGCGATCTTGTGTTGGCGCCCGGATTGTTTGGCCGCCCTCAACGAGCGCAGCCACGCGGGGCGCACGATTTGCAATGCCGAGTCCGCCTTCGTTTTTTTTCCAGGAGAATTGCCATGAGCCCTTATCCGCGACACTTTAGCGCCCGCCTCGCATGCATGCTGGCGTTCGCCGGCGTCATCGGCGCTGCGCCAGCACTGGCCCAAACCAGCCGCTACCTGCAACGCAACCTGGTCGCCGACACCGCTGGGACCGCGACCGCACCCGAAAGCAAGACCGGGATCAAGGCCGAAAACGTCGATCCGAACCTGGTCAACGCGTGGGGTCTCGCCTTCAATCCCTACGGCTTTGCCTGGCTGCTTGGCCACCACACCGGCGTGGCGACCCTGTACAACGGCGACGGCCACCCGCAAACCCCGGTAATCGACATCCCGCCGGGCGTGGGGAGCGCAAACAGCAAAGGCCGGCCGACCGGCATCGTGTGGAACGGCGGCCCGGGATTCGTCGTGCGCCAAGGCGTGCTGTCCGGGCCAGCCCGGTTCATTTTCGCCACCGAAGACGGCGCCATTTCCGCCTGGTCGTCAGCCGTTGACGCCAGCCGCGCCGTGCGCGTTTTCCCGCGTGCGTATGCCAGCAACGCGCTCTACACGGGCCTGGCCATCGGCGCCGACGGCACCCGCCCGCTGCTGTACGCCGCCGACTTCCGCAACAACCGCGTCGACGTGTTCAACACCGACTTCGCCTGGATCATCCTGCCCGGCAAACCTTTTGTCGACCCGCAAATGGCGCCGGGCTACGCGCCGTTCGGCATCCAGGCCATCAACGGTGACATTTACGTCACGTATGCGCAACAGGGAACGCCCGGCGAACGCGCCAACCCGGTCAGCGGCAGCGGTTTTGGCTTCGTCAGCGTGTTCATGCCGGACGGCCGCTTCGTCAGCCGCGTCGTCTCGAACGGCGCGCTCAACAAGCCGTGGGGCCTGGCGCTGGCGCCGGCCGGCTTCGGGCGGCTCGGCGGCCGTTTGCTGGTGGCCAATGGCGGCGACGGCGCCATCAATGCGTATGACCAGGGCAGCGGCAAGTTCGCCGGCCGCCTGTGCGGCGCCGGCGGCCGGCCGATCGCCATCGACGGCTTGTGGGCCATCGGCTTCGGCAATGGTGCGGCCAACCAGCCGGTCGACACCTTGTTTTTCAGCGCCGGGCCGGACGACGGCCAGCACGGTCTGTACGGCCGGCTCGACGCCATCCCGGCAAACGGCAACAACGCCGCCGACTGCCTCAAATAAGCCGGCGACAAGCCACGCTCAGCGCCCCAGCGCCATGCCGAAGCGCTCGGTGCGCGGCATCCAGTTGCCCAGCATGTCGGCCGACACCAGCACCCGCTCGGCGCGCCCGATCAGCAGGGCGCGCGGCACCAGCCCGATGAAGCGCGAGTCGGCGCTGTTGTCACGATTGTCGCCCAACATCAAAAACTGGTCTTTCGGGATCGTCACCGGCGCGAAGTTGCGCCGCGCGTCGACCTGCGGCATGAGCTGAATCCGGCGCTGAGCGCCGTGCACGGTTTCAGTCAACTGCAGCGCGGTGGTGACGCCGCCGCCGCTCAGTTTTTCAGCGCTCTCGCCGACCGCCACATAGCCGGCTGCCTCGCCGTTGATGACCAGGTGCTCATCAACCATCTCGACGACGTCGCCCGGCAGCGCAATGATGCGCTTGATGAGGCGGGTGCCGTCTTTCGGCGACGAAAAGGTGACGACGTCGCCGCGCTGCGGCTCGCCCAGGCGGGTGACGACGATGTCGGTCAGCGGGACCTTCAGGTCGAAGGCGAGACGGTTGACGAACACCACGTCGCCCTCAAGCAGGTTGGGCCGCATCGAGCCGGACGGAATCGGATTCCAGTCCGCCACCGCCGTGCGAAAAATCCCGAACAGGAACAGGAACAACAGCAATCCCTTATTGGCACGCAAGACGGTTTTCATGGTTCAAGACTCCGGTAAAGGGTGTACTTGATTTATAAACCACCATTCTTTACGCAGGCTTAAGCAGGCTTAAAACCCATCACAACCGCCACGGCCATGGCTTCAATGGGCGTCATTCCACTTACTTCTGCGCTTTGACGATCTGCATTGCGCTGGCGATCAGCCCGCTCATGTCGCCCAGGTTGGCAGGCACAATGATCGAGTTGTTGATCTTGGCCAAGTTGGCGAACGCATCGACGTATTTTTCCGCCACCCGCAGGTTGACCGCATCCTGGCCGCCCGGCGCGTTGATGGCGCTGCCGATCTGGCGCAGCGCGGTGGCACTGGCGTCGGCCAGCGTGATGATTGCCGACGCCTGGCCCTCGGCGCGGTTGATCTGGGCCTGCTTTTCGCCCTCGGAGCGGGCGATCGCCGCCGCCCGCTCGCCGTCGGCGATGTTGATCTGCTCCTGCTTGCGTCCTTCGGAGGCGGCGATCAGCGCGCGCTTTTCGCGCTCGGCGGTGATCTGCGCCTGCATCGCGTGCAGAATTTCCTTTGGCGGCGTCAAGTCCTTGATCTCGTAGCGCAGCACCTTCACGCCCCAGTTGGCGGCCGACTCGTCGATCGCGTTGACGATCGTCGTGTTGATGTGATCGCGCTCCTCGAACGTCTTGTCGAGCTCCATCTTGCCGATCACCGAGCGCAGCGTGGTTTGCGCCAGTTGCGAGATGGCGGCGATGTAGTTGGACGAGCCGTACGAGGCGCGCATCGCATCGGTGACCTGGAAGTAGAGGATGCCGTCGACCTGCAGCTGCGTGTTGTCGCGGGTGATGCAGACCTGCGGCGGGACGTCGAGCGGAATCTCTTTCAAGATGTGCTTGTAGGCGATGCGGTCGATGAACGGCACCACGATGTTCAGGCCCGGCGCCAGCGTCGCGTGGTATTTGCCGAGCCGCTCGACCACCCAGGCGTGCTGCTGCGGCACCACGTTGATCGTCTTGAACACGAACACCATCGCCACCACGAACAGCACCAGCGCCACCGTTCCGAAGTTGAATTCCATTTTTTTGCCTTTTTTAAATTGATGGATCAGATGCCGGTGACGATCAGCCGGCTGCCCTGCACTTCGACGATCTTGAAAACGCCTGCTTGCGCATGCGCGCCCTGCCCCAGCTCAACGTCCCACATGGCGCCGCGGTACATCACCCGCGCCTGGCCGCCCTGCCATTGTTCGACCCGCAGGTGCTGGCCGATGTCGAGGTTGACGTTCGGGTCGCGCGCCGGATTGCCGCGCGCCGGTCGGCCAAAGCGGCTGCGGTGCAACAGGCCCGTGGCGATCACGCCGACCACCGCGGCGACGATGGTCTGCGCCGCCCCGCTCAAACCGGCGAAAGCGGCGAGTGCGCCGAAGCCGAGCCCGATCGCGATCATCAACAGGTAAAAAGTGCCGATAAACAGTTCGAGCACCACCACCACGCCCACCGCCACCAGCCAGTTGATCCAGTTCGCCATGTCAGTTCCTTGCGTAAAATTATGGTCGATAACTTGAAAGACAAAACGCAGAAAAAACAAATGACAAAAACCCCCGTCGCCTTGTAAGGGCAACGGGGGTTCTGAATGCGGTGTTGTAAGTTTCAATGGCTATTTTGTCTGACAATCCGATAGGCGCCAGTCTAACTTGTTTTGGAAAGGGGTCAACTTTTTGTTCCAGAAACCCGGCGCACTGCATACCATGCGCCGGCCGCGACCGGCGCTGCCAGCGCCAGCACGGCGACGTCGTCCCACACGCCCTCGCCGACCAAGGCGCCAGCCAGGCCGGCCGCGCTCAAGAGCCCCAGCAGAATCGGCATGCCCCACAACGCGCGCAGCGGGCGCTTCATGCCACATCCAGCCTGTCCCGGGCATTCGCTGCGGCGGCCCTTGCGCGCACGGCCCACAGGTACACGCCGCTGCCCAGCACGATGATGGTGGCGAAGTCAAACAGCGCCCACAAAAGCTTCATCGGCGCGCCGCCGTAGTCGCCGAAGTGCAGCGGCTGCGACATCAGCAGCGCCACCAGGTACCATGGCAGGCTGCGGCGATCGGTCACCTGTCCGCTCTGCGCATCGACCAGCACCGGTTTGTACAGGCGCGCCGTCAGCGCCGTATCGCCGCGCATGAAGACGCCATAATGGTGAGTACTGCTGAACGGCGTGCCGGGAAAGGCGACGAACCCGACTTTCATGCCAGGCTCTGCCGCTTCGGCGCGCGCCACTGCCAACTGAACCGACGCGGTGGCCGGCGCTGGTGCCATGCCCTGGTAAGGCCGCAGCATCTCTGCCACCTCGGTGGTTTGCCAAACGTTCAGCAGCAGCTCGGCCCAGGTGTTGATCATGCCGGTCGCCCCCACCACCAGCGCCCATACCAAGGTCACGATGCCGAGCAGGTTATGCAGGTCGAGCCATTTCAGGCGCCTGGCGCGGTTACGGCGCACGGTGCCGAAGTCGAGCTTGCGCATGAAAGGCGCATACAGCACCACGCCGGAGACGATGGCCACCAGCAGCAGCAGGCCCATCAGCCCGAGAAACAGCTTGCCTGGCACGCCCGCGTACAAGTCGACGTGCAGGTGAAACATCAGCGACATGAAGGCACCGCCCTCGAAGGCCGGCTCGGCCAGCACGCGGGCGCTGCGCGCATCCACCGCAATCGGCTTGTAGTTCGGATCAGTCGGGTTGTCGCCCAGGGTCAGGTTCCATACTTCAGGCTCGTCCGCCTCCTGCGACATGTACATCATGATCTTGTCCGGATACAGCGCCTGACCGGCGGCGATCACCTCGTCGAGACCAGCGCGCGGCGCGCCGGGCGCCATGAGCGGCACGGCGACGTCGTTGCCGAGCGCGTGGACGATTTCGTGATGGTAGATCAGCGGCAGGCCGGTAATGCAAAGCAGCAGCATGAACAGGGTGCAAACCAGGCTACTCCACTTATGGATCCAGGCCCAGCGGCAAACGGTGGAAGAAGTCATTGATGGTGGCGGCACGGGAAAGTGTAAATAATAATCGTTCTCATTTACAAGCACAAGCGGAATGGGGATAATAAGAAC
>Ga0326735_1000169_pt1 | contig 14454 bp, 13 predicted proteins | sample 37_GP2_1092_FD_207945 | JGI IMG/M metagenome (GOLD analysis project Ga0326735, IMG submission 207945) | Glacier ice microbial communities from Ngari, Tibet, China - 37_GP2_109.2 | ecosystem: Environmental > Aquatic > Freshwater > Ice > Glacier | place: China: Ngari, Tibet | collected 2018-07-31
CCTGACTGGCGCCGGCGCGACCTTCCCGTATCCTATCTATGCCAAATGGGCCGAAGCCTACAAAAAGGCGACCGGCAATGGCCTGAACTATCAGTCCATTGGATCCGGTGGCGGCATCAAGCAGATCAAAGCCAAGACCGTTGATTTTGGTGCTTCGGACATGCCGCTGAAACCGGAAGAGCTGGCCGCCGATGGCCTGATGCAATTTCCGATGATCATGGGCGGCGTGGTGCCGGTCGTGAACGTCGCCGGACTGGCTCCCGGTCAGCTTAAACTGACCGGCGAAGTGGTCGCTGGCATTTACCTCGGCAAGATCGTCAAATGGAATGCGCCTGAGATCACCGCGCTGAATCCTGGCGTGGCGCTGCCGGCCGCAGACATCACCGTTGTGCATCGCGCAGATGGCTCGGGCACTTCCTTCCTGTTCACCGATTACCTGTCCAAGGTTAATCCGGCATTCAAGACTACCGTCGGCGCTGGAACTGCGGTCAAATGGCCAGTCGGCATCGGCGGCAAGGGTAATGAAGGCGTGGCGGCAAACGTCCAGCGCATCAAGAATTCGATTGGCTATGTGGAATACGCCTATGCCAAGAAAAACAAGATGCAATATACCCAGCTGAAAAACCGTGACGGCCTGTTCGTGTCGCCTGACGACGTGAACTTCAAGGCTGCTGCCGCAGGCGCGGAATGGGCCAAGACGCCGGGCTTCGCCGTCCTGCTGACGGATCAGCCAGGCGCGGCCAGCTGGCCAATCACGGGTGCATCGTTCATCCTGATGCACACGGCCCAGCCGGACGCCGTCAAGGCGCGCGAAGTTCTGAAATTCTTTGACTGGGCGTTCAAGAACGGCGGCGCAATGGCCGAAGAACTTGATTACGTCGCAATGCCTGCCCCAGTCGTCAAGCTGGTGCAGGATAGCTGGAAGGCGCAACTGAAGGATGGCGCCGGCAAACCGCTCTGATTCCACGCAACATGCGACAGGCAGCAGCACGACCTTCGGCTGTGCTGCACCTGTCCTGCTAACTGAACCCGGATCTCCATGACTGTAAATACTTCCCTGAACCCGCTTGAAGCGCCGGCAGGCATTGCCGATGCCGGGGCCGAAGATCTGGCCCGCCGTAAGATGCAAAAGCGCATGCGTGGCCAGCGATTGCAGGATTTCCTGTTTCACAAAATTACCCTGATCTTTGCGCTGAGCGTCCTGCTCGCGTTGATGTCCATCATCGTCTCGCTGATCATGGGCGCGACGCCGGCCTTTCGCGAGTTCGGCCTGGCGTTCCTGACCACCGTCGAGTGGGACCCGGTCAACGACAAATACGGCGCATTGATCGCCATCGTCGGCACGCTGGCTACTTCCATCATCGCGCTGGTGATCGCCTTTCCGCTCAGCTTCGGAATCGCGCTATTCCTCACCGAAATCTGCCCCGGCTGGCTGCGCCGTCCGCTCGGTACGGCGGTTGAATTGCTGGCCGGCGTGCCGAGCATTATTTATGGCATGTGGGGCCTGTTCATCTTCGCGCCGCTGTTCGCTGATTACGTGCAGCCGGCCTTGAGCGCTACGCTCGGCCAGTTACCGTTGATCGGCCATCTGTTCCGCGGCCCAATGATGGGCATCGGCATCCTGACCGCCGGCCTGATCCTCGCCGTGATGATTATTCCCTTCATTTCCTCGGTGATGCGCGACGTGTTCGAAGTCGTGCCGGCAGTACTGAAGGAATCAGCCTACGGCCTCGGCTGCACGAAATGGGAAGTGGTGCGCAAGATCGTCCTGCCTTATACCAAGAACGGCGTGGTCGGCGGCGTCATGCTCGGCCTTGGCCGCGCGCTCGGCGAAACCATGGCGGTCACCTTCGTGATCGGCAATGCGCATCATTTATCGTGGTCGCTGTTCGCCGCCGGGAACAGTATCGCGTCCACGCTGGCCAATGAATTTGCCGAAGCCGAATCGAAGCTGCACGTTTCCTCGCTGTTCGCGCTCGGCCTGATCCTGTTTGGCATCACCTTTATCGTGTTGGCTGCGGCCAAGTTCATGTTGATGGGCATGTCGCGCAAGGAGGGATTGACATGACCCCCGCATCACAAAATCCGGTATACCGGCGCCGCCTGCTGATGCATCGCGTCGGCATCACGCTGTCGTTCCTGGCCATGGCGGTCGGGCTGTTCTTCCTGATCTGGATTCTGGCCACGCTGATCATCAAGGGCTTCGGCTCGCTCAGCCTCGCGATGTTCAGCCAAAGCACGCCGGCCCCAGGCAGCGAGGGCGGCGGCTTGCTGAACGCGATGTTCGGCAGCCTGATGATGGTTGGCGCGGCGACACTGGTCAGCACGCCGATCGGCATCCTGGCGGGCATCTATCTGGCTGAATATGGCGAACGCAGCTGGATCGCCAAGATCACGCGTTTCGTCACTGACATCATGTTGTCGGCGCCATCGATCGTGATCGGTTTGTTCGTGTATGCGCTCTACGTTGCCAACGTAAAGCATTTCTCTGGCTGGGCCGGCACGCTGGCGCTGTCTCTCATCGCCGTGCCGGTGGTAGTGCGCACGACTGACAACATGCTGCGGCTGGTGCCTAACAGTTTGCTCGAGGCCGCCTTCGCGCTTGGCGCGCCGCGCTGGAAGGTAGCCACCATGGTGCGCCTGCGCGCAGTGCGCGCAGGCGTCATGACCGGTGCGCTGCTGGCCCTCGCGCGCATCTCCGGCGAGACCGCTCCGCTGCTGTTCACCGCGCTGAATAATCAATTCTTCAGCGCCAACATGAACGCCCCAATGGCCAATCTGCCGGTAGTGATCTACCAGTTCGCCATGAGCCCTTACGATAACTGGCGGGAGCTGGCCTGGGGCGGCGCGCTGCTGATCACCTTCACGGTGCTGGGCCTGAACATCCTCTCGCGCACCATGTTCCACCAAAAAATCCACTCATGAAATCGATCCGGACATGACGACACCAACCATACAGCCGACCATCCAGATTAGTGCGTTGAACTTTTTTTACGGCGCCTTCCAGGGCTTAAAGAACGTCAACCTGGATGTGCACGAAAAAAAGGTCACCGCCTTCATCGGCCCCAGCGGCTGCGGCAAGTCGACCCTGCTGCGCACCATGAACCGCATGTACGACCTGTATCCGGGCCAGCGCGCGGAAGGCAAGATCATGTACCGCGGCGAGAATATTCTCGACGCGGGGCAGGACGTGAACATGTTGCGCGCCAAGGTCGGCATGGTGTTCCAGAAGCCGACGCCGTTTCCGATGACGGTGTACGACAACATCGCTTTCGGCGTGCGCCTGTACGAAGATTTGCCAAAAGGTGAAATGGACGAACGGGTCGAATGGGCGCTGAACAAGGCCGCGCTGTGGGGCGAGGTCAAGGACAAGCTGAACAAGAGCGGCCTGTCGCTTTCGGGCGGCCAGCAGCAGCGGCTGTGCATCGCGCGCGGCGTGGCGGTCAAGCCGGAAGTGATGCTTCTCGACGAGCCGACCTCGGCGCTCGATCCGATCTCGACTGCGCGCATCGAGGAGCTGATTCACGAACTGAAGCAGGACTACACCATCGCGATCGTCACGCACAACATGCAACAAGCTGCGCGTGTATCTGATTTCACGGCTTACATGTATCTCGGCGAGCTGGTCGAATTTGGCCTGACCGATCAGATCTTCATGAACCCGGCGCGCAAGGAAACCCAGGATTACATCACCGGCCGCTTCGGTTAAGCGACCATTCAGGAGAAGCACCATGAATAGCGAACACTCATCCAAGCAATACGACCAGGATCTCGAAGCGATCCGCTCGCGCGTATTGCTGATGGGCGGATTGGTCGAGAAGCAGTTCCGCGATGCGATGACCAGTTTCCGCACTGGCGATCTGGCATTGGCCGAGCAGGTAATTGCCGGCGACGTCGACGTGAATCGCCTTGAAGTCACGCTGGACGATACTTGCAGTCAGCTGATCGTCAAGCGCCAGCCGGCCGCGAACGACCTGCGCACCGTAATGGCAACCATCAAGTGCATTACCGATCTTGAACGCATCGGCGACGAAGCTACCAAGATCGCCCGCACGGCAAAGAACTTTCATGAGCGCGGCATGAGCGGAGAGCTGAACCACTTCGAGACCGTGCGCGTGATCGGCGAACGCGCCGCTGAACTGTTGCACGACGCGCTGGACGCCTTCGCCCGGCTGGACAAGAATCAGGCAATCCGCATGATTGGCCAGGATCGCGTAGTCGATCATGAATTCCGCACAATCGTGCGCAATGTCATCACCTTCATGATGGAAGATCCGCGCACCATCTCGGCCGCGCTGGATACGCTGTGGGTCGCCAAGGCCATCGAGCGCATCGGCGATCACTCGAAGAATATCGCCGAATACGTCATTTACGTAGTCGAAGGCAAGGACATCCGCCACACCGATTACGCCGCCGGATTTTTAGACTTGCCGGGCTGACTTATGGCCGTTGAGAAAATCCGCATCCTGGTAGTAGAGGACGAGCCGGCCATCGTCGAATTGATCAGTTATTCGGTGCGCAAAGCCGGCTGGCTGGCGGTGCCGGTCAGTACCGTAGCTGACGCCTGGACAGAACTGCAAAAGCGTATGCCGCAATTGATCCTGCTTGACTGGATGTTGCCGGACCAGAGTGGCCTGCGCCTGCTGGCGCGGATACGGGCCGACCGCCAGTTCAACGCTTTGCCGATCATTATGCTGACCGCCAAGAGCACCGAGGAAGACAAGATCGCCGGCCTCGATAGCGGCGCCGACGATTACGTAACCAAGCCATTTTCGCCGCGTGAGCTGACCGCGCGCATCAATGCGCTGTTACGGCGCAAGACGCCCGAACACGGGCGCGACACGATCAGCGTCGGGCCAGTGACGCTCGATCCGGCTAGCTTCTTAGTCACGCTGGACGGCGAAAAAATGGATCTCGGCCATGCCGAATTCAAGCTGTTGAAATTTTTTATGGCGCATCCGGGGCGGGTTTTTTCGCGTAGCCAATTGCTCGACAAGGTCTGGGGCGATCACGTCGAAATCGAAGAGCGCACAGTCGACGTGCATGTCCTGCGTCTGCGCAAGGCGCTGCGACATGCGGATTATTTGATGAAGACGGTGCGTAGTGTAGGCTACCTGCTGTCCGACCAATGATTCCCGGAGCCTTATGAATTTTTTGCTGCTGTTCTGGATACCGGCTGCACTTCGCCTTGGGCTGATCGCAGCTGCCGGCCTGCTGCTTGGGTGGATGTTTGGTCCGGTGGTCGGCCTGGCTGCCGCGCTGTTGGGTATCAGTGCACTGTGCGTGGTGCAGCTGTTATATCTCTACCGACTGGCCGGCTGGCTCGATCAGCCCGAAGAAAAGCGCCTGCCGGATGGCTGGGGCGCCTGGGCCGATGTGTTTTCGCGCATGTATCGACTGCGCCGCGTCGATGAAAAGAACCGCAGCGAACTGGCCGAATGGCTGGCGCGCTTTCGCCAGGCAATGAACCTGTTGCCCGACGGCGTGGCCATCGTCGACGATGTGCTGTTCCTCGAATGGTGCAATCCGGCTGCCCAGCGTCATCTGGGCCTGGACAACGAGCGCGACCAGGGCCTGCGTGTGACCAACCTGATCCGCCATCCTGCCTTTATCGATTACATCGTGCTCGGTCGTTATGAACAGCCCCTGTCGCTGGAAGTGCGTTCGCGCAAACTGCTGCTACACATCATTCCGTTCGAGACGCGCCGGCAAATTCTGGTCACACATGACATGACCGAGTCGGATCGCATCGATAACATGCGGCGCGACTTCATTGCCAATGCCTCGCACGAATTACGCACGCCGCTGACCGTGATTAACGGCTTCCTTGAAATCGCGCTGGGCCAGCCGGACCTTGATCCGGCCACGCGCATCGCGCACCAGACGCTGATGGCCGAGCAGGGCACGCGCATGCAGAACCTGGTGGAAGACATGCTGACACTGTCGCGCCTGGAGTCGATTGATTTTCCTCTGCGGCCGGAACGCGTACGCATGGCGGGACTGCTCGAGGAAGTGCTGCAGGAAGCGCGCGCACTGTCCGGCGGGCGGCATCGCATCAAGCTCGAATTCGATGGGCCCGACCTGCAGGGGCGCAGCGAAGAATTGCGTAGCGCCTTCGGCAATCTGGCCTCGAACGCCGTGCGTTACACGCCGGATGGCGGGCAGATCGATCTGCGCTGGGGAACGCCGAATGGCTTGCCCGAGTTCTCGGTGCAGGACAACGGCATCGGCATCAGCCCGGAACATATCTCGCGCCTGACCGAACGCTTTTATCGCGTCGACAATAGCCGCTCGCGCGAGACCAAGGGTACCGGGCTGGGGCTGGCGATCGTCAAGCATGTGCTGTTGCGGCACAAGGCGGTGCTCGCGATTGAATCGCAGCCGGGGCAGGGCAGCAGGTTTGCCGTGCGCTTCCCGGAGAACGCAGTGGCGCAGAGCGAATTGTTTATTTAAGGCTCGGCGCAATATATTGCGTAGCATGTGCACCGTTCCAGGCTGTTACAGCCTAGCCCTACGAATATCACTAGCCGTTGGCTAAATTACCTTACCTTATTGCTCGGTCTCCCATGTCGTATACCCGCCGCTATATTCTGCTCTCCCTGCCCGTTGCAATCCTGCTGACCGGCTGCAGCACCACAAAGCCAGTCGCAGTCGAGCCTCCCGTAGCAATTCCCGCCAAACCCCTCCGCCCAATCAAGATCGGCCTGGCCCTGGGTGGCGGCGCGGCGCGTGGCTTCGCCCACATCGGCGTGATCAAGACTCTTGAAGCGCAAGGCATCGTGCCCGACATCGTGGTCGGCACCAGCGCCGGCAGCGTGGTCGGCGCGCTGTACGCAGCGGGAAACAATGGCTTCGCTCTGCAACGGCTGGCCCTGGAAATGGATGAAGCGGCGATTTCCGACTGGGCGATACCGCTGTTTGCCAAAGCGACCGGCGTGCTGAAAGGCGAGGCGCTGCAGAATTACGTCAACAAGACCGTGCGTGATGTTCCGCTGGAAAAACTCAAGATCCCGTTCGGCGCAGTCGCGACGGACTTGAAAACCGGCGCGCCCATCCTGTTCAGGCGCGGCAATACCGGCATCGCGGTGCGCGCATCGTCGGCGGTGCCGAGCGTATTCCAGCCAGTGCGCATCGGCGAGCGCAGCTATGTCGACGGTGGCCTGGTGGCGCCGGTGCCGGTCAAGTTCGCGCGCGAGATGGGCGCGGATTTTGTCATCGCGGTGAACATCTCGTCGCAGCCGGAAATCCAGGCCGCTGCGAGTTCGCTGGACGTGGTGCTGCAATCGTTCGCCATCATGGGACAGCGACTGAATTTTTATGAATTGAAGGAAGCGGATGTGGTGCTGCAGCCGAAGCTGGGCGCCATGAAGGGCGCTGATTTCAACGGCCGTAATCTGGCGATCCTGGCGGGTGAACAGGTCACGCTGGAAGCAATCAGGGAAATCAAGGAAAAGCTCAGGCTCAAGCGCGAAGCCGCACAATAATTACTGAACCTGCGTCTCACTGATCCGCCGCGCGCCATTGAAGCGATTCTTCCAGTACGCCAGATCCATGTTCTCGATGCGCACCTGTCCACCACCTGCGGGCGAATGGATGAATTTGTTATGGCCCAGATAAATGCCGACATGCGAAAAGCCGCGCTTCAGTGTGTTGTAAAACACCAGGTCACCGGCCTTCATTTCACCCGGTTCGACGGTCGCGCCGACCTGGCTGATCTCTGCCGACGTCCGCGGCAGATCACGACCCCAGGCCTGCTTGAAGACGTACCGCACGAGACCACTGCAGTCGAGTCCGCTTTCAGGATGGTTACCGCCAGCTTTGTAATGAATGCCGATCATGCCCAGGGCGGACATTGCCAGGTCGGAAGCACGGTGGGTAATTTGCATGAGGCGGGAAAGCGGCGCCGGCTCTTCGGCCCGGGCGGCGATTTCGGCGATGGCGTCGATCGCCTGCGCGCTACCGCTGAATGTCAGACTCGCAAGAACGACGAACATGCCGGTCCAGCTCTTGATAATTGTTCGTATCGCGATAGATTGAGTCATGCCGACCTTGCGCGTGAAGAAGAGTTCGGACTGTAAGACAAAGCGAAGTCGCTGTAAAGAACGCTCTCAATTTAATCTCGGATAATTATCGTACAATCCCGACTTCATTCTGAGGAGCCACCATGCAAACAAAACAAGTTTTAACGCTAGACGACGTCAAGAAAATCGCTATCGCCGCGGAAGCCGAAGCGATGGTCAATAACTGGGCGGTCACCATTTCCATCGTCGATGATGGCGGCCATCTGCTGTGGCTGCAACGCCTGGATGGCGCGCCGCCGATCTCCGCACATATCGCCCCGGCCAAGGCGCACACTGCGGCGCTGGGCCGACGCGAATCGAAGATCTATGAAGACGTGATCAATGGCGGGCGCGTATCCTTCCTCAGCGCGCCTGCAGTCGCCGGCATGCTTGAAGGCGGCGTGCCGGTGATGGTCGATGGCGTGTGCATCGGCGCGGTCGGCGTTTCCGGCGTTAAATCTCCGGAAGACGTGCAAATTGCCAAGGCCGGCATTGCCGCACTTGGCTTGTAATTAGCGCATTTCAGGACCTTCGGCGGGTGACGGGGAGGGCGGTTACAGGGTATAATCCTGCCGTTCACTCATTTACCCCGCCGTAGCGTATACCCCATCCAACAGCCCAACTGACCACCTTCCGAAGCCCGCGCATCGCGCAGCAGGTTCCCGGTGGTCGCTCGGCGCAGCGCAGCGGCGGTAACCATTTCAGGAGTTACCCTTGCTGCCATTTTTTTCTGGCCATACAGTCCCGGCCATACTTGCTCTTGCAGACGGGACGATCTTTCGCGGTATTTCGATAGGCGCCGCTGGTCACACGACTGGCGAAGTCGTCTTCAATACCTCGATGACCGGCTATCAGGAAATCCTCACTGATCCAAGCTACAGTCGTCAGATCGTTACGCTGACCTATCCACACATCGGCAATACCGGCATCAATCCGGAAGATGTCGAATCATTCAAAATCCACGCCGCTGGCCTGATCATCAAGGATCTGCCGCTGATGGTGTCGAATTTCCGTTCAACCCAAACCCTGTCGGAGTACCTGCGGTCGCAGAACATCGTGGCGCTGGCCGGCATCGATACGCGCAAGCTGACGCGCATCTTGCGCGAGAAGGGCGCCCAGAGCGGCGCCATCCTGGCCGGGGAAGACAATGTCGAAAAAGCGCTCGAACTGGCGCGTGCATTTCCCGGCCTGGCCGGCATGGACCTGGCCAAGGTGGTCAGCGCGACCGAGGCTTACGAGTGGACGCAAACCGAATGGGCGCTCGGCGAGGGCTACGGCACGCTGGCCGAGCCGAAGTTTCATGTCGTCGCTTACGACTACGGGGTGAAGTACAACATCCTGCGCATGCTGAGCGCACGCGGCTGCAAGGTCACCGTGCTGCCGGCGCAAGCCTCGGCCGCGGATGCACTGGCGCTCAACCCGGACGGCATCTTCCTGTCGAACGGCCCGGGTGATCCGGAGCCATGCGACTACGCGATTGCCGCGACCAAAGAGCTGGTCGAGCGTGGCATTCCAATCTTTGGCATCTGCCTCGGTCACCAGATTCTGGCGCTCGCTTCGGGCGCAAAAACCCTGAAGATGAAGTTCGGCCACCACGGCGCCAATCATCCGGTCCAGGACCTCGACAGCGGCGAAGTAATGATCACTTCGCAAAACCACGGTTTTACCGTGGATGCCGCGACCCTGCCGGCAAATTGCCGCGTCACGCATGTATCCCTGTTCGACGGTTCGCTGCAGGGCTTTACCCGCACCGACCGACCGGCCTTCTGCTTCCAGGGTCACCCGGAAGCGTCGCCCGGCCCGAATGATGTCGCCCCCTTGTTTGATCGCTTCGTGGCGATGATGGAGAACCGTAAAAATGCCTAAGCGTAACGATTTAAAAAGTATCCTGATCATCGGCGCAGGTCCGATCGTCATTGGCCAGGCTTGCGAGTTCGATTACTCGGGCGCCCAGGCCTGCAAGGCCCTGCGCGAAGAAGGCTTCCGCGTGATCCTGGTGAACAGCAATCCAGCCACCATCATGACCGACCCCGAGATGGCCGACGTTACCTACATCGAGCCGATTACCTGGCAAGTCGTGGAACGCATCATCGCCAAGGAAAAGCCGGACGCAATCCTGCCGACCATGGGCGGTCAGACCGCGCTGAACTGCGCGCTCGATCTGCATAAACACGGCGTGCTCGACAAATACAATTGCGAACTGATCGGCGCTTCGCCGGAAGCCATCGACATGGCCGAAGACCGCTCGAAGTTCAAGCAGGCCATGACCAGGATCGGCCTCGGTTCGGCGCGTTCGGGCGTGGCGCACACGCTGGACGAATCCTGGGTCGTGCAGCGCGAGCTGGGCTTCCCGGTCATCATCCGTCCCTCGTTCACCATGGGCGGCACCGGCGGCGGCATCGCCTACAACGCGGAAGAATTCGAAACCATCTGCAAGCGAGGGCTGGAAGCCTCGCCGACCACCGAACTGTTGATCGAAGAATCGCTGATCGGCTGGAAAGAGTTCGAGATGGAAGTCGTGCGCGACAAGAAGGATAACTGCATCATCGTCTGCTCGATCGAGAACCTCGATCCGATGGGTGTGCATACCGGCGACTCGATTACCGTCGCGCCGGCGCAAACGCTGACCGACAAGGAATACCAGATCATGCGCAACGCCTCGCTGGCCGTGCTGCGCGAGATCGGCGTGGATACCGGCGGCTCAAACGTGCAGTTCTCCATCAATCCAGAAGACGGCCGCATGATCGTCATCGAAATGAATCCGCGCGTTTCGCGTTCCTCCGCGCTGGCGTCGAAGGCCACCGGCTTTCCGATCGCGAAGATCGCCGCCAAGCTGGCGGTCGGTTATACGCTGGATGAGCTGCGCAACGAAATCACCGGCGGCGCAACGCCGGCGTCGTTCGAGCCGAGCATCGATTACGTAGTGGTCAAGATTCCGCGCTTCGCCTTCGAGAAATTCCCACAGGCGGACAGCCACCTGACCACGCAGATGAAATCGGTCGGTGAAGTGATGGCCATTGGCCGCACCTTCCAGGAATCGTTCCAGAAAGCCCTGCGCGGCCTGGAAGTCGGGGTCGACGGCATGAACGAAAAAACCGTCGACCGCGAAGTGCTGGAGCGCGAACTTGGCGAGCCGGGACCGGAACGCATCTGGTACGTGGGCGATGCTTTCGCACAGAACTTCACGCTGGAAGAAGTGCATGCCTTGACGCGCATCGATCCGTGGTTCCTGATTCAGATCAAGGAGATCGTCGACATCGAACTGTGGCTGGAGCAGCAGTCGCTCGACGTGCTGGAAAAGCCGCTGCTGTACAAGCTCAAGCAAAAAGGTTTTTCCGATCGCCGTCTGGCCAAGCTGCTGAAAACCACCGACACGGTCATCCGCACGATACGCCGTTCGCTCAACATTCGTCCGGTGTACAAGCGCGTCGATACCTGCGGCGGCGAGTTCGCCACGAACACGGCCTACATGTACTCGACCTACGATGAAGAGTGCGAGTCGAACCCGACGGACAAGAAAAAGATCATGGTGCTGGGCGGCGGACCGAACCGTATCGGCCAGGGTATCGAATTCGATTACTGCTGCGTACATGCTGCGCTGGCACTGCGCGAAGACGGTTACGAAACGATCATGGTCAACTGTAATCCAGAGACGGTATCGACTGATTACGACACATCAGACCGCCTGTACTTTGAATCGCTGACGCTGGAAGACGTGCTGGAAATTGTCGACCTCGAAAAGCCGCACGGCGTGATCGTGCAGTACGGCGGACAGACGCCATTGAAGCTCGCGCTCGACCTCGAAGCCAACGGCGTGCCCATCATTGGCACCTCGCCAGACATGATCGACGCCGCCGAAGACCGCGAACGGTTCCAGAAGCTGCTGCATGAACTCGGCCTGCGCCAGCCGCCGAACCGCACTGCGCGCACCGAAGAAGACGCCTTGCGCCTGGCGCAGGAAATCGGCTATCCGCTGGTCGTGCGTCCATCGTACGTGCTGGGCGGCCGCGCCATGGAAATCGTCCACGAGCAGCGCGACCTGGAGCGCTACATGCGCGAAGCGGTCAAGGTTTCGCATGATTCGCCGGTGCTGCTGGACCGCTTCCTGAACGACGCCATCGAAGTCGACGTCGACTGCATCTCGGACGGTGAAGCCACCTTCATCGGCGGCGTGATGGAACACATCGAACAGGCCGGCGTGCACTCGGGCGATTCAGCCTGCTCACTGCCGCCGTATTCCCTCAAGCAGGAGACCATCGATGAGTTGAAGCGCCAGACCGCGCTGATGGCCAAGGGCCTGAACGTGGTCGGTTTGATGAACGTGCAGTTCGCCATCCAGGAACAGGAAATCGACGGCAAATTGCAGGATGTCGTGTTCGTTCTGGAAGTGAATCCACGCGCATCGCGCACCGTGCCGTTTGTCTCGAAGGCGACCGGCATTCAACTGGCGAAAGTCGCCGCGCGCTGCATGGTCGGCCAGTCGCTGGCCAGCCAGGGCGTCACGAAGGAAGTGATTCCGCCGTACTTCAGCGTCAAGGAAGCCGTGTTCCCGTTCAATAAATTCCCGGGCGTGGATACCATCCTCGGCCCGGAAATGAAATCGACCGGCGAAGTCATGGGCGTGGGTAAAACCTTCGGTGAAGCCTTCGTCAAATCGCAGCTGGGCGCGGGCGTTAAATTGCCGGCGTCGGGCAAGGTCTTCATCAGCGTCAAGGGCACCGACAAGCCGCGCGCGGTGGAAATTGCGCGCGATCTGGTCGAGATGGGTTTTACTGTCGTGGCGACCAAAGGCACTGCGGCGGCGATACAGGCAGCCGGTGTTCCGGTCACGGCAGTGAACAAGGTCGCGGAAGGTCGTCCGCATGTCGTCGACATGATCAAGAACAATGAAATTGCGCTGGTGATCAATACCGTCGAAGAAAAACGCAACGCCATCAGCGATTCGCGCACCATCCGTACTTCGGCGCTGGGCACGCGGGTCACGACCTTCACGACCATCTTCGGCGCAGAGGCGGCAGTCGAAGGCATGCGCCATCTCGATGAAATGCACGTCTATGATTTACAAGGCCTGCATAAGACTCTACACTGAGTCGATTCGTTATTCATTAACAGCCACAGAGGCCGTAGATGGCGCCGGGAATTCCGGTGCGGTTTGCGGCCTCTGTGGTTTTCATTTTGACCCGATAAAATTATGAGCTCAGTCCCACTTACCAAACACGGCGCGCAATTGCTCAAGGATGAATTGCAGCGCCTGAAACACAAAGAGCGTCCTGCGGTCATCGCCGCCATCGCCGAAGCGCGCTCGCATGGCGATTTGTCAGAAAATGCCGAGTACGACGCAGCCAAGGAACGCCAGAGTTTCATTGAAGGTCGCATTGCCGACCTTAAAGGTAAGCTCGGCGCGGCGCAGATTATTGATCCGACCACGCTGGAAGCTGAAGGCCGTGTGGTCTTCGCGGCGACGGTTTTTCTCGAAGAACTCGCGTCTGGCGAGAAGGTGCGTTACCAGATCGTCGGCGTTGACGAAGCCGATCTGAAAGAAAAGAAAGTCTCGATCACCTCACCGATCGCCCGCGCGCTGATCGGCAAATCGGCCGGCGATGTGGTCGGCGTGCAGGCGCCGTCCGGCGTGCGCGAATATGAAATCCTGGAAGTGCAATACATTTGATGCTGCGAAGTCGCGTTCGGCTGCTGATCGTTACGCTGTGGGTTGGTAGTCTGTGGACTGTGGGTTATCTGGTCGCGCCGGTATTGTTCAGCAGTCTGGCGGACAGGGCGCTGGCGGGGACGATCGCCGGGAGTTTGTTTCGGGTTGAGGCCTGGCTGTCGCTTGGGTGTGGCGCTGGGTTGTTGCTGCTGGGTTCGCCCGAGATCGAGGCGCGGCCGAAAAAAATCTGGCTCGGCATTATCGTCGGCATGATGGCTTGTACGGCGATCGGCTATTTTGGCTTGCAGCCGATGATGGCGGAGTTGCGTGCCGGGGCAGGAGCAGGTGGATTACAGGGCGCGGCGAGAATGCAGTTTGGGATATTGCACGGAGTAGCAGCCGGCTTTTATTTGCTGCAAAGTCTCCTGGGTGCGTGGCTCATTCTCCAAGGGCGCAGGTCGCAATAAATTGCGACGCATGCCCTTGATGTTCAAATGAGCGTCGCCCAGGCACTAACGGCATGCGTCGCAATACATTGCGACGGGGGGGCGCCGAGACCTGCGGGGAGTCAATGGATCCACGGCCGGCGCGTCGATCAGGCATGATGGTAGTCAATGACTCCGTGGCCGGCGCGTTGATTATGCGGGATGGAAATCATTGGCTCAACGGCCACCGTCCCGATTACGCGTGATTCTTCTTGAGACTGGTCTGCCGCGGCTTGGCGCGCTTGATATTGCCGCCTTGTGT
>Ga0326735_1000170_pt1 | contig 14430 bp, 7 predicted proteins | sample 37_GP2_1092_FD_207945 | JGI IMG/M metagenome (GOLD analysis project Ga0326735, IMG submission 207945) | Glacier ice microbial communities from Ngari, Tibet, China - 37_GP2_109.2 | ecosystem: Environmental > Aquatic > Freshwater > Ice > Glacier | place: China: Ngari, Tibet | collected 2018-07-31
GCACGCCATGTCGTACGGCGTTATGCCGCGCGATGTCGAGCGCTGCCGGGCTGATGTCGACTGCGCTTACGCTCGCATCAGGACGGCTGTGCGCCACGCCGATGGCAATGATTCCCGAGCCGGTGCCCAGATCGAGCAGGGCGCCGTTTTGCGGTAATTGCTGGAGCGCCAGTTCGACCAGCAGTTCGGTGTCGGGACGGGGAATCAGCACGGCCGGGGTAACGATGAACGACAGCCCGAAAAATTCGCGTTCGCCGGTCAGGTAGGCGATCGGTTCGCCAGCGCGGCGCTGTTCGAACAACGCGTTCACGCGCAGTGCTTCATCCGCGTCCAGGATGCGCTCGGAGCGCGTCACCAGCTGGACGCGCGTCAGGCCGAGCGCATGACCCAGCAGGACGCGCGCTTCCAGTGGCTCCAGCCAGTTCGCTGTCAATACTTCGGCGATCGAGCAGCCTTCCAGAATCGACATCATTTTGCGCGACGCAAGGCGCACCAGCCGAGTACGCCGGCGAATACGATGAACCAGGCCAGCGACCATTGCGGAATCGACGCGCCCAGAATCGGCGGATATTCAGCAGTGCACAAGCCCTCCGCCTCGAACAGGAAGGGCATCAATTTGGCGGTAAAAATCTTGTTGAGTGAAGTTTCGAGAGGGTCGATGCCGCATGAAACGCCGGGATGCGCCTTGATCCACAGATGCCATCCGGCGATGCCGGCGCCGATTAGCGCGGCCAGCATGCCAAGGCCCGCGCCGATCTTCGCTGCGCGCTGAGACATGCAGGCCGCGATCAGGCAGATCAGCGCCACCGCGACGAACGCGTAGCGTTGCATGATGCACAGCGGGCAGGGCGCCATCTGCTTGACGAATTGCAGGTAGAGGGCTGCGCCGAGCAGGGCTATCGATGCCGCAGCGATGGTGAGCAGGCAGGTTTTACGAGAAATCATGGTGCTCCAGAAAATAGAATTGATCGTCAAAGCGGTATCTTACAGTGCGCACCGGCGCGCTTAAAACGCGCAGGACTCGATGACGTCATAGGGCTCGGCGCCCCGTCGCAATATATTGCGACGGGGCGCCGAGCCCTATGGTCCCGAAAACGCCTGCGACAGAAATTAGCTGCCGTCCCCCAATGCCGCCAGCAACTCCGCCTGATGCTCCGCCGCCAGCGCCCCAGTCAATTCATCCAGGTCCCCATCCATGATGAAGTCGAGCTTGTACAGTGTCAGGTTGATGCGGTGATCGGTCATGCGCCCTTGCGGAAAATTGTAGGTGCGTATCCGCTCGCTGCGATCCCCGGAACCGATCAGCGATTTGCGCGTGGCTGCTTCACTGGCCTGCTGCTCGCGCAATTGCACATCCTTGATGCGCGCGGCCAGCACCTTCATGGCCGATGCCTTGTTCTTGTGCTGGCTGCGGTCGTCCTGGCATTCGACCACGATGCCGCTCGGCAGATGCGTGATGCGCACGGCTGAATCAGTCTTGTTGATGTGCTGCCCGCCGGCGCCGGATGCGCGGTAGGTATCGATGCGCAGATCGGCCGGATTGATATTCACGTCTTCCACTTCATCGGCTTCCGGCATGATCGCCACGGTGCACGCCGAGGTATGGATGCGGCCCTGGGTTTCGGTAGTCGGCACGCGCTGCACGCGATGGCCGCCGGATTCAAATTTCAGTTTGGAATACGCGCCGAAGCCGACCACGCGCACGATCGCTTCCTTGTAGCCGCCGACTTCCGATGACGACTCGGAAATCATTTCGACCTGCCAGCGATTGCGCTCGGCGTAGCGCATGTACATGCGCAGCAAATCGCCGGCGAACAGCGCCGCTTCGTCGCCGCCAGTCCCGGCGCGCACTTCCAGGAAAATATTCCGTTCGTCGTTCGGGTCTTTCGGCAGCAGCATCTTTTGCAAATCAATTTCCAGCTGTTCCATGCGCGCCTTGGCCGCCTGGATTTCTTCCTGCGCGAAATCCTTCATCTCGGGGTCGGTCAGCATCTCGTTCGCGGCCTGCATGTCCGCACCAGCGGTCGTGTATTCGCCGTACAGCGCGACCAGCGGACCGAGCTCGGCGTGTTCGCGCGTCAGGCGCCGATAATCATCCATCTTGGCGGTGACGTTTTCCTGCATCAGCAGGTTACTCAGTTCTTCCAGTCTCTGCGTGAGCTGGTCGAGCTTGGAAAGCATGGATGGTTTCATAGGCGATCGAATGGGAAGGGCGGGGCGCGGTGCTGAAGGCGGCGCGACGGCCGCGGCGAGGAAGCGTAGCTAGCGGCGTGTCCGGAACAGCTGCGGCAGCAGTTCGGCCAGGCGCGCGCGCTCTTCGCCTTGCGCCTGATGCAGGGCCTGCTGCGGGCCGTGCAGGAATTTCGCGGTCAGGCCTTTCGACAAGGCTTCCAGCACGGCGTCGACATCTTCGCCGCGTGCCAGCAATTTGCGCGCGCGCTCGAGCTCGATCAGGCGCAGGCTTTCGCCGTTTTCCTGCAGATCCTGGATCAGCGGCACCACGGAGCGCGTATCCAGCCAGTGCATGAAGGACTGCACGCGCGTTTCGATGATCGCTTCGGCCTGCGCTACGGCGGCCTGGCGAACTTCGAAACCGGTCTGCACTACCGCGCCGAGGTCGTCGACCGTGTACAGGAACACATCGTCGAGGCGCCCGACTTCGTTTTCGATATCGCGCGGCACGGCAAGGTCGACCATGAATACCGGCTTGTGCCGGCGCGCCTTGATCGCGCGTTCAACCAGGCCCAGGCCAATGATCGGCAGCGACGATGCGGTGCAGGACACGACGATATCGAAACGGTGCAGCTGGTCCGGCAGATCGGCCAGTCGCATCGCGCTGCCGTTCAGACGGTGCGCCAGCGCTTCGCCGCGTTCCAGCGTGCGATTTGCGATGGTCAGGGATTTGGGATGTTGCGCGGCGAAGTGCGTCAGGCACAGCTCGATCATTTCACCGGCGCCGATGAACAGCACATGCTGGTCCGAGATCTTGTCAAAAATACGCTGTGACAGGCGCACTGCGGCGGCCGCCATGGACACGCTGTGCGCGCCAATTTCGGTCGTGCTGCGCACTTCCTTGGCTACAGCGAAGGTGCGCTGAAACATTTGATGCAGATAGGTGCCGAGTCCACCGGCCGCCTCGGCCTGGCGCACGGCATCTTTCATTTGACCGAGAATTTGCGGCTCGCCCAGCACCATCGAATCGAGGCCGGAAGCAACGCGGAAGGCGTGGCGCACCGCGTGATCGTGAGGCAGCGTGTACAGATGCGGGCGCAGTTCGGCGTAAGGCAGCCTGTGATACTGCGCGAGAAAATGCGCGGTCGTGTCGATGGCGGCGTCGACGCCGCCGGCTCCATTGCTGGCCGAGTAAAGCTCGGTGCGGTTACAGGTCGACAGGATCGCCGCTTCGTCGGTAAAACCCGGCGCGGCAGTCTGACCGAACCATGCGCGCGCCGACGCGACCGCCTGACCGAGCTGGTCGGTCGGAAAGGCGACTTTTTCGCGCAAGGCGACAGGTGCTGTGGTGTGGTTCAGGCCGATGGCGAGGAGTTGCATTGCGGGCCGGGTGAAGGTTGAGCGCGGGAGGCGACATTATAACGGGTTGGGTGCGGTCTCAGGTATGCATGGCGGGCTTGAACGTTGATACATCAGGTATTCGTGCCCCGGGCGTCCGTGCTCCGCGCCTCCCTACGCTCCAGCAGGTAGCCGTAACTGTAGACCGGCGCCAGGTGAAAACCGTATTCGGCGCGCAATCCAAGTTTGCTGCGGATGCGCGAGACGTGCGTATCCAGGCTGCGCGTTGGCACTTCGACATTGTCCGGCCAGACTGTGTCGAGGATGGTCGCGCGCGAAAGGGGCTGGCCCAGATGCTGGAACAGCAGCAGCGCGAGATCAAATTCCTTGCGCGTCAATGCCACAGCCATGCCTTTGACCGTCGCCCGCCCGCCTTGCCGCTCGAAGGCATGTTCGCCAAACTCGATCCACGGCGCCGCCGGCTGATGCGGATAAACGCGCCGCAGCAGCGCCTGCACGCGCGTCAACAGCTCGCCGCGGCGCAGCGGCGTGATCAGATAATCAGCGACGCCGGCGGCCAGCGCTGCGTCGATGTCGGCGCCGCCAGCGCAATTCGTGATGCCTATCAGCGGCAAACCGGGAGCCGGCCTTTGCTGCGCCCATGCCGCCACTTCGCCGGCGCTCGCATCCCTGACGCGCCAGTCGAGGATCAGCAGGTGCGCGGTCTCGCGCCGCAGCCAGCCCAGCAATCCGTCACCGGTCGCGTAGGCATGGCATGCGTGACCGGCGTTTTCCAGCACCTGGCGCATGGCCGCGGTCTGCAATGTGTCGTCGCTGAGTACGGCAATTTCCATGGAATGTTAGTCCGGTAAGGGCCGCCTGCCCGGTTGGCGGGTTCGGGGCATAATGATTTCATTGTGATTCAACTAAACGGGTGAATTATGCCGCAGAAAAAAGATCCCGCCGACTGGCACGTGGTGCCGGCGACCACGCCGGAACTGGAAGCCGTCAGTAAGAAATGCCGCCGCCTGGTAATACGCCGCGCCGCGTTTTCGGCCGGCGTGTCCGCCGTGCCGATTCCGGGCCTGGACCTCATCACCGACCTCGGCATGCTGAGCAAACTCATCGAAGACATCAATCGCGAATTCGGCCTGACGCCGGCGCAGATCGAGCGTCTGCAGCCGCATCTGCGCGTGGCCACGTACCAAGCCATCGTTGGCACTGGCAGCACGATGATCGGTAAATTGATCACCAGTGGGCTGGTGATCCGTCTGGTGCAGCGACTGGGCGTGAAGATGGCGCTCAAGCGCACGGCCAAATTCGTGCCGATCGCCGGGCAGGTGGTATCCGCTGCGATCGGCTTTGCGGTCTTCCGCGCCATCGGCAACCAGCATATCGAAGCCTGCGCCGCGGTCGCCGCGGAGCTGGTCAGCCTGCGCCTGACTGCGGCTTGAGTCGTCGAGCATCTATTGACCTAAAATCCGGCGCTTAAGTGCGCCGCCGTACTGTAAGCTCGGCCGTCATACCGCACAATAGCGAGGGGTAAAAATGGTGGCGCGCGGCATGACCGATTGTTAAGTTAAGGATGTTTTACAAGTGCAAACGATAAGCGACGCAGTCCATCCGCATTCGAACGACGAAGCGCCGCTTAAATCGGAACTGTTCAGCGCCGCCCAGATGGAACAGTATGGGCGCGTGCTGGCCGGCATGCACAAGGTGCATCAGGATCGTTCACCGGATCAATTGCTGCCGCGCCTGGCCGATAACGAAGCGGCCCTGCTCGGCGCCTGCGAGGTGCTGACCGAAGCGGTGCACGAAAACGTACAGATCACGCCCGCGTCCGAATGGCTGCTGGATAATTTTTACCTGATCGAAGAACAGATCCGCACGGCCAAGCAGCACCTGCCCAAGGGCTACAGCAAAGCATTGCCGCGCCTGATGACTGGCCCATCCAAGGGCAAGCCGCGCGTCTACGACATCGCGCTGGAAACCATTTCGCATGGCGATGGTCGTGTCGATCCCGAAAGCCTGAGCCGCTTCGTCGCCGCCTACCAGCAGGTCACCATGCTGCGGCTCGGCGAATTGTGGGCAATTCCGATCATGCTGCGCCTGGCGCTGATCGAAAACCTGCGCCGCGTGGCCATGCTCGTGTCAGCCAATCGCACGAACCGGAACCTGGCCGGCGGCTGGGCTGATCGCATGATCGAGGCGGTCGAGAAGCACCCCGGCAGCCTGATCCTGCTGGTCGCCGACATGGCCCGCTCCGAGCCTGTGCTGGACGCTTCCTTCGTGGCGGAACTGGCACGCCGGTTACAGGGGCAGAGCTCGGCCCTGACACTGCCGCTTACCTGGGTTTCGCAACGTCTGTCCGAAGCCGGATTGACGATCGAACAATTAGTCCAGCTGGAAGCCCAACAGCAGGCCGGCGAGCAAGTCTCGATCAGTAACAGCATCGGCAGCCTGCGCTTCCTCGGCGCCATGGACTGGCGTGAGTTCGTCGAGACCATGAGCCACGTCGAGCACACGCTGCGGCGCGATCCGGGCGATACCTACAGCCGCATGGATTTCGCCACGCGCGATCGTTATCGGCATGTGGTCGAAAGGGTCGCCAAGCACAGCGAATGTTCAGAATGGGAAGTCGCGGAAAAAGCGCTCGAGATGGCCGATGCGGCAGCGCTGGCGGGTGGCCGGCGCGTCCGGACCGCGCATGTCGGACATTACCTGATCGGCAATGGCCTGCCGCAGCTGGAGGCGGCGCTCAGTACGCGTCACCCGATCCGCGAAAGCATCGCGCGGCGTGGCAAGGCTGCGCCGCTGCAGGTTTATCTCGGTGCAATCACGCTGATCACCGTACTGTTTGCTGCGTTGCTGCTTGCGCAATCGCATGCGAACGGCGTGCGCGATGGCTGGCTAGTGCTGGTCGGCGTGCTGGCGGCGATCGCCGGCAGTCAGCTGGCCATTTCGCTGGTGAACTGGGTCGCCACGCTGGTCGTCGCGCCGCATCCGCTGCCGCGCATGGATTATTCGAAAGGCATTCCGGCAACCGCGCGTACGCTGGTGGTGGTGCCGAGCATGCTATTCAATGCGCAGAACGTCGAATCGTTGTGCGAAGCGCTGGAAGTGCGTTTCCTGGCCAATCGCGACGAAAATCTGCGATTTTGCCTGCTGACCGATTTTGCCGACGCGGCAACCGAAACCATGCCGTTAGACGCCGCGCTGGTTCAGGCCGCCGAGCACGCCGTCCAGCAGCTCAACGAAACCTATGCGACCTCGTCCGGCGCGCCCTTCCTGCTGCTGCACCGGCCGCGCCGCTGGAACGCCCAGGAAAAAATCTGGATGGGCTACGAACGCAAGCGCGGCAAGCTGGGCGACTTGAACGCCTTCCTGCGCGGCGGTTCGCGCAGCGCATTCTCGTCCATCGTGGGCGATGACGATCAGCTGTTCAGCATCCGCTACGTGATTACGCTGGACACCGATACCGAGCTGCCGCGTGAGTCGGCGCGTCAGTTTGTCGCGACCATGGCCCATCCACTCAATCAGCCGCGCTTCGATCACAAGAAGCTGCGCGTGTGCGATGGCTACGGCATCCTGCAGCCGCGCGTGGTCGCCAGCCTGCCGAGCGCGAACGCGTCATTCTACGAAAGATTGTGTGGCGGCGAAGCCGGCATCGATCCGTACACGCGCACGATTTCCGACGTGTATCAGGATCTGTTCCAGGAAGGTTCATTTATCGGCAAGGGCATCTACGACGTCGACGCCTTCGAGCTGGCCCTGCATCGCAATTTGCCGGAAAACCGCATCCTCAGCCATGATCTCCTGGAAGGCTGTTACGCGCGCGCCGGCCTGATCAGCGATACGCAATTGCATGAGGAATATCCGTCGCGTTACAGCGCCGACGTCAGCCGCCGGCACCGCTGGATTCGCGGCGACTGGCAAGTCTTGCCGTGGCTGCTGCCGCGCGTGCCGACCGAAGCGGTCGATGGCGTGCCGGGCAAGCGCATCAATCCACTGTCGTCGCTGTCGCGTTGGAAGATACTGGATAACCTGCGCCGCAGCATCGTAGCGCCGACCCTGATGGTGATGGTGCTGCTCGGCTGGACGGTATTGCCGAGTCCCTGGCTGTGGAGCAGCGCCGTTCTGGTGATCATGTTCCTGCCGTCGCTGGTGGCCTCTGCGCTGGACAGCCTGCGCAAGGCCGGTGATGTGCTGCTGCGTCAGCATGTGTTTGCTACGCTACAAAGCGCCGGCCGACATTTCACGCATGCGCTGCTGAACCTCGCCTTCCTGCCGTATGAAGCTTTCTACAGTCTCGACGCCATTCTGCGCACGCTGTGGCGCACGCTGGTTTCGCGCCGGCGCATGCTCGAATGGAATCCGTCCAGCCAGGCCAGTAGCAGTAACAATGGCGGGTTGGCGGCGTCCCTGCGCGCAATGTGGATAGGGCCCTTGCTGGCGATTGCGTTGGCGATCGGCCTGGAGCTGCTGCGCCCGGCAGCGCTGCAGGTGGCCGCGCCCATCCTGCTGCTATGGCTGCTGTCGCCGGTGATCGCCTGGTGGATCAGCCGCCCTGCCACCAAGCGCGAGGCTGCCTTGAAAGCGCGCCAGATCACCTTCCTGAATCGCCTGGCGCGCAAGACCTGGGCCTTCTTCGAAGCCTATGTTGGCCCTGAAGATAACTGGCTGCCGCCGGATAACATGCAGGAGCATCCGGTCGCGGCAGTCGCACATCGGACCTCGCCGACCAACATCGGCATGGCCTTGCTGGCCAATCTGACCGCCAGCGATTTCGGCTACATTCCGATCGGGCAGCTGCTGGCCCGCACCGAAAACACCTTGAGCGCCATGGCCAGGCTGGAACGGCATCAGGGACATTTTTTCAACTGGTACGACACGCTCACCCTGAAGCCGCTGCACCCGATGTACATCTCGACCGTCGACAGCGGCAATCTGGCCGGCCACCTGCTCACGCTGCGCGCAGGATTGCTGCTGCTGCCCGACCAGCCGGTCTTGTCGCCGCGTCTGTTCAGCGGCGTCAATGCAACCTTCAGCGTGCTGCTTGACCTGGTGCAGAAAGGCACGTCGGAACGCATGGAATATTTCCAGAAGCACCTGGACGACGCTTGTTCAAGTTGGCAAGGCGATCTGTTTGCCGCCGAAGAAATCCTCGATTTCCTGAGCGCGAACGCGCGTGAGCTGGCCAGCGGCATCGAATCCGGCTCCGAACCGCAGCTGGTGTGGTGGGCGCAGGCGCTGACGCGCCAGTGCCGTGAAGCGCATGACGATTTGCTGTTCATTGCGCCGTGGCTGGGATTGCCGGGCGCGCGGGAAATGGTCGCGGAAATTCCTGAACTTGGCGCAGTCGCGAATTTGCGCGACCTGGCGCAGCTGGACGCAGCTGCCGAGCGCGCGGTCGACCGCCTGCTGGCCGGTGGCAAGCTGAGCCCGGTCGGGCGCGATCGCTGGAACAGCCTGGCCGGCCTGGTCAGCGAAGGCGGCCGGCGCGCTGCCGAGCGCATTGCCACGGCCGAGCGCCTGGCCCTGCAGGCAAACGACTTTGCACGGATGGAATACAAATTTCTGTATAACCCCGCCACGCATCTGCTGACGATCGGCTACAACTTCAGCGAACGCCGGCGCGATACTGGCTGCTACGACCTGCTTGCCTCGGAAGCGCGCCTGTGCAGCTTCGTCGCGATCGCGCAAGGCCAGCTGCCGCAGGAGACATGGTTTGCGCTCGGCCGTCAATTGACAGTGGCCGGCGGCGAACCGATCCTGCTGTCGTGGAGCGGTTCGATGTTCGAATACCTGATGCCGCTCCTGGTCATGCCGAATTACGAAAACACGCTGCTCGACCAGACCTATAAGTCGGTGGTGCAGCGGCAGATCGATTACGGCGCACAGCGCGCAGTGCCTTGGGGGATTTCCGAATCCGGCTTCCAGAATTTCGACGCCAGCCTGAACTATCAATACCGTGCGTTTGGCGTGCCGGGCCTGGGTTTGAAGCGCGGCCTCGGCGATGATCTGGTGGTCGCGCCCTATGCCTCGATGATGGCCCTGATGGTGCTGCCGGAACCGGCTTGCGCGAACCTGCAGCGCCTGTCGGCCGATGGCTTCGAAGGCCACTTTGGCATGTTCGAGGCGATCGACTACACGGCTTCGCGCATGCCGCGTGGGCAAACCCATGCGCTGATCCGCTCCTATATGGCGCATCACCAGGGCATGGGTCTGCTGTCGCTGGCCTACCTGCTGCTGGACCGGCCGATGCAAAAGCGCTTCGAATCCGATCCGCTGTTCCAGGCCACGCTGCTGCTGCTCAAGGAGCGCATTCCGAAGCCGGTTGCGCACTACTCGAACACCACCGAGATGGCCGATATTCGCAATGCGGCCAGTGCGCAGGAAATGCCGATGCGCTTCATCAGCAAGATCGATACGCGCGTGCCGGAAGTCCAGCTGCTGTCGAATGGCCGCTACAACGTAATGGTCACCAGCGCCGGCGGTAGCTACAGTCGCTGGCGCGACCTGGCGGTCACGCGCTGGCGCGAAGACACGACCTGCGACAATTGGGGCACCTTCTGTTACGTACGCGACGTGGAAGACGGCAGCTACTGGTCGACTGCGCATCAGCCAACCTTGCGTCCGGCGGAAAGCTACGAAGTCATCTTCTCGGAAGGTCGCGCAGAATATCGGCGCAAGGACAAAGGCCTCGAAATGCACAGCGAGATCGTGGTCTCGCCGGAAGACGATATCGAGCTGCGCCGCACGCGCATCACGAATCGTTCGCGCAGCGCGCGCATCATCGACGTCACCAGCTACAGCGAAGTCGTGATGGCGCCGGCCGCGGCCGACCTGGCGCATCCTGCCTTCAGCAATCTGTTCGTGCAAACCGAGATCCTGGCGCAGCATGGAGCGATCCTGTGCGCCCGTCGTCCGCGCTCCGAGAAGGAAGCGGTGCCGACCATGTTCCACCTAATGGCAGTGCATGGCGCGACCAGCGAAGCGGTCAGCTTTGAAACCGACCGGATGGTCTTCATCGGCCGCGGCAATACGTCGCGCACGCCGCAGGCCATGACCCGCGCTGTGCTGAGCGGGAGCAGCGGTTCGGTGCTCGATCCGGTCGTGGCGATTCGTCATAAAATCACGCTTGCGCCGGAACAAACTGTCACGGTCGACATGGTCACCGGCGTAGCTGATGCGCGCGAGGCAGTGCTGGCAATGATAGAAAAGTATCAGGACCGGCATCTGGCCGACCGCGTGTTCGAACTGGCCTGGACCCATAGCCAGGTCGTGTTGCGCCAGCTGAACGCCAGCGACGCCGACGCCCAGCTGTACGGACGACTCGCTAACTCCATTATTTACGCACACGGGTTGCTGCGTTCCGACGCCAGCGTGCTGGTGACGAACCGGCGCGGACAATCCGGTCTGTGGAGTTACGCGATTTCCGGCGATATACCGATCGTACTGCTGCAAATCGCCGATGCCGAGAACATCGATCTGGTGCGGAAAATGGTCCAGGCGCACGCCTACTGGCGCATGAAGGGCCTGACCGTCGACCTGGTGATCTGGAACGAAGACAGGGCCGGTTACCGCCAGGTGCTGCAGGAACAAATCCTGGGGCTGGTCGGTTCGGGGGTAGAGGCGCATACGATGGAACGGCCGGGCGGCATTTTCGTGCGCATGTCCGATCAGATTCCGCACGAAGACCGCATCCTGCTGCAATCGGTCGCGCGCGTGACCATCTCGGATGCGCGCGGAACCCTGGCCGAACAAATCAATCGACGCGGCCAAATCGAGGTGCGCGTGCCGCAGCTGACGCCGACCGCGCAGGCGGCACAGTCGCTGGCGCCTGCACTGCCGGCGCAGATCCCTGAACGCGTACTGTTCAACGGCCTGGGTGGATTTAGCGCCGATGGCCGTGAATATGTCATCAGCACCAGCGATGCGGCTCGCACACCCGCGCCTTGGGTAAATGTCATCGCCAATGCGAATTTTGGCACGGTGCTGTCGGAAAGCGGCCAGGCCTATACCTGGGCCGAGAACGCGCACGAATTCCGCCTTACGCCGTGGGCCAACGATCCCGTCTCGGACGGTGGCGGCGAAGCGTTCTACCTGCGCGACGATGACAGCGGCCGCTTCTGGTCGCCGACCCCGTTGCCGCGCCGCGGGCAGGGCGAATACCTGACCCGGCACGGCTTCGGCTACAGCGTATTTGAACATGCCGAGGCAGGCATACACTCGGCGCTGACGGTGTATGTCGCGCTGGACGCCTCGGTAAAGTTTTCCGTGCTGAAGGTACGCAATGATTCGGGCGCGGCGCGGCGTTTGTCGGCCACTGGCTATGTCGAGTGGGTGCTGGGCGACATGCGCCAAAAATCGGTCATGCATGTGGTCACCGAAGCAGACCCGGTCACCGGCTCGCTGTTTGCGCGCAATTCGTATAACTCGGAATTCCCCGACCGCATCGCCTTCTTCAATGCCGATGCGTTGGTCACGTCCACCACCGGCGACCGCACCGAATTCATCGGTCGTAATGGCAGCCTGCAAAATCCGGCGGCGCTGAGCCGTACGCGCCTGTCCGGCAAGCTCGGCGCCGGGCTCGATCCGTGTGCGGCAATCCAGGTCCCCTTCGAACTGGCCGATGGCGAAGAACGCGAGATCGTGTTCATGCTCGGCGTGGCCACGGGCCGCAGCGCCGATGTCAGCAATCTGGTGCGCCGCTTCCGCGGCACTGTGGTAGCGCGCGATGTGCTGAACGCCGTCAACGGGTATTGGCGTCATACGCTGGGCGCGGTGCAGATCGAAACGCCGGACGTGGCGCTGAACATGCTGACCAACGGCTGGCTGATGTATCAAACCATCGCCTGCCGCCTCTGGGCGCGCAGCGGTTACTACCAGTCCGGCGGCGCCTACGGCTTCCGTGATCAGCTGCAGGACGTGATGGCCTTGATTCATACCCAGCCGCAGCTGGCCCGTGCGCATCTGCTGCTGTGCGCCGCGCATCAGTTTGTCGAAGGCGATGTGCAGCACTGGTGGCACCCGCCGACCGACCGCGGCGTGCGCACGCATTGCTCGGACGATTACCTGTGGCTGCCGCTGGCGGTCAGCCGCTACATCAGCAGTACGCACGATGCCGGCGTGCTGGATGAAACGGTCGTGTTCCTGACCGGCCGCCCGGTCAACGCCGACGAAGATTCGTATTACGACCTGCCGCAGCAATCCGGCGAAAGCGCGACGCTGTACGAACATTGCGTGCGCGCCATCACGCACGGCCTGCGCTTCGGCGTGCACGGCTTGCCGCTGATCGGTTCGTGCGACTGGAACGACGGCATGGACAAGGTCGGCGAGCATGGCAAGGGCGAGAGCGTGTGGCTTGGCTTCTTCCTGTACGAAGTGCTGATGCGCTTCGCGGAAATCGCGCAGCGCCGCGGCGATGCCGTCTTCGTCGAGCGCTGCCATACCGAAGCCCGGCAATTGCAAAACAATATCGAGCAAAACGCGTGGGACGGCGGCTGGTACCGGCGCGCCTACTTCGACGACGGCACGCCGCTTGGTTCGTCCGAAAGCCCGGAATGCCAGATCGATTCGATCTCGCAAAGCTGGGCGGTGCTGTCCGAATCCGGCGACCCGGTGCGTTCGCGCGCCGCGATGGAAAAAGTCGACCAACGCCTGGTGCGGCGCGAGGCAGGCCTGGTGCAATTGCTCGATCCGCCTTTCGATAAATCCGAACTGAATCCCGGCTACATCAAGGGCTACGTTCCGGGCGTGCGCGAAAACGGCGGCCAGTACACCCACGCGGCGATCTGGACTGCGATGGCGTTTGCCAAGCTGGGCGACAGCGCGCGCGCCTGGGAACTGCTGCGCATGATCAATCCGGTCAATCACGGCTCGACGCCCGAGCAGGTAGCGGTCTACAAGGTCGAACCGTATGTGGTCGCGGCCGACGTGTACGGCGTGTCGCCGCATGTCGGACGCGGCGGCTGGACCTGGTACACCGGCTCTTCCGGCTGGATGTATCGCCTGATTGTCGAGTCGCTGCTGGGTCTGAGTCTGGAAGGGGATCGCCTGCGCTTCACGCCCTGCCTGCCGGACGACTGGACCGGCTTCAAGCTGCATTATCGCTATCGTGAAACGACGTATCACATCGTCGTCGTGCAGGGCGGCGGCGATCGCTCGCGCATCGCAGTGACGGTGGATGGCATGGCGCAGGCTTCAGCTGATGTCAGCCTGATTGACGACCGGCGCGAGCATGCGGTCAGCGTGACGATCGGCGATTGCGCGCTGCGAGACGAACAAACTTTATCCACTACGGAGGCGCAGGACCATGGCACCAAGTAAAAAACCCGACGCCGCCCGCCTCGACAAGGTCGTCGCGGATGCCCGCCGCGCTGCCGATACGCGCGCTGGCGGCTATCGCGAGCGATCGCTGAAGATGTATCCCTGGATTTGCGGACGCTGCATGCGCGAGTTCACGCAGGCGAATGTGTCGCAGCTGACCGTGCATCACCGCGATCATAATCACGACAATAATCCGCCCGACGGCAGTAACTGGGAATTGTTATGCCTGTACTGCCACGACAACGAGCACTCGCGCTACCTGGAGGCAGATCGCGGGGCCGGGCTGCTTTCCGGGACTGCACAGCCAGCGACACATAATCCGTTCGCTGCATTGGCTGGTTTGATCAAGAAGAAGCCCCCGGCTGAAACGTGACGGCGACCGAAGCGCACTGCCGCGCTGGTCCCGACCGCCATTGCCACATCGGCTATTGACGCAAGCTCATTAGCTGTTCAAAAACCTTTTTCGGCACAAAAATAGTAAGGAAGTCGCGCACCCGCGCGTGCTCGCGCAAGTGACTGAAAATTTGCGCGTAACGATCGCTCACTTCAGATACTGCCCTTCCGGTTTTCTCCGCAATGGCAAGCATG
>Ga0326735_1000171_pt1 | contig 14425 bp, 7 predicted proteins | sample 37_GP2_1092_FD_207945 | JGI IMG/M metagenome (GOLD analysis project Ga0326735, IMG submission 207945) | Glacier ice microbial communities from Ngari, Tibet, China - 37_GP2_109.2 | ecosystem: Environmental > Aquatic > Freshwater > Ice > Glacier | place: China: Ngari, Tibet | collected 2018-07-31
TGGTACAAGATGACATCGTCGAAGGCATTGCCCAGGATTTGCGTTTGCTGACGGATGTCTTCGTCGCGCCGGTCGCCGGCGCCGCTGATGACGACCGAGCGGCGCTGCGCCGGCATCGCCTCGACCGCTTGCACCAGGGCCACGATCGCATCCGGATTGTGGCCGTAGTCGGCGATCAGGGTCGCGCCCCGATAATCGAACAGATTGAAGCGGCCGGGCGCATTGTCGATATCGTTGGCGAACGTGGCCAGGCCGGCGCGGATCGCATCCCAGGCGATGCCCACGCCCCACGCCGTGGCGAGCGCGGCCATTACGTTTTCAACCTGGAAACCGATGCTGCCATTGCGCGTGATCGGCACTTGCGCCAGTGCAATCCGGTGCTCCTGCTTGCCTTCGGTCGCGACCAGATCGCCAGCCTCGACGTAGACCGTGCGCCGTCCTTGCGCCAGATGCGTGGCGATTACCGGATGGGCCCGATCAACGGCAAAGAAGGTCACGCTGCCGCGGCAATTGGCGGCCATCCTGGCCACGATCGGATCGGCTGCATTCAACACGGCGACGCCGCTGGTGCCGACGTTTTGCACGATCACGCGCTTCAATACAGCCAGATCCTCGACGGTGGTGATGAAATTCAATCCCAGATGGTCGCCGGTGCCGATATTGGTGACGACCGCGACCTGGCAACGATCGAACGCCAATCCTTCCCGCAACACGCCGCCGCGCGCCGTCTCGAACACGGCGGCGTCGACGTCCGGGTGCTGCAATACGTTGCGCGCGCTGCGCGGTCCGCTGCAGTCACCGGTGTCGATGCGCCGGCCTTCGATATACACGCCGTCGGTATTGGTCATGCCGACTCGCAGCCCGGACGCCGTGAGCAGATGCGCGATCAGGCGCACCGTCGTGGTCTTGCCGTTGGTGCCGGTGACGGCGACGACCGGAATGCGGCCATCCTCGCCCTCGGCGAACAGATTGGCGATGATCGCTTCGCCGACTGCGCGCCCCTTGCCATACGAGGGCGACACATGCATGCGCAAACCGGGCGCCGCATTGACTTCGACGACGCCGCCGCGCTGTTCTTCTATCGGTTGCAGCACGCTGTCGCACACCATGTCGACGCCGCAGATATCGAGTCCGATCATTTGCGCCGCTTCGACCGCGCGCGCCGCCACTTCCGGGTGCACGTCGTCGGTGACATCGGTAGCGGTGCCGCCGGTCGACAGATTGGCATTGTTGCGCAGGATGACGCGCTGGCCCTTGGGCACAATTGCGTCAGCCTGGTAACCTTGCAGCGCCAATCTGGCCAGCGCGATGTCGTCGAAACGGATCTTGGTCAGCGGGGTTGCATGGCCGCTGGAGCGGCGCGGGTCCAGGTTGACCAGGTCGACCAACTGGCGCACCGAATGAATGCCGTCGCCGACCACCTGGGGCGGATCGCGCCGCGCGGCGGCGATCATCTTGTTGCCAACCACCAGCAAGCGGAAATCATTGCCGGGCAAAAAACATTCGACCATGATGTCATCGCGAAATTCACGCGCTGCGGCGTAGGCGATTTCGATGTGCTCCTGAGTCATCACGTTGACCGTGACACCCTTGCCCTGATTGCCATCCTTGGGTTTGACCACGACCGGCAAGCCGATCTCGACTGCCGCGGCCCATGCGTCTTGCGCATCCTTGACGACGCGCCCGAACGGCACCGGCACGCCGGCGGCGTCCAGCAGCTTCTTGGTCAATTCCTTGTCCTGAGCGATCGCTTCGCCGATCGCACTGGTGCTGTCCATTTCCGCAGCCTGTATCTTGCGCTGGCGGCTACCCCAGCCGAACATGACCATGCTGCCGTCGGTCAGGCGCCGATACGGAATGTCGCGCGCCAGGGCCGCCTGCACGATGGTGCCGGTGCTCGGTCCCAGTCGCACATCTTCATCGAGCTCGCGCAAACGGGTCAATGCGTCATCGAGATCGAACGGCGCATCGGTGGCCGCCGCCACACACAGCGCCTCGGCCAATTCGAACGCAAGGCGGCCGACCGCCTCTTCGGTGTATTCGACTACGACCTGGAAAATACCTGGCTCAAGCGTTTGCGTGGTGCGGCTGAACGTGACAAGGCAACCAATTTGGGCTTGCAGTCCCAGCGCCGCCAGTTCCAGCACATGCGCCATCGGCACGTCGTCCGCATGGCCCAGCGGTTGTAGTGCGCTGATGGCTGGAAAGCGTTCGCGCAGCCGGTCCTCGAAGCCTGGCAACAGGGCGATCGAATGCTCGGCTGCGGTACAGGAAACGATGGCTTCGACCGCCGTGTGATGGCTCCATAGATTGGGGCCGCGCAGCGCGCGTATGCGAGAAACTTCCATAAAACTGTATCCTGTCATGTTGTAAGCATGATGTCACCGGCGTCGAAATGCGCGCAAGCAGGGCGCTGCCGCCCTGCCCGCCGCTGTCGCTATGCTGGTAGCGCCATCATTGATGTTTTTTTTGTGGCGTCGAATTAAACGTGCGCAAGGCGGCGCCGATCAGTTCCGGCGTCAGTCCGAGGGCCCAGCCTGCAGCCACCGCGGCTAGCAGCGACTCGGCTTGCGCCGCCTTGACCGGCGGCAGAGCAGACAGGCACAGCAATGCAGTTTCTTCCGGTCCCGACGCCAGCACGATGCTGTTGTCGCGCAGGAAAACTACGCGCCCGCCCTGCGCCCTGTGCGCTGCCAGCGCAGCAAGTTCGGCGTCGAGTCCGTAGAAAATGACCTCGCCATCGCACAAAGGCGCCATCGCCACCACATGCGGGTCGGCGCCGTTGAGCACCGCCACGCCGTCCGGCAAGATGACGTCGACTTGGGTGCGCAACACTTGCACCATCTGGTCGACGCTGTCGACGTAGAATTCGCCCAGGTCGGACTGGACCGTGGCGTCGGTCACAATGCCGACCGCGCATCGGTCGTAGACCAGGCCTTGCGCCAGGATCATGCGGCTGCCGTTTTCAAACACGGCTGCCTGCACGTTCCGGTTCACCAGCAGGCGCTGCGACGATTCCCACGGCGTGCAATGACCGGACGGTAGCTGGCGTTCGTTCAAATAGACGCCGGCGGCGCAATCGAGTCCGACCTGCTTGCCGCTTAATTGCAGAAACCATGCGACCAGCCTGGCAATGAGCGTCGTGCCGCGCTGGCCGGCGACGCCGACGATGACCATGCGCCCGGTGGCGTCCGATCCGAACAGATGATCGACGATGGCCGCACCCACCGGCCGCGCCGCGCCGGTGCCTGGCTTGATGTGCGCCAGCAATCCGGGGCTGGCATTGACTTCGATGATGGCGCCGCCCTGCTGCTCGAGCGGACGCGAAATATCCTGCGCAACCAGATCGATGCCGGCGATATCCAGGCCGACCACGCGCGCGGCCAGCAGCGCGGTCGCCGCCACGCTGGGATGGACCAGGTCGGTGACGTCAACGGCGACGTTGCCATTGGGCTGGATCAATACCTTCTGGCCGTCCAGCGGCACCGAATGGGCGTTCAAACCCTGGCGCTCGAGTTCCAGCCGGACTTCGTCGCGGGTTTCAGGATGAATCACGCTCAGCGGCGCATCCTCCATCTCGCCGCGCCTTGGATCGGTATTGATCTGGCGATCGACCAGTTCGATGATGTTTGCTTCGCCATCGCCAGTCACCCACAGCGATTCGCCGCGCGCGGCGGCGATCAGGCGCTGGCCGACGACCAGCAAGCGATGTTCGTCGCCGACGATGAAGCGTTCGACGATGACGCTGCTGCTGTCGCCCCTCTGGTAAGCTACCAGATAGGCCTCTTCTACATCCTGTTGAGTCATCAGATTGAGCGATACGCCGCGTCCGTGATTGCCGTTGTAGGGCTTGACGACGACCGGCACGCCGATATCCTGCGCCGCTTCCCATGCCTCGGCCGCGCTGGTGACCAGCTGGCCTTGCGGCACGGGCACGCCGCACGAAGCCAGCAAGCTCTTCGTCAAATCCTTGTCGCTGGCGATGCCTTCGGCGATCGCGCTGGTCAATTCGGTCTCGGCGGTCCAGATGCGGCGTTGCTGCGCACCGTAGCCGAGCTGGATCAGATTGCCGTCGGTCAGGCGGATGGCGGGAATGCCGCGGTCGGCAGCGGCGTCGACGATGCTGGCCGTGCTCGGACCGATGCACAGCGCATCGACCATTTCGCTCAGGATCGCGATGCTGGCGGCCACGTCATAGGGACGGTCTTCGATGGCCGCCATCAACAGATCGCGTCCAAAGTTCAATGCCGCGCGCCCGACCTGTTCTTGGCGCGTGCGAAACACCATCTTGTACAAGCCGGTGTCTTCTCCGATCTGGCGCGTCTTGCCGAAACCGGTGCGCATGCCCGACAGGTTCTGCAGCTCCAGTACCACATGCTCGAGTATGTGCCCGGCATAAGTGCCGTCGCGCAAGCGCTCCAGGAAGCCGCCCGTTGCGCCTATGCCGCAACGGTGTTCGAGAAGATTCGGCAGCAGCGCCGTGAGTCGCTCATACAGGCCGGGAATCTCATTCGACGGGAAATTTTCCAAGTCGCCGATGTCGAGCCACACTTCGATCACCGGGCGATAGGTCCAGATATTTGGTCCGCGCAGATGCGACACGCGGAGCAATTCAATGTCTCTCTTCTTGATCATGTTTCTATTCTTGAACCTTTTTATCCAGCATCGACAGCCAGTGTAAGCCCGCCTCGAATCGGCATACCTGACTGTAGTATGCCACAGGGCAATCACATCGAAATGCGCAAGTGAGTGAATGGGCCATTCCATCGATCCAGGCAACGGCTCTTGCTGACGGCGCTTGCTCACTTCTCTTGCCGTATACCTTGTTGTATACTCGCTTCGCTCGCAAAAGCATGCCGCCGTCTTGCCTGGATTTCCGTCAAATCTTTCCAAGCTGACAGAATACCGTAAATTACAGCTTCCGCAAGTCGCCATCCGGACTCGTTTTAGCGTTTATTGCGGGTTCATCAGCGAATACTATATTGTCTGAGCGTGGCCGCGGCTTTTGCCCAGAGCCAGCCGCAGCAGGCTGCCCTGTTTTTTTCCACTGTTTTGCGGTCCTTGCCCCCGCGGCGATGATTGATCCGGAGTATGTTTCAAGATGACGACCGAGCTACTTTCCGCAGACCTCATGATCCCTGATCTGTGGCGATCCGACCTACAACTGGTACCCGGAGAAACCGTCGCCAGTGCATTGCAGCTCGACCTCGACTTGCGCCTGCACTTTGTCGATGGCATGCTGTTGGTGACCGATCGCCGCTTGCTGGCGCGCGGGTCGGTTGACGACGTCTGGCATACATGGTCCTACCGCCCCGGCTTGAAGCTGACGCATCACGATCACGCCGGCGTCGGCCATCTGGAGTTGCAAGACGAGCATGGCTTGCTGGCGTCATGGTGCTTCACCCTGGGACAGAATCTGCTGGCGATACGCCTGCTGGAACACTTTACCGCGCAGCTCGATGGCCATGTCAGCGAACAAGCCATCGTGCCAGCCGAGCAAAGCGTTTGCCCGAGCTGCAAGGCGCCTTTGGAGCCGGATCAGGATGAGTGCCCGATCTGCACCAAGGTGATCCACACGCCGCCGTCGACGTGGACGCTGTTTCGCCTGTGGCGTTTCACCAAGCCTTACCAAAAAGAATTATCGGTCGGTTTCATCCTGATGCTGCTGGGCACGGCCGCGCACATGATTCCGCCCTATCTGACGATGCCTTTGATGGACAATGTCCTGATTCCGTACCAGAACGGACAGCCGGTTGATCCGATGCTGGTCGCTATGTACATGGCAGGTTTACTCGGCTCGGCGCTGCTGGCCTGGGTGCTGGGCTGGGGCAAGACTTACGTACTGGCGCTGGTGTCGGAACGCATCGGCGCCGACTTGCGCACTGAAACTTATGAACACCTTTTGAAGCTGTCGCTGGAATATTTCGGCGGCAAGCGCACTGGCGATTTGATGTCGCGCATCGGCAGCGAAAGCGACCGCATCTGCGTGTTCCTGTCGTTGCACTTGCTCGACTTCGCCTCCGATGTCTTGATGATCATCATGACCGGCATCATCTTATGTTCGATCGATCCGTGGCTGGCTGCGGTGACCTTGCTGCCTCTGCCTTTCATCGCCTGGCTGATTCATGTGGTGCGCGATCGCTTGCGCACCGGCTTTGAAAAAATCGACCGGGTCTGGGGCCAGGTCACCAACGTGCTGGCCGACACGATTCCCGGCATCCGCGTGGTCAAGGCTTTCGCGCAGGAACAGCGCGAAGCGGGCCGCTTCCGCACCGCCAACAAACACAACCTTGCCGTCAACGACAAGCTCAACAAGATATGGTCGCTGTTTTCGCCCACCGTCACTTTCCTGACCGAACTGGGCTTACTGGTGGTCTGGTCCTATGGCATCTGGCGCGTATCCCAAGGCGACATCTCGGTTGGCGTGCTGACCGCTTTCATCGCCTACAGCGGCCGTTTCTACAGCCGTCTCGATTCGATGAGCCGCATCGTCTCGGTGACGCAGAAATCGGCCTCGGCGGCGAAGCGCATCTTCGACATCCTGGACCATGTATCGAGCGTGCCGGAACCGGTTAATCCGGTCCGTCTGGATAAAATACAGGGCGACATCACGCTGCGCGAAGTCGGTTTTCGCTATGGCAACCGGGTTGTCAACCGCGGCATCAACCTCGACATCAAGGCCGGGGAAATGATCGGCTTGGTCGGTCACAGCGGCTCCGGCAAGAGCACGCTGGTGAATCTGATTTGCCGTTTCTACGATGTCTCCGAAGGCGCGATCATGCTGGACGGGGTCGACATCCGTTCGTTTCCGATCGCCGATTACCGCAGCAACATCGGCCTGGTGCTGCAAGAGCCGTTCCTGTTCTTCGGCACCATTGCCGAAAACATCGCTTACGGCAAGCCAGGCGCGAGCCGCGCCGACATCATCGCGGCGGCGCGCGCCGCGCATGCCCATGAATTCATTTTGCGCCTGCCACAAGCCTACGATTCGATGGTCGGCGAACGCGGCCAGGGCTTGTCGGGCGGCGAACGCCAGCGCATTTCGATCGCGCGCGCGCTGCTGATCGATCCGCGCATCCTGATCCTCGACGAGGCGACGTCGTCGGTCGACTCGGAGACCGAAAAGGAAATCCAGAAGGCGCTCGACAACCTTGTCAAGGGCCGCACGACGATCGCGATTGCGCACCGTTTGTCGACGCTGCAAAAGGCGGACCGGTTGGTGGTGCTCGATCGCGGACAAGTCGTCGAAGTCGGCCCGCACGACGAGTTGATGGCGCGCCAGGGCGCGTATTACCGCCTGTACCAGGCCCAGGCGCGCAACGTCGACGCCCTCCCGGATTGAATTTTATGGCGCGCAGCATACAACAGGAAAAGGCAACAATGACCAGCACAGCGATGATTACCACCGGCTTTGAATTGATCCGCAACCCGTTCGGCCGCCTGAGCCTGACCAATCTTGACGGTGAAGTGTTTGACAACGTGGCGCCGGTGCGCACGTTTCCGATCCAGGCGCCCGAACACGGTATTGCGATCGTCGCCTCCGACGGGCGCGAAGTGGCATGGATCGCGCATGTGCAGGATTTGTCCGAGGACCAAAGCAAGCTGGTGCTGCAGGAACTGGGCGCGCGCGAATTCATCCCTGAAATCGAACGCATTCTTGACGTCAGCAGCTACGCTACCCCGTGCACATGGTCGGTGCTCACCGATCGCGGCGCGACAACGCTGCTGCTGCGCGGCGAGGAAGACATCCGCCATATCGACCAGGACACGCTGCTGGTGGCGGACATCCACGGCATTCACTTCATGATCCGCAACATGCCCGCACTGGACAAGCACAGCAAGAAAATACTGGATCGTTTTCTGTGAACACGTTGCTCTGAACCGGTTTCGCCAATTTTCTTCATTCCCTCTTTTGATTGCTCTCATGACAACACCGCGCATCTTCGGCACGCCCCTCTCCCCCTCGGCCATCAAGGTCATGCTGCTCGGTTGCGGCGAACTGGGCAAGGAAGTCATCATTTCGCTGCAGCGACTAGGGGTCGAAACGATCGCCGTCGATCGTTATCCCCATGCGCCGGGCCAGCAAGTGGCGCACCGCGCGCACGTGATCGACATGACCGACGGTGTGGCTCTGGCCGCGCTGATCGCACTGGAAAAACCTGATCTGATCGTGCCTGAAATCGAAGCCATCGCCACCGCAACGCTGCTGGCCCTGGAAACCGCCGGAAAAATCACGTGCATTCCGACTGCGCGGGCCGCAGTGCTGACGATGAACAGGGAAGGCATACGCGCGCTGGCGGCAGAAGAACTCGGCGTGGCAACTTCGCCTTACCGCTTCGCCAGCAGCTTGGCAGAACTCGATGCGGCATGCGCAGAGATCGGTTTTCCGTGTATCGTCAAGCCGGTCATGTCTTCATCGGGCAAGGGCCAGTCCAGGGTCGATGGCCAACATCAGGTCGCCGCCGCATGGACTTGCGCCGCTGCGGGCGGGCGCGTCGATTCGGGGCGCGTGATCGTCGAAGGCTTCATCGATTTCGAGTATGAAATCACGCTGCTGACGGTGCGGGCAATTGGCGCCGATGGGGGTGTCGAGACCCATTTTTGCGAACCGATCGGCCATGTCCAGGTCGACGGCGATTACGTCGAATCGTGGCAACCGCACCGGATGCATCCGATGGCTTTGACGCGCGCACAAGAGATCGCGAAAAAAGTCACCGACAACCTCGGCGGCCTGGGCGTGTTTGGCGTCGAATTATTTATTCGCGATGACATGGTCTGGTTTTCCGAGGTCAGCCCGCGTCCGCACGATACCGGCATGGTGACGATGGCCAGCCAGGTGCAAAGCGAATTCGAACTGCATGCGAAAGCCATCCTTGGTTTGCCGGTCAACGTGGCCTTGAAGTCGCCGGCCGCCTCCGCCGTGATCTATGGCGGGCACGATGCACCCGGCATCGCATTTGAAGGCGTGGCCGAGGCGCTAGGCGTGCCCGGCACCGACATACGGCTGTTCGGCAAGCCGGAATCGTTTGTGCGGCGCCGCATGGGCGTCGTGCTGGCCAGCGCCGACGATATCGCCACGGCAAGGCAGCGCGCGGCGCTGGCAGTGTCGAAAATCAACCCGATTGTCGCCTGAAAGAGGAGGCATCGAGCCTTAGGCTGACAAACTGAACGCAAGCGATGCTGCGAGCTCAACCGCCCTGGCAGCACGCGCGCCGGGCGGGATAAGCGACCCCCCTTTTGTTGGAAGCCGGGGTTGATTTTTGTTGTTAAAATGCATGTCGGTTAGTTGCAAAATATATTCAGCAATGCTGGCAAGCGGTGCTGCCGCAAAGTGCGGCCATAAATTTGTCGGGCCATGTCAAACCAGGCTGATCAGAAGCACCGGGGAAATCAACAGGTGATGGGCAGTTGCCCCGCCCTTTTTCTATCGGTTAGTTGCAATTTAACGATCCCTATCACGCGACCTGCGCTGCCGGCGGCGCCTTGCATCATCGCGGGACGAACGCCGTCGACGCTGGCCTCCCGTTTAGCGCACATCAACCAAGTCCGGCCAGCCAGCATCTATAGTTTCCTCTTCCAGAATCCCGCGCACAGCCCCGGCACGATCCAAGTGGCAGGCCGGGTACCCTGCTCCATGAAACGATCCGGCAAATGGACTTGTCATGACGCTTACGGTGTGGCTGCATTGCCTGGCTCAAACGCAGTGCGGCGACGGCGCCGCTCTGAGCGCGGCATTGGAGCAAGCCCAGCTCACGGTCTGCGCGATGCCGACCCGCCCGACCGGCCTTGGTATCTTGTTGTTCGATCGGATCGATGCGGCATTGCTCGATGCGGTGCGCAGCATCGCGGCCAACGCGACCGTGCTGGCGGTCTCCCCTTCCGGGCGCGTGCTCGCCACCCACGACATGTGGTCGCTCCTCGATGCGGGCGCCTCCGACTTGCTGTCATGGACGCCCGGTTCGGCATGCCTGGAGCAGGTGGTGGCGCGCTTGCGGCGCTGGGATACCGTGCAGCAACTGGCTGCATCGAGTGCGGTGCGCGATTGCCTGGTGGGCAATAGCGCGCCGTGGCGCGCCCTCTTGCGCAGCGTAGTCGAGGCGGCGACCTTCACCCAATCGAATGTCTTGATCACCGGCGAGACCGGCACCGGCAAGGACTTGATCGCGCAATTGGTGCACCGGCTCGGCGCCGGCAAGGGCCAATTGACGGTGCTCGATTGCACGACGCTGTCGCCGGAACTGGCCGGCAGCGAGCTGTTCGGCCATGAGCGCGGCGCGTTCACGGGCGCCGTCAACGCGCGCGACGGCGCCTTCGCGCTGGCCGATGGCGGCACGCTGTTCCTGGATGAAGTAGGCGAGTTGCCGCTGCCGCTGCAGGCGCAATTGCTGCGCGCCATACAGGAACACCAGTACAAGCGGGTCGGCAGCAATACCTGGCAAGCAACCCGCTTCAGCCTTGTCTGCGCCACCAACCGCGATCTGGAAGCCGATGTGCTGCGCGGACAATTTCGCGCCGACCTGTATTACCGCATCGCCGGCTGGCGCTGCCGCGCGCCGCCGCTGCGCGAGCGGCGCGACGACATCTTGCCGCTCGCGGCGCATTTCCTGGCGCAACTGGAAGCACAGCCAAGTTCGCCGACAGGGGCACAGTCAAGCTCGCCTTCAAGATTGCAGCCAGAGTCCCCGGCCGAAGCCCGGCAGTTCGATCCGGCCGTGCGCGAATACCTGCTGGCGCGCGACTATCCCGGCAATGTGCGCGACTTGCGCCAGACCATCACGCGCATCTGGCACCGCCACAGCGGGCCGGGGCCGATCACGATAGGGGCCGTGCCGCCGGAGGAGCGCATGCAGTTGCACACACATCCGGTGTGGCCGGACCCTAGTTTTGAAGGTGCGATCAAACATGCGGTCGCGCTCGGCATCGGCTTGTCGCGTATCAGCCAGATGGCGGCCGACATCGCGATTGCGCTGGTGCTGGAACAGGAGGGAGACAATAATCAGCGCGCCGCGCTGCGCCTTGGCGTGACGGATAGAGCGCTGCAAATACGACGCAAGGCGCGCGCCGACAGGGCCAAAAGCGACAACATGGACAATTACCAGGAATAGCTGATCAGGATTATCCGATCAGGCGCAGGAAATTCTCCCCCATGATCAGGCGCTGGTCCGCCTGCGGCAGTCCCAGCAGACGAATTTTTTCCAATTCCAAGCCCGGATGCAGCCATGGCCCGTCCGATCCGAACAAGACCTTGTGCGCGCCAGCGCGCGCCACCGCTTGCTGCAGCAGGTCGAAACGGCGCACGCCGGAGCTATCGGCATAAATATTCTTATGGCGCACCAGATGGTCGATCAGCGCCAGCTGCGCACTCCAGTCGTCGGCAAAGCTGCCCAGGTGCGGCAGAATGAAGTTGACGTCCGGATATTGCAGCGCCAGCAATTCGGCCACTGCAACCTCGCCGGCCGGATCGTACAAGACCGGCAAGCCGAACGCGCGCGCGCAATCGCACACTTCGCCGCTGATGCGGGCGTCGTGGCGGTGCAACTTGATGCCGACAAATCCATATTGCTCAACCGCCACCCGCACCATCTGCGCAATGCGGCCGCGGTCGCGCGCCGCGTGGACGAAGGCGAAACCATAGAAACGCGGCGCGCCGGCGGCGACGATACGCGCCACCGCGCGGTTCGCCAGCGCATAATCGGAATGGAAGGCGGAAAACAGCACGCTGCGCCCGATGCCGGCTTGGTCTGCGCGGCGCAGATAGCGGCCGAGGTCGGCATTGCTATCCCACGGCCCGGCAAGGCCGTCGCCAAGACCGGCGTGGCAATGGCAGTCGATGATCATCGCACCTCCCGCTCTACCAGCCCAATTCGGCCGCACCGACATCGGGCGCCCTTGCCGTCGCCACCAGGTCGGGGGCCGCACAGACTTGCTGCATCAACAGATTCGCGGCCCGTTCGCCCGAGCGCAACGCGCCCTCCATGTAACCAAAATGGTCCATCTGCGTATGCTCGCCGGCGAAAAAAATGCGGTCCAGGTAGGGTTCGTTGAGCGCCTTGCCAACCTTGAAAATTTGATTCTTGCCGGGCGACACATAACCGGCGCGGATGAACGGCTGCGCGGGCCAATTGGCGAAGCGGGTCTTCGGCGCAGCAGGATAATGGGGATAAAGATTTTTCAATTCGCGCCTGAAATCTTTTTCTGTCGGCATTGGCGTGCGCCCGCCGGCGAAGACGCTGAGCACGATGCCCTGGTCGCCGATGCGGGTCTGGTTGTCGGTGCCCTCCCACACATGGCCCAGCGCGAGCGCGCCGCCGTAGGGCGCTTGCCTGGTCTTCAGCCAAAAGCGCTCCTTCAGATCGGTGAAGAACTTGACCGCATCGCCCATCTGCATCAAGCCCAGCGCGCTGGACGGATGGGTCGGCAAGATGTCGACGCCGGACCAGACACTGGGCGGGATCGCGAAAATCACCCGGTCGAAGCCTTCGACCTTGGGCGCACCGAACACGACCTTGCCGTCGGCCATGATCACCACCGGCTTCGAGGTCAGCGACACGCTCTTGCCGCCCGAGGGCTTGTCAAGATCGATGCGGGTCACGGCCCGCCGCAGATTGACCTCGCCGCGGTATTGGCTGCTCTGGATGTCGGTCGCCATTCTGAAGGCAAGCGTCTGGCAACCGTCGGCGCAGCGATAGATTTCAAGTTCGTTCCAATATCCCATCAATGCATCGGCCCGGTTGATCGTGCCGAACTGGCCGCCCCTGACCAGGCACAGCAAGCCGAGAAAATTCAACTCCTCCAGACGCTTGACATTGTTATTAACCAGCAGCAACTCCATCGCCTTCCACAAGCGCTCGCTCCTGCCCACGCCATACCCTTGGTCGTAGCCGGCGCCACTGGTCGGCTTGGCCAGCTGGTCGGCCACCGACAACGCGTCGTACGGTTTCAGCCACGCCTCATCCCAGGGCCGGGATGGGTCCTTGATGCGGCTCGCCAATTTGGCGATCGGCAGCAGCACGCGGGCAACCTGTTCCTTTTCAAGCGCCCGTATCTCGTCCATGTCGAGTGCCTTGTCCAGCACCATCGCCACATTCAGCTGCTGGCCACGGTACAGTTCGCTATCCATGCGGTTGACCAAAGCCAGCTTGTATTCGATCGCCAGCGCACACCAGCGCGTATGAATCGATCCGACCAGTTCGGCGCCAAGCTCGGTGATGCGGCCCTTGCTGAAGTTGCCGTAGTCGCTTTGCACGCGGCCGCCGACCTGGCTGCGCGCCTCGAACACCGTCACCTCTGCGCCCTGCCGGCACAGCGTGCGCGCGGCCATCAAACCGGCCAAGCCGGCGCCGACGACAGCCACCGACAAGCCCTTCAGCTTTTTGGCGCAATGGGAGGATGACGTCGGTTTCGGCGGCGCCGGCCGGACTGGATCTTGCGCGCTGCGGTCGAAGGCGAAGGACTCCGATTCAAACCGGCCGCCACCATCGCCGCGATCGGTGAACGCCAGAACTTCAAGAGCGCCGGCGCAGCATGCCGGACAATCGCAATTAACCTGATGCATGATTTCCCCTTTGTATGGCAGGCTCGCTTCGTCGTCGCTTGATCGTTGCCGCATCTCATTTCCATTCACCACTCACCATTTACCCTCACCCTTCATCATTCCCATTGCGCGCCCAGCAAGCCAACTTCCAGTTCGCGCCGTTGATTGGTCAATACACGACCATGGTTGGCAAACATGTCGGTGTGGATCGCTTTTTCCAGCGCGCGCCGCCCATCCTTCGCCAGTTTCGGCAATGGCGCCACATACACCTTGTGGCTAGCCAGCGACAAGCCCAGCATGTGCGCGCACAACTGATGCTGCTGCAAGCGCCTGCGCACGTTGTCGGACTGGCCGCTATAGGCCCGGCGCCTTCCCTCGCTGGTGAATTCAATCAGGTACAAGCCAGGGACTGCGCTGCGCGTGTTGGCGATGGCCGCCGCGATCGAACCCAGCGCTTGGTAAGCCGGAGGCTTGACGTTCGGCGGCAGGTTTGACAGCGTAGCGCGCAGCAAAGGCGGCGCTTCATTTTCGTCAGGCGGCCCAGCGCCGAAATCGGCAGAGTGTGAAAACGGCTCCTGGAACGGTTCTGAAGCCGGCTCGGCGAACGAATCAGAAAACGGTTCAGAAAACGGTGCAGGGAAGGATTGCACCGCCCCATACGGCCACCCGCCGCCATAATAGGGCCAGCGCGGATAGGGCCAGCGCGAATAAGGCCGCCGTGCGCGTGGCGCAGGCAGCGGCTTGGGCCGCCGAGGCGCTGGACTGCGCTGCATGGGCCGCGCCCGCATCAAAGGCGGCCGGTAGCTGCGCGCGCCGCGTTCCGACTCCAGCTCCCCATCAAGGGCAAAGGGCAAGTGTTCGAATTGTTGTCCCGTTGCGTCCTCAGTTTCG
>Ga0326735_1000172_pt1 | contig 14421 bp, 13 predicted proteins | sample 37_GP2_1092_FD_207945 | JGI IMG/M metagenome (GOLD analysis project Ga0326735, IMG submission 207945) | Glacier ice microbial communities from Ngari, Tibet, China - 37_GP2_109.2 | ecosystem: Environmental > Aquatic > Freshwater > Ice > Glacier | place: China: Ngari, Tibet | collected 2018-07-31
GCTGTCAGTTCTGCCATCTCGTCAATCTCGCCATAATGGTACGACCAGGGTTGGGGGCGCCGATGCGCAAAGGAAATTTAGCATATCATCGCTTGTACTTGGAGCAATTGCAATTGCGTAATGGAAAATGCGGGTACGTCATGCAAGAAAATCCACTTAAAGCAACAGGTGGCGTTGTAAAAAGCGCATATTATTGCTCAAAGTCAAGGAATTACGCTGTTTGGAGGTATCGGCTGAGCTTGCCGTCGATTGCGCTGATTGCATTTTTGGCTCGGATATATGCAATTAAAATTGAAATAAAAGTAATATTACCAACCGAAATCGTGGTAATCAATTGTTTTTTTACATTATTATTTTTATCACGCGAGATCATGCACATCTTCCAATCGCGCGCCGCGCGCGCGCTGGCCCTATCGGCCGCATGCCTGTTTTCGATCCCGCTCCAGGCCGGCGAACTGGTTCGCATCGTCGCGGCCGTCAAGCAATCTGTCGTCGGTGTCGGCACTACCTTGGCGACGCGCAGTCCTGCAACCGTCTTTAACGGCACCGGATTTGTCGTCGGCGATGGCCTGAGCGTCATTACCAATGCGCATGTGGTGCCGCAACAGTTGGACACGGAAAAGCGCGAAACCCTGGGCGTGGTGATCGCACGCGGCGCCGATATCGAATTTCGTCCCGCGGTGCTCATCGCGCTCGACCGGACCCACGACCTGGCACACTTGCGCATCAGCGGCGCACCCTTGCCGGCCATGAAACTGGGCAACTCGGATAGTGCCGCCGAGGGCCAGGAACTGGCGTTTACCGGGTTTCCCCTTGGCATGGTCCTTGGTTTGCATCCCGCCACGCACCGCGCCTTGCTGGCGGCGATTACACCGATCGTCATGCCATCGATTAATTCGCGCAAGCTCGACGTGCGCGCCATCGCCCAACTGCAGCGCACGCCTTTTGCGATTTTCCAGCTCGACGGCACGGCCTACCCTGGCAACAGCGGCAGCCCGGTCTACGATCCCGCGACCGGCGCGGTGCTGGCGGTGATCAACCAGACGCTCGTCAGGGGCCTGAAGGAAAATGCCATCACCAATCCAAGCGGCATCGCCTATGCCATCCCAGTGCGCTACGTAAGCGAGTTATTGCAACAAAAATCGCTGTGAGAAAATATTTCTGATGCGTCTGGGCATAATTCCGGACCACCATGGTATAAAATAGCAACGGCAAAAAATACTTAAATAACAATTCTTCTGTGCCGTAGGTGGTGCTTGCGTGCACACAAATCGAATGGCCGGGCGCTTTTGCAGCCGCCACCATATTCAAGGGAACGCGACGTGAACATACTGCAAGTGAAATCGATCAAATGGCTGACTTTGGCCGCCGTGGCGCTGTCGGCGCTGACGCTCGGCGGTTGCGCCAGCACCCGCGCCACACCTGTCGAGCTGCCGAAAGTGGCGACCCCTGACTACCTGATCGGCCCCGGCGATAACGTCAACATCATTGTGTGGCGCAATCCCGAGGTATCGATGTCGGTACCGGTGCGTCCGGATGGAAAAATCACCACGCCGCTGGTGGAAGACTTGCCGGCCAGCGGCAAGACCTCGACCCAATTGGCGCGCGATATTGAAAAAGCCTTGGCCAAGTTTATCCAGCAACCAGTGGTCACGGTGATCGTTACCGGCTTTGTCGGCACTTATGATGAGCAGATCCGGGTCATCGGCCAAGCCGCCAAGCCGCAAGCGCTGTCGTATCGCAGTGACATGTCGCTGATGGACGTGCTGATTGCCGTCGGCGGTGTCACCGAGTTCGCCTCTGGTAACAGGGCGAGCATCTTGCGCAAGGTCGATGGCAAGATGCAGAAAATGCCGGTGCGGCTTGATGACCTGATCAAGCAAGGCGACATTTCGGCTAACGTCAACATGCGGCCGGGCGATGTGCTGGTGATCCCTGAAAGCTTCTTCTAAAAATTTGTCGATTTTTCTTACAGGCTGCTGCCAGCCTGTCGGCACTGAATCCACGAAATTGAACCTTGGCATTGCAAGTGGTTGATTTTTATATAATTTTCTAAAAATATAAGAAGGTGGAGCGAATATTACACAACCGTTCCCGCACCCCTCTGTCCGGCCGATCCGATTGAATTGACGCGTCGCCGTGATCATGCATACAACATTTAGGACTAGACCGTGAATATTCCAGATCAACTTGACGGCAAGGGGGAACTTGCCCCGACACCAGCGCCGGACGCATCGATGAGCGGGGCCGGCGCCGCGCGCCGGCGCTTCGCGCGCGCTGGCGTCGGCGTATCCGGCGTCATTTTGACCCTGGCCAGCCAACCGGGCATGGCGTCTCCCATGATGTGCAAATCGGCGTCCGGGTCGATGTCGACCGGCTTGGACAGCAGGCCATCGAACGTCACCCTGAGGTGCGAGGGCTTGGCGCCCGGCTTCTGGAAAAAAAGCGAACGCACCTGGCCGCCCCCGGCAGCCCGTGAACAGCTGTTTTCGTCGGTATTTCCGCGTGGCGGGACCGGCTTGTACCAGAGCGGCACGATGCTCCAGATGCTGACGAATGATGATCCTGGCATGGATCCGTACAGTTTGGGGATGCATCTGGTGGCAACGTATTTAAATGTGCTTTCCGGGAAAATTTCTTTCCTCACTGTCGATGGGCTGAAGAAAATGTGGCACGATTTCGTCACCTATGGACACTACATTCCGCGCGCTGGAACTTCGTGGAACGCCGAGGCGCTGAGGACGTATCTGGAAAACACGCACGACTAGTACAAGAGTTCATGATCCGATGTGGAAAGTAACAACCGGGCAGACCCTGGGGCATTACGGCTGGGATGAAGAGTTTGTGGTGTACAACAGCCTTTCCGGCGATACGCATTTGCTGGAGTCGTTTGCAATGGAAATATTATTCTTGTTGCAGCAGCGGGGGCCGCTGTCGGCGGCGGCTGTGCTCGATGCGCTCGGTCCGCTTGGCGACACCGGCAACGACCAGCCGGACATCGCCGAATTGTCCGTCGTTCTCGACCAATTGCAGTCGCTTGTGCTGATCGACCGCGTTTGATGCCGGCGGTTTCCACCCTGGCCCGGCCGCAACTCGATGCCTTGTTGCGCGGCAGCGGGCTCTACCTTCGCACAGGCCCGTTCACCACTTGCATCAAGTCGACGATTCCCCATATCATCGACGGCATCGCCCGCATGTATGCCGCCCATCGGTTCGAACCGCAAGCCGATTACGCCGATTTCTATGTCACCCTGAGCGCAAGTGCCGGCTGGCGCAGGTGGTTTCGGCGCCAGGTCAATTTCCATTTCGACGGCGATCACCCTTTCCTGCCGCTGCCGTTGGACCAGGCGTTTCCGATGCTCGAGTGGGTCTTGAACTGGTGCATTACCGGCCGTGCCCATAGCTACCTGATTCTGCATGCCGCGGTGGTGGAAAAGCACGGGCGCGCGGTCATCATGCCGGCGCCGCCCGGTTCCGGGAAAAGCACGCTGTGCGCGGCCCTGGTCAATTCGGGCTGGCGCTTGCTGTCCGACGAACTCACCCTGGTGGGACTCGATGACGGCTTGCTCACTCCCGTGCCGCGCCCGATCAGCCTGAAAAACGCGTCGATCGGGGTAATCCGCGCCTTCGTCGCCGATGCCGTCATGAGCCGCGCGGTTGCCGGCACCGTCAAGGGCACCATTGCGCACCTGTTGCCGCCGGCGGCAAGCATCGCGCGCGCCGGCGAGCGGGCGCTGCCGGGTTGGGTGATTTTCCCCCGCTACCAGGCCGGCTCGGCGCTGGTCATGGCGCCGCTGCCCAAGGCGCGCGCCTTCATGCAGGTGGCCGAAAATTCCTTCAATTACAGCGTGGTGGGCGCGGCCGGCTTCGCGGCCCTCGGCGGCCTCATCGAGCGCAGCGATTGTTATCAATTTACTTATAGCTCGCTGGCCGAAGCAATCGAGCGTTTCGACGCGCTGGCGCGGGGCGCACCGTGACGCCGCGCCCTCACTTGCTGCAGGTATGGCAGGACCCTGGTCGCCTTGTCGCCCTTACGCTGCGCGAGTGGGACTTGATGCTGCGCCAGGCCGACAGTGCCGACCTGGCCGCCAGCCTGCTGTACCTGGTCCAGCAGCACGATTTGCTGGAGCAGATTCCGGCACCGGCGCGGGCCAAACTGGAATGGGTGCGGCCGCATGCGCAGCGCCACCGCCAGGCAGTCGCCTTCGAGGTCGGCAAGATCGGCGCGGCGCTGCGCGGCGTGGGCGTGCCGCTGATCCTGCTCAAGGGCGCTGCCTATACGCAGGCTGGCCTGGCCTGTTCGCATGGGCGCCTGTTTTCCGACATCGACATCCTGGTGCCGAAGGCCGGGCTTGACGCGACGGAAGCGGCGTTGATGATGAATGGCTGGGTGTCCGGGCATAACGACGCCTACGACCAGCGCTATTATCGCCAGTGGATGCACGAGTTGCCGCCGATGCATCACGTGAAACGCCAGAGCGTCATCGACGTGCACCATGCGATCCTGCCGCAGACGGCCGCCGTCCGCCCGAATCCGGATAAATTGCGCGCCGCCGCGGTTGCGGTTGACGGCCAGCCGGACCTGTGGGTGCTGGCGCCGGCCGACATGGTGCTGCATAGCGCGGTGCATTTGTTTTACGAGGGGGAATTCAATCATGGCCTGCGCGACCTGCTCGACCTGCACCGGCTGCTGGAACAGTTCGGCCGCGAGCCGGGGTTCTGGAATGGACTGCCCGCGCGCGCGGTAGAGCTTGAACTGACGCGCCCGCTGTTCTACGCCTTGCGTTACGCCGGCAGGCTATTGCAGACAACGATTCCTCCCAGCGTGGTGCTGGCGGCCGAGGCGGGCAGGCCGAACCGGCTGCTGCTCGCCCTGATGGACCAGTTGTTCGGCCGCGCTTTGCTGCCGGCGCACGCCAGTTGCGCCGACTGGCTCACCGGCGCCGCAGGCTTGCTGCTGTTTATTCGCGCCAACTGGCTGCGCATGCCGCCGCTGATGCTGGCGCGCCACCTGTTTCACAAAGCGTTCATTTCACAAAAAAAATGATTCAGCCCGCCGATATCTCGACCAGCGGGTGACGAAAAATAACAACCCGCAACATCACAGGCCAAAAAATGACCAACAATGTCGACGCCGCTATCGTCGAGTGGCAAGCGCTGCTCGGTAACGACCGGGTTCTTCTCGGGCCGGCTGCCCAAGACGCTTACGGCGCCGACACCACGGCAGCGCAGCGCATTATTCCTGCCGCGCTGCGCCTTGCCGACGGCGCTGTGCTGCCAGAGCTGATGCGCATCGCGCAGCGCCACCGGGTGCCGGTGTATCCCATCAGTACCGGCCGCAACTGGGGTTACGGCACCGCGCTGGCGGCGCACGACGATTGCGTGATCATCGACCTGTCGGGGATGCGCCAGATCCTGCATTTCGATGCCGAGATGGGCGTCGTTACCGTCGAACCTGGCGTGACGCAAGCGATGCTGGCGGCGTTCCTCGACAGCGGCGCGCATCCCTTCATGGTGCCCGTTACTGGCGCCGGCCCGAGCTGCAGCCTGGTCGGCAACGCGCTCGAACGCGGCTACGGCATCACGCCGCACACTGACCACTTCGCCGCCGTGACCGACCTGGAAGCGATCCTGGCCGACGGCAGCCGGTATCGCACCGCAATGCGCGAGGCGGCCGGCGAAGACCTGGCGCGGCTCTTCAAATGGGGAATCGGGGCGTATTCGGCGGGATTGTTTTCGCAGAGCGGATTTGGCATCGTCACGCGCATGAGCATCGTGTTGGCGCGGCGGCCTGAATGCATCAAGGTCTGCCTGTTCAGCCTAAAGGACGATGCGCTGCTGGAAACCGCGGTCGAGCGGATCCGCGCCATCCTCGGCAAGCTGCCTGGCACGGTGGGCGGCATCAACCTGATGAACCGGCACCGTGTGCTGGCAATGTCGTCTCCGTACCCGGCCGACCGGATTGGCGCGGACGGGCTGATCCCGCCGGCCGTCATCGAGCAGCTCGGCCGCCAATACCAGATCGCGCCGTGGACCGGGTTCGGCACGCTGTATGGCACGCCGCGCATGGTTGCTGCAGCGCAAAAGGAAATCAAGCTGGCGCTGGCAGGGGTCGCCAGCCGACTGCTGTTCCTCAACGCCAGTAAAGCCAACGTGCTGTTGACTGTTGCGCGTTGGATTCCCGGCGCGCCCGGCCAACGCCTCCGCAGTACCGCCGCGACGTTGGCCCGTTCGCTCGAGCTCGTCGCCGGCCGGCCGAATGAAACCGCCTTGCCGCTCGCGTACTGGCGCAACCCTGGCGCCGTGTTGTCGACGCCGCGCGACCCGGCCCGCGATGGCTGCGGCCTGATCTGGTATGCGCCGCTGGTGCCGATGCGCGCAGCCGGGGCGCGGGCCTACGTACAGATGGTGACAGAGGTCACCGCCGCGCACCAGCTAGAGCCGCTGCTGACGTTCACTTCGCTCAGCGACAAGCTGTTCGACAGTACCGTGCCGCTCATCTTCGAGCGTGGCCAGCCGTCATCTGTGGAAGCGGCGCACGCTTGTTACCGCACCCTGATTGCGCGCGGCCAAGCGCAGGGCTGGTTCCCGTATCGGGTGGCCATCAGCGCCATGCCGGCGCTGGCGGCGATGATGGACGATTCACACGCGTTCCATGAAAGGTTGCGACAGGGTATCGATCCGCACAACTTGGTAGCGCCCGGCCGTTACCGTTGATGGAAACTATCCCCCAAGAGCACTCCAGTATCTGTCGAAAATTTTTACACAATGCTCAAGAGAACCATGTGCAGATCCTACTTCTGCCCGCTAAAAAGACAATATTGCGTTTAAAAATAAGTAGTTGGATAAATAAGTAAAAAGCTGGCACGCGGCTTGCTCTATAACTCTTGTCGGTCTTGTTGCCCCTGAATATATCTAGCTCATTACGGAGAAACTCATGAAGTCAAAATTAATCGCCCTCGCTCTTACTGCTTTGTGCAGCATCAGCGCATTCGCCGAACCGGTCCAGTTTTTGCAAGCCGGTCCGATCTACCTAAAGTTCAACGGTAACGAGCAGATCGCTATTGGCAACAACGCCACCACTTTCGCCGGCACCAACGAGATCAACTGGGGCGTGTTCATCATGTCGACCATGGAAACCGGCTCCGTCATCAGTGCGAATGACACCATCGGCGGCCAAGGCGACCAGTTCTTCAATAACAATTCGCACCACCAGATCACCGGTATGTTCTACGATGTCAAGGCAGGCACTAACCCGACCGCGGCCAATCCGTTCCCGGCAACCGGCGGCTTCATCGACCTGTATTGGCGTGACCTGGATGCTGGCATGAGCAAAACCAGCAATACCGGCAGCGGCCCGAGCATCCGTTGCGGCTTCTCCTGCGCAACCGGTTACACTCAGGGTGATTTCCTCGGGCGCCTGATGTTCGCGTCGGGCATCGAGCCTGGCAACGCAAACAATTTCATCGCCGGCACCACCATTCCTACCAGCAGTGCCGGTTTCACTGGCCAGGCTAACTCGTATGCCGACGTCGATACGTCGAAAGTTGGCAAGTGGACCTCACAGTTGAACAGTAATTACTTCAACAGCGCATTCGGCGCCCGCGACCTGCGTTTCAAGAACAGCTATGAACAGAACCCCAACTGGAATGGTGCTCCTGGCATCGTCGGCGCACGCCTTGACGATCCTGGACAAGCGTTTGCTCTGCCTGAGCCAGGCGCACTGTCGCTGATGGGCCTCGCGCTGGTTGGCATGGGTGCACTGCGTCGCCGCAAGCAGAAGTAATCAGTATCGCAGCAGATCGAAGGCCTCTCCGCAGCCCTTTTTTTCGTGCGCCCAGCATGGGCGCACTCTTGTGGGTGAAAGTCCCGCCGCAAGCTGACCACAGCGAGCGAAGTGAAGCGCAACTGCGGAAGGGCGACCGACCGTGGAGAGGAAGCGTGGAGCGAAACTGCGAGCCGATGTACAAGAATCGGATAGAAGGCGCTGCCGAGCAAGGCGAGCGGGCGAAAAACCGCGAAGCTTTTGTGGTCGAGGCGAAGTGGCGTAAATCCGGCGGTTGTGCGGTGAAGGAATGCGTTCTTACCTGGAAAGATCCCGCCTCATGCCTGAAAGGGCGACGGTGCGAGCCGGAGCGAGAAGTCAGCAGAGGTCGTAGTAGCTGCCGGTACAGGGGCGAAGGGCCGAACGAGAAGGAGCGTTGAACGCCATGCCGATGGTCGGTGTATTGCATCAGATGTCCGCATCAGCGGAGCCGGTCGCGGTAAGGCGGGGTGAAACCTCGTCCAAAGCGCTCAGCGATGAAACATCGGTCACGCAACATGCAACGGGAGACGCGGGGCAAGGCCTGCTCACGCAGGTGCTTGCGAGAGAGAACATGCAACGCGCGTGGAAGCGCGTGAAGGCAAACAAGGGAGCGGCAGGCGTCGATGGCATGGACATCGCTCAGACTGGCCGCTATCTGGTAAGGGCGTTACCGACCATCAGAAACCAATTGATGCCGACGCGACGTACCGGCCCAGCCCGGTACGTCGCGTCGGCATCCCCAAACCGGATGGCAGCGAACGTGAACTGGGGATACCCGCCGTGCTCGATCGACTGATCCAACAAGCCGTTCTGCAAGTGTTGCAACCGCTGATCGACCCCACTTTTAGTCAACACAGCCATGGATTCCGTCCGGGCCGTCGCGCGCGTGACGCTGTGCTCGCTGCACAACAGCACGTGCAAGATGGATACCGCGTTGTGGTCGATGTCGATCTGGAGAAGTTCTTTGACCGGGTCAACCACGATGTGCTGATAGACCGGCTAAGGAAACGCATTGATGGCACCGGAATCATCCGTCTGGTGCGTGCCTATCTGAACGCGGGCATTGTGAGCCACGGCGTGGTGGCCAACAGGGAGGAAGGCACGCCGCAGGGCGGGCCGTCGTCGCCCCTGCTGGCCAATGTGTTGCTGGACGAGGTTGATCGTGAGCTTGAGCGCAGGGGGCATCGGTTTGCTCGCTATGCCGATGACTGCAACGTATATGTGCGCAGTCAGAAAGCTGGCGAACCGGTGATGACGCTGCTAAAGCGCCTGTACGGCAAACTGCATTTGAAGATCAATGAATCGAAAAGTGCGTTGGGAAAGGCATTTGGGCGAAAATTTCTGGGCTTCTCTCTGTGGGCTGCCCCGAAAGGCGAGGTCAAACGAGCCGTCTCGGCCAAGGCGCGGGAAACGTTCAAGCAAAAGATACGGCAGATAACCCGTCGTACCTGTGGCCGCAGCATGAGCGAGGTGATTGAACAGCTACGGCGTTATGTGCTGGGATGGAAAGCCTATTTCAATCTGGCCCAAACCGCAGGAGTCTGGCGCAAGCTCGACGAATGGATGCGGCACCGGATGCGGGCGATTCAACTTAAGCAATGGCGTCGAGGCACGACGATGTACCGGGAACGGCTGAAATTTGGGGCGCCACTCAACGTGGCGCGGATGGTGGCGGCGAATAGCCGCCGCTGGTGGCACAACAGCGCTTTGGCATTGAACAGTGTGCTGACAATCGCTTACTTTGACCGCCTTGGCATGCCTCGACTCACACATGACCTCAACTACTCGAACCGCCCGGTGAGGACCCGCATACCGGGTGGTGTGGGAGGGGAGCAGCTACAATAGCTGCCCCCTATGCCGATATTCCTCAAGGCTTGACAACTATCGGTCAGCAGTATCAACTTACTCTTATGCAAATCCCGACCCGCTTGCTGCTGCAAATTCCCGCCACGATGGCGATTCTCGCGCTGGTGCCAAGCAATTTCGTCAAGCTGGCCGCGCTCGCCACGCTATGGTCGCTGACCTTCGGCCGACTGAGCCGCGTCGAGATGGTATTTTATGCGTCGGTCTGCGTCTTTTTTACCGCCATGAACGCCGCTTCCCTCCACCAGGGCATCTTCGCGTTCAGTGCGCCGGATGTGCTTCTGATGCCGGTCTACGAACTGTTCATGTGGGGTTTTTACCTGCTGCACACCCGCCGCGCGCTGGGCGGGCCGGCACCGCAGGGAATGCGCGCTGCGGCGTGGACGTTGGCGCTGCTGTATGCGGTGGCGTTCTCGACCATTCACGATGGCAACCTGTTATTGATGGTTACCGGAGGGCTGTTAATCGCCGCCCTTATCCTGTTTCATGAGCGCTACGACCTCGCTTATACCGGCTATATGGTTGCGCTGGGAGCGGCGATCGAGTACACGGGCGTGCTGAGCGGCCAGTGGCATTATCCGGGCAATCCGACAGGCGGCGTGCCGCTGTGGTTCATTACCTTGTGGGGTGGGGTAGGCCTGTTTCTGCGGCGGCTGGTGCTACCGATGCTGGTGCGCGCCGAACTGGCAGCGGCGAGCGCAACGGGAGCTGTTGCAAAAACTGCGACCGACGCCCGCTAAATTAGCCGAGCAACATCAAGCGCTGGGCGACGCCTTCTTCTTCTTTTGGCGAGAAAAAATAAGGGAACAGCGAGCGTTCAGTCCCTGGGTGGTCGCTGTTGCCGCCCATCGACTCGATCTTTTCCTGGACGTCATCGAGGTTATTCCACAGCAGGTAGGCCGGCGCGTCTACCCGCGGATTGCTGCGCATGTCAGTCATGCGCTTGAATCCCAACATGGTTTCGTAAAAACGTCGATGGCGCGGATTGACTTCAATGAACACGTCGGTGCACTTGTGCATCCGCCGTCCATAGATGAACAAAATGTGGAACAGCGACGCCAATGCCGATTTCGACCGTACGTTCGGATCGAAGGCAAGTTTTGTGATCTCACAAATCTTGGCGCCACGCGCACGGAACGGGTCGATCTGGTCCTTGAATACTTCGTCGGCCAGGATACCGATCGGCGAGTCAATTCCAAGCGTGACCGTCCCCACCACTTCACCGTGATTGGAAGCGGAAAGTGTTATACGGTTCGGGTTGCCGTCAATACGATGGGTGCCTGCATAACCGCGCAAAGTGTACATTTTGTCAATTAGCATGCTGGCGGAACTGCGGCCTTCATCAGTATCGGCGATCCGAATCCCAAAGGATTTTTCGTTGATAGTCACATCAGTGATGATATCACAAATGCATGTTTCGGCCTGTTCCAAGCGAACTGAGCTTTCAGGTGACTCCGCGCCTTCGGAGCTTGTTTCTATCGCGTTGATTTGGTTAAGGGACGATGCGCTCATTTTGTTTCTCCGCGTGGTAGGGCGACAATCAGTTTACCCGCCGGCCGATAATTGCATTTTAGCATTGCACCTTCTAATGCAATAAAAAATTGTCAATATTCAACCATTTAAGCAAAATCCGTTGCAACTTATGCACTTTTGCGCACTGCCTGCGGACTGTTATTTACATCTGCTTGAGCAGTTCCCGTGCGTCGTCCAAGTGCGCATAATTATTTCCCTTGGCAATTATTCCCTCAAGTTCTTTTCGAGCATTAACTTTATCGCCGGACTTGGCAAGCGCCTGAGCCAGATGGAGGCGCAGATCAAAGTCGTTTGGCGCAAGAGTTACCGCTTTTTGCAGCAACGGCACACTGCGCTGCGTGTTGCCGCGCTCGGTCAAGATGACCCCCAGGGTATCCATCACCGACGGCTGTTCGCCCGATAGTTTGAATGCAAGCTCTGCCGTATCAAGCGCCCGCGGATCTTTTTCCTGCTGATATGTCCACGCGAGATTGTTCAGTAATATGGGGTTGTTCGGCGTTTGCTTCAAAAGTGCAAGCATTTGCAGGATCGCGGCCTTATATTGCTTCTTCGTCATGCTGAGTTCAGCCGCGTACATTGCTACCATGACATTGTTTGGATTGGCGCGTGTCCATTCCGCCAGCCGTCGGTCGGCTTCTTTCTCCTTGCCAGTCTGCACCAGCAAACGGTGGATGGAAATCATTACCTTTGGAGTTTTTGTTAAGGCAAACGTTTTTTCATACACCAGCAACGCCTGCGCCGGTTTATTTTGTCGAATTAATACGTCGCCTTCGATGAGCAAGCCAGCCGGCTCCAGCCCCGGCTGCTTCTGGATCTGCCTGGCGATGGCGATCGCCTCTTCCGGCCGATTTTTGCGCACCGCCAGTTCAGCTTGGGCCAAGTGCGCGGGCAAGAAATCGGGCTGCAGCGCGAGCGCTTTTTTCAAGTCATCGACGGCGGCCGCTTCATTCTTCATCCCCATGTGAGCCGATGCCAGCCGGAACTGCGCCGCTGCCGATTTCGGCGCCACATTGACCAGCTTGCTGTAGGTCTCGAGCGCGCCGGCCGGGTCGCTATTGGCCAACTGGGCCTGGCCAAGCAGGTCGAGCACGTCGGCATTGGTGGGATTTGCCGTTTGCAACTTGCGCATCAGGGTCAGCGCTTTCGGCGGCTGCTTTGTGCGCAGGTAATGCGTGGCCAGTTCGGTGGCCGGCGCGATCGCGTCCGGGTTTTCGGTTTGCGCCTTCTCGAGCCAGACGGTGGCTTCGTCCGGCTTGCCCTGGTTGAGCGCGAGGCTGGCCAGCGCCGACATCGCGCTGGCGCTCTTCTTGTCCTTTTCCAGGAAGGCGACAAGGCGCTGTTTGGCCGCGTCCGGCTTCTTGTCCTGCATGTCAATCCGCACCAAGTTCAAGACTGCGGCAAAGAAGGCCGGCTGTAGCGCGACCGCCTTCTCGAAGCTGGCGCGCGCCGCGTTAGGCTCTCCCTTGCTCAGGTAGACCCCGCCTTCCAGGTTGCGCATGGCTGCATTGTCCGGCTGCGCGCGCACCATCGCCTGAGCCGCTGCCAGCGCCTTGTCGTAGTGCTTCAGGGTCACTTCCGTTCTGACCAGCGCGACACCGGCCGACTCGGACTTCGGATCCAGCGTGGTGGCGCGCTCCAGCTCGGCAATAGCCTCGGCCTGGTCGCCCTGGCCGAGCTTTGAAAGACCGAGCGATGTGTGCAATGCCGCTGCGTTCGGCGCCAGCAGCGCGGCTTTCTCAAAATATTCGGTTGCCTTGCCGAAGTCGCGCGTGCGCATTGCCGACTCGCCGGCCAGCGCCAGCAGTTGCGCGTCTTCCGATCCGTCCTTCAACGCAGGCGCCAGCGCGGCGGTGGCGTCGGCCGGTTGCGAACTCTTGAGCATCGTTTGGGCAAGCAGCTTGCGGGCGAACAGATCGCCCGGATTTTTATCAAGGTATTTTTTCAAATGCTGCTCGGCCTGCTGTAGGCTGCCAAGGTTCATCGCCACAGCACCCGACAGCAAAATGGTAGGCATATGCTCGGGGGCGACGCGCAGCACTTTTTGAAGCGATTCGTTGGCGGCGGCGAACTTGCCTTGCGTAAAGTCAAGCAGACCCTGTGTGTACGTCACCAATAGCGCATTCGGAGAAATCTTTTTCGCGCTGTCGATGTCGGCTTTGGCCGCGTCGAATTTCCCGGCACCGATCTGGACGTTGGCGTGCTCCATCAGCGCGTTGACGTAGTCCGGCTTGAGCGCGATGGCTTGGCCATATGCCGCCAGCGCTTCCTGCGGTTTGCCTTGGGCGCGTTGCAGCATCCCTTTGAAATACCAGATTTCAGCGTCCTTCGGGTTGGCGCTGATCGCTTGTTCGGTAAGTCGGTTGGCGGCTTCGATGTCTTTTTCGAACATCGCCACCCGCGCCAGGCCGACCAGTGCCTTTGGATAGCCTGGCTTGGCGGTGAGTGCCTGCTGGTAGGACTCCTTCGATTTTTCCGCGTTGTTGAGCGCGAAGAAGGCTTTCGCGCGGATGACGAGCAGTTGCGGACTCGCCTTGGCGAGCGCTGCGGCGCTGACGTCGATTGCTTTTTGCGCCTGTCCTTGCTGCAACAGGGCCATGGCCAGTTCAGGCGCGGCGCGCGCGTTGTCGGCGCCCAGGCTGATGGCTTTGCGGATTTCCTTCTCTGCCGACACCGAGTCGCCCGCCTGGTTGTACAGGACGGCAAGTTGCATCCTTACCTCGGCATCTTCCGGACTCTTGATAGCGGCGTTTTTCAACTGGATCAGTGCGGCCTTGTTGTCGCCTTTCTGCTGGTATTGTTTGGCCTCGGCCATCAGCGACGCACTCGACTCGGTCTTGCCGCAGCCCGACAGGCCGGCCGCGAGCATCAGGGTGGTCAGGACGACGGAGGCGCTCAAGGCCCGGTTGATTACACGACGCGGCATATCTATTCCTTTTGTTGGGGGCACTGCAGGCGCACAGATGCTTATAGTTTAGCAATACATTTCGTCGAAGTTAATAATACCTCAAGGAATGAGTTATTCTCCGGCGATTCAGCCGCTTTTGCAAAAACGTACTCGGTAAGGGAGTTATTCAGGCTTGCGCAGCCGGCTCAGCAGCGCCTCGACACCGTCGCCGACCGGCAGGCCGTGGCGGCGCAGCAGCTGCAGGTGCAGGACCAGGTTTTCCAATACCAGCTTGGCCGATACCGCGAGCAGGGTCAGCAGCCGATCCTCGGTG
>Ga0326735_1000173_pt1 | contig 14418 bp, 13 predicted proteins | sample 37_GP2_1092_FD_207945 | JGI IMG/M metagenome (GOLD analysis project Ga0326735, IMG submission 207945) | Glacier ice microbial communities from Ngari, Tibet, China - 37_GP2_109.2 | ecosystem: Environmental > Aquatic > Freshwater > Ice > Glacier | place: China: Ngari, Tibet | collected 2018-07-31
GCAGGCGAGCCTCGAGATCAGCCTGGCGGACGGCACGCGGGTGCACTTTGGCGGTTACCTCTCCGAGGTGGCGACCTTGGCCAGCGCCGGCGGCCTGACGCGTTACCGGCTGCGCCTGTCGACGGCCGAATTTAACGCTTCTCCGGACGATGCGGCTCAAGAGATGTGGGATCACTCCTTACAATAGAAGTGGTTGGCAAACAGGGGCAAGGCGTCACCGCCGCCGGCCGTGGTGTTCACTTTCTTTGATGAGCATGTGCACGACTCCCGCGCATGGTTCAAACTTATTCCGGGCAATCCGGAAACTGAGGATGACGCACATGCCACGCTTGTAAAAAGAGTCAAGCAACTCAACACTGAGCGCGAGCGCAACGCGTCGCTTGAAAAAGAGTTCCTGGCGAGTCGACGGACGTCGTTCAGCCTGACTGGACGCAAGCCGCCGGCGAGTGCGCCGAAATATCAGCCGCCACACAGTCGCTTTACCGATGAGGAACAAAGGACTATTGACGAATACGCCCGCACCAACAAGATTTTCCGGATGCTGACCGAAGGACGCGAAGCGTTCGAACTGGGGCCGATCGCAGGCAGGGCAGGCTACCTCCGCTTCCGCAAGATATATGGCGGAAGCGACAGTGCACTTATCTCGGCGGCGGGCAGGGTTGAGGAGGGGCGGTCGCGAACTGCATGACCAGGCAAGGAATACTTACAAAAACGCCGGGATGAACCCGGCGTTTTTACGTCCACAACAACGGCAGCCTTACGCCGCCTCGCGCACCGGGAACATTTCCTTGTCTTCTTCCAGGTGGGTTGGATGCGCCAATTGCGCCGCCAGGCGGTCGTGGTCGAGCTCGCCTTCCCACTTCGACACGACAATGGTCGCCACGCCGTTGCCGATGAAGTTGGTCAGCGCGCGGCACTCGCTCATGAAGCGGTCGATGCCCAGGATCAGCGCCATGCCGGCCACCGGGATGGTCGGCACCACCGCCAAGGTCGCCGCCAGGGTGATGAAGCCGGCGCCGGTGATGCCTGAGGCGCCCTTCGAGGTCAGCATCGCCACGCCGAGGATGGTCAGCTGTTGCCCCATTGTTAGATCGGTGTTGGTGGCCTGGGCCACGAACAAGGCGGCCATCGTCATGTAGATGTTGGTGCCGTCGAGGTTGAACGAGTAGCCGGTCGGCACTACCAGGCCGACCACCGATTTCGAGCAGCCGAGCTTTTCGAGTTTGCGCATCAGGGCAGGCAGGGCGCTTTCCGACGAGCTGGTGCCGAGCACGATCAGCAGCTCTTCCTTGACGTAGGAAATGAAGCGCCAGATCGAGAAACCGGTCAGCTTGGCAATCGCGCCCAGCACGATGAACACGAACAGGAAGCAGGTCAGGTAGAACGAACCCATCAGCTTGGCCAGCGGCAGCAGCGAGGCGATGCCGAATTTGCCGATGGTGAAGGCCATCGCGCCGAACGCGCCGATCGGGGCAACCTTCATGATGATGCCGACGACGCCGAAGATGGCATGCGACAGGTCGTCGATGATTTTGGTGACCGGTTTGCCGCGCTCGCCGAGCATCGACAGCGACACGCCGAACAGGATCGCGATCAGCAGCACCTGCAGGATATCGCCCTTGGCGAAGGCGTCGACGAAGGTGTTCGGAATGATGTTCATCACGAAGTCGACCGTGCTCTGCGACTTGGCCTTGTCGGTGAATTGGGCGATCGATTTGGTGTCGAGCGTGGCAGGGTCGGCGTTGAAGCCGTCACCCGGACGCACCATGTTGGCGACAATCAGGCCGATCGCCAGCGCGAAGGTCGACACCACCTCGAAGTACAACAGCGCCTTGCCGCCGACGCGGCCGACCTTCTTCATATCCTGCATGCCAGCGATGCCGGCGACGACGGTACAGAAAATGACGGGCGCGATGATCATCTTGATCAGCTTGATGAAGCCGTCGCCAAGCGGTTTCATGTCCACCGCCAGCGCGGGATAGAAAATTCCGAGCAGCACGCCGCACACAATGGCGAACAGCACTTGGACGTACAGGATTTTGTAGAAAGGTTTTTTCATGAATGTCTCACGTGAATTTTGTAATAGTGGCGCGATGGTGGCGCAATTTGCCATCGCGATCAATTGTGGTTTTCCACAAGGACGGAAACTTTATTGGCAGCGCCGGGTCCGCCGGCCGTGGCTCGCGGCGCAACAATGCTGCCGGCAGAACGAAATGAGTTGTCTGGATTGAATCGTCAAAATATACTCATTGCTAATTTTATGAGCGATTTGCATCTTCGCTCCTTCGCGAGAGGGACCAAAGATGCGTACGCTTGAACCTGCGAACTGGCGACCCGACCCATGACCCGACCCATGACCCGACACCTGCACGAACCGGCAAACGCGCTGCTTTACCGGGCGCTCGACCTGGCGCCCGAGGAACGCCAGCGCTTCATCGCCGGCGCCTGCGAGGGCGAACCCGAACTGCTGGAACTGGTGCGCAGCTTGCTCGCGCGTATTGACGTGCTCGACGAATTCATCGAGGCCCCGCTGGAAGCTTTATTACCAGTGCCGGCCCAGCCGGGGCCCGCAACCGTCATCGCCGCGCGCCTTGACGAGATGGTGGGCGACTGGCGGGTGCTGCGCGACCTGGGGGGCGACGGCATCGACGCGATGTTGCTGGCCGAGCGCGGCGACGGCGCTGCCCACCAGGCCGGAACGCTCAAAATCGCCCTGGCCGGCGGGCAGTACGGCGACACGCTGGCGCGTTTTCAGCGCGCACGGCAGCGCCTGTCGAACCTCGACCATCCGGCCATCGCGCGCCCCATCGACGCCGGCATTAGCACCGACGGCCGCCCGTTTTTCGTCATGGAACGCAACGCCGGCGTGCCGATCGGCCAGCACTGTGCCAAGGCGGCGCAGGGCCTGGACGGGAGGATTGCGCTGTTCGCCCAGGTCTGCCGCGCGGTGCATTACGCGCACCAGCACCTGGTGATCCACTGTGATCTGGCGCCGGCCAACATCGTCATTGAATCCGACGGTGCGCTGAAACTGCTCGGTTTCGGGCTGGTCGGCGACCACGGCGGCGGGTCGAACGGCCCTGGCGAGGCTGGCGCCTGGCAGCCGGCGCCGCTGTTCGCCAGCCCGGAACAGCTCGCCGGCCAGAGCCTTTCCACCAGCGCCGACATCTATGCCCTCGGCGCCGTCCTGTACGCCTTGGTGAGCGGACGCTCGCCGAACGCGGTCGAGGCAACCGGCATCATCAGCACGCGGGCACGGCCGGCGCCGATAAAACCATCCGAGGCGGTGTCCCAGGCGTTCGAGCGGCATTACCCGGCATTGCCGGAACTGGCTGCCGACGACCTGCTGCGTCCGTCCCTTGACCTAGCGCGCCAGCTGCGCGGCGGCCTCGACGACATCATCTTGAAGGCCGTCGACCTCGACCCTGCCCGGCGTTACGCGTCGGCCGACGCGCTTGCCGGCGACCTCGAGCGCTTCCTGGCGCGCGCGCCGCTTGCGGCTGCCGCGCCGGGCGTCGACCGCGTTGGCCCGCTGCCGCGACGCTGTTTCGTGGCCACTGCCATGGCCGCGCTGGCGGCCGGTTCGTTGGTGGCCGTCACGGTCGCCGCGCTGTGGCATGCGCGCGAGGCCGACCAGGCGCGAGCTGCGGCCGAACAGCGCGCCGCCCCGGCCGCCACCGCCGCCACCGCCACCACCGCCAAGCCGGTGGCCAGCGCCGCGACCTACTTGCAGCTGGCCGCGGCGCGGCGCGGCGCCGGCGACCTGCCGGCTGCGCACCAGGCGGCGGCAATGGCACTCGGCCTGGCCGAAAAACAGCTAATGCAGAACGCCGACGATGTGCGCTCGCGGCGCGAGTTCGGCGTCGCGCGCAGCCAGCTCGGCGCCGTCCTGGTCGAACAGGGCCGCAGCGCCGACGGGCTGGCCGAAATGCGCAAGGCGCTGGCGCTGCGCGAAGAACTGGCGGCGAAACAGGCGGGCAGCGACGTCGCCGAGCGCGACGTCGCCGATGCGCACTCGGCGCTGGCCTGGGCGCTGATGGCGACCGGCGACTACCCCGCTGCCGAGCAGGAACTGGCGCCGGCGCATGCCACCTACGCGGCGCAACTGCGCGCCCGCCCGGCTGATGCCGGCGTGCGTGCCGGCCTGATCGAGCTGCAGATGGCGCGCGCTGCGGTGCAGAACCTGCAGCGCCACGGACGCGACGCCGTTACCTCGCTGGCCGCGCTGCATGCGCTGGCGCGCGGCGCGGGCACACCAATCGATTCCCATGTCGGCGCGCGCATCGCCTTGCTCGACGCGCACATCCAGCCGCGTGGCACGCCGGCCAAGGCCTACGCCGCGGCCGAGCAGGCCCTGGGGCAACTGCTGGCGCAGACCGAGAAGGATCCGGCCGACGCCCATCAACTGCGCGAAAGCGCGCTGGCGTGGCAGCAGACCGGTGAAATCGGCCTGCGCGCCAACCAGATCGCCGCCGCCTGCGGTTACCTTGCGCTGGCGGCGCAACGGTATGCGCAATTCGAAACGTCGCAACGGCAGAATGCCATCGACAAGCTGCGCCAGGGCCAGGTGCAGGCGCTACGCAAGGCCTGCGGCTGACACGGGTCAGGTCTGGCCCCAGGCCCTTGCTGCGCGCCGCGGTTTCGTCGTCGCCGGCGGCCACCGCCACGTCGTGGACGTGGTCGTGGTCGTGGAAGTCGAAATTCTCACAATGGCGTGGTTGATGGCCGCTCCTAGTCGATGGCGGTGATCGGACCACGTCAGGGCGCAATCCGCCAATATACGATTGAGCCGATTCAATGGCTGCGCGGTCGTGCGCACCGGCAGGCGCGCCGTGCCGGCATTGACATGGTCGAATGTCAGGCGCCGTATTGACGCATCCCTGATTTGCCGCAGCGCTACGGCCGACGATAAATGACGCCGCCCTTCATGACAAATCCGACGTTGCGCAGCGCGTTGACGTCAAGAGTCGGGTCGCCATCGACCGCGACGACGTCGGCCAGCATCGATGGCTTGAGCTGGCCGAGCTCGTTCGATTTGCCGAGGATCGCGGCGGCCACCGTGGTGGCGGCGCGCAGCGCCTCAAGCGGCGTCATGCCGAGCCGGACCATCCATTCAAGTTCGCGCGCGTTGCTGCCGTGGGCGAACACGCCGACGTCGCTGCCGTTGCCGATGATTACGCCGACTTTGCGCGCCAGCCGGAACGCCTGCGCCGCCTGCTGCATGGCGGTGGTCGGCGCGCCGCCGCGCACATGCTTTTGAAAATATTCGCCGATCGCTTCCGGCGCGGTCAAGGTCGGGATATGCGCAGTGCCGCGCTCGGCCATCAGGCGGAAAGTGGGTTCCGTGATGCCATAGCCGTGTTCGATCGTGTCGGCGCCGGCCAGCACCGCCATGCGCGTCGGCTCGTCGGTGCTGGCGTGGACCGCGACCTTGCGGCCGGTGACGCGGGCCGCCTGCACCATCGCCTTCATTTGCCGGCGGCAGGGCCGACCGCCTGGATGCGGCCCTGCGCGACCAGCACCGCCCAGCCCATGTGTGCTTCGCCCTCGCCGGTCCAGACGCGCTCGGCGGTGAGCAATACGGGGCGCGGTTCGGCCGCATGGGCCAGCGATGCAAGCAGCGAGAGGGAAATCAGCAATAAGCGCGTCGTGGTCCTTCCGAATGGGGAAGGGGCAATCATAGCTGAAGACAAATGCAGTTTCTGCGCTGACTTAAAGACCGTCGTCCTCGCGGATGCGGGGACCCAATTTCCCGGGCGCAGCGACAACGCCCGGCTTGGTCCGTTAAAAGTTGCTCAGCTTATCGCGCAAACTGGGGGGCATGCGTTTCCCGTGCGCGAGGACGGCCATTGAAGCGTTACTGCGCGGCCCAGCCGCCATCCATGTTCCACGCCACGCCGCGCACCTGGTCGCCGGCCGGGCTGCAGAAAAACACTGCCAGCGCGCCCAGTTCCTCAGGCGTCACGAATTCGCCCGACGGCTGTTTTTCGGCCAGCAGCGCCTTCTTGGCCGCCTCATTGCTGATGCCTTCCCTGGCGGCGCGGTCGTCGACCTGTTTTTGCACCAACGGGGTCAGGACCCAGCCCGGGCAGATCGCATTGCAGGTGACGCCGGTGTGGGCGGTTTCGAGCGCGGTGACCTTGGTGAAGCCGACCAGGCCGTGCTTGGCCGCCACATAGGCCGACTTTTGGGCCGATCCAACCAGGCCGTGGACCGATGCCAGGTTGATGATGCGGCCCCAGTTGTTCCGCTTCATGCCGGGTAGCGCCAGGCGCGAGGTGTGGAAGGCCGAAGTCAGGTTGATGGCGATGATCGCGTCCCACTTGTCGGCCGGGAAGTCTTCGATGTTGGCGACATGCTGGATACCGGCGTTGTTGACGAGCACGTCGACGCCGCCGAACTTCTCGAAGGCAAACCCCATCATCGCTTCGATGTCAGCCGGCTTGGACATGTCCGCATTATGATACGCGGTGCCAACGCCGAACTCGACGCCGATGTCGTTGTAGAGCTTGTCGATCATCTGGGCGTCGCCGAAACCGTTGAAGATGATGTTGGCGCCTTGCTCGGCCAGCGAGCGGGCGATGCCCAGGCCGATGCCGGAAGTCGAACCGGTCACGAGTGCCGTCTTGCCGCTTAACATGCTGCTTTTCATTGTTTCCTCGAAAAAAAAGGGGGCTGGATAGGAGATAACAGAAGGTTGCAGCGCGACAGGCACCACGTGAATAGGATTTTAATCGCAACGCCCGGTAAAATGTCGGTTCTGGAAAAAATTGAAGCACCGCGTCGAACCTGGGAGCCGGCATGACCGCAACAACATTTAAATCAGTGCAATGCATCTCGCCGGCGGGCTTGCACCGCATGGCGTACAAGCAATGGGGCGAGGCCGACAACCCGAACGTGCTGGTGTGCGTGCACGGCGTCACCCGCGTCGGCGACGATTTCGACGCACTGGCGCGTGCGCTGTCCGACCATTACCGCGTGATATGTCCAGACGTGGTCGGGCGCGGGCGCTCCGGGCAACTGGGCAATTCGCAGCTGTACCAGATCGCGCAATACGTCAGCGACATGGTGACGCTGGTCGCCCGCGTCACCGCCAACTCAGCCAGCGGCAAGGTCGACTGGTTCGGCACGTCGATGGGCGGCCTGATCGGCATGGCGCTGGCATCGCTGCCGGATAATCCGATCGGCAAACTGGTACTCAACGACATCGGCCCGACGCTCGACCCGGTGGCGCTGCGGCGCATCGGCGACTATATTGCCCAGGACCTGCGTTTTGCCAGCTTCGCCGAGGGCGCCGCGTTCGTGCGCGAAGTGTCGGCGTCGTTCGGCGAGCATACCGACGAACAATGGCACAAGCTGGCGGCCGACGTGCTGCGCGAAGGCGACGACGGCCAGTGGGTGCGCCACTACGACATGGGCCTGGCCGAACCGCTGCGCGGCGCCACGGCGGAAAAAGCCAAGGCTGACGAGGCAATGCTGTGGGCCGCCTACGATGCGATCCGCTGCCCGACCTTGCTGGTGCGCGGCGCCAATTCCGACCTGCTATCGCATGCGACGGCGCAGCAGATGTTGACGCGCGGCCCGAAGCCGCAGCTGGTCGAGATTGCCAACACCGGCCACGCGCCGACTTTCATCCATGCCGACCAGATCGCGATCGCTCGCAAGTTCCTGGTCGGCTGATACCCTCTTACCACTACTACAAAAGGCAATTGAATACCATGGAAATTACCCGACTGCACGTTGGCAAACGCTTGTCCGAAGCCGCGATCCACAATGGCACCGTCTATCTGGCCGGCCAGGTCGCCGTCGACACGGCGGCCGACATCGTTGGCCAGACGCGCGAGGTGCTCGATCACGTCGACCGCTTGCTGATGGAGGCCGGCAGCGACAAGAGCTGCATCTTGATGTGCCAGATTTTTATTACCGACATGGCCAATTTTGCCGGCATGAACGAGGTGTGGGACGAATGGGTGACGGGCGGTCACTCACCGCCGCGCGCGACGGTCGAGGCGAAGCTGGCCGATCCGGCCTGCCTGGTCGAGATCGTCGTCACCGCGGCCCTGCGCTAGGGCGGCGTGGTCGCCATTGCTGCGCTCGGTAGCGCAACGGCTGAACTGGTGCAGGGCCTGGGGCCGGAGGACAGCGCACGGGTCGAAGCGGCGCTGGCGCATGCGACCGAGACCTACCAGGACAAGCTGTGTACTTCCGGCCAGGGCGCGCTGGAGTTTTCAGTTGGCGTGGCCAGTACGCTGGCCTTCCTGCGCAGCGATGCCGAAACCCGCATCGCCGGGTTGATGTTCGAGATGACGGTAATCGAACCGGCCGCGGCGGCCGGGCTGGAGACGCGCTTCGGCCGTGAAGTGACCGACCTGGTGACGGGCGTGCGCCAGCTGATCCGGCTGCGCGACATGACCGTCGGCCAGGGCGGCCAGCAGCCGGTCGGACGCGGCAAGGGCGCCGCCCAGCAGGCGGTGGCCCAGGTCGAAACCTTGCGCAAGATGCTGCTGGCGATGGCCAGCGACATGCGGGTGGTGCTGGTGCGCCTGGCTTCGTGCGTGACGACGCTGCGCTATTTTGCCGACCAGCGCCTGTTCAACGACATGACGCGCGATTACGGCCGCGAGACGATGGACCTGTACGCGCCGCTCGCCAACCGGCTCGGCATCTGGCAGCTGAAGTGGGAGCTCGAGGACTTGTCATTCCGCTTTCTTGAGCCGGAAACCTACAAGCGCATCGCCAAGATGCTCGAAGAAAAACGCATGATGCGCGAAGGCTTCGTGCAGTCGGCCATCACGCGGCTGCAAAACGAACTGGCGGCGGCCGGCATCGCGGCCGAGGTGTTCGGCCGGCCCAAGCACATCTACAGCATCTGGAGCAAGATGCGCGGCAAGGAGCTCGATTTTACCGACCTCTACGACGTGCGCGCCTTCCGCGTCATCGTCGCCGACGACAAGGCATGCTACGCGGTGCTGAGCCTGGTGCACAATATCTGGACACCGATCCCCAACGAGTTCGACGACTATATCTCGCGGCCCAAGTCGAACGGCTACCAGTCGCTGCACACGGTCGTCACCGCCGACGACGGCCGCCCGCTCGAAGTCCAGATCCGCACAAAAGAAATGCACAGCTTTGCCGAGTACGGCGTCGCCGCCCACTGGCGTTACAAGGAAGAGGGCGGCTCCGACTTCAAGGGCCAAAAGTACGACGAGAAAATCGCCTGGCTGCGCCAACTACTGGCGTGGAAGAGCGACGTTGCCGACGCCGTCGTCGTGCAGGAAGACACCCAACGCGAATGGGTCGAAAAACTCAAGTCGACCACCCTCGACGACCGTATTTTCGTGCTGACACCGCAGGCGCGCGTGCTCGAGTTGCCGGTCGGCGCCACGCCGATCGACTTCGCCTACTACCTGCACAGCGAGGTCGGCCACCGCTGCCGGGGCGCGCGCGTCGACGGCGTGATAGTGCCGCTCAATACGGCGCTGCGCAACGGCCAGACCTGCGAGATCATCACCGCCAAGGGCGCGCCCGGCACCGCCGGCCCGTCGCGCGACTGGCTCAATGCCGAGTACACCGCCAGCACCCGCACCCGCGCCAAGGTACGCGCCTGGTTCCACGCCATCGACTTGCAGGAAACGCTGGCCCACGGCCGCGCGCTGGTGGAAAAGTCGCTGCAGCGCGAAGGCAAGACCGCCGTCAACCTCGAAGCGCTGGCGCATAAACTCGGCTTTTCCAAGGTCGACGACCTGTTCGTCGCGGTTGGCAAGGAAGAATTCAGCCTGCGCCACGTCGAGCAGGCGCTGCACGACAACGGCGAGGCGGCCGAACCCGAAGACGCGGTGGTGCTGAACAAGAGCCGCGCGTCGAGCGTCGAACAGGGCGCCAAATCGGGGGTGCTGGTGGTCGGCACCGAAGGGCTGATGACGCAGTTGGCCAGGTGCTGCAAGCCGGCGCCGCCGGACGGCATCGTCGGCTTCGTCACGCGCGGCCAGGGCGTGTCGATCCACCGCGCCACGTGCAAGAATTTTGCCGAAATGCGGCGCAAGGCGCCCGAGCGCGTGATCCACACCGACTGGGGACGCGCCGGGCAGGACACGGTCTACCCGATCGATCTGTTCATCCTCGCGGGCGACCGCCAGGGTTTGCTGCGCGATATCTCCGAAGTGTTTTCGCGCGAGAAAATCAATGTTATCGGCGTCAATACCCAAAGTACGAAAGGCCAGGCGCGCATGACGTTCACCGCCGAAATCGGCTCGACCGCCCAGTTGCAGAAAGCCTTGCTGGCGATCATGGAGGTGGGCGGGGTGCAGCAAGCGCGGCGCCATTGAGAGAACAGTGGTTGGCACAAGCGCCCTTGCCCTTGTCCTCGCCAAGGCGGGGGGCAATTGCGCGCTCACAGCGCAGCGCTGGTTCCTGCTGCAATCGGCGACAAACGGCGACAAACGGCGAGCCCGCCTTTGCGAGGCCGAGTTATCATCCACGCATGCCGAACAATTCCTTCCTCTATTCAAAACCGCAGCAGTGGCGCCACCAGCTGGCGCATTACGCCGCCAGCTGGTGGCGCATGCTGCTGCTCGGCGCCATCGCGCTGGTGCTGGCGTTTTCGCCGTCGACCTATACGCGCGAGCATCGCCGCGCCACCGCGCGCCAGATCTACCTCGGCGCCTGGCAGGTTTTGCCCTGGTTCACGGCGCTGTCGGCGCTGATCAGCCTGGTAATCATCCGCATCGTGCTGGTGACCGCGCTCAGTTACGGCCTGTCGCGCTTCGGCCTCGAAATGGTGGTGCGGGTGCTGGTGCTCGAACTCATTCCGCTGGCCGCGGCGATGTTCGTGGCGCTGCGCGCGGGGATGGCCTTCAATGCCGCCGTCCTCGATCCGCTCGCTTCGGACCGGTCCGAGCAAGCGGCATGGCGGCTGCGGCGTAACCTGGTGGCGGAAGTGTCCGGCAACGCGTTCGCGGTGCTCAGCCTGGCCATTGTCAGCAGCGTGCTGGTGCTGGTGCTCGCTTACCTGAATGTGTACGGCCTCTCGCCGTGGGGGCTGGACGACTACACCCGCACGGTCGGGCGCGTATTCGAGCCCACGGTCGCGATCGGCTTCGGCATCAAGACGCTGCTGTTCGGCCTGGCCGTGGCGGTGATTCCCGCCGCCGCCATGATGGAAATCCAGCGCTTTGGCAGAAATGGGGAGTCGACCACGCAGCCCGGCGCGGTGCGCCTGCTGTTCGTGCTGACGGTGATCGAGGCGGCGTCGCTGGCCGTCAAATACTTTTGAAGGAAGACCCGCCATGACCGATCCGGCCATCCATGCAACAACTGACGCACAAACCGACGTGGCCATGGCCGCGCCGCCGCATATCGAAATCAAGGCGGTTATCCTGCTGGTCCTGATGACGTCGCTCATTGCCGCTTTCCTGCTGTATGTGATGTACGCGCGCGGCGTGTTCGAAGTCACCCAGCGCCTGGTGCTGGTGTCGGACGATTCGGAAGGCGTCATCCCCGGCATGGACATGACGTTCGCCGGTTTTGCGGTCGGCCGCGTGCGCCGGGTCGAGCTGGCGCCGGACGGCAAGGCCCGTATCCTGGTCGACGTGCCGCGCAAGGACGCCAACTGGCTGCGCGTGTCGAGCGTGTTTACGCTCGAGCGCGGGCTGGTTGGCGATCCGAAGATCAAGGCCTACACCGGGATCCTGACCGACCCGCCGCTGCCGGACGGCGCCACCCGCACGGTACTGCGCGGCGACACCGGCGCCGAGATTCCCAAGCTGGTGGCCAGCGCCCGCACATTGCTTGAAAATCTGGAGGCGATGACGCGCCTGGACTCGAGCCTGAACGCCAGCCTGGCCAATGTGCAGGCCGCAACCAACCGGATGGGCGGCAAATACGGGCTGCTGGGCGGTGCGCTGGGCGGCGACGAGCAGGCGCGCAAGGCAATGCTGGCGCTGGACCGGGTCAACGCGCTGCTGGCCAGCGCCGACCGCCGCGTGTTCGGCAAAGCAGGTATCGCCGACGACACGCAAGCGGCTGTCGTCCAGCTGAACGCCGTGTTGCAAGGCGCCAGCGCCAGCCTGAAAAAACTCGACGCCGTGCTGGCCGAGGCCCAGGCGGTCGGCAAGAATGCGCGCGTCGCCACGGACGATCTGGGGGTGCTGCGCGCCGAAGTCGACAGCAGCCTGCGCAAGGCCTCGCGGCTGGTCGACGAGATCAATCGGAAATGGCCATTTGCCCACAAATCGGAGTTAAAACTGCCATGAAGACGATCGCCACTTGCTTGCTCGCTGCGATGCTGGCCGCCTGCGCCGCCAAACAGGTCGAGCCGTCGTGGCGGCCGAACGCCACCGGCGCGCTCGACAGTTTCAGCGACGCTTATTTAAAAGGCGACAGCGCGATCGCCGCGGTCGATTTTGCGCGCGCGCGCCGCGAGATGACGGGCACCGGACGCGCCGACCTGGTCGCGCACGCCGAACTGGTGCGCTGCGCGGTGAAAACGGCCAGCATCGATGGCGGCGAGTGCGAAGGATTTGCGCCGCTGGCGCGCGATGCCGGTGCGGCACACCGGGCCTACGCGGCTTTTCTGGCGGGACAGTGGCAAGGGCTCGATGCGGCGCTGCTTCCCGAGCAGCATCGCCCGATCGCCAGCGGTACCGGCAGTCTGGCCGGCGTGGCCGACCCGTTGTCGCGGCTGGTCGCGGCCGGTGCCATGCTGCAGGCCGGACGCATCGGGCCAATCGATATCGTCACCGCCACCGACACCGCCTCGACCCAGGGCTGGCGCCGGCCCTTGCTGGCGTGGCTGGGGATAGCGGCGCAGCGCGCGAAAGCCATCGGCGATATGGTCGAACTGGCACGGATCGAACGGCGCATCGCACTGGCGTCGTCGCGCTGACCAGCTTGGATGGCCAAATTGCCAGTCTCGCCGCGGTGATTGCAAGGGCTACACAACCTTGGTCCCGATGCTGCCTTTTTTCCTTGGAGACCTTCGAACACCTTCTTGCGGTCTGCAAAGTCGTGCCGCGCGACCTATTTTTTAAACTTTTTCGGGCAAGCAAATGATGAAAAGCGGTTCCCAAGGCGGCCTTGTGTATTCCACCGAACTCGGGCGGGTTTGTCCCGATTGCCGCCAGGCGCTCGCGCAGTGCGCCTGCAAGACGCGGGCCAAGGCCGTCCCTGGTGGCGATGGCGTCGTACAAGTGTCGCGCCAGACCAAGGGGCGCGGCGGCAAGAGCGTGACCGTTGTCAAAGGGCTGGCCCTCGATCCGCTCGCGCTGGCTGTGCTGGGCAAGCAATTGCGCACGGCCTGCGGTTGCGGCGGGACCGTCAAGGATGGCGTTATCGAAGTGCAGGGCGACCATTGCGACCTGGTGATGGCGACGTTGAAAAGCTACGGCCATAGCCCGAAGCGGGCAGGCGGCTGATGGCCTGGTGCGCGTCGACGGCGATATCACCAGTGCGGAGCGCGCCTCTTCGCCCGGCATCGCGTATATCACGTCGAACTCGTGGCACTGGCCGTTGACGGTATCGAGGCTTACAAGGCGCGCTTACATTGACAGGGAGGAGGGGGGCGCGTCGGGCGGCTCCGGTTGCAAGGTAACGTGGTCGATGCCGTGCTTTTCGAGCAGCATGGCCTGCACCGCTTCGAGCACCTGCGGCCAGGACGCCAGGTCGGCAATTTCAAGGTGGCCGGTCAAGGCCGGTTCGCCTGGCGTCATCTCCCAGATGTGCAGGTCGTGCACCGACCTGACACCGTCCAGCGCGGCCAGGTCGGCGCCCACCTGGAGGTAATCGATCTGCTCGGGCACGCCCTTCATCAGGAAGTGGTACGACTCGCGCAGCACGGCGACGGTCGATTTCAAGATCAGCAGCGAAACGAATACCGACAGCAGCGGGTCGATCTGCATCCAGCCGGTGTAATAGATGACGGCGCCGGCCACCACCGCGGCGACCGAGCCGAGCAGATCGCCCATCACGTTGACCATCGCTGCGCGCGTGTTCATGTTCTGGTGGTCGCGCGACAGCATCCAGGCCACCAGCAGGTTGATGGCGATGCCGACCGTTGCCACCGTCATGACCACCGCCCCTTGCACCGCTTCCGGATGGGCGAAGCGGCGCGCCGCTTCGAACACGATCCAGCATACCAGGGCCAGCATCGCCAGGCTGTTGACGAAGGCGGCCAGCGCTTCGGCGCGGCCGAAGCCGAACGAGTGACGGGCCGACGGCGGGCGCTTGGCGATCAGCTGCGCCAGCAGCGCGAGACCCAGCGCGGCGGCGTCGGTGACCATGTGGCCGGCGTCGGAAATGAGGGCCAGCGAGTTCGAGATGAACCCGGTGACCACTTCGACGACGGCAAACAGCAACGTCAGCACCAGCGCGCAGGCCAGCGCTTTCTGGCTGCGCGCGGGGGCGAAGTGGGCATTTTTGGCG